>WNGH01000198.1_pt1 | contig 46705 bp, 35 predicted proteins | sample 5400631 | NCBI WGS metagenome assembly WNGH01 (sample SAMN13153373, study PRJNA577476) | soil metagenome | isolation source: 115 cm soil or saprolite under Garry oak tree replicate 1 | place: USA:California | collected 2016-06-15 | reverse complement strand
GGCTTGCGAGACTCCCCCGATCTACTGCAACATGTCGGCAGCAATTGCCAACAGGGACTGACGAGCGAGATGGAGCGCCGAAATACCGTAACCCCAAGCAGCGACACCGGAAATCAAACACCGTCGCCAGATCTTCCGGGTACCACGGCCATGATGCAGCAGTACCTGCGCCTCAAGGCGCAGTACCCGGACATCCTGCTGTTCTACCGCATGGGGGATTTCTACGAGATGTTCTACGACGACGCGGAGCGCGCCTCGCGCCTGCTCGATCTCACGCTCACGACGCGCGGGGCTTCCGCCGGCGCGCCGATCAAGATGGCGGGCGTGCCCTATCACGCGGTCGAGCAGTATCTCGCCAAGCTCGTGCGCATCGGCGAGTCGGTAGCGATCTGCGAGCAGATCGGAGACCCCGCGACTTCGAAAGGACCGGTCGATCGGCAGGTCACGCGCATCGTGACACCGGGTACGCTGACCGACTCCGAGTTGCTCGATGAGAAATCCGACAACATCCTGCTCGCGGTCGCCCGCACCAAGGGCGCCGCGGGACTCGCTTGGCTGAATCTCGCGAGCGGCGATCTGCGCGTGACCGAGGTCGCCCCGCAGATCCTCGCCGCCGAGCTGCACCGCATCGGCCCGGCGGAAATCCTCGTCGCCGAAAGCGCGGCGGAGGAGGCCGCGCTCGAGGGCTATGCGCTCACGCGCCTGCCCGAGTGGCATTTCGAATTCGAGGCCGGCCGGAAGATTCTGCTCAAGCAGCTCGGGGCGGCGAGCCTCGCAGGCTACGGTTGCGAGGAACTGGAGCCTGCGATCACCGCCTGCGGCGCGCTGCTCGAGTACGCGAGAAAAACCCAGGGTCAAGCGCTGGCTCACGTGATCGCGGTCGTTCCCGAACGCGTGAGCGAATACCTGCGCATGGACGCGGCGACGCGCAGGAACCTCGAGCTCACCGAAACGCTGCGGGGCGAGCCCGCGCCGACGCTCTTTTCACTGTTGGACGAATGCGCGAGCGGCATGGGGAGCCGTCTGCTGCGCCACTGGCTGCATCATCCCCTGCGCGACCGCGCGGCGCTCGAAGGTCGCCACGAAGCAGTCGCTGCGCTGGCCGACTCTCATGCGGCGATTCACAAGCTGTTGAGGCGTTTTGCGGACGTCGAGCGCATCACCGGCCGCATCGCGCTCAAGAATGCGCGCCCGCGCGATCTTTCGTCATTGCGCGACAGCCTCGCCTTGCTGCCCGGGCTCGCTGCCGCGATTCCGCGCGGGGCGGCGCTGCTCGCGAAGATGCTGGACGACCTCGAAGTCCCGGCCGAGTGCCTCGCGCTGTTGAGACGCGCGGTGCTGGAAGAGCCTGCGGCGATGGTGCGCGACGGCGGCGTTATCGCCGAGGGCTACCACAGGGAGCTCGACGAGCTGCGCGCGCTCCAGACCCGCTCCGGCGAATTCCTTACGGAGCTCGAGGCGCGCGAACGCAGCCGCACCGGCATCCCGAACCTGCGCGTCGCCTACAACAACGTGCACGGCTTCTATATCGAAGTCACCAACGCCCAAGCCGGGAAAGTACCCACCGACTACCGCCGCCGGCAGACGCTGAAGAACGCCGAGCGCTACATCACGCCCGAGCTGAAGGCATTCGAGGACAAGGCGCTCTCGGCGAGGGACCGTGCGCTGGCGCTGGAGAGAACGCTCTACGACGAGCTGCTCGCGCTGCTGTCAGCGCACCTTCCTCCCCTGCAGCGGATCGCCCGCGCGCTCGCCCAGCTCGACGTGCTCGCCTGCTTCGCCGCGCTGTCATCCTTGCGCAACTACTGCCGGCCGGAATTCACCGACGAAATCCTCGTCGAGATCGAGGCCGGCCGCCACCCCGTGGTGGAAGCGCAGATCGAGCGGTTCATCGCCAACGGCACGCGGCTCTCGCCGGTGCGCCAGCTCCTGCTCGTCACCGGGCCGAACATGGGCGGCAAGTCCACCTACATGCGGCAGGTCGCGCTCATCGTCCTCATGGCGCACGTCGGCTCGTTCGTGCCGGCAAAATCGGCGCGCATCGGCCCGGTCGACCAGATTTTCACGCGCGTCGGCGCGGCGGACGACCTCGCGGGAGGGCGCTCGACCTTCATGGTGGAGATGACTGAATCCGCGAACATCCTGCACAATGCCACCGAAAGAAGCCTCGTCCTCATGGACGAGGTCGGCCGCGGCACATCGACCTTCGACGGGCTTGCGCTCGCCTGGGCGATCGCGCGTCAGCTCCTCGAGCGCAACAAGTCGCTCACGCTCTTCGCCACGCATTACTTCGAGATGACGCGCCTCGCGCTCGAATACAAGGAAGCGGCCAACATCCATCTCGACGCGGTGGAGCACAAGGACGCGATCGTGTTCCTGCACGCCGTCGAGGAAGGCCCCGCGTCGCAGAGCTACGGCCTGCAGGTGGCGCAGCTCGCGGGCGTTCCCAAGGCGGTCATCCGCAACGCGCGCAAGTATCTGCAGATGCTCGAGGACGCGAGCTTGATGCAAAGAGGACAGTCCGATCTCTTTGCGTCAACCCCCGCGCAAGCGGAGGCCCGGAATGAACCCGCAGAGCCCGACGCCCTGCGCGATGCGCTCGACGCGGCGAATCCGGACGAGCTCACCCCGCGCGAGGCGCTGGAGCTGCTCTACAAGCTGAAGCGTCTATGAAGCGGCTGGCCCTCCTCCTTTGCCTGGCGGGCTGCGCGGCGCATGTGCCGCCGCCGCCCTCCGCCGCGCAGCCCGGTTTCAGCTTCGCGCTGATCGGCGACACCCCCTACAGCACGCTCGAGGCGTTGGCGCTCGACGCGATAATCAGGGAGATCAACGACGAGGATCTCGCTTTCGTCATCCACGTCGGCGACATCACCACAGGCCAGGGCCCCTGCACCGACGATTGGTTCATGGCGAGGAGGCGCCAGTTCCAGAAATTCAGGCACCCGCTCGTCATCATCCCGGGGGACAACGACTGGGTGGACTGCCACAGGAGCGGATTCGACCCCATCGAGCGGCTGAACCGCTTCCGGCAGCTCTTCGAAGCCGGCGACGAGAGTCTCGGCGAGCGCACACTCGCGCTGGAGCGCCAGTCGGGCCGCTACGCCGAATACCGCGAGCACATGCGCTGGATCGCGGCCAACGTTCTGTTCGTGGGCGTGAACGTGCAGGGCAGCAACAACAATCTCGGCAGAACGCCCGCGATGGACGCCGAGTACCGCCAGCGCATGGAAGCGGTGTTCGCGTGGCTGGACGACAGCGTCCGGCTCGCCGAAGGGCGCAATCTCGCGGGGATGCTCATATTCGCCCAGGCGGATCCGGACTTCGAGGGAAAGATCAGGCGCAAGCCCGATGGATTCGCCGAATTCCGCAATGCGCTGCGCGACCTCGCCATCAGGTTCGGCAAGCCGGTGCTGTTCGTCAACGGCGATTCGCACCTCTACCGGCTGGACCAGCCGCTCGCCGATCCGGCGACGGGCAAGACCCTGCCGAACTTTACGCGCGTTATCGTCTTCGGCTCGCCGCAGACCCGCTGGGTCCGCGCCGGGATCGATCCATCGTCGCCGCGGCTGTTCCGGATAAGCCCGGCCTACCCGTTCCGGTGACCGCCGCGGGCGGCGCTACGCCGCCTTGCGAACGCGCCCGGCCTTGTCCAGCAGCTCCGCCGCGATCAGCGAGCGCCGGATGCGCTCGATTTCCTGAGCGGAGATCTTCACCAACGGCGGACGCACCACGGCGCGCGGCAGCCTGCCGAGCAAGACGAGCGCCTCTTTCATGCGGTTGTGCATGTCCACCCAGGGCTCGGCGTAGAAAGCCTCCGCCGTCGGCCAGATACGGTCGTTGATGCGGCGCGCGGCGTCGAGATCGCTCGCGCGCACGGCGCGAAACAGCTTCGCCTGCAGGTCGGCGATCACCGAGCCGCTCCCGGAGAGCAGTCCGCTCGCGCCGAGCACGAGCGAGCTCATGAGCCAGGCGCTGTGGGTGGTGAGCACGTTGACCGGAGGCTCGAGCGATTGCAGCGCGCGGATGTGCCGCTCGTGGAGTTGCGGGCTCGCGCACCAGTCCTTGATCGCGCGCACGCTCGGCACGGACTCGACGATTTTCATCAGCGTCGCGAGCGGATAGCCCTGCCCGCCCGCGAGCGGATACTGGAAGGCGATGATCGGCAGATCCGCCGCGTCGGCGACGCGCCGAAAGTGCTCGACCGCCATCTCGGGACGCTGGCCGAGCGTGAACGGCCCGGGCGGAAACACGAGCAGCGCCGATGCGCCGCCTGCGGCGGCCATGCGCGCGATGCGCGCACCCTCGAGGCTCCCCTCGGCATACACGCCGTTTACGATCGGCAGGCGGGCACCGATCTCCTCCTGCGCGATCTCGAGCACGCGCCGCTGCTCGTCGAAGGTGCACGAGGCGACTTCGGTCGAGTGCGCGTTGACGGTGACCGCCGCCAGCCCCTCGGCCGAGGCGACGTCCTGCAGATGCGCGCGGAAAGCCGCCTCGTCGACCGACAAGTCCTCGTGAAACGGCAGCAGCACGGCCGGGATCACGCCGTGCGGAATGAAGTTGCGCTGTTTCGGCATCGACGGAGTCAGTTCAGATCCAGGGCGCAGCTTTTCAACGCTTCGAGGGGGACGTACTTGAGGACGTTTTCGTGGGTCGCTTCGAGGACGACCTGCGGCGCCATGCCGCCCTTGTAGGCCTCGACCCAGCGCAGCACATGCAGGCACCAGCGGTCGCCGGGCTTCAGGCCCTTGAAGCGCATCTCGGGGCGCGCCGTGCCGAGGTCGTTGCCGCGCGAGCGGCTGAATTCGAGGAACTCCTTCGTCACCTTGACGCAAACGAGGTGCGCGACGCCCTCCGCGCCGTGGGTCGCGCAGCAGCCGTCACGGAAGAATCCGGTAAGCGGATCGTAGCTGCAGGCGAGCAGCGGACCGCCGAGGACGTTCTTCTCCTTGGAGAGGACGGTGCTCATGGTCGGAATTCTAGCGGGGAAAGCCCGGTTTGAGAACCCGCGCCGCTCGTTCCATGCCGCGCCGCTGGGCGTCGGCTAAACGTCTGCCTTATCCGCGCGAAGCGACGCCGGAAGCTGGTCCGCCCGTCGCCATGTCGCCGGTCAACCCCTCCCGGGGGACCGGCATGGCCGCCTCTGTGCCGCGCTAAACCAGGTTGACGTTCTTCAGCGGCAGGCTCCGTACCGGCTTCCCGGTCGCAGCAAAGATGGCGTTCATGACAGACGGTGCCACCACGCAGATCGTCGGCTCACCCACGCCGCCCCAGAAGTCGTAGGACGGCACGATCACCGTTTCGACTTTCGGCATCTCGGCCAGGCGCAGCATCCGGTAATTGTGGAAGTTCGACTCTTTCACGCAGCCGTTCTCGACCGTGCACTCGCCGTAGAAGGTCGCGGAGAGGCCGTAGACCACCGAGCCCTCGACTTGCGCAGCGATCTGGCCGGGGTTGACCGCATGCCCGCAATCGATCGCCATCACCATGCGATGCACCTTGACCTCGCCTTTATCGCTCACCGAGACCTCGGCGACGGCCGCCGAATAGCTGCCATAGCCCATGAACTGCGCGATGCCGCGATGGATGCCCGCGGGCAGCGGCTTGCCGTAACCGGCCTTCTCCGCCGCGGCATTCAAAACGGCAAGATGCTTCGGATGATCGGCGAGGAGCGCGCGGCGGAATTCGAGCGGATCCTTGCCCGCCGCGCGCGCCACTTCGTCCATGAAGCACTCGAGATACACGGCGTTCTGGTTGGTGTTGACCCCGCGCCAGGGACCGACCGGCACGTGCGTGTTGCGCATCGCGTACTCGATCGAGAGATTGGACACGGTGTAACCGAACTGCGCGTCGCCGGGCTCCTTGTACAGTCCCTGCAGCTGGCGCACGTCCTTGCCGTCCTTGATCGCGCCCGGATTGAGGAAGGCGTTGATCGATTGTCCCGATATGCGGATGTGCATCCCGACGAGCTTGCCGCTGTCGTCGAGACCGGCTGAGAGCTTGCATTGCGAGATCGGCCGGTAGAAGTCGTGCGCCATGTCTTCCTCGCGGCTCCAGATGAGCTTCACCGGCACGCCCGGGAACTGCTTCGCGATCGCGACGGCCTGGCGCGTGTAATCCTGCGTGCCGCCGCGCCGGCCGAAGCCGCCGCCGAGGACGTGCTTGTGCACCTCGCACTTCTCGAGCGGCAGCCCGGACTCCTCGGAAGTGACCGCGAGCGCGGCCTCCGCGCTCTGGGTCGGCACCCACACCTCGGCCCTGTCCGCGCTGACCCTCGCCGTGCAATTGTTGGGCTCCATCGTCGCGTGCGCGAGGAAGGGCGTGCTGTAGATCGCTTCGACTTTCTTCGCGGCACCGGCGATCGTCTTGAGCGCATCGCCGCCGTCCTGCCACGAGGCCAGCGGCTCGTTCGTCGCGGTGAGGCCTTCTCTCAGGCGCTCGGCGATGGTCGCGCTCGATTGCGAAGCGCCGGATCCTTCGTCCCACACGATCGGCAGCGCCGCGAGCGCGGACTTGGCGTGCCACCAGGTATCGGCGACGACGGCAACGGCCGCATCGTTCACTTTGACCGCGCGGCGCACGCCGGGCCGGCCCGAGACCTTGGCCGCGTCGTAGCTGACGAGCTTGCCGCCGAACACCGGGCAAGCCTTGACCGCGGCGTGCAGCATGCCCGGCAGCTTGAGGTCGATCGCATAAACCAGGCTGCCGTTGAGCTTCATCGCCGTGTCGAGCCGCTTGATCGGCTTGCCGGCGATCTTCCAGTCTTTCGGGTCCTTGAGCCTGATGCTCTTCGGGTCCGGCGCGGGCAGCTTCGCCGCCGCGGCGGCCACCTTGCCGTAGCGGGTCGTGCGCCCTGAAGGCCCGTGCGTGATGACGCCGTCGGCGACGCTCAGCTCGCCTACCGGCACTTTCCACTGATCGGCCGCGGCCTGCACCAGCATCAGGCGCGCGGCTGCGCCGCCGCGCCGCACGTAGTCTTGCGAGGCGCGGATGCCGCGGCTGCCGCCGGTCGCCATCTCGCCCCAGATGCGCTTGCGCGCGAGGTTCTGGCCGGGACTGACCCACTCCGCAACCACTTTTTTCCAGTCGCACTCGAGCTCCTCGGCGACGAGCTGCGCAAGACCGGTCTCCGTTCCCTGCCCCATCTCCGAGCGCGCGATGCGGATGGCGCAGGTGTCGTCGGGCCTGACGACGACCCAGACGTTGATCTCGCTGCCGGCGTCGGCCGCGCCCTTGGCTTCGGCCGACGCGATCCCGAACGGCAGGTTGAATCCGAGCGCGAGCCCGCCGCCCGCGGCCGCGGAGCCTACGATGAACTTGCGGCGGGAAAGATTGGTGGCTTTTTCGTGCGAGGTCTTTTTCATGGTCGTCTCCTAGGCCTTCTTCGCCATGTCAGCCGCCATGTGCACGGCGGCGCGGATGCGCTGATAGGTGCCGCAGCGGCAGATGTTGGTCATCGCTTCGTCGATGTCCGCGTCGGTGGGCTGAGGCTTCTTCTTCAGCAGCGCCGCCGCCGCCATGATCTGCCCGGACTGGCAGTAGCCGCACTGGGGCACGTCGAGCGCCGCCCAGGCCTTCTGCACCGGATGCGAGCTTGCGGCCGACAGGCCCTCGACGGTGACGATCCGGTCGCCGGCTTTCAGACTGCCTACGGGGATGGAGCAGGAACGTCGCACCTCGCCGTTGATGTGCACCGAGCAGGCGCCGCACTGCGCGACCCCGCAGCCATATTTCGTTCCAGTGAGGCCCACCTGCTCGCGGATGACCCACAAGAGCGGCGTGTCGGCCTCCACCTGCACGTCACGGATCCTGCCATTGATGTTGAGCTTTGCCATGGACGTCCTCCTACGAATGGGCTTGGGCGAATTCTATACGCGAATCTTATACCGGCGGGTCAGGGCAGAGCGAGGGTGGAAAATCCTCCCCGGCCACTTCGAAGCATACGGCGGCATGGTGCGCTTTTCAAGCTCCTAGACCGACCTCCGTTGGCTTTTTTCCGATCCGCCTTGTCTCATCATCGTGCGGCGTTCCGTTCGATGAACGCCCTTACCATTGCCGCGTCGGCGGGCATTATCTCGCAGCGCTGCGGAAGTTTCTCCAGGTCTTCGAAGCCGGCGGGCCGGACCGGCTCGCGGCCGGTCGCCTCGCGGACGGCGTCGGCGAACTTCGCGGCTTGGGCGGTCTCCATGCAGACGAGCGCCACGCCTTTCTCCCGGTGCTCGAGGCCGACCTTGATGCCGTCGGCGGTGTGTGTGTCGACCATCGTCCCGTAGTCCTTCCAGACGCGGCGGATGGTTGCGATGCGGTCCTGGTGGGTGCTCGAGCCCGAGACGAAGCCGGTTTCCGCAACCTGCCTGAAAAACGCCGTGCCGGATAGATCGATGGAGCCCTCGCGCTCCAGCCCCTCCCACAGTTCGCGCAGGACTTCCGCGTCGCGTCCGACGAGATCGTAGGCGTAGCGCTCGAAGTTCGAGGATTTCGAAATGTCCATCGACGGGCTGCTCGTGGCCTTCACCTCTGCCGCCTTTCGCACGCGGTAGCGTCCGGTGCGGAAGAATTCGTCGAGCACGTCGTTCTCATTGGTGGCGACGATGAGGTTCTTGACCGGCAGTCCCATGCTGCGTGCGACGTGCCCCGCATAGACGTTGCCGAAGTTGCCCGAGGGCACCGAGAACGATACCGGCTCGCCGTTCGATCGGGTCACGGCGAAGTAGGCCTTGAAATAGTACACGGCCTGCGCGGCGATGCGAGCCCAGTTGATCGAGTTGACCGCTCCGATGCGGTGTTTTGCCTTGAATGCATAATCGCCAGAGATTTTCTTCATGATGTCCTGGCAGTCGTCGAACACGCCGCGCACGGCGATATTGAAGATGTTCGCGTCCTGCAGCGAATACATCTGCGCGGCCTGGAACGCGCTCATGCGCCGGTGCGGCGAAAGCATGAACACGCGCACGTTCCGCTTTCCGCGCAGCGCGTATTCGGCCGACGAACCGGTGTCTCCCGAGGTGGCGCCGAGGACATTGAGCCGCTCGCCGCGCTTCTCCAGCAGGTACTCGAATAGGTTGCCGATCAGCTGCAGCGCCAAGTCCTTGAACGCAAGCGAGGGTCCGTTCGAAAGGCCCAGCAGGTGCAGGCCGGGCTCGAGGGTTTTCAGCGGCGTGATATCGTCGCTGCCGAAGATTTTTTTCGTGTAGGTCTTTTCGACGAGCCGCTTCAAGTCGCCCGCCGGAATGTCGTCTGCGAACCTCCGCAGGATGGCGAGCGCGAGCTCGGGATAGCCCATCCCGCGCATCGCGGCAAGCTCCGCGCTGCTCAGCCTGGGAAAAGCGTCGGGCAGGAACAGTCCACCGTCCGGCGCGAGGCCTTCGAGCAGGATTTCGGTGAACGGCCGCGGCTTCGCCCCGCCGCGGGTGCTGACATAGACCATGGGATTCAGGAATCGGGATTCAGCCGTGCCTCTGAATTCCGATCACTGCAGTTCTTCCAATCGAATCCTCGTCACCTTGCCCGTCACCACCGGCAGCTTCTCGATCTTGCCGATCGCGGTGTTGATGCTCTTCTCGCGCGCCTCGTGGGTGAGCATGATGATGTCCACCTGTTGCTCGCCTTCGCCCGGCTCGCGCTGCACCATCGCGTCGATCGAGATCGAAGCGTCGGCGAGAATGCGGGTGATGTCGGCAAGCACGCCCGGTCGATCCTCCACCTGCATGCGCAGGTAATACGCGCTCACCACCTCATCCATCGGCAGAATCTTCAGGCTGGACATACGGTCGGGCTGGAACGCAAGATGCGGCACACGTTGCTCGGGGTCGGCGGTGTGCAGGCGCGTCACGTCCACGAGATCGGCCACCACGGCGCTTCCCGTGGGCTCGGCGCCGGCGCCCGCCCCGTAATACAGCGTCGGACCCACCGCGTCGCCCTTCACCAGCACGGCGTTCATCACGCCTTCGACGTTGGCGATGAGGCGCCTGGTGGGGATCAAGGTCGGATGCACGCGCAGCTCGATCCCTTTTTCGGTGCGTTTGGTGATCCCGAGCAGCTTGATGCGGTAGCCGAGCTGCTCGGCGTAGCGGATGTCTTCCTGCGTCAGCTTCGAGATACCTTCCTTGTAGCACTTGTCGAACTGCATCGGGACGCCGAAGGCGATCGCCGCCATGATGGTGAGCTTGTGCGCCGCATCCACCCCCTCGACGTCGAAAGTCGGATCGGCCTCGGCGTAGCCGCGCTTCTGCGCTTCCTTCAGCACTGCGTTGAACGAAAGGCCCTTCTCGCGCATTTCCGAGAGGATGAAATTGGAGGTGCCGTTGATGATCCCCGCAATCCACTCGATGCGGTTGGCGGTCAGCCCTTCGCGCAGCGCCTTGATGATGGGCACGCCGCCCGCGACCGCGCCCTCGAACGCAACCATCACACCCTTCTTCTGCGCAGCGGCGAAGATCTCGTTGCCGTGCATGGCGAGCAGGGCCTTGTTGGCGGTGACGACGTGCTTGCCGTTCTCGATTGCGGCAAGGACGAGGTCCTTGGCGGCGGCATAGCCGCCGATCAGCTCGATCACGATATCGATCTCGGGATCGCGCACGACTTCGAACGCATCCGCGACGACGCGCGCCTTGCCGCCGGTGAGCCTCTTCGCTTTGGCCGTTTCCCTGTCGGCGACGACGCTGATGCGGATGTCGCGGCCGGCGCGGCGCGAGATCTCCTCCCGGTTGCGCGCGAGCACCGCCCAAGTGCCGCCGCCCACCGTGCCGATCCCGAGGAGCCCTACGTTGATCGGCTTCATTTGAGCGGCTTCCTGAAGTGAAAAGAGGTCACCACCATCCCCTCGCGAAAATAGAACTTGTGCGCCTGCTGGCGCTGCGTGCCGGAGTCGAGGGTCAGGCTGTCGAAGCCCGCTGCGCGCGCCTTTTGCTCCAGATAGCCGAGCAGCGTCCGACCGACGCCGCTCGAGCGGCGAGCCTCGTCGGTGATGAGATCGTCCACGTAGAGCTGTTTCCCGTAAAACGTGTTCTCGTACATTCGGTAGACCGCCATACCCGCGACGTCTGCGCCATCGGTCGCCACGCACATGCGTGCGCCGCCGGCGAAAACGCGCTTCATTTTCGCTTCATATTCGGGTGGCAGCGCGGTACGCAACTGACGGTGAACGGCTTCGGCCTTCTTGAGCCAGTCGGGCGCCGCAATTACGCCCGATTCATCGGTGACCTCGACGATCCGCATCACAGCAATCCGTCCTTGCGGAACATATCGCGGATCCCGCGGATGGCTTGTCGGGTGCGGGCCTCGTTTTCGATCAGCGCGATTCTCACGTGATCGTCCCCATGGTCGCCGAATCCGATCCCCGGAGACACGGCGACCTTCGCGTCCTTGAGGATTTTTTTTGCGAATTCGAGCGAGCCAAGCTTGCCGTAGGCCTCGGGGATCTTCGCCCAGATGTACATCGATGCCTTCGGATTCTCGACCGGCCAGCCCGCCTCGTGCAGGCCGCGCACCATGACGTCTCGGCGCTTCTGGTATTTCATGCGGTGCTCCTCGACGCAGTCCTGGGACCCTTCGAGCGCGACGATCGAGGCCACCTGGATCGGAGTGAAGGTGCCGTAGTCGTGGTAGCTTTTGATGCGCGCGAGCGCATTCACGAGGTCCCTGTTTCCGACCATGAAGCCGATGCGCCAGCCCGCCATGTTGTAGCTCTTCGACATGGTGAAAAACTCGACTGCGATCTCGCGCGCGCCGGGCACCTGCATGATGGAAGGCGCCTTCCAGCCGTCGAAGCAGATATCGGCGTAGGCGAGATCGTGCACGACGAGGATGTCGTGGGCTTTCGCGAGCGCAATCACGCGCTCGAAGAAATCCAGCTCCACGCACTTCGCCGTCGGGTTCGACGGGAACCCGATCACGAGCATTTTCGGCTTGGGGATCAGCTCGCGGATCGCGCGCTCGAGCTCTTCGATGAAATCCACGCCGGCGGTCATGCGCACCGAGCGGATGTCGGCCCCGGCGATGATCGCGCCGTAGATATGGATCGGGTAGCTCGGATTGGGCACGAGCACGGTATCGCCGCGGTCCAGACACGCGAGCATCAGGTGCGCCAGGCCCTCCTTCGAGCCGATGGTGACGATCGCCTCCGAGTCGGGATCGAATCCGACTCCGTAGCGCCGCTGATACCAGCCGCAGATGGCGCGGCGCAGGCGCGGAATCCCTTTGGACACGGAATAGCCGTGAGTGTCCGCGCGCTGCGCGGCCTCGACGAGCTTTGCGACGATGTGCTTGGGAGTGGGCCCGTCGGGGTTGCCCATGCTCATGTCGATGATGTCCTCGCCTGCGCGGCGCGCCGTCATCTTCAACTCGTTGGTGATGTTGAAAACGTAAGGCGGAAGGCGCTTGATCCGGGCAAATTCTCGCGTCATTTCATTCTTTCGTCGCTCCGCTCTCTCATGGCGGGCAGGGTTGACGGGCGTCGCAGCAGTCCTTTTAAAGTCGCGCTGCCGCGCAAAAAGTTATAATGTTACCGGACACTTACAGCACCGGCAAACCTTGAAGCTGCATCTTCAGACCGCGACTGCCCTGAACGCCTTTACCGGCTATGGCGAGCGCTACGTCATGGTCAACGACCAGCGCGTCGAGAAAAGTATCGTCGTGCTGCCCGAGCGCATCATCACCGACTGGGGCGCGACCAGTTTCGAGGAGCTTGCCCCCGAGCATCTGGAGGCGCTCGCAAATCTTGGCCGCGAGATTATCTTGCTCGGCACCGGAGCGCAGCTGCGCTTCCCTCGCCCGGAGATCATGCGGCCGCTGGTCCAGGCTGGCGTCGGACTCGAGGTGATGGACGTACAGGCAGCCTGCCGCACCTATAACATCCTCATGGCCGAAGAGCGCAAAGTGGCGGCGGCCCTATTATTCGACTAGCAGTGGCACAACGCAAATTGGCGGCCGCCATCCTGAGCCCTTCGACTTCGCTCAGGGTGAATTCCGCGAAGGATCTGCTTTCCCCACGAAGATTCTTCGGCGCTTTCGGCGCCTCAGGATGACGATGGAGTCCGCTATTTCGCACCGCGCCCGGCTCGTGCTGCTCGCGGCTTTCGCTTTCCTCTGGTTCTGCAATCTCGGTTATCGCCATCTGGTCAGGCCGGACGAAGGCCGGTACGCGGAAATCCCGCGCGAGATGGTCGCGACCGGCGACTGGCTCACGCCGCGCCTGAACGGGCTCAAGTATTTCGAGAAACCCGCGTTGCAGTACTGGGCGACTGCGGCGGCGTTCAGCCTGCTCGGACAGAACGAATGGGCCGCGCGCCTGTGGCCCGGGATTACCGGTTTTCTCGGCGTGCTGCTCGTATTTTGGGCAGGCAACCGCCTGTTCGCGCCGCCCGCCGGAGTGCTTGGCGCCGCAGTCGCTGCGGGCAGCGCGATCTACGTCTTCATAGGCCACGTGCTCACGCTCGACATGGGACTCACGTTTTTCACGTCGGCATCCGTGCTCGCCATCGCCGTGGCGCAGCGCGACGGCCTCGAGCCGCCGGACCGGCGCCGCTGGATGCTCGCCGCCTGGGCGGCCGCCGCGCTTGCGGTGCTCAGCAAGGGACTGGTGGGAATCGTGCTGCCCGCCGGGACGGTGGCGCTCTATGTGCTCGTCGAGCGCGACTGGAAGCGGGCCGCGCGGCTGCACGTCCTCTCGGGGGGACTGCTGTTTCTCGCGATCACGGCGCCGTGGTTCATCGCGGTGTCGCTCGCCAATCCCGAATTCTTTCGCTTCTTCTTCGTCCATGAGCACCTCGAGCGCTTCCTCACCAAGGAGCACGGACGCTACCAGCCGCTGTGGTATTTCGTCCCGGTGCTGCTCGCCGGGATCTTGCCCTGGATCGTGAGCCTCTTTCCCGCTCTGCGGCGTGCCGGGACGCGGCTGCCGACGGCGAATTTCCAGCCGCAGCGCTTCTTGCTCCTGTGGTGTGCCGTGGTCTTTGTGTTCTTTTCCGTCTCGAGCTCGAAGCTCGGCTCCTACATCCTGCCGATCTTCCCGGCCTTGGCTCTGCTGATCGGCCGTTATCTCGCGTCCGCCGACCGGCGCGTGGCCGCCGCGCAAGCGTGGGCGGCGGCGGTATTGGGCGCCGGGATTGCCGCAGCGTCGCCGCAGGCGATGAGCCTCGCGGAGCCCTGGCTCCCGCCCGAGCTGCTCGCCGGCTATGTGCCCTGGCTCGCCGCCGCGGGCCTCGCGCTCGCGGTCGCCGCGCTGTTGTCCGCGTGGTTCTGTCTGCGCGGGAGAGTCACCGCGGCGACGACGGCGCTCGCTTTCGGCGGCCTGCTCACGGCGCAATTAGCGCTCTCGGGCCATGAGCAGCTCTCGCCCACGTATTCCGCGTATCATATCGTCCAGAAAATCCGGACCCAGATCAGACCGGATGTGCCTTTTTACTTCGTCGACACTTTCGATCACACCCTGCTCTTCTACCTGGGAAGAACCGTGACCATGGTCTCCGACAAGGACGAGCTCGAGCAGCCGATCGGCTGGGAGCCGCAAAAATTCCTGCCGGACATGGCGGCGTTTGCGCGCGCCTGGCAGGCCGACGGCGAAGCGTACGCCATGTTCAGTCCGGAGGACGACCTCATCGCGTTCCTCAAAGCCTATCCGGTCGCGATGCGGGTCGTCGCACGCGATCCGCGCCGCGTGATCGTGAGCAAGCCGTGAGCGCGGTGACCTTCGGCCTGATCATGCTCGGCGTGCTGCTGAATGCCGCGGCGCAGCTGTTGCTGAAGGCGGGCACGAACGCCATCGGGCCGTTCGAGTTCAGCGCGGCAAACATCGTTCCGGTGGGAATGAAGCTCGCCTTCGAGCCTCACATCATGGCCGGGGTCGCCTGCTACGTGGTGAGCCTCGCCGTCTGGATCATGGGGCTGTCGCGCGTCGAGGTTTCGATCGCCTACCCGATGCTCTCGGTGGGCTACGTCCTGAACGCCGTCGCCGCCTGGTACCTGTTCGGGGAGTCGTTCACCGCGCAGAAACTGATAGGCATCGCCTTCATCGTCGCCGGCGTTTTCCTCGTGGCGAGAAATTAGAACGCCTCGGATCGACGCGGATACTCACGGAATTTCGAAAGCAAAACCTTCGTCCGTCAGCGTGGTCAACGATCTTTTTCTGCCCTTCACCCGTCCCTCGATCGACGAGGACACCATCGCCAGCGTGACCGAAGTGCTGCGCTCGGGATGGATCACTTCCGGACCCCGGGTGAAGGAATTCGAGGCGGAGCTGTCGCGCTATTGCGGCGGGCGTCCGGTGCGCGCCGTCAACTCAGGCACCGCCGCGCTCGAGATCGCTCTTCGCCTTGCCGGCGTCGGCGCGGGCGACGAGGTGATCACCACGCCGCTCTCCTGGGTTGCCACGAGCAATGTCATCCTCGAACTGGGCGCGAGCCCGGTGTTCGTCGACGTGGAGCCGGCGACGCGCAACATCGACCTCGAGCGCATCGAACCGGCGATTACGAAAAAAACCAAGGCGATTCTTCCCGTCTATCTCGCCGGCCTGCCGGTCGACCTCGATCGGCTTTATGCCATCGCCGGCAAGCACCGGCTGCGCGTGGTCGAGGACGCGGCTCAGGCTTTCGGGGCGGGCTGGAAAGGCGCGCGCGTCGGCAGCCGCGGCGATTTCATCGCTTTCAGTTTTCACGCCAATAAGAACATCACCTCCGCCGAGGGCGGGGCAATCGTGCTCCCCCGCGAAGGCGACGTGGCGCTTGCCGAAAAGCTGCGCCTGCAGGGCGTGAGGCGTTTCGGCGAGGATGGCATGGACGTGGACGTCGTGGGCGGCAAGTTCAACCTCACCGACATCGCCGCGTGCATCGGCCTGGGACAGCTCAAGCGTCTGCACGAGTTCACGGACAAGCGCCGCGCGCTTGCCCGCCATTATTTCGACTGCTTTGATCGTGGGCTGGGGTGCGAGCTGCCGCCGGCCGATTTCGAGAATTCCAACTGGCACATGTTCCAGGTGGTGCTGCCCGGGCGCGTCAAGCGCGGCGAGTTCATCGCGAAGATGCGCGAGCGGGGCGTCGGCATCGGCGTGCACTACCCCGCCATTCACCTGTTTTCGCTTTACCGCTCGCTCGGTTGGCGCGAAGGGCAGTACCCCAACGCGGAGCGAATCGGCAGCGGCATCGCGACGCTGCCGCTTTTTCCCGCGATGGAAGGCGCCGACGTCGAGCGCGTATGCGAAGCGATTGCGCGCGTCCTCAAGAAGGACCCGCGATGAACCCGCGCGTCTCCGTCGTCATTCCGGTCTACGACGAGGAAGCGGTGCTGCCGGCCCTGTTCGCGCGGCTGTACCCGGCGCTCGATGCGATCGGGCAGAGCTATGAAGTGATTTTCGTCAACGACGGCAGCAGCGACCGCTCCGCCGTGCTGCTGCGCGAGCAGTTCGAAAAGCGGCCCGACGCGACCCGCGTCATCCTGTTTAACGGCAACTTCGGCCAGCACCTCGCCATCATGGCGGGTTTCGAGACAAGCCGTGGCGAGCGCGTGGTCACGCTCGACGCCGACCTGCAGAACCCGCCCGAGGAAATCGCTAAGCTCCTGGCCAAGATGGACGAGGGTTACGACTACGTCGGCACCGTGCGCCGTAAGCGCCGTGACTCCGCTTTCCGGCGCCATGCTTCGCGGCTGATGAACGCCGTCCGCGAGCGCATCACCCGCATACGGATGACCGATCAAGGCTGCATGCTGCGCGCCTACAGCAGGACCATCGTCGATGCGGTCAACAGCTGCCGTGAGATCAACACCTTCATTCCCGCGCTCGCCTACACCTTTGCCGAGCGCCCGACCGAGATCGAGGTCACCCACGAAGAGCGCGCCGCCGGCGAATCGAAATATTCGCTCTACAGCCTGGTGCGGCTCAACTTCGACCTCGTCACCGGGTTTTCGGTGATGCCCCTGCAACTGTTTTCGCTTTCGGGAATCGTCATTTCTCTGCTGTCGATCGTGTTCGTGGTATTCCTCGCCGTGCGGCGCCTCGTCGTCGGGCCCGAAGCGGAAGGCGTGTTCACTCTGTTCGGGATCGCGTTCTTCCTCATCGGCATCACGCTGTTCGGCATCGGCCTGCTGGGCGAGTACGTGGGGCGGATCTATGAGCAGGTGCGAGAGCGCCCGCGCTACCTCGTACAAGCAATACTCGAGCGCAAAGAGTGACGAGCGCGGTCGTTTTCGCCTATCACGACGTCGGTTGCCGGTGCCTCAAGGTTTTGCTCGATCAGCGGATCGAGGTGCCCCTGGTCGTGACCCATCAGGACGACCCGGGGGAGAACATCTGGTTCGGCAGCGTTGCGGCGCTCGCTCGACAAAGGGGTATCGAAACCATCATGCCCGCGGATCCCGGCGCGCCGGAGATCCTGGATAGAATCCGCGCCCTGCGGCCCGAGTTCCTCTTCTCTTTTTACTACCGGCTCATGCTCAAGCCCGCGCTGCTCGCGGTTGCGCGGAGAGGCGCCTTCAACATGCACGGGTCGCTCCTGCCGAAATACAGAGGGCGCGTACCGGTCAACTGGGCCGTGCTCCACGGCGAGACCGAGACCGGCGCGACGCTGCACGAGATGGCCGAAAAACCGGACGCAGGACGCATCGTCGATCAGGAAGCGGTCCCCATCCTCCCCGACGACCTCGCGGTCGACGTGTTCAGAAGGGTGACCGGCGCCGCCGAGCGCGTGCTCACGAGGAGCCTGCCGAAACTCCTCGACGGCAGCGCGGTGCTGCGCCCGCAGGACCCGTCAAAAGGCAGCTACTTCGGCGGCCGCAAGCCCGAGGATGGCCGTATAAACTGGAACAGTCCCGCCAAGCGCGTGCATGATCTCGTGCGCGCGGTCGCGCCGCCGTATCCCGGCGCATTCGCCGAGCTCGAGGGCAAAGAGCTGCGGCTGCTGCGCACGCGGCTGCTTCCGGATCGCGGGCACGCGCGCGCCGCGGCGTTGCTCTACGCGCAAGGCGCCCGCTGCTACGTTTCCTGCAGCGACGGCGGCTTGCTCGAGCTCCTCGAACTGGAACTGGACGGCAAGCCGCTCTCCGCGCAAGAATTCGCCAATCGCATCGGCGACCGCAAGGCCCCGCTGCACTAGGGAGCCTCGATGAAAAGAATTCTTATCCTCGGCGTCAACGGCTTCATCGGCCACCACCTGTCCAGGCGCATCGTGGCGCGCACCGACTGGGAGGTCTACGGCATGGACATGCAGACCGACCGCATCGCCGAGCTCCTCGGGCACCAGCGCTTCCGCTTCTTCGAGGGTGACATCACCATCAACCGCGAGTGGATCGAGTACCACGTGCGCAAGTGCGACACGGTGCTGCCGCTCGTGGCGATCGCCACGCCCGCGACCTACGTCAAGGAGCCGTTGCGGGTGTTCGAGCTCGACTTCGAGGCGAATCTCCCGATCGTGAGGGGATGCGTGAGGCACGGCAAACGCCTCGTTTTCCCTTCGACTTCCGAGGTCTACGGGATGTGTTCGGACAGCGCATTCGACCCGGAAACCTCCCCGCTCGTCTATGGCCCGATCAACAAGCCGCGCTGGATCTATGCCTGCGCGAAACAGCTCATGGACCGGGTCATTCACGCCTACGGAATGCAGGAAGGACTCGACTACACGCTGTTCCGGCCGTTCAACTGGATCGGCTCAGGGCTGGACTCGATCAATACGCCCAAGGAAGGCAGCTCTCGCGTCATCACCCAGTTCTTCGGCCATATCGTCCGCGGAGAGCCGATCAAGCTCGTGGATGGCGGCAAGCAGAAACGCACGTTCACCTATATCGATGACGGCATCGATGCGCTGCTGAAGATCATCGACAACCCGAGGGGTATCGCCAGCGGCAGGATATACAACATCGGCAACCCGAGGAACAATTATTCGGTGAAGGAGCTTGCCCGCATGATGGTGAAGCTCGCCTTCGCCTACCCCGAATACCGGGACAACGCGAAGAAGGTGAAGCTCCTCAACACGACCGCGGCGCAGTACTACGGCTCCGGCTACCAGGACGTAAAAAACCGCGTGCCGGAAATCGCCAACAGCATGAAGGATCTGGTGTGGAAGCCGAAGGTCGGCATGCAGGAGGCCTTGAAGCGCATTTTTGACGCGTACCGCACTCATGTCGCTGATGCCAGGCGGCTTGTCGACTAAGAGCTCGTTTATGAAGCTCGCGCTCAAAGTCGACGTCGACACCTACCGCGGCACGAAACGGGGCGTGCCGCGCCTGGTCGAGTTGCTGAAAAAGCATGGGGCCGGCGCGACGTTTCTTTTCAGCCTCGGTCCGGACCATACCGGCCGAGCGATCAAGCGCGTTTTCCGCTCGGGCTTCGTGCGCAAAGTGTCCCGCATTTCGGTGATTTCCCATTACGGTCTGAGGACGCTGCTTTACGGGACTCTGTTGCCGGGGCCCGACATCGGCCGTCGCTGCGCCGACGTGATGCGCTCGGTGCGGGACGCAGGCTTCGAAGTCGGCATCCACACCTGGGACCACGTCAAATGGCAGGACGGAGTGGCCGGCGCCGATGCGCAATGGACCGAGCGTCAGATGCGCCTTGCGCGCAAGCGCTTCGAGGAGATTTTCCGCGAGCCGGCGCGCTCGCACGGCGCGGCCGGCTGGCAGCTGAACGTGCACGCCCTGCGCCTGACGCAGCGGCTCGGTTTCGACTACTGCTCCGACACCCGCGGCACCTGCCCGTTCATCCCGGTGTGGCGCGCGGAAATCGTCGCCTGCCCGCAGCTGCCCACCACCCTGCCGACGCTCGACGAGCTGATCGGCAAAGACCGGATCAAGGCGAACAACGTTGCAGCGCACCTGCTCAGGCTCACCCGGGAGCCGCCCGCCGCCGGACACGTGTATACGCTCCACGCCGAGCTCGAGGGCGGCAAGCTCGCCCCCGCATTTGAGGAGTTGCTGGTCGGATGGAAAAGCCAGGGCTATGAACTGGTTTCCTTGCGCGCCGTCGCGGAGAAGCTCGACTTGAAAAGACTGCCACGCCACGAGGTCGCCATAGGCGAATTCCCCGGACGCTCCGGCACGCTCGCGCTCCAGGGCAAGGAATTTCTTTCGTGAGCGAACTGTTTCCAGGGTTCGAACGCGAGCGCATCAAAACCAGCGGCGCCGCAATCCATCTCGCGCATGGCGGCAAGGGGCCGCCGCTGCTCCTGCTGCACGGCTATCCGCAGACGCACGCAATTTGGCATCGGGTCGCGCCCGCGCTTGCGAAGCGTTTCACCGTGGTGGCTCCGGATTTGCGCGGCTATGGCGACAGCGACAAACCTCACGGCGTGCCCGACCACAGCAATTATTCCAAGCGCGCCATGGCCCAGGATCAGGTCGAGGTCATGCGCGCGCTCGGCCATGGTGCGTTCTTTCTCGTCGGCCACGACCGCGGTGCGCGCGTGGCGCACCGCATGGCGCTCGACCACCCTGCGCAAGTGAAAAAGCTCGCGTTGCTCGACATCGTGCCCACGCGCACGATGTACGCGAACGTCTCACGCGAGTTCGCCAAGGCCTACTACCACTGGTTCTTCTTGCTGCGTCCCGAGCCGATTCCGGAGACGCTGATCGGTGCGAGCTCGGATTTTTACCTCAAGAGCCACATGGGCACGCGGCACGCCGGCCTGAGCGCGTTCGCGCCGGAGGCGCTCGCCGAGTACCTGCGCTGCTTCCGCGATCCGGCCACGATCCACGGCAGTTGCGAAGACTATCGCGCGGCCGAGAGCATCGATCTCGTCCATGACGAAGCAGACCTGCACAGCAAGGTGACCGCGCCGCTGCTTGTCCTGTGGGGCAAGCACGGAACGGTGGAGCGCTGCTTCCATCCCCTCGCCGACTGGGGGAAACGGGCCGAAAACGTCCGGGGCCGGGCGCTCGACTGCGGCCATTACATTCCCGAGGAAGCGCCCGAGGAATTATTAAAGGAACTTATCACATTCATGTCATAACACTTTGAAAATGAACCTCTTGATTTACTTTATGAAAACGGGGTGACAATGGCAGCTGACAAGAGCGCTCCAGCTTGATGCTCAACAAACCGATCGGCGAATTCGCCCTGCCCGCCACGGGCGGCAAGGAGTTTCGGCTCTCGGCCGTCAATTCGAAGCTGCTGGTTCTGTACTTCTACCCGAAGGACAATACCCCCGGCTGCACCACAGAGGGCATGCAATTCCGCAATCTCCACCCCCAGTTCCAGAGGGCCGGCTGCGCCGTATACGGCATCTCCCGCGACAGCCTCAAGTCGCACGAGCGCTTCAAGGCCAAGATGGGGTTCCCGTTCGAGCTGCTTTCCGACGAGGAGGAAAAGCTCTGCAACCTGTTCGGCGTCATCAAGATGAAGAACATGTACGGAAAACAGGTGCGCGGCATCGAGCGCAGCACTTTCGTTCTCGACGTGGACCGCGTCGTTCGGCGCGAATGGCGTGGCGTCAAGGTTTCAGGCCACGCTCAGGAGGTGCTCGACTTTGTTAAAACCGTCTGAGCAACGCGATTCCGGCCTTCCCGCCGAGGATTCGCGGAAATCCTTGCCTTCTCGCCGATCCCGGTCCGAATCCCGGACCACCAAACTGTTCGTCCTCGACACCAACGTGCTGATGCACGACCCGACGAGCCTGTTCCGCTTCGAGGAACACGACGTGTTCCTGCCGATCATGACGCTGGAGGAACTCGACAACAACAAGAGCGGGATTTCCGAAATCGCACGCAACGCGCGCCAAGCGAGCCGGTTCCTGGACGATATCGTCAGCCACGCGAAGGGGCCGATCGCGTCCGGCATCCCGCTCAAACGCCACGATGCCGACAACGCCGCCGGGCGCCTGTTTCTGCAGACCGAAGCGATCAACGGCCACGTTCCGGCAAGCCTGCCGATCGGCAAGATCGACAATTACATCATCGGCGTAGTGATCTACCTGCATAAACGCGAGCCTCGGCGCCAAGTCATTCTGGTGTCGAAGGACATCAACATGCGCATCAAGGCGCATGCGCTCGGGCTTCAGGCCGAGGACTACTTCAACGACAAGGTGCTGGAGGATACCGACCTCCTCCACACCGGCGTGCGCGAGCTGCCTGCGGACTTCTGGGATCAACACGGCCGCGACATCGAGTCCTGGAAACGGGAGGGCCGCACCTACTACCGCATCCGCGGCCCGCTGTGCCAGACGCTTCTGCTCAACGAGTTCGTATACCAGGAGGGCGAACGGCCGCTGCTCGCGATGGTGAAGGAGGTTTCCGGGCGCACCGCGGTTCTGGAGACGGTGCGCGATTACACCCATCAAAAGAACAGCGTCTGGGGCATCGCTGCGAGGAACCGCGAGCAGAATTTCGCGCTCAACCTCCTGATGAATCCGGAGATCGACTTCGTCTCCCTGCTCGGCCAGGCGGGCACCGGCAAGACGCTGCTCGCGCTCGCCGCCGGCCTCCTGCAGACGCTCGAGACCAAGCACTACACCGAGATCATCATGACGCGCGTCACGGTGCCGGTCGGCGAGGACATCGGCTTCCTGCCGGGCACGGAGGAAGAGAAGATGACGCCGTGGATGGGCGCGCTCGAGGACAATCTCGATGTCCTGAACAAGACCGACGACGAGGCCGGTGAATGGGGACGCGCCGCCACGCGCGACCTTATTCGCGCAAAAATCAAAATCAAGTCGCTCAACTTCATGCGCGGCCGCACCTTCCTCAACCGATTTCTGATCATCGACGAGGCGCAAAACCTGACTCCCAAGCAGATGAAGACTCTGATCACCCGCGCGGGTCCCGGCGCGAAGGTCATGTGCCTGGGCAACATCGCCCAGATCGACACGCCCTACCTTACCGAGGGAAGCTCCGGCCTTACCTATGTAGTCGACCGCATGAAGGGATGGGCGCACTCGGGGCACGTCACCCTGCAGCGCGGCGAACGCTCGCGCCTCGCAGACCACGCGGCGGAAGTCTTGTAGAACACGGAATGACGGCCATCCGCCGATGTTGACCGCGGCGGACGCGCTCCCGTTTAGCAATCCTCATCGACTATCTCGAAAGGACGACATGTCTCGTGCGCTCTTGAAAAACTTAGCGGCGATATTGGCCGCCGCGGCCTTCGTTGCAGCGCCTCCCGCTCATGCGCAGCAGAGGGAATTCCAGCCCCAGGTCGGTCAGCAGGGCAAGGACGTGGTCTGGGTTCCGACCCCGGACGAGGTCGTTGAACGCATGCTGGCGATGGCTCAGACCAAACCGGTGGACTATGTGATCGACTTGGGCGCCGGGGACGGCAAGATCGCCATCGCCGCAGCGAAAAAATTCGGGGCCCGCTCTCTCGGCGTCGAATACAACCCCGACATGGTCAGGCACGCGCAACGAAACGCGCAAGGGGCCGGAGTTCTCGGCCGGGCTCAAATCCTCCAAGGCGATATCTTCGCGACCGATTTCAGCCAGGCGACCGTCCTCACGCTTTACCTGCTTCCGTCGCTCAACATGAAATTGCGGCCGCAGATCCTGACCATGCGGCCCGGCACGCGCGTCGTGGCGCACGCGTTCAACATGGAGGACTGGGAACCGGACGAAGTATCGGACGTGGAAGGCCGGCGCACCTTCCTGTGGATCGTGCCCGCGAACGTGACAGGCCGCTGGGCGATGGAGGTCAGCAATGGGGGAAATTCCGAGAAATTCGACCTCAGGCTTGACCAGCGTTATCAGAAAATCGAGGGGGCCGCTCTGCTCGGGTCCGTGGAAGCGGGCCTGCGCGAGCCGAGGCTGAACGGCTCCAACATCAGCTTCGCCTACGTGGACAACATGGGCGTGCGCCGCGACCTCACGGGGCGCGTCGCGGGTGGCCGCATGGAAGGGTCTTTCCGCGCCGACGGCGGTCAGGAAGGCCGCTGGACGGCCGTCAAGAAATAATTGGGAACGCGGGATGAGCCGCACCGCAGGTGTCGGTTCCATCCCGCGGATTTAAACGAGCGCTCTGCGTCTCGTTTAAAGGGTTTTGTGCGTGCCGTCACAGTACGGCGGATTCTTGGTCCGCTTGCAGCCGCACAGCCACAGTTTCTCGGCTTCCATCACCGTATATTTCACCGGCGTGAATTCGGTCACCTTGTGGGAACCATCGCAAAACGGTTGGCTCTTCGATCTTCCGCAGCGGCACCACCAGTAGTCGCCTGGCGCGAGTTCTGTTGCGTAGGGAGACTTCTGCGCAATGAGGGGTTCGGCCATGTGATCCTCCTTTGACGGGGCGCGAACGTCCCCCTCCGGACGGGCGGCGGCCTGTTGCCGAAAGTATAACCCGGCGCGAGGGTCCATCGCGAGATGCGGCGCGGGCGACCCGCATTGACGGTCAGCCGCCGCGGCCCGCAACACCCTTATAGGCACGACCTTGGGGGACGACCGATCCTGAATCCCTATTCGCCTTCGAAGCCGGGCCCCCTGTCCCGGTATAATCTCCCCATGAAATTTCTTTTTGACCTGTTCCCGGTCATCCTGTTCTTCGTCACCTTCAAATTCGCCGGCATCTACGTGGCGACGGCGGTCGCCATCGCGGCGACTTTCGTGCAGATCGGCTGGCTTAAATTCAACGGCCGCAAGATCGAGACCATGATGTGGATGAGCCTTGTCATCATCGTGGTGTTCGGGGGAGCGACGCTTGCGCTCCACGACGAATCCTTCATCAAATGGAAGCCGACCGTGCTCTACTGGTTATTCAGCATTGCGCTCGCGGGAGCGGAGCTGCTCTTCCGCAGAAACCTCGTCCGCGCGATGCTCCGCGAGCAAGTGCAGATGCCGGACGCCGCCTGGACGCGGCTCAACTGGAGCTGGGTCGGTTTTTTCGGCATCATGGGCGCGGCCAATCTCTACGTCGCCTACAATTTTTCCACCGATACCTGGGTGAATTTCAAGCTTTTCGGAGGCATGGGTCTGATGCTCGCGTTCGTAGTGCTACAGGCGTTGTTTCTCGCCCGCTACGTCCAGGAAAAGCCGCGGTGACGAGGCGTTTATCCAGCTTCGGTCACGCGCGTCGCGCGTGCGGACCGCGCTGATGGATCTCTCCGCCGCGATCCGCAAGCGCCTGGCCGCGCTTGAGCCGCAGTCCGTCGAACTCCTCGACGAGTCGGGGAGGCACGCAGGTCATGATGGGGCAAAGGGAGGCGGGAGCCATTTTCGTCTCACCATTGTTTCGCGCCGCTTTGCCGGCAAGGACAAGCTCGCGCGGCACCGGATGATTTACGAGGCCCTGGGTCCGCTGATGCAGCGCGATATCCACGCGCTCGCCGTCCACGCCCTCGCACCGGATGAGCTATGATTCCGCTTTCGATCAAGGAAATGCTCATGCCCTTTCTTTTCGCCCGCTTGCTTGCGGTTTTTCTTTTCGGACTCGGTCTCGCGGTGCCGGCATCGGCGCAGACTGCGAGCGAGCCGGCCAAGGCCTCCTTCAAGCCGGTCAGCGTCAACGGCAAGGCCATTCCCAAGTCCCGGTTCGACTTCGTGCTCAAGCAGCGCGTGGCGCAGGGCGCGCCCGACAACGAGCAGACGCGAAGGACGGTTCTCGATAATTTGATTACGCAGGAAGTGTTCGCGCAGGAAGCCGATCGCGCGGGATTCGCGAAAAACGCCGGCGTCCGCATGCAGCTCGAATTGTTGCGCCAGCAAGTGCTGGCACAGGCGGTGTTTCAGGAACACTTCAAGAAACACCCCGTCAAGGACGAGCAGATGCTTGCCGAGTACAACAGGATCAAGACCTCGCGCGGTGACAAGGAATACAAGGCCAAGCACATTCTGGTCGACAAGGATACCGAAGCGCAGGAGATCATCGCCCAGCTCAAGAAGGGCGCCAAGTTCGAGGACCTGGCTAAGCAGTCCAAGGATCCGGGCTCGAAGGACCGCGGTGGCGAGCTCGGCTGGAGCCCCCCGAGCACTTACGTCAAACCCTTCGCCGAGGCTCTGGTCAAGCTCGAAAAAGGGAAATACACGGAGACGCCCGTGCAGACGCAATTCGGCTGGCACGTCATACAGCTCGACGACGTGCGTCCCGTGCAGTTTCCCGCATTCGACGAAATCAAGCCGCAGCTGCTTGGCCGGATGCAGGAACAGGAAGTCCAGAAGCTGATCGTCGAATTACGCGCGAAAGCGAAGATCGAATAAATGGCGGTAAAGGCGGACGCTCTTCGAGCGCCGCCCTACCTCCGCGGGATGGAACGGATGCAAGCACCGTTCATCCCGCGGGACTCATATCATCCAATCCATTTTCTCGCGTTGCGGAACATGCGCATCCAGGGGCTGTCCTCGCCCCAGCCCTCGGGATGCCAGGACTGCTGCACGCTGCGGAACGCTCGCTCCGGATGGGGCATGACGATGGTGAAGCGCCCGTCCCGAGTCGTGAGGCCGGTAATCCCCTGCGGCGAACCGTTGGGGTTCAACGGATAGAGTTCGGTCGGCGCGCCGCGGTTGTCGACAAAGCGCAACGCGACGATCGCTCTCGCCTGCGACTTCTCGGAGTCGAACAGGGCGCGACCTTCGCCGTGCGCGGTGGGGATCGCCATGCGGCTGCCGGCCATGCCCGCGAAAAAGAGCGACGGACTCTGCATCACTTCCACCAGGATGAAGCGCGCCTCGAACTGTTCGGAGCGGTTTCTGACGAAGCGCGGCCAGTCCCCCGCCCCGGGAATCAACCCGCGCAGGTGGCTCATCATCTGGCAGCCGTTGCACACGCCCAGCGCGAAGGTGTCGGTGCGAGCGAAAAACGCGCTGAATTCGTCGCGGGCTCGGGAGTTGAACAGGATCGCCTTTGCCCATCCCGCGCCGGCGCCGAGCACGTCGCCATAGGAAAAGCCGCCGCAAGCGGCAAAACCCCTGAATTCGGCAAGCGACACGCGGCCATCAACGATGTCGCTCGCGTGCACGTCGTGCGCGTCGAACCCGGCGCGGTCGAAGGCCGCCGCCATTTCGACCTGGCCGTTGACCCCCTGCTCGCGCAAGATTGCGATTTTCGGCCTCGCTCCCCGGGCAATAAACGCGGCGGCAACATCCTCCGCCGGATCGAAACTCGGCGCAGCCGACAATCCCGGATCGTCCTTGTCGAGAATACGGTCGAATTCCTCCTTGGCGCACGCCGGATCGTCGCGCAGTTGCTGCATCGCAAACGTCACCTCCGACCAAATACGCTGCAACTCGGCGCGGGGCGCGGCGAGCACCGGTTTGGCGTTGCGCACCAGCCGCACCTCGCCGCGCGCGTTGGGGCCGCCGACGACCTGGGCGGACAGCCCGGCGAGGCGCTCGAGTACCTTGGCGCGGTCCGAAGCGCGGACCTGGATCACTGCGCCGAGCTCCTCGGCGAACAGCGCGCCGAGCACCCGCTCCAGGTCGCGCCCATACATCAGGTCGGGTTTGCGCTCGTTGCCGTCGACGTCGTGCGCGAGCGCGTCGTAAGCCAGCATATCGAGATTCAGGGTCACGCCCGAGTGACCCGCGAATGCCATTTCGCAGATGGCGGCAAACAGTCCGCCGTCCGCGCGGTCGTGATAGGCGAGAATCAAGCCGTCGCGGTTGAGCGCCTGCACCGTCGCGAAAAATCTGACCAACAGCTGCGGCTCGTCGAGGTCGGGCGCCTCGTTGCCGCATTGCCCGAACACCTGCGCCAGGATCGAGCCGCCCAGCCGGTTGCGGCCGCGCCCGAGATCGATCAGGATCAGCTCGGTTTCGCCGCAATCGGTGCGCAGCTGGGGCGTGAGGGTTTTGCGCGCGTCATCGCAGGGCGCGAACGCCGATACGATCAACGACAACGGCGCCACCACGTCCTTGTCGATGCCGCCTTCGCGCCAGCTGGTGCGCATCGACAGCGAATCTTTTCCGACCGGGATGCTGACACCGAGCGCAGGACACAGTTCGAGCGCGACCGCCCGCACCGTGTCGAACAGCGCCGCGTCCTCTCCGTCATAGCCGGCGGCCGCCATCCAGTTCGCGGAAAGCTTCACCCGCGAAAGATCCCCCACCGGCGCCGCGCAGAGATTGGTGAGCGCCTCGCCCACTGCCATGCGTCCGGAGGCCTGCGGATCGACGAGCGCGAGCGGCGTGCGCTCGCCCATGGCGAACGCCTCGCCGCAATACTCCTTGAATCCCATCAGCGCCACGGCGCAATCCGCGACCGGAACCTGCCATGGCCCGACGAGAGGGTCGCGCGAGCTCAGGCCGCCGACGGTGCGATCGCCGATGCTGACGAGGAACGTCTTGTTCGCAACCGTCGGGTGCCGCAGCACGCGATGGCAAGCCTCCTTGAGCTCCATTTCCTGAAGCGAAAGCGGCGCAAGACCGCCTTTCCGGTGACTCGCCTCGCGAATCATGCGCGGCGGCTTGCCGAGCAGCACGGAAAGATCCATCTCCACGGCCTTGTTCCCGAAATGCGGGTCCTCCACGACGAGAAGGCCATCGCCGGTCGCATGGCCGACCACGGCGAAAGGGCAGCGTTCGCGCTCGCAGATGGCCTCGAACTGCCCTATTCGCTCAGGGATAATCGCAATCACGTAGCGCTCTTGCGCCTCGTTGCACCAGATCTCGCGCGGCGTCATGCCCGGTTCCTCGCTGGGCAAGGCGCGCAGATCTATTTTCGCGCCGCGGCCGGCGGCGTGAACCAGTTCCGGCAGCGCGTTCGACAGCCCGCCCGCGCCGACATCGTGAATCGACAGCACCGGATTGCCCTCGCCGAGCTGCCAGCAGCGGTCGATGACCTCCTGCGCCCGTCTCTGGATCTCGGCGTTGCCGCGCTGCACCGAATCGAAATCGAGGTCCTGGGTATTGGCCCCGGCGTCCATGCTCGAAGCCGCGCCGCCCCCCATGCCGATCAGCATGCCCGGGCCGCCCAGCTGAACGAGCGGCGCGCCGGAAGGCAGCTCGCTCTTTCTCGCGTGCGCGGCATCGATATTGCCGATCCCACCGGCAATCATGATCGGTTTGTGGTAACCGCGCGCGACCCCGCCGACTTCCATCTCGAAGGCGCGGAAATAGCCCGCCAGGTTGGGGCGGCCAAACTCGTTGTTGAAGGACGCCGCGCCGATCGGTCCTTCCAGCATGATCTGCAGCGCCGAGGCGATGCGGTCCGGGTTGCCGGCGGCATGTTCCCAGGGCTGTTCGCAACCGGGAACGCGCAGATGCGACACCGAAAATCCGCACAAGCCCGCCTTGGATTTCGCCCCGCGGCCCGTCGCCGACTCGTCGCGGATTTCGCCGCCGGAGCCGGTCGCCGCTCCCGGAAACGGCGAGATCGCGGTGGGATGGTTGTGGGTCTCGCATTTCATCAGGGTATGCGTGAGCTCCGTGCGGTAGCCGTAGCGGTTGCTCGAGTCCGGGTAGAAGCGCGCAACCGCCCTTCCCTCCATCACCGCGGCGTTATCCGAATAGGCGACCACCGTTCCCTTCGGGTTGCGCGCATGCGTGGCTTTGATCATCTCGAAGAGCGTTTCCTCCCGCGCAGCGCCGTCGATGATCCACGAGGCGTTGAATATCTTGTGCCGGCAATGCTCGGAGTTCGCCTGCGCGAACATGGTCAGCTCCGCATCGGTCGGATTGCGCCCGATGCGGCGGTAGTGCGCAAGCAGGTAGTCGATCTCGTCCCGGGCCAGCGCAAGACCCAGCTCGGCGTTGGTCTCTTCCAGCGCGGCGCGGCCGCGCGCGAGCAGGTCCACGAGCGCAAGCGGCTTCGGCTCGTAATGGCGAAACAGCGCGTCCGCCTGATCCGGAGAGTCGAGCGCCGTTTCGGTCATGCGATCGCGCAGCAACTCCAGGATTGGGCCGCGCTTCGCGTCGATGGCGCGGCCCCCCGAAAGAAACCAGGCGGTCCCGCGCTCGATGCGGCGCACTGGCGCGAGCCCGCAGCGATGCGCGATGTCGGTCGCCTTGGAAGACCACGGGGAAATCGTACCGAGGCGCGGCACGACCAGGAGCACGCTGCCTTCGGCCGCAGACGAAGTCTCCCCGTACTGGAGCAGCTCGTCGAGCACGTTTCTCTCGCGTTCGGACAGCGGCCGCTCGAGCTCGGCAAAATGCCGGTATTCGGCCGAGTTCGCCCGGATTGAATCGTGGATCGCCGCGAGGCGGGAGTTGAGTCTGCCGAGCCTGAACGCGGAAACGGCGCGGCTTCCGCGCAACTTGAGAATCAACGACATGAAACGGGCCGGCAAAACGTAATTATACCGGAACCCAATGCAGGATTCAGGGGAAAGCGGCGCGGGTCGGCACGTTCTGCTGAATCCTGAATCCTCGACCTTCAGTTGCTGCGACGGAACTGGGGATTTTTCAGCGTGCCTGAAACCGCGAGCGTCGCGCGCGCCTGCACGCTCTGCGCGCGCAGCTCAAGCTGCATGCGGCCCGACAGGTTTTGCTGCGGATCCATCTCCATCAGGCCACTCCCGCTCAGAAGCCCGGCCACCAACCTGAGCTGGCGCACCTGGAGCCGGTTGGGGTCGGCGGAGACATTGCCGCTCAGCTCGGAAAACACGGTCGTCCCGCCTCCGGAGCTGCTGCCTTGAAGCAGACGCGTCATGTCGACATTGGTGATCGACCCTTTCTGGAGCGTGAAGTTGCCCTCGATGCGCGCACTGGAAAACAGCTTGTCAACGGTACGCGCGGTCATGCTGTACGTGCCTTTTCCCTCGAGTAGGCCTCCGGCGATGATCGGCGCTGCGATCCGTGCGGCTTGCATGCGACGTGCCGTGATCTCGCCTTCGAGGCTCCAGCCACCCGACCACCTCAGACGGGCGCTTCCTTTCAAGACACCGTCGAATGCGCGCGCCTCGAACTCGTTCAAGGCCAGCCCGCTCGCCGTCACCGTTCCCTTGGCGGAAAAATCTTCGAGCGCAAGGTTACTTCCGATCGGCAGCGGCAGAACCCCCGCCGACATTTCTATGCTCGCTCTCCCTCCTCGCGGCTGCAAGGTCAGCGAAAGCCTGCGTTCGCCGTTTGACAGCGTCACCGACCGCAACGCTCCGTCCAGCCCCAGCTTGGCGCTCAAATCGAGCGCCGGCACATTCAATTCCGGAATATCGAGCTTCAGTCCCTTCGCCACGACACGCTCGATATGCAGGGATTCGCCTCTGCCCTTCTCCGACAACAGTACCGACAGGAATTCCCGGGGGACGGTCGCGCCTTCCAGCTCTATGCTCTTGAACGCCCTCCGGTCGCCCATCAAGAAACCGATTTCCGGCGAAGCGCTGATCGCTGAAATGCGCATCTGAGACACTTTGCCGATCACGACTTTCTCGAATCTCAACTGCGGAGAGGGAATGAGCGATAACTTGACCGAACCTATCTCGACCGGCTCGCCGAGCCAGTCCTGCGCGGCCTTCTCATAAGGCGCGGGATCGATCGGCAGGAAAGGAATCGCCGCAACCGCGCACAGCACAACTACCAGCAGCGCGGCCGCGATCGGCTTGCCTAGACTGCGGGACGATCGCCGCCTCGCCCAGACTTCCCGCGCCGGCCGGCCCGCGTCCTCGGCGCGCTCGGCGGCTTTGGCGCGCCGGCGTGCCTCTTCTCTTTCCGCCTTTTCCTTTTCGCGCGCTTCCTTGCGAGCAAGCGCGGCCGCCTTGGCTTCCGCCTTGGCGCGAGCTTTGGCTTCCGCTTTCGCTTTCTTTTCTTCCTCCTTGGCGCGTTTCTCCTCTTCCTTGCGGCGCGCTTCTTCCTCCTTGGCGCGTTTCTCCTCTTCCTTGCGGCGCGCTTCTTCCTCGGCGCGCGCCCTGTCCTCGGCTTCGCGGCGTTCCTGTTCCTCCGACTCCTTGCGCTCGCGCTCCTTCTCGTGGCGTTCCCGTTCTTCCCGCTCCTCGCGCTCGCTCTCTTCTTCGCGGCGGACCTTCTCATCCGCCTCCCGGCGCTCCTTTTCTTCCTGTTCCCTTTGGGCGCGCTCCAGGGCTTCGCGCACCTGCCGCTCCTGCTCGTTCCGTTGAGCGCGTTCTGCCTCGTCCTTGCGCCTGCGCTCCTCTTCGCGTCCGCGCTCCTCCTGACGACGGGACTGCTGCTCCGCCTCACTGCGCTCCCTTTCCTCCAGCTCTTTCAAGGAGGGCCCCAGGGCTCCAAGCGGCTGCCGGTCTTGTTTCCCTCTCTGAGCGCGCTCCTTCTCCTCCCTGCGCTTGCGCTCTTCCTCCTCCATGCGAAGCCGCAATTCCTGCTCACGGCGAGCGCGCTCCTCGATTTGACGCTTGGCCCGCTCTTCCTCGTCTCGCTGCGCCTGTTCTACGGGATCGCGCCTCGCGCGCGTTTCGGCCTCTTTGCGCGCGCGCTCCTCCGCCTCCTTGCGAGCCCTCTCCTCGGCTTCCCGCCGCGCACGCGCCTCGGCTTCTCTGCGAGCCTTTTCCTCGGTCTCACGACGCAAGCGCTCTTCCGCACTCCTGCGGGCCTTCTCTTCGGCTTCGCGCTTTGTTCTTTCCTCGGCGTCCTTGCGGATGCGCTCCTCCGCCTCGCGCCGCGCCTTTTCCTGCACGTCCCTGCGCGCGCGCTCCTCCGCTTCGCGCCTGGCCCTGTCCAGCGCATCCGTACTGACCTGCCCGTGGGTTCCGGTCTTCGGGTTCGCCGCGTCCGCGTTTCTCGCCACCGGCGCGGATCCGAGCGACGTAAAGTCGAGGTCGTCTCGAGCGCCCCCCGCAGCCGGCGACCCGGGGGACCGCGGCACCGGCCGAGATGCCGGGCCGCCGTCTTGCTGCCCGACGAACTCGCGAACGTACCCTTCCCTTTCCAAACCTCTGAGCGCTTCGAGGAGCTCGGGCTCGGTATACCTGTCGAGAGCGTTGAGCAGAGTGGAAAAACTGACTTGGCCGTCGATCTCTTTGAGAACGTCGCGCAGATCGCGCGACAGATTGTCCGTCTTGCCGGTTGCCTCCATCAGGCCCTTGCCGGTTTTGGTGACGGTGCTTCGCCGATTCATGCTGATTGGGGATACCTTCTGGAGAGAGCCGGTGGCTGCGCCGTTGTTATTGTCTCCGCGGACTGAGCGCCTATTATAGGCAACTCGGCAGCTCGCAGGGCAGCTAGGTGCCTGGCTTTCCATATCCGCCTCCGCCAGGCGTCTCGATGACAAAGCTGTCCCCGGCATTCATCAGGATCTGGTCGCAAGCCTTGAGCTCCAAAACTTTTCCATCGGCTCGGCGCACCCAGTTGCGCCCGACTTCGCCGGGCAAGCCGCCCGCCGCGCCGTAAGGGGCGACGCTCCGATGCCCGGAAAGGATGGCGGCCGTCATGGGTTTCAGAAAACGCATGCGCCGGACGGCGCCGTTGCCCCCCTGCCAGCGTCCGGAGCCGCCGCTCCCAGTCCGGATCTCGAAGCTCTCAAGCAGGACCGGAAAGCGCCACTCCAGGACTTCCGGATCGGTGAGGCGAGAGTTGGTCATGTGGGTCTGTACCACGTCGGTACCGTCGAACCCCTCACCAGCCCCGGAGCCGCCGGCAACGGTTTCGTAATATTGATGCTCGTCGTCGCCGAAAGTGAAGTTGTTCATCGTGCCGCAGTAGGCCGCCATCACACCGAGCGCGCCGTAGAGGACGTCGGTAACGCATTGCGAGGTCTCGACATTGCCCGCCACCACCGCCGCCGGGTAGCGCGGCCGCAGCATCGAGCCTTCCGGGATGATCACCTCGAGAGGCTTCAAGCAACCCGCGTTCATCGGAATCTCGTCGTCGACGAGAGTGCGAAAAACGTAAAGCACCGCCGCCATGCATACCGCCGCTGGCGCGTTGAAATTGTCGGGCAGCTGGGGCGAGGTGCCGGTGAAATCGATCGTCGCGATGCGCGTCTCGCGCCGGATGCGGATTTTCACGCGGATCACGCCGCCGTTGTCCATCTTGTAGCTGAACTCGCCGTCCTTCAATACGCCGATGACCCGGCGCACCGCTTCCTCCGCGTTGTCCTGCACGTGCCGCATGTAGGCGTGCACGACGTCGAGACCGAAGTGGCCCACCATTTCGCGCAGCGCCTGCGCGCCCTTTTCGTTGGCCGCGATCATGGCGCGCAGGTCGGCCATGTTTTGCGGCACGTTGCGCGCGGGATAGCTGCCCGAAGAGAGCAGCGCGACGGTCTCGGCCTCGCGCAGGCGGCCCTCCTCGACGAGCAGGAAGTTGTCGATCAGCACGCCCTCTTCTTCAACGACTTTGCTCGCGGGAGGCATCGATCCGGGCGTGATGCCGCCGATGTCGGCGTGATGTCCGCGCGAACCGACGTAGAACAGGATCTCCCTCCCGGCGTCGTCGAACACCGGGGTGATGACCGTCACGTCCGGCAGGTGCGTGCCGCCGTTGTAGGGGGCGTTCAGCACATAAACGTTGCCGGCTTTTATCCGGCCGCGGTTCTCGTCGATGACGGTGCGCACGCTCTCGCCCATCGAGCCCAGGTGCACCGGCATGTGCGGCGCGTTCGCGATCAGGTTCCCGCCCTGGTCGAACACCGCGCAGGAAAAATCGAGCCGCTCCTTGATGTTGACCGAATAGGCCGTGTTGGCCAGCCGCAGGCCCATCTGCTCGGCGATGGACATGTACAGGTTGTTGAAGACCTCCAGCATGACCGGATCGACGCTGGTGCCGATCGCGGGGCGGTGCGGCCGCGGCTGCACGCGCTCGAGCACGAGGTGATCGGACCGTATCACTTCGGCCCGCCAGCCTGGCTCGACCACGGTGGTGGCGTTTGTCTCGGCGATGATCGCCGGGCCGGGAATCCTGTCTCCCACCGCCAGCTGCCCGCGCACGAACACCGGGGCGCGGTGCGCGCGGCCGCCCGTGTGCAGCGTCACCCGGTCTGCCGCCGCGATCGCGCCGTTACCGCGCGTATTGCTTCCCGCCGGCTCGAGCGGCGCAGCCGCCGCGCCGAAAGCCTCCACCGAAACGGACTCGACGATCAGTGCCCGACCCTGCATCAGGAAGCTGTAGCGCTTGCGATAGGCCGCCTCGAACGACTGCTCCATTTCCGCGACGCTGCCGAAATTCACGAGCAGCGCCGAATCCGTGCCGTCGTAACGTAGATGGACGCGGCGCACGATGCGAATGCGCGCTTCCGGCACGCCCTGGACGGCCAGCTCGTCCTGCGCGGATCGGGCCAGCTTCAGGAGCGCCCCTTCGAGGATGCCGAGATTCCTGGGCTCGAGCTTCACCTCAACGGCCTGCTCGCGCATCGCGGCAGTGTCGGCAAGCCCGATGCCGTAGGCGGAGAGAACACCGGCGAGCGGATGGATGAATGCGCGCGTCATGCCGAGCGCATCGGCGACGAGGCAGGCGTGCTGCCCCGCCGCGCCGCCGAAACAGCACAATGTGTACCCGGTGACGTCGTGGCCGCGCTGCACCGAAATTTTTTTGATGGCCTCCGCCATGTTGCCGACCGCGATTTCTATGAATCCCTCCGCGACTTGCTCAGGGGTGCGGGCGTCGCCCGTGGCGCGGTGGATCTCATCGGCAAGAGCCGAGAATTTCGCGCGCACGACTGCGTCGTCGAGCGGCGCACCGCTCCCCGGCCCGAACACCGCTGGAAAGAATTTCGGCTGGATTTTCCCGAGCATGACGTTGCAGTCGGTCACCGTGAGCGGGCCTCCGGCGCGGTAGCACGCCGGGCCCGGATTGGCGCCGGCCGAGTCCGGTCCGACGCGGTAGCGCGAGCCGTCGAAATGCAGGATCGAGCCGCCGCCCGCCGCCACGGTATGGATGCTCATCATGGGCGCGCGCATGCGCACGCCGGCGACCTGCGTCTCAAACGCACGCTCGAATTCGCCGGCGTAGTGCGACACGTCGGTCGAAGTGCCGCCCATGTCGAAGCCGATGATTTTGTCGAAACCGGCGGCGAGCGAGGCGCGCACCGCGCCGACCACTCCGCCGGCGGGCCCGGACAGGATGCTGTCCCTGCCGGCAAAACGGCGCGCATCGGTGAGGCCGCCGTTCGACTGCATGAACATGAGGCGCACGCCCCGCAACTCCGCCGCAATCCCATCCACGTACCGGCGCAGGATAGGAGAGAGGTAGGCATCGACCACCGTCGTGTCGCCGCGCGACACGAGCTTCATCAGAGGGCTGACCTCGTGCGACACCGAAACCTGGGAGTAGCCGATGGCACGGGCCAGCTCCGCGATTTTCTGCTCGTGCTGACGGTAGCGATAGCCGTGCATTAACACGATGGCGACCGAGCGATAGCCCTCGCGGTACGCCGATTCGAGATCCCTGCGGGCCTGCTCGAAGTCGAGCACAACCAGCACGTCTCCCTGCGCGCCGATGCGCTCCTTTACCTCGACGACTTTCGCATACAGCAGCTCCGGCAGCACGATGTGCCGGTCGAAAATGCGCGGCCGATTCTGGTACGCGATGCGCAGTGCGTCGCGAAAGCCGCGCGTGATGAAGAGCACTGTGCGCTCGCCCTTGCGCTCCAGGAGCGCGTTGGTGGCGACGGTGGTGCCCATCTTCACCACCTCGATGCTCTCGCCGGGTATCGGCGCGCCCGGTGCGACCCCGAGCAGCTCGCGTATTCCCGCGATCGCCGCGTCGCGGTAACGGTCGGGATTTTCCGAGAGCAGCTTGTAGGCCACGATGCGGCCGTCCGGGCGGAGCGCGACGATGTCGGTAAAAGTGCCGCCGCGGTCGATCCAGAACTGCCAGCGATTGCCGGCCGGGGACATCAGCGGATGCCGATTGCGATCAAGTTCCGCACTTTGCCATACAACCTTGGCAGCGCTCAACCGTCGATTGACGGTTCCGAGCTTCTCCGCGGTTGACGCAGGGACCGGAGGTCTGACAAACTTCGCCGCTCGGGCTTCGGAGGAAGAAACCATGGACTTCAGGACATTTGCGGCGGCCGCGCTGGCGCTGGCCTGTTCCCCTGCGTGGCCGCAGACCAACTGGGACATGCCCACGCCCTACCCCGACGGCAACTTCCACACAAAAAACGTCCGCCAATTCGCCGAGGAAGTAGCCAAGGCGACCGGCGGCAGCCTGCAAATCCAGGTGCATTCGAACGGCGCGCTGATCAAGCATCCCGAGATCAAGCGTGCAGTGCAGACCGGGCAAATACCCATAGGCGAATTGCTGATCTCGGTGCTTGCCAATGAGTCGCCCCTGTTTGCGTTCGATTCGAACCCCTTTCTCGCCAACAGCTATCCCAGGGAAGCGAAGCTGTGGCGCGTCGCGCGGCCCTACCTCGAGAGGCGGCTCGATTCGCAGGGCATCAAGCTGCTCTATTCCGTACCCTGGCCGCCGCAGGGCCTCTACGCGAAAAAAGAAATCAACTCGGCGGCCGACCTGAAGGGCGCCAAGTTCCGCACCTACAGCCCGACCACCGCGCGGCTGGCCGAACTGATGGGGGCGATCCCGACCACGGTGCAAGTCCCCGATATTCCACAAGCGTTCAAGACAGGTCTGGTCGACTCGATGATCACCTCGGGCGCAACCGGCGTGGACACGCAGGCGTGGGATTATCTGTCCCACTACTACGACACGCAGGCGTTCTTGCCGCAGAACATGGTGGTAGTGAACAAGGACGCGTGGAGCAAGCTGAGCGCCGCGGCGCGCAAGGCCGTCCTCGATGCCGCCGCGGCGGCGGAGGCGCGGGGCTGGAAAACGAGCGAAGCCGAGAACGAGGGCTACGTAAGGACCATGGCTTCGCACGGAATCAAGATCATGAAGCCTTCTGCGAAGCTCACCGCCGAATTCGAGGCGATCGGCAAGCAGATGGCGGGAGAGTGGGCAAACAAGGCCGGCGCGGAGGGCGAGGCGATCCTCAAGGCGTTCCAGGCTAGATAACTCGGTCTCCGATGCGCCGAGCGCTCGACCTGCTGTACAAAGGATCCGGCTTCCTGGCCGGATTTTTTTTGGTGGCGATCGCCGTCCTCTCGGCCGCGCAGATTGCGGCCCGCGAACTCGGATTCGCCGCGTATTCGTACGATGACTTTGCCGGCTTCTGCCTTGCGGCGACCTCGTTCCTCGGCCTCGCCTATACGTTCCGGGAAAACGAGCACATCCGCATGACGCTGCTGCTGCACCGCACGCGCGGTGGACCACGGCACGCTCTCGAATTGGTCAGCCTCACCGCGGCCGCGTTTCTCGTCGGCTACTTCACCTGGTACGCCTGCGACATGACGATCACCTCGTACAGGTTGAACGACGTGTCGCAGGGCCTGGTCGCGGTGCCGCTGTGGATCCCGCAGTCGGGCATGGCGCTCGGACTCCTGATTCTTTTTGTCGCAACGACCGACGACCTCGTCGCCGCGCTGCGCGGCCGCAGCACCTCCTACGAAACCGCCCGGGCACGCAAGAGCGAGGCCACGGCCGGTTTCGAGCGCTGATCCATGGAACTCTGGATCATGTCCGTGGTGCTGATCGCGGCGCTTGCCGCTCTGCTGGTCGTCGGCGTGTGGATCGCGCTCACCCTGCTCGGCGTGGGCTGGGTGGCTATGGTGCTGTTCACCCACTCGCCGGCGGGCAGCCTGATGGCGACCACGGTGTGGGGCTCGAGCACCAGTTGGGCGCTCACGGCGCTGCCGCTGTTCATCTGGATGGGCGAAATCCTGTTCCGTACGCGCATCTCGGAGGACATGTTCCGCGGCCTCGCGCCGTGGATGGCGCCGCTGCCGGGCCGGCTGATGCATTGCAACGTCGCCGGTTGCGGAATCTTCGCCGCGATTTCCGGCTCCTCCGCCGCCACTGCGGCGACCATCGGCCGCATCACCATCCCGGAGCTGCTCAAGCGCGGCTACGACGAAACCATGGCGGTAGGCTCGCTGGCCGGCGCAGGCACGCTCGGCTTGCTGATCCCGCCGTCGATCATCATGATCGTGTACGGCGTCGCCGCGGACGTATCGATCGCGCGCCTCTTCGTCGCGGGAGTGCTCCCGGGGATCATGCTGATGCTGATGTTCTCGGGCTACATCGCCGCCTGGGCGCTGTTCAATCCGCAGAAGACCCCGCCGCGCGACCAGTTCACGACGCTCGGCGAGAAGCTCTATTCTGCCCGCCACCTTGTCCCGGCAGTGCTGCTCATCGGCGCCGTGATCGGCTCGATCTACACCGGCGTCGCCACGCCGACCGAAGCGGCGGTGATCGGCGTCACCGGGGCGCTCCTGCTCGCCGCGGCGACCGGATCGCTGAACTGGAAGACCTTCGAGGCGAGCGTGATGGGCGCCACCAGGACCTCGTGCATGATCGCCTTCATCCTCGCCGGCGCGGCATTTCTTACGGTCGCGATGGCGTTCACCGGGGTCCCGCGAGTCATGGCCCAATGGATCGGCCAGCAGGGCTTCTCCGCCTGGCAGTTGGTCGCCGTGCTGACCGTGCTCTATATCATTTTGGGCTGTTTCATCGACGGCATCTCGATGGTCGTGCTCACTTCGTCGGTCATTCTGCCGTCGGTGAAGGCGGCCGGCATCGATCTGCTCTGGTTCGGCATATTCATCGTGCTGGTGGTCGAGATGGCGCAGATCACGCCGCCGGTGGGCTTCAACCTGTTCGTGCTGCAAGGCCTCACCGGCAGGAACATGTTCTACGTGGCGCGTGCCTCGCTGCCCTTCTTCATCCTGATGGTGCTCGCGGTCGCGATCATCTGGCAGTTCCCCGAGGTCGTGACCTACCTGCCGGGAAGGATGTTCAAGCTGGGCTGATCGCCCGACTGTTCGCCGAGAGGCCCGCAGGATATCTCGTTCGAAAACGCGCGCCAGTCACGCTATCATTGACTGCAATGCCCGCCCTTCCCATCTATACGACGCCCGCAATCCGCAAGCTCGAGGAGCTCGCGGCGGGCGCTCCGGATGCCCCCGTCCTCATGGAGCGCGCCGGACGCGCGGCGGCCGAATACGCGCGCAGCCTGTGCGGCGACACCGCAAAGCACGTGCTGGTCGTCGCCGGGCCGGGCAACAACGGGGGCGACGCCCTCGAGGCAGCGACGCATCTCAAGCGCTGGTTCTTCCGCGTCAGCGTCGTGTTTTCAGGAGAGCGCGACAAGCTGCCGAAGGACGCACAGGCCGCGCTCGCCAAGTGGGAAGCCGCGGGCGGCGCGCTCGAGAAGGACATCCCGAAGGACACGCGCGTCGATCTGGCCATCGACGGCCTCTTCGGCATCGGGCTTACGCGAGCGCTTGCCGGGGCGCATGCAGCTCTGGTCGAGAAGCTGAACGGGCTCGAAGCGCCTATCCTCGCACTCGACATACCGAGCGGCATCAACGCCGACACGGGCGCCGTGATGGGATGCGCGGTGCGCGCGAGCCACACGCTCAGCTTCATCGCGCACAAGCCCGGATTGCTCACGCTGGACGGCCCGGATCATTGCGGCGAACTGAAACTCGATACGCTCGGACTCGATCCCGCGCGCCTGCTTGCGCCGGAGGGAATGCTGATCGATCGCGACGTCCTCAACGGGGCGCTCAGGCCAAGACCGAAGAATTTTCACAAGGGACAGGCCGGAAGCGTCGGCATCCTGGGCGGGGCCGCGGGAATGGTAGGCGCCGCCGTGATCGCGGGACGCGCAGCGCTCCGATGCGGCGCCGGGCGCGTGTACCTCGCTCCGCTGACTTCGCGACCGCCCTTCATCGACTACGCGCAGCCCGAGCTGATGCTGCGCAAGCCGAAGGCGCTCTTCGAGCGAGGCCTGGTCAGCGCGCTGGTCGCCGGACCCGGAATGGGCCGTGCGGACGCGGCAAAAAAAATGCTCCGCGCCGCGCTCGAGGCGTCGGTGCCGCTCGTGCTCGACGCCGACGCGCTCAACCTGATCGCGGCGAGCCGCTCGCTCGCCGCTAGGCTCGCCAAGCGCGCCGCGCCCACCCTCATGACGCCGCATCCCGCCGAAGCCGCCCGGCTGCTCGGCGAGGAGACGAAACAGGTACAGGCCGACCGCGTCGCCTCGGCGAGGATGATCGCGCAACGCAGCCACAGCTATGTCGTGCTGAAAGGCAACGGCAGCGTCGTCGCCGCGCCGGACGGAAGATTCTGGATCAACACCTCCGGAAATCCGGGCATGGCCTCGGCCGGCATGGGCGATGCGCTCTCCGGCATGATCGCGGCGCTCATCGCGCAGGGAGCGGAGCCGCTGCAGGCGCTGCTTGCCGGCGTGCATCTGCACGGCGCAGCGGCCGATGAACTCGTCGCCGCCGGCACGGGTCCCACCGGCATCACCGCGAGCGAGGTTATCGACAGCGCGCGAACCCTGCTGAACCGAATTCGCTGATTTCCGGCGGTATCCCTCCGCCAAGCCACGAGAGTCCGGAAGGCGGGTCCTTGACAAGTTTTGAGCAATTGCTCACAATTCGTGAGCACATGCTCAACCGGAATTCGCCGATGAACAACCAGAAGGAAAAGCTCATCAGCGCGACCGAGCGCCTGCTGTGCTCGCGCGGCCTCGCCTGCGTCAGCACGCGCGACATCGCCCACGCGGCGAAGGTCGCCGAAGGCGCGCTCTACCACCATTTCGACGACAAGGCCGAGCTGATCCTGTCGGTCGTGCTGCACCAGCTCGGCGATTTTCCCGAGGTGCTGCGGAGCCTGCCCCTGCAAGTCGGGCAGAAGACGGTCCAGAAGAATCTCGGGCGGGTGCTGGGGAGTGCATTCGCATTCCATTACCGCATCGCGCCGCTCGTGTGCTCGCTTTTCGCGGACCAGGAACTGCTTGTGCGCGTGCGCAGCATGATGCACGAGCGCTCCATGGGCCCGGGGCGCACCACCTCGGTGATCGCGGCCTATCTCCGCGCCGAGCAGCAACTCGGGCGGGTGCTGAGCGCCGCCGTGCCCGAAACGGTCGCCGACCTCATGCTCGCCGTGAGTTTCAACACGGCCTTGCGCGACCATTTTTTCTGCGGAGGCTCCGGGGGCGAAGCCAAAGCACAGCGTCAGTTGCGGGAAGCGGTTCGCGCTCTGGTCGTCGGCCTCGGCCCTAGGGACGGGGCCAGGCGCGCAAGGGAAAAGAGATGACCGCGTTCGTTGCGCTCCGGGGCTTCGCGATCGCCGGGACGGCCGCATTTCTCGCGTCCTGCGCGGTCGGTCACGATTACCGCGCGCCTGAAGCCCCCGCACCTCGCGCCTACACGGAATCGCCCCTGCCCGAAGAGACCGCAGCGGCTCCGGTGCGCGGCGGGGACGCGCAGCGCTTCGAGACGCAGGCGCAGATCTCCGCCGAATGGTGGACCCTGTTCGGATCGCCGGATCTGGACCGGCTGATCCGCACGGCGCTCGCGGGCCATCCGACGCTCGCCGCCGCCGAGGCCACATTGCGCCAGGCCCAGGAAAATCTCAACGCCCAGTACGCGGTGCTGTACCCGAGCGTCGATGCGAATCTATCGGCAAAGCGCCAACGCGTTACCGGCGCGACGTTCGGGAATCCGTCGCTGCCCACCAATGTTTTCAATCTCTACAACGCCTCGGTGAATGTGTCCTATTCCATCGACGTCGCCGGCGGCGCGAGGCGGGAGCTCGAGGCGCTGCAGGCGACCATCGATTTCCAGCGCTTCCAGCTCGAGGCCGCCTACCTGTCGCTCACGGCGAACATCGCGACCACCGCGTTCCGAGAGGCGTCGCTGCGCGAGCAGATTCGCGCGACGCGCGAGATCGTCGAAGCGCAGGACCGTCAGCTGCAACTGGTGGAGAAGCAGTTTGCGCTCGGCGCCATCTCGCGCTCGGACGTGCTCGCGCAGCGGGCTCAGTCCGCGCAGACGCGAGCGAGCCTGCCGCCGCTCGAGAAGGCGCTCGCGCAGACCCGCAACCAGCTCGCGGTGCTCGTCGGCAAGTTTCCCGGGGAGGCGACGCTCCCCGAGCTCGATCTCGCCGCATTCCGGCTGCCGCAGACCCTTCCGGTGAGCCTGCCCTCCGAGCTCGTGCGGCAGCGGCCCGACATCCGCGCGGCCGAAGCCATCCTGCGCCAGACGAACGCGCGCATCGGCGTCGCCCAGGCCGCCATGTTCCCGCAGCTCACCTTGAGCGCGAGCTACGGCGCGGCCGCGACCAGCACCGCGAACCTGTTCGATCCCGGCACGGCGCTGTGGAGCATCGGCGCGAGCTTGCTGCAGCCGATTTTCCACGCCGGGCAGCTCCAGGCGCGCAAGCGCGGCGCCGTGGCCGCATACGACCAGGCGTTTGCGCAGTACCGGCAGACCTTGCTGGACGCGTTCCAGAACGTGGCCGACGTGCTTCTCGCGCTTGAGTTCGACGCCGCCGCGCTCAAGGCGCAGGCGGACGCCGAGGCCGCGGCGCGCGAGAGCCTCGAAGTGACACGCATGCAGCTCCAGTTCGGCGCGGCGAGCTATCTCGCCCTCCTCAACGCGCAGCGCCAGTACGAGCAGGCGAGGATCGGCCTGGCGCAGGCGCAGGCCGTGCGCTACGCGGACACCGCCGCCCTCTTCCAGGCGCTGGGCGGCGGATGGTGGCGGCGCGGCGAGCAAACCGATGTTGCGCCGATCGGCGCGGCGAACTGAGCCGGTAAAGAGGAATTCCAGGGAGTCGTATTCATGACCAAGCGCATGCTCATCATGCTGGGGATCGTCGGGATGTTGTTCGGCGGGATATTCGGTTTCAAAGCATTCTTGGGGAGCGTAATGCGTCAAGGCATTTCTTCCCAGGGCATTCCGTCCCAAACAGTCTCGACGGCCAAGACGCAGCTCGCGGAATGGCAGGCAGAGTTCCAGGCCGTCGGGACGCTGCGCGCGGTGCGCGGCGCCGACATCGCACCCGAGGTGCCGGGCGTGATCACCGCCATCCACTTCCAGTCGGGCCAGGAGGTCGAGGCGGGCGCTCCGCTCGTACAGCTCAACGCCGAGTCGGACCTGGCGAAGCTGCAGTCGCTCGCGGCGGCTGCCGAGCTCGCGGAAGTGAATTACGAGCGCGACCAGAAGCAGCTGGAGATCCAGGCCGTGAGCCGGGCGGTGGTGGACGCGGATGCCGCAAATCTCAAAAGCGCAAAGGCGCAGCTCGCCGAGCAGCGCGCGCTCGTCAACAAGAAGCTCGTGCGCGCACCGTTCTCGGGGCGCCTGGGGATCCGGGCCGTCGACATCGGGCAATACGTGAACGCGGGAACCAAGCTGGTGACGCTGCAGGCGCTCGATCCCGTCTACGTCGACTTCTACGCGCCGCAAAAATCACTCGGCCTGATCGCCCTCAGGCAGAAAATAAAGCTGAAGACCGACGCGTTCCCCGGACAGGAGTTCACCGGGGAGGTCAGCTCGATCGACCCCAAGGTGGATCCGGCGACGCGCAACGTCCAGGTGCGCGCGACCGTGCGCAATCCGAAGCGGAGCCTGCTTCCCGGAATGTTCGCAACGGTGGCGATTGCCTCGGGCGGGCCGCAGCGCTTCCTCACGCTGCCGCAGACCGCGGTTTCCTACAATCCCTACGGCGATACCGTGTTCGTCGTGGAAGAGCGCAAGGGGCAGGACGAGAAGATTTCGCTTGTCGCGCAGCAGAGATTCGTGACGACGGGTGAGACGCGCGGCGACCAGGTCGCGATTCTTTCCGGGCTCAAGGAAGGCGAAACCGTGGTCACGGCCGGGCAGATCAAGCTGCGATCGGGACTTCCGGTGACGGTGAACAATTCGATCCAGCCGACGAACGAGCCGGCCCCGCAACCCAAGGATCAGTAGGGAGCACCGATGAGGAAGTTCACCGACATTTTCATAGAGCGCCCGGTTCTTGCGACGGTCGTGAGCCTGACGCTGCTCGTGCTCGGCCTGCGCTCGATCGGCCTCCTGCCGGTCCTGCAGTACCCGCGCACGCAGAACGCGGTCGTGACCGTGACCACGACTTACGTCGGCGCGGACCCGTCGCTCGTCGCCGGTTTCATCACCACGCCGCTTGAGAACTCGATCGCGCAGGCGAACGGCATCGACTACATGAGCTCGATCAGCCGCCAGAGCGTGAGCACCATCACGGCAGCGTTGCGGCTCAACTACGAAGTAGACAAGGCGCTGACCGAGATCAACACCAAGGTCAACGCCGTTCTGAATCAACTGCCGCCCGGCTCGCAGCAGCCCGTCATCACAGTCCAGGTCGGACAAACGATCGCCGCGATGTACATCGGCTTTGCGAGCGACGTGCTCGCGCCCAACAAGATCACCGATTACCTGATCCGCGTGGTCCAGCCGAAGCTGCAGGCGGTCGAGGGCGTGCAGACGGCTCAAATCCTGGGCGGGAAACTTTTCGCACTGCGCGCCTGGCTCGATCCGGACAAGCTTGCCGCCTACAACCTCACGGCGGCCGACGTGAGCGCGGCGCTCGCCGCCAATAATTTCCTGTCCGCAGTCGGCACGACCAAGGGACAAATGGTCCAGGTGAACCTCACTGCGTCGACCGACGTTCGCACGGTCGAGCAGTTCAAGAACCTTGTCATCAAGCAGCAGGGTGGCGCGGTCATCAGGCTCGCCGATGTCGCGAATGTGACGCTCGGCGCCGAGGACTACGAATCGGAGGTCGGCTTCGACGGCAAGAAGGCCGTCTATATCGGCATCAACGTCGCGCCGGCGGCGAACCTGCTCGACGTCATCGCGCGGGTGCGCGATGTGTTCCCCGGGATCAAGGCGCGGCTGCCCCAGGGCCTGCAGGGCGAAATCGTCTATGACTCGACCAAGTTCGTGAACAGCGCGATCGATGAGGTGATCTGGACGCTCGTCGAGGCTCTCCTCATCGTCACATTGGTGGTGTTCGCCTTCCTCGGCTCGGTGCGCTCGGTGCTGATCCCGACGGTGGCGATCCCGCTGTCGCTCATCGGCACGTTCACGGTGATGTTTGCGCTCGGCTATTCGATCAACCTGCTGACGCTGCTCGCCCTGGTGCTCGCGATCGGCCTGGTCGTGGACGACGCGATCATCGTGGTGGAGAACGTCAACCGGCATCTCGAGGAGGGCATGAAGCCCGCGCAGGCGGCGATCCTCGCCGCGCGCGAGCTCGCCAATCCCATCATCGCGATGACCATCGTGCTGGTCGCCGTGTATGTCCCGATCATCTTCCTGTCGGGCCTGACCGGAGCGCTATTCACCGAGTTCGCGGTTACGCTCGTCGGCGCCGTCACGGCATCGGCGATCGTCGCGCTGACGCTCTCGCCGGTGATGTGCGCCAAATTGCTGAAATCGCACGATCCGAACGCGACGGGCTGGGACGCCAGGCTCGTCTTGCTGCTGGACCGAACCTTCGATTCGCTGCACCGGCGCTACGAGCGCCTGCTGCACGGAACACTCAACTGGGTGCCGGTGACCGCCGTGTTCTCCCTCGTCGTTCTGGGCAGCATCTATTTCCTGTGGGCAACCGCGAAGGATGAGCTCGCTCCCCAGGAGGATCAGGGCGTCCTCATCATGTCCGCGCAAGCCGCGCCCAACTCCACGCTGCAGCAGCGCCAGCTCTATTCGCACGCGGTCTACGAGACTTTCGCCAAACATCCCGAGACGGACCACGTGTTTCAAATCGACATCCCGGGGCAGACGATCGCCGGCATGGTGCTGAGGCCCTGGAGCGAGCGCAAGGCTACGGCCTCCGCGCTCCTGCCGGTTATCCAACAGGAACTAGGGCACATCGCGGGCTTGCGCGCTGCGGTCTTCCAGCCGCCGCCTCTTCCGGGCGCATTCGGTCTGCCAGTGCAGTTCGTTATCCAGACCACCGACCCCTTCGAGCGGCTGAACGACGTTGCATCGGGGTTCGCCCAGGAAGCACAAAAAAGCGGCATGTTCTTTTTTATCGACAACGATCTCCGCTACGATCTGCCGCAATCGACAGTCGTCATCGACCGCGAGCTGACGGCGCAGCTCGGGCTCACCATGAAGGACGTGGGCGGCGCGCTGTCTTCGCTCGTCGG
>WNGH01000196.1_pt1 | contig 46816 bp, 44 predicted proteins | sample 5400631 | NCBI WGS metagenome assembly WNGH01 (sample SAMN13153373, study PRJNA577476) | soil metagenome | isolation source: 115 cm soil or saprolite under Garry oak tree replicate 1 | place: USA:California | collected 2016-06-15 | reverse complement strand
CCCTGTCCGCCGCCAAAGCCGAGAAACGCACGGTCGATGACGATGTCGATGTCTTCGGAGAAGCGCTCGATCAGCGCCCAGCATTTGGAGAGCGAGGTGCCGCCCTTGAAGGTAAGATGCGGCCCGGATTCCGGCAGCGCGAACAGTTCGCGCAGGGTGAAGCAGACCCAGAAGTCCTTTTCGATGCTGGGTGCATCGAGACCGATGGCGGTCCCGGCCACTTCACACACGCGGCGGCGCTGCTCATCGGTGAATTTGAGAAACGCGTCCATGGTTCAGGTTTGCGTGGGCGTGGCGACCTTGCGCATGATGGCGGCGATCCAGGCGGGCGCATAGCGCAGGTCCAGCAGGAGTTGCTGTTTATCGCTCGCCGAGAGCTGGCGTTGCAGAGCGGCAATCGTATGATCGTCGACATGACGCTGACCCAGCCAGCGCAATGCCTGGATGACCGTGCCAGTGATGCGCCCGGCGGTGGCCATCTGGCGGGTGGTGGTGTGCTTGAGGATGATCTTGCGCTGGCCGATTTGCACCTGGCGCCCGCGACCGTCGGTCAGGAATACCGACCTCACGGGTACCTGTTCGGATAGCCCAAGCATGTTGGCGGCGTGGGCGCCGGACGCCTGGAGGCGGAACGCGTCCCGGCCTTTCAGCGCGGCGGCGATGTCGTCGGTGGCGGGTGGAATCGGGCCAAGACGCGGATCCTTGCGCGGGTAGTCATAGAGACCGCGGGCAAGCTGGCGAATGGTTCCTGCGCGGGTATGTCGCATCAGCGCAAGCCGCGCCGCCGTCGAGCTGCCGAGGTCCTGAAAATCGCTGGGCGTGAAGACCCAACCCGGCCCATTGCCGTGAATGCGGCCAAGAACCTGAGAGTCAACGGATTGCGCGTGTTTGCCCATACGATTTTGAAACAAAAGATAGCATCAGTTTGTTTCAAAAACAAGGTGTGTTTTGGCCACCTTCAATGGTGTTGAGTTGCTTCTTTATGCAAACGCGACCTTTTGATGAAGGCTCACGGCTACCCGCAACCTTCGGTGTGTCTATTTCTCTACTGATTGACCACTTTCACCTCGACCTTGTCGCGGACGCCTAGTTCGTCAAGCGCCTGGTTGATCTCGGCGGCGATGCTCGCAGCAAGATGCGACTCCACCGTGGCAGAGAACTCAATCTCGACTCGCAGGTCCGCGCCAGCACGCAGCTTGGGTAATAGCCTCGTGCCGAGCCGATTCCACAGCTCGGGCGGGATTGCGCCCGTCACGCGAATTACCGACGCACTTGGCGTCGGCACTGGACCGGGCTGCGGCTCCGGGCTCGGAACATGCTCCGGCTTCAGCGGCTCTGGCGAAGTTGGCCCGAGCTCAGAGGGGCCACCCGTTACCAGTGCCACATTGGATTTCTTCGCCGTTGCCTTTGTCAGCAGAAAAACGTCCTTGTCGAAGGTTACGTCCGCCGGATCGACGTGCTCCTCGAACCAAACGCGCTCGAAGCTACTGTCCGGCCGCTGGCCAGACCCCAAGCCAAAGTCGCCCTTGGCGATAAACTCGGACACCTTACCTTTCAATACCGAGTCTGGGTCGAGGAGTCGTGTTAGCGCGCCGTTCAGGAAGCTTTGGCGCAGGCCTGAAAGCGGCCACGCGCCGGAACCTTTCAGGGCCGGTGGCCAGTTGCGTTCGATGTAGCCGGCTCCAACCGACTCGTTAAGCAGAGACTCGGCTTTTAGCGCGGCAATCATCCGACCGCACAGCGTTTCTCCGGCGCTGGCATGGCCTGCACCGAGGTCGATCACACGCATTCCATCCGGCTCGCTGGCGTCGGCGATAGCGATGAAGCGGTAGCTCGCCCAGACCTCATCGCTAACATCTTCCTCAGCGACCTTCACCTTGGTAACGAGTTCCGCCCGGTCCGCCCTGTCGAATTCACCACCCAGTGTTCCCTCCTCGATCTCTCGCTTTACACGACGCCAGGCAAGTAGTTCCTCCATCTTCTGAGTGATCTCCCGACCCGGCTTCTTGATACACCAAACGAGCGCGGCGGGATATGAACGCGGCGATGTACTCCGGTGTCGCGTCCAGTCGGCGAGCTTCTGACGCAGAGCTGGGTCCCCCGGCCGATACTCATGCGCCGGATCGAGCACGACCAGCGAGAGCTTCGGCGCGTCCGACACTTCGCTGCCGTCTTCGGGGAAGGGCGTCCACGGAACGCTGCGTCCGCGATCGAACTCCGCCCTTATCGCCTGCTGGATAGCGGGCTTGACCTCTGCGTCAGGATCGAGCGACGCACGGCGATCATTGACGACCTTCTTCAGCGTCGGCTGATAACCAATACGGAAGCCATCCGTGCCTACGCGCCGCATGTAGTACGCCCGGCCTTCGAGCGCCATAGCAGCGTTGTCAATCGACGTCGTGTCCATGGTCGGGTCGCCGATCGCGAAGCGCAGCTCAGGCAGATGGGCGCTCCTGTCCGTCTGCCCTCCTGATGATTCGAAGAAGATGGCAGCACCGACGCGGCGGTGAATGTCGCGTAGCGAACCCTTGGTATCCGCGTCGAGTGCCCGCGCGTGCGAATGCGCATCCGCGATGTCCGATCCGATCGCCGCCAGCAACCGCATCTCGCCAAGCTGACCCAGCACGGCGCTGCGGAACTCCGGTGCATCGAGCGGCGCCGAGCCCAGCGTAATGAGCGGCTCGTTACGCGCCTGCTCGAAGGCGTTCTTTTGCGCGTACGAAATCCACTGCGCGAACATTGCCAGCGTACCGCGCGTCTGCTGAAACATCTGCAATGACTGCCACTTGCGCTGAAAAACAGAGAGCGTTGCGGGATGGAACGGGTAGCAGCTCTCGAAACGCTGTTGCAGTAACTCTCGGGCCTTCGCTTCAGTCGATGCGGTGTCAACCGCTGTCCACTGCGGCGGAAGCTGCGCCCGTCGCTCGAAGCACCAGTCGGCGAATTCCTTGGCGACGCGCTTGCGAATCCGCTCGTGTCCGAGGTCTTCGAAGAGCCGACGCCGGATCACTTCGCCAATTTCCCCCTCGTCCGAGACGATCAGGTCCTTGGCGACCCGCTTCACCACCTTCGTGAGCTTGTCCTGCCACTGCTGGTCTTCCACGCTCATCTCTACCTGGCTGCGCGGTAGGCTGATAACGGCGGCGCAGCGCTCGAGGCCGGTGAGCGCCACGGTCAGGTTCTGAATGAAGGCGTGGAAGGCGTCGTAGATGCCGGGATCGCGCCGCTTGTTGCGGTCAAGGAAATTGAGCACCTCGTCCATCAATACCAGGACGGGCTTCTTCGCAGCGCGGAACACCTCGGCCAAGGTTTCCGTACCCGGCGGAACCTGTTTCGCATCGGGACCGAGTAGCTTCACTCCTGCATCCCCAGCAATTTGCCACGCGAGGTCGATCCAAGGTGTTTCTCGCCCTGGTTTCGAATCCCACGCGTTGCCAACAAACGCCACGACTTTCGCCTCCGGGATTGAGGCGAGCCCGATCTGAGACGCAAGATCACCAACCCCCTGATAGCGCTTGGCCGCATCACCATTGCTGGCGATGTGATAGAGCGCAGTCAGCGTGTGCGTCTTGCCGCCACCGAACTGGGTGATAAGCGTCAGTACGGGTGCCGTGTTCGCGGTCTCACCGGCAAGCCGCCGCAGCACTAGCCCGGAGTGGTCGCACAGCGCGCGTGTGAAGCACGTACGCGAAAAGAACTTCTCCGGATTGCGATAGTCCTCGGGTGCCGTTCCGGCGACGACTTGCTCCAACGCGATCGCGAACTCATCGGGATTGAAGGAGCGCCCTTCGCGTACTTCCTTGCGTGGAGTGACGATCTTGTACCAGGGGTCGAGGGCCATTTCTTCTTTCTCCTAAGGACGCCGCAGCTTGTTGAACAAGTGCACGGCGCTTTGCTTCAAGTTGGCTAGGTTGGCATAGGCTGTTGGCGCAAAATCCATCGCCGCCTCGTAATACCTATATCGGATGCCGTCGGTCACGATCACGTCGCGCGCAACGCCCTGCGCGTCGAGGTAGCCGCGCGCCTGGTCCAGCGCGAACTCGATGCCTTCGCCGAGACGCTTTCCCTCGAACAGCAGGTGCACATGCTCCGGCATGCGCGGCAGTGCGCGAAAGACCGTTACATCGGCATTGCGCCACTTGACCGCAATGCGCTCGGGCGGCCACCCCAACTGCCGTAGCAACGGGACGACGAAGTGCACGAGCAGCTCGTCCTCCCGTGGAAGTTCGCCGAAGTGCGTATCACTCCAATACAGCTCGTGCACGTCGTGCGCTAAAGCAACGAGATCCGACACGGCCGCGGGCGGCTCACCGAGCAACGGCTCTGGCGCCGGCAAAGGCGGCAGCGGCGCGGACTGCCACTCGATTGGAGGCGACTTCAGGAACCGCTCCACGTATTCCAGCACCTCGGCGCCACCAACTGCCGAGAAGCGCGTCGGCATACCACCGAATACCGTAGTTCCGAATTCGTAGTCCTCCGGCAGTGCACACCAGCGTACCCGCCGGGCATGCTGAAGATCCCACCCGAATACGTCGTCGAACTGCGGCAAATGCTCGTACTCCCCTGCAAACAGACCTACCGCTGTGATGCCGGAGTTGCCGATCCGCATCACCACCGGGTCTCCGACTCGGGCCTCCGCGGCGAAGCGCCGGATGGTGCTGCCCCCAAATGCATCGTCGCTGCGGTCCGGGCGCCACGGGCCGGTGTTCCCCGGCCCAACCAGCGCGACCCCATGCCGCAGCAGAACCTCCGAGTAACGGCGCTTCGTCGGTCCTGCCGTGACTTGCCATACTGTCGCCACAGCGTGCCGTCCCCCTACCTCGAGCCCACCAGCGGAACCGCGGCGAGTGGCGCCGGTAGAGACTCCTTATGCATTCCAAACTCCCGGGGGCCATGAGGCTAGGACTACTCCCATGTCGCCCACGACATCGCCGAATGCCTTCACCATTTTCCTGAAGCTTCTGCAGCCCCGATGGGCCGCAGCAAAGTCCATCTGCGCCGTCATGGCCGCCTGGTCGACGCTTTCCGAGTAACCCCTCCCGGAGACCATGTGTCTACGCAGCTCGCCCTTGGCATTGCGAGGGAACTCCGGAGCGGCATGCGACGAAGCGTCCGCGACGATGCCACGCACGCCGCGGAGCGCCTCCAGGGAAGCCAGGAACCACGCCTCGTACTCGCGGTTCGCCATCACGACTCCGCAGGGTACGGCGCCAGCCTCGGTCCTTGCCCACTCTTCGATTTGGGGCGCGAGTTCTCTCGGGCAATCGTCATCGCTGTCGAAGACGATCAGAATGCCGCCACATTCCGGCTGCAGGAGTGCCAAGCGAACCGAGCGTCGCACGGACGCCTCTTGAACCAGTTCGGAGCGCTTGCGGCGGATCGCCTTACCCACACCGATATGGTGGACGCCAGCTTCCGCGAGAAGACGCCTTAGGAGAACTGGAATCGCACCTACCTCCCCATGTCCTTCCACGATCGGCTGAATGATCACGTCAGCGCCTCGAAGAGATCGCATTGTGCCACAACGTTGGGATCATCAAACAGCGGTTCAGCATCGAGCGCGTTGGAGCGCAACAATTCACCGGCCCCCATCAGATGATCATGGAGTGCGAGGCGCGAAGCTTCCGCGAGCGGCGCAATTCTGGACGCACCGTCCGTCCACTCAACGATTCGGATATTGCGCGCCTCCAACCACCTGGCATCGAGCACCTCCGGGCTATGGGTCGTCACCACGACCTGCATACGCTCCGAAGCATTGATCAGGAGATCCAAAATTACCCCGAGTGCGCCGGGATGGATCGTCGCTTCGGGCTCCTCCAACGCCAACAGCGTCGGAGTCGGCCGCTGGAAGACCGCGACCAGCAAACCCAGCGCGCGCAGCGTCCCGTCCGACATATTGAACGCCTCGAATTTGAGCTGTTTCTTCTGCCCCCATTCCTGGGTGAACTCCAGCGATAGCTTGTTGCCATGCTTGATGGGTTTGACCCGCAGAGTGTTCGGTACCACCGATGCGAGCAGGTCGCATATCTGCTCGATCTCCTCGGGGGCATGCCGTTCGATCTCCTGCAGCACACTCGCCGTGTTGCTGCCGTCCGGTTTGAGGCTGGTTCCGCTGTCCGGATCCTGCATTTGTCTCAGTCTGCCTGGCTCGATCGAGTAGGTTCTGATTCCGCTCAGAGCCCGCACTACGGGTGCGAATCTCACATCTCCACCGACGACCGGCAGCACCAAGGCAGACGGTTCGGAAGCGGGCTTCATGCCGCGGACATTGGAGTCAAACCGGCTCCGGGTTCGGTCGAACCAGTAGCGGCTGCCGTCCCCGAGGTTGACGATGCACTGCTCGCGAACAACATCGAAACCGTAATTCGGCAGTGCGCGCACTTCGAAGGCATAGCGTCCACCAGTGATGGCGCCGTTGATCGGGCCGAATATGGCGCAAAGCCCCAGGTTAGGCGGATAACTCCGCCCGGAGGTCCGGTTCCTAACCGCCGTAATTCCGCCACGACGGTCGAATACCGCCTGTAAGGGCGATACCATCAACTCCGCAAGAAATGCGAAAGCATCCACCAGATTGCTCTTTCCGGAGCCATTGCGGCCGACCAGGAACGTCGGGTTTTCGAAATCGATAGTCCCGCTCGGGATGCTGCGAAATCGTTTGAGGATCAGTTTCTTCAGCACTGCATTCATTTCGTCACCTCGGTAGCGCCAGCACCATCGCGTCCAGCAGTCGCTTCTCTTCGCTCTCGCGCGGGTAGAGTGCCGAGAGTGCGTTGGCGAGGCGCAGAAAGTCCGGCCCGCGATCCTGCTCGGCGCTCAGCAGCGCGCGCAGCGCGTTCGCCTGGCCGCTCCGCTGCAGCAGCATCGCCGCGTGTACGCGGTCGAGCGTGGTTGCTTCACGTCGTGCGGGCGAAGATATCGCAGAGCCCACCTTTGACTCACCATCCGCCCTTTTACGGCCGCGACTCTTAACCTTTGGCACGATGGTTTCGTCTTCAGGAAAGAGCACCATCTGCGGAGCCGCGACAGGGTTGCGTTCGAACGCAGCCGCCGCGGTGCGCACGCCGTCTTCGCCAAATAGTTGCTTCGCGCGCTCGACCACGGGCAGCAACCGCACGACTCCTTTCTCGGTCTCGATAATCCGGCCTTCCCACTCGGACAAGTGGATGCCGAGCGGCTGCGCAAAGCGCCGTACCACGTCGAATACCAGACTGTAGCCGCCGGTCTTCTTCTTTTTCGGCGCGTCGTCTTCGTCGTCGTCCGGATCCTGTTCATCACTACCGCCCGCCTCGGCACTCACGCCGTTGGAGCTTTGCAGTGTCCAGAGGAAGAGCGCGGTGAGGCGTGCGTCTTCCTCTAGCGCCCCGGTGCTTCCGCCCAGCACCTGCTCCAGCGCCGCACGGCCAACTACTTCCCATACCTTTTCCAAATACTCCGCAAGCGGCACCTCGCGCCCTTCGGCGGTCTCGACCTTGGCGTAGCGTGAGAAAATTTCCAGCGCAGGACCGATGCAAGCGAATACGAGGTCGGCCCCGCGTACGTGCTCTACTTGAAGGCGCAGCATCCAGTCCGAGACGCGTCTTGGCAGTTCGCGGAGAACTTCGCGCCAATCGCCGATGGCGCTGTTAGTGCGCGGGCGACAAATCAGGTGGACACTTGTGGCTAATGATGCGTTCTCCCGCGCGTTCGGTCGGTTCCGAAGCTCAGTGGATATCGGCCAAGACGCATGGATACTCAAGCCAGCCCGCATCATCCCGGATAGAAGTGCCTCCCAGCCCTCTGTAGTCTTGTGTGCGAAGACCACCGCCGAGATTCCATCGTCCTTTAATATCTTTCTTCCTTCTGCGAAGGCGCGTTCAACTGTCTCTTCGAAAAACTTCCCATCTTTCCGCTTTCCAGCGACTTCGTAGCCTTGATTCCAGACGCACTCCGCCAGCTTAGGCGACAGGCCAGTTCCTCCGTCTAACTGTCGCCAGAATGGACTCCCTTGAGGTAGCGCGCGCTTAAGCCAGACAAGGAAGAAGTCGGATAGATCTGCGTAGGGAATTGCGTCGTAATAGGGCGGGTCCGTGAACCATACTGAAGCAGTCGCCTCTGGTAAATGGGAGGCGCATGCGTCCGCATGCTCAACTTGACCGGAGCCAACGATGACCGAAAGGCGTCGCACTACGTCAAGCATAGTCTCAAGCGTCGTTAGAAAATCCCCTGCCTGGCCACCGCTAAGGGAGGTTTCAGCGAAGTCCCAGACCATCGGAATAGCTTGACGCGTAAAAAGATTACGGACTTGAGTCTTTGTGCTTTCCCAACGGCAGCCCGCGTTCGAGATATCACTGAGCCTACTGATCGCCAAGGCCAGTACCTCAGCCAGCCGAGTCTCCGCATCGGGTCTCTCTCGTCCAATTCGTGCCAATGTCAACAGGCTTAGTTTTTGCCGTGCCGTGAACAGATCACCGAAGGTGGTCATGCCATATCGGGTAACGGCTGACATGCCACGCGCATTTAGTGACGGGCGAATTGGATTGATGGGCTCGTCCGGTACTACTGATCGTTCTCCTATCGATTCTCGCTCGGCAACTTCCGCAAGCCTCTCCTGCGCTCGCCAAACGGCTTCATAATCCTTTGGACCCGCAAGACGATAGTCACGCCCAGGCTCACCCGGTCGCATAAAAACGACGGCAAGGAGGAGCGCGCCACCGCGCCGGTGACCATGTCCATCAAAGATTGTGTCAGGACCCCCACGCTGCTGTGTCAGTTGCGCCCGGAGCCGATCTGCGGCTAGGGTGCGCCCGCAGCAAACGCATGCTGCTTTCGCATTCTTCACAGTTCCACGCGGCACATCATCTTCTGTAGCTGGTTCGAAGATCTCAAACTCCACGGTTGGCGTGCTGCCGCGCGTACGTACTGTCATGGGCCTAATCGCCCTCCGGCGATTCACCTTTTTCGACAACCAGAACGAGCGTGCGAGCGGAATCTCGGCACCGCAGTCCGGTGACTCGCAGCGGACCGTGCGCGCCCAAATGTAGGCGATCGGCCGCGCACCGTCGGGATCAGTGGGATAGAGGTCGGCCAGCTCCTTTTCCGCCTGCTTCTTGATCTCCGCACCGGCCTTGCGCAACTCGTCGGCGAACCCTGGCCCATTGCGCGGGATGTCTTCCAGCATCACCTTGAGGATCAGGCACGCGACCGGATTCAGATCGCTCGCGAAAGCGTCGCAGCCAAGGCGCAGGGCCTCCAGCGGAATCGAGCCACCACCAGCGAACGGGTCCACGACCAGCGGCGTCTCCTCAGGGTGCGCGGCCTTCACCAGTCCGCGCGCGACGGCGAGGTAGGTGGCATTGGCAGAGAGGTCCCAGTTGGCAAAGTCGCCGATAAACTTGAGCAGGCCGTCACGCAGCTTGGAGTCTGTCTCGCCTTTTCCGCAACCAACCTGAGGCAGCAACTTCTTCGCCTTGGCTTTGAAGTCCGGCGGGCAGTGCCCATCGCACGGATCCGGCAGGAGCAGCCCGAGCAGCACCGCACGCGATGAGGCCAACGGACGTCTGGCCCACCACAAATGAAGGGTAGAGGGATGCCCGTGCCTTATGGACTTCTCCTTCGCGGCGTGCTTTGACACTACTGCAATCGGGAAGTCCACCTCAGCGAGGCGTTTGCATTCGCGCGGAATCAAGTGCCTTATTCCTTTCTTGTAGCGATATCGTCGACCGGACGACTTTCCGGCATGTAAGCTGTTGTTGGCAATTTGATACTACGTTCGTCAACCATGGGCCCTGCCATCGCCTGAAGATCTTCACCCTTGATCACAAATGGCGGTGCGGCAGCACTCCGTACCAAGGCAGGTACTGGCCGATCCGCCCGAGCAATGGCGAGCAATTCGTCTGCAAACCTGGCCAATTCTGTGTTCGTACGCTTCATGTCATCAACAAGGTCCCTGTAGCGCGGGAACTGGCGCTGAATGTCTTGTGGCGTCTTGCCGCTGTTCGCTTCGTTGGCTATCTCCTGTTCCCACCAGCGTCGGTAGACCGCATGCCATCGAGTAACGTGTGGCCGAAGCCCGTCGTTAAGCGTACGAAGAATCAGATCCGCAATACCTTTGGGACGCTTGACATCAGCCAGCGGCATGCCTGATAGGAGATCGCGTGTAATCGAGAATACTTCATACAGAGAAGTATGGACGTCGGCAACGAGGTCATGTGACTCGTCAAACAGTAACGCCGCCTTCCGAGTTGAAAGCTGCACGTACATCTTCCACGCTAACACTCGATCCTCAGTAGACGATTCGTAAACTATGTTCCCCAGACCAAACGGGATATTGACTGTCATCGACTTTGCGCGATAGCGGCGACCTACAAACAACGCGACCAACACTAGAATCAGTACGACACCTACCCCGACGCCATACCAGAAGCCCCGCGCCGAAAGTGTGGCGAATACAACATCGATCGCAGTATTGATTTGCGATGCCAAGTCTGGCTGTGCGGTCGGCATTACTTACTTCCGCGATTCTCGTAAGCCCACTCGATCCAGCCCGCGAATTTATCGGGTTGCCAATCGCCGACGGCGTTTGATGGAACTCCAGATGGGATTGCGCCAACTGACCCTTTCAGACGAATTCCGAGAATTCCCTTCCCCTGTCGCTTACTTTCGGCAATCTCCCAACTGACCCATTCGCTCTGAGCCGTCTTATTTCCAATCAGCACGACCGTCACGGAGGCTGGGGCAATATACTCATCGCGAATTACGCGACCCACATAGTTACCGTCAGTGCTGTTAATCCGACGATCGAGTTTATGGTTGAAGAACTCGCACCCGTCAATGATCTCCCGCAATCCAAGGAATCCATTGACCTGATCGGTGTCATCGTGATCAAAGCTAATAAAAATACGACGCTTTGGCATTGATTTACTCCTCATATCGCGCTGAGGGCTCTGCCACTTTCGTCGGTCGCATGGCGGCATCGACCTCTAGCCAGTAGTGTTGGACCTTGATAACCTCGTGCCATACGATCCGGGCGGGGTCCTTGATCGGATCCTCAAGCTTGGGTTCCGTGTCGCAGTGGGTCACGACATATAGCCAATAGCAGTCGCGCCGGTCCTCGGCAACGCGGCGCTCGTTAGGCGTCAAGAGTATCCGTCCGGTGGCCGCGCCGATACCCTTGATCTCGATGAGCCGGAGTTCGCCCGAATTGGAGTCGAGACTCGTGATGTCGTAGCCGAGGTTCTTCTCATGAACGTCAGTCACGGCGCGCCCCTGAGCATGCTCGAAATCCATCACCACCCGCATGGCGGTCGCCTCGGTCTTGAAATTCGGGCGCAGACGCCGCACCTCCGGAGCTTCGCGTTCCGGATGCGGCAGCACGACTACGCTGGTGATCCGCTCCACCCCTTGCAGCGACACCGCCTGCTCACGATTCATTTCCTGTCGCCGGCGGTCGCGGCGCGCCAGCAATTCGGCGTGGCGCGTCTCCGCCTGCGCCAAACGACCCTCGGCCCCTTGCACGCCCTGCTCGATCTCCTGCGCGGCGCGGCCGATCTCCTCGTCGGCCTTCTGCAGCAGCTCGGTCAATGACAGCTCCACATGTGCCGCAATCCGGCTGACTTCCGCTTTTCGTTCATTGCGGATCTCGGCCAGAAAGGGATCCAGTGCATGGGCATGCAGCCAGTTCTCCTGGTCTGCATCATCCGGAGTGGAAGCCCCTTCGGCTGCAATTTTTGCAGGCACCAGATCCCCAAGCAACGAAGGCTCGACAATTCGGTGCTCGCCTTGCTGTGTCGTCTCTGCTGCGAACAGTCGCTCGTGTATGACTTGTCCCAGGCCATCAACAGCCCGCGCCCGATAGAAGTCGATTCGCGCAGGCGACTCATGCCTGAGCGACCAGAACGTGGCGCCAGAGGCGAACGGTTCCCTCGCACGAGCCAGTGTGTGCCGGCGTAGCGCCTCGAACAGCGGATGGCCGGGTGTCACCCACTCCATGACATTGGTTTCGGCCGCCTCGCGGTTGGTGGAGCAGCGGGGATAACGGGCCGCGAGCTGCGGAAGCCGCCAGTCTGCGTCCTGTTCGTAGACCCGAAGTGCCGGCGGGGTGCGGCCCGGCTCGAAGGCGTGCGGAGGTGATTGCAGCGCCTTGAGGCTGAGCCCCGCATAGCCTGCGGCCTCGGCAATGAAGCGTGCGATCGTTTCCGGCACGACGCGCTGTTCCTGCGCCCGTGCTCGGCGCTCGATCAGCATTTCGAGGTTGAGCTTCTTCGACGCGAGCCCCTCCAGCGCATTGCAGCAGATGGCACGGAACTGCTGCTCGTCCACATCTTCCAGAAGCCGGTCTTCAAGGTCAGCGTCGCCGAGCTTGCCAGCGTAGTAGTCGCGCAACACGCGCTCCACATGCGCAGCCGGCAGGACCTCGCCCACGACGTTGAAAACCGAGTCGTCATCCAATGCGTCGCGGATCTCCTGCAGTTTTTCGAGCAAGCGCCGCAGCACACGGCCTTCAATCGTGTTGGTAGCAACGAAATTGAAGATCAGGCAGTCGCGCACCTGGCCATAGCGGTGAATGCGCCCCATCCGTTGTTCGAGACGGTTGGGGTTCCACGGTATGTCGTAGTTGAAGAGGATGTGACAGCACTGAAGGTTGATACCTTCGCCGGCGGCTTCAGTCGCAACCAGCACTTGAATCGCGCCGTCCCTGAATTGTTGCTCGGCATTGAGGCGCGAACCGGGTTCGTCGCGGGAACCCGACTTCATACCACCGTGAATGAATCCGACCCGGAAGCCCCAAGCCTTGAGCTTTTCAACCAAGTAGTCGAGCGTGTCCTTGAATTCAGTGAAGAGGAGGAGGCGCTGCTCGGGACGTTCGAAGAATCCTTCCGTTTGCAAAACACCCTTTAACCGGGAGAGCTTCGCCTCGACACCAGCGTCTTCCACGACCTTTGCCTGATCCGCCAGCGCCATCAGCTCTCGGATTTCTTCGCGGACCTGGTCGGCGTTGCCGGCGAGGGTTATCGCTTCGAGAAAGCGCTCCAGGCGCTCGCGCTCGCCTTCCTCCATTTCTTCAAGTTCTTCTGGATCGGGCAAATCCGGCGGGGCTGTCTGGACTAACTCCCTGGCGCGCTTCAGCCCTTCTTCCAGTCGCCTTACCCGGTTTTGGAGTGACTGCCTCATCGCGCGCGTGCTTGACGCGAGGCGGCGTTGGTAAAGGGCCATGAGGAACCCAACTGCCCGTGCGCGTGGATTTTCCCCCTCGGCAGCCGCCTGGGTACTTTGACGCTTCACGAAGCGCGTGACGTCACGGTAGAGATCAAACTCCGAGCCGTCGATCTGGAAATCGATGGTGTGCGGAATTCGTTTGGTGAAGATCTTGCGGGCAATCCACTTCCCGTCCCCCTGGCGTTCGGGGAAGTAGACCATCGCCTCTTTTGTGCGCCGCAGGTAGAACGGCGCCGCCCGCCGGTTCATCGCCTCGTGAATCGAGCGCACGTCTGCGTACGCATCGCGGTCGAGTAACTGAAGAAACAGCGAGAAGTTCTCGGGATTGCCCTTGTGCGGCGTCGCGGTCAGGAGAAGAAGGTGATCCGAGGTGTCACGAAGCAGTTCGCCGAGTGCGTAACGCGCGGTCTTGCGTGCCGGCGGCGTCCAAGCCATGCGATGGGCTTCGTCCACGATGACTAGATCCCAGTGCACCTGCCGAAGCCCCGGCAGGATCTCTTCGCGCTTGGCCAGGTCAAGCGAGGCGATGACTTGCTTTTGTTTGATCCACTGGTTCACGCCAAACTGGTCGCGGATATCGTTGCCCTTGAGAACGAGAAACTCCTCGTCGAACTTCTCTTTCAGTTCGCGCTGCCACTGAAAGCCAAGGTTCGCCGGTCCGACGACCAGGATCCGTTCCGCCAAGCCGCGGAGTTTAAGTTCCCGGATAAGCAGGCCGGCCATGATGGTCTTGCCGGCGCCGGCATCGTCGGCAAGCAGAAAGCGGACGCGAGCGAGCTTGAGGAGATGGTCATAGACGGCGGAGAGCTGGTGCGGGAGGGGGTCCACGCGCGAGATTGACAGGCCGAAGTACGGGTCGAACTCCCAGGCAATCCCAAGCGCGTAAGCCTGGAGCCCAAGACGAAGGAGTCGCGGGTCGCCGTCGAAGGAATGGTCGCCGCCGATGAGTGTCAACAAGTTCAAATCGGCTTCGCCCAGCGTGACGCTGCGATACCGCTCTGAATGTGTTCCGACCAAACCGAGCGTCCACCTCCCCGCCCCAGACGCCGTCACGGTAACAATCCTCATAGGCTCGCTGAACAGCGCGCCTGACAGCACGAGGCCTGGTCGAAACTGGGCGTCCTTATTGTTCTGTATCATTTGCCGTGACGACATTCAGTGTGGCACGCCCGTATGTCGTAGTGATGCCGTGTGGCGGACGGGGCCGCGGTGACGAATATGGGCGTCGATTCTGCGGCCAGTGTGGCGACGACTCTCAGTCTTTGACTGTGGTTCGTTCTTCGCATGGTGCACGTGCATCCCACCCCCCATTGCCTATTCGCTTACTGTGGCTGTTTTCCGGCGGCGATAAGCCAAGGTGCGCGGTTCGGGAATCGTGACGCGGTTTCGCCCGCAATAGTCCAGGATCATCACTTCAATCATGTTGGCGATGCTGCGGTGCTCCCGCTCGGCCGCAGTACGCACCGCCTCTTTCAGACTTGGTTCGATACGAAAAGTCAGTGTGCTGGTCTTACCGGTAGCCATGGTTCTCTCACAGACGGTGCCTATACTGTGAATGTACTGTAATCTACTGCAACGTCCAGCGCAATCCAAAATGAATTGTTCCGGCCTCCACCGAGGACTTAACAACCACAAAAAACAGCGAGGCCACCTTTCGATGACCTCGCTATTGCCTACCCCGCCAGCCGCTTCGCCAACGCCACCTCGATGCTGTCGCCCCCTTGATTGAGGACATCCAGTCCCGAGTCCGGCATATCACCGCTGGTGGACTGCGAGACGGCGATCTTCTTCGCCATCAATTCCAGACATTGCATCTGGGCGCTGCCCGCATACCCCAGGAAATACACGTCCACCGGCAGCTTCTGACCGATCCGCCAGCTGCGGCGGGAGGCCTGTTGCAGCGTGTAGACGTTGTATCCCGACTGCATGAAGATGATGGTCGGAAACTCCAGCATGTCGAGCCCGGTCTTCACCAGCTCGGGGTTGGTGATGATGACTTCCACCCCGCGATCGACCTGATCGAGCAGCCAGTCTTCCCGCTTCGCCGCATCCACGCCGGCCCGCAGCACCGCCGTCTTGTAGCCGTGCTGATCAAGCAGGGACTTCAAGCGTGCCGTCGTGTCCCGGGTTCCGGTGTAGACGGAATACACCAGAACCCGACGCCCCCTCGCGCGCTCCTCGCGGAGTATCTCCAGCAGCTTCGCTTCCTTCGGCATCACCTCCGCATCGCCAAACACCGCCGGCTGGTAAGCCAACTGCGCCCGCGTATGCGGATGCCGGACCAGCTCGTCGCGAAACGAGCAATCCGGCCAGGCCAGCAGAACGTTGAGGACCACCCCGAGCAGGCTCTTGTCGCCCTTGACCAGGGCAACACGCAACTCCTGCTTCAAGATGTCGTAGAGCGCCTTGTAGGCCTTGCCCTGCCCGTCCGACATGGCGATCTGCTCGAAGTGCTCGACATAGGGCGGAAGAACATTGCCGCCGATCTCCTTCAGCTTCAGGAACACGGTGCATGGCAACACATAACGCATGATGCCCTTCGGCCCAAAACCCGGCCCCTTGGCCGCCCGGTGGCTGATGTTGCGCCCCCGGGCGGTACGGTGCGAGGTGGTCTCCGACTCCTTGTAGATGTCCTTGATCACCCCGTGCTCGCGCATGAACGACATGGCCGCCGCGCCCAAACTCCGGCGCGCGTTGTAGCGGAAGCCATCCTCGATCATCGCACGCGGATTGAGGCGCCACAGCAGATAGAAGAGATCGTCGGCATAGCCGCCCATCAGGGTGCCGGTCAGCAGCAGCACTTTCCGGCATTTCCTCGCCAGCACCGCCATGGCCTGGCCCTGGGCCGAACCCTCGTTCTTGTACTCGTGACCTTCATCCACCACCAAGAGGCCGAAGAAGCCCTGCGGCAGATAACGCTTGATGAACTCGGTCGGCTGGTAGCCGCCCTGCCCGAACGCAAACTCCATACTGGCCATGGCGCGCTCCATCCGGTGCGCCTGGCGGTCGTTGAAGAACAGCTCCCCGTCCGCGTGCATCAGGTTGATGAACTCGTAGAGGTTGTCCTCCAGCATACCGGCCAGCATGTCCTCGCCGAAGGCTGAAACGAGCCGCTCCGCCGTCTTGACGCCGATGGTCGGAATGCGCTGGATGCTCTCCTGCACCAGATCCCGACGCGACCGGGCCCCGGCCTGGGGATGCACCAGGGTCCACAACGGCGACCCACACTCCTTGCAGGCCTGGCGATCAGCCGCCAAGACGATACGAGCCGCATCCATCGTCAATGGGACGTCACCAACAGCCCCACCCGCCGCACCGCTCAACGCGGCGCCGCAATCGGGGCAGGTGGCGTAGGTCAGCTTGTGCCGACCCAGATCTTCGGCCACGATCACCTCACGGGAGTTCATCGCCGCCTGCCAGTTGAAGCCCATGCGCATGCGCACGCGTCCCAGCACGAAGAACTCCGGCCCGGCCGCGGGCTTGCCCATCTGCCGAAGCTGAAGCAGCTTCCTCAGCGTATCCGGGCCGTTCAGCACCCAGACCGTCGCGCCGGGGACCGTCTCGCGGATCTCGCGGCGCCACTTATAGACCAGGTGCGGCGGCGCGATCACCAGCGTGCGCGGAAACCCCGCGGCATGCAGGATCGCGGCCGCGGCGATGGCCATCATGGTCTTGCCGGTGCCCATCTCGGCGTTGATCACGCCGGCGGGCAGCCCCTCGTCGACCAGCAGTCGGCTGACCGCCTGCACCACGGCGCGCTGCGCCGGAAAAGGCCGGCGCAGCAAACCCACCATGACCGCCTCGCGGCGCGGATCGACGGTGCCGTCATAGAGCGGCGGATTCTGCTCCCGGACGGCGTCGAGCAGGCCGTCGCCAAAGTCGGCGATGAACTGCGACAGGGCGATGACTTCGGGCTGCCTGCCCTCGCCCACTTCTGCTGCGGTATCGATACTATGAAGCATGGTTTTCTCCTGGATACATGCGGGGAGAAAACCGTCCCTGGCGGGGACGGACTCCCCGCGGGGTTGATGAACGAAGGACTTATGCGGCTTGCTTCAGCTCGGCGAGCCTGAGATCACCGTTCTTGACGAGACTGGAAACGGTGTCGACGAAGCTGTCCGGCACGCTGACCTTGTGGGCCGAGACGCAGCCCAGCGGCGGAAAGGCCGTCTCGCCCAGGTCCGTGACGCAGGCGGCGTAACAGCAATCCAACAGGGTCGGACGCCAGGCCTCGAGCAGCGGCACGGGCGAGAGCAGGCGGAACACCTCCCACACCCGGTTTGCCACCCGCTCCGGATCAGCCTTGAGCTTTGCCAGCGGATCGATGACCCAGGCGGTGCGCGTGGCCCGGTCGGGCCGCACGATCGCCGGCGCGTAGATCCAGGTATGGGCGAGATTGCCGAACACGTTGTCGCGGGGCAGCCGGCCGGAAAGCTTTTGCAGGCCATCGGCATCGCCGACCTGGACGCGCTCGCCCTCCTCCCGGCTTTCCGCGTCCGGTCGGCGCAGATGAAACACCTCCAGCCCGCCTTCGCTGGTGCGCAGATTGAAGGCGGCGAAGAGCTGCTGGATGGCCGTATCGCGGCCGTAGCAGGACAGGAACAACACCTGGCCGCTCTCGTCGCGCACGCAGGCATCGACGAAGACATCGGCAACTTCCCTGATTCTGAACATGACATGCTCCTTGATGGATGGAATGGATGATTGCGGCGGCGGGCCCTATCAGGCTCGCCGCCGGCACGGCGGATTACAGAAGTCCGCGCTCGGCGAACGAAAGGGCGCTGGCGGCCCCGATGACGAAGTGATCAAGCACCTTGATGTCGACCAGGGCCAGGGCCTCTTTCAGGACCCGGGTCAGCGCCTCGTCGGCCCGGCTCGGTTCCGCCATCCCCGAAGGATGGTTGTGCGCAAAAATCACCGCACCCGCGTTGTGGTACAGGCTGCGCTTGACGACTTCACGCGGATAAACCGAGGTCTGGGTCAGCGTGCCGCGGAACATTTCCTCCGTCGCGATCACCCGGTTCTGTCCGTCGAGAAACATCACCAGGAACGCTTCGTGGTCGCGGCCTTCGAGAGTCACGCGCAGAAAATCGCGCACACTTTCCGGCGAGAGCAGGCAGTCGCGCTGGCGCAGGACCTCCAGCAACGAACGGCGCACCAGCTCCCGTGCGGCCTGGAGCCTGGCCTGCACCTTGGGCAACACTTCATACGCAGCGACGGCGTCGTTCAACAGCAGCGTCGCCAGACTGCCGCTCGCTTTCTTCAACATCTGCTGTGCCGTCCTGGGACCGACCATCACGGCGAGAAGGTCGGTATCCGATAGGGCTGGAATCTGAGACATGGTGTTCTCCTAAGGAAATGGGAAACACCAGACCCTGCCCGGGCGATGTTCCCCGGGGGGTTAGAAACGATGACTGCTGCAAACACTGCTAACGAATGGTGACGATCTCGCCGAAGCCGGGGCCGGGCGTGAAGTCGATGCCGCGGATCACCGGGACGAACTTGTCGGTAAGGATCCGCGTTTCGACGAGGCTGCCGTCTTCCTTCTCCTGATACTCGACCGTCGTTTCCTTCTCCTTGAACGTGTCGCCCTTGATCAGCAGCGTGCGGCCGTTGTTCGACCGGACCGCGCCGCAGATCTGGCCGGCGGCGAGCGCCAGGGCCAGGTGCCACTTCGACAGGTCGCGCAACGGCCGGCGGTGGGTTTCCTGCCACTGGCCGAAAGTCGAGGCGAACTGCGGCCACAAGGTACTTGCAGAAAACCGCCGCAATTCGTCCGCCAGCTGCTCGGCGTCGATACGCACTGCCGTCATGGCAAACGTCGCCGCGTCGCTCATCGCCGGCACCAGGTAGGGCTCGTCCGGCCACTGTTCCGGCAGTTCCGGGGGCAACTCGCCCCGGCCCACGGCTTCCAGTTCACGGGCGAGCGCCGGATTCGGCGGTTCGGCCCGGCGCTTGACGCCGAACAGCACGCACTGCTTGAATTTCTGCTCGGGCGCCATGAATACGCGCACCCGATCGAAGTTGCGCGCGATCGCCGCGGCAAAGTCGGCATCGAGCACCGTATGCGGCACGATCAGGACCAGCACGCCGCCGAACTGGAGCCAGGACAGCGTCTTGCGGAAGAAAATCTTCTCCAGCCGTTCCCGCCGGCTGCGGTCCCCCGTGCCCGCCTTGTCGGAGACGACGTCTCCATAAGGCGGATTGAGGAACAGCAAGCCGATGCTGCGCGGCGTCACCACCACGTCGTTCACGTCGCTATGGACCACGCGATCGAGCAGGCCCTTGGCGTGATAGGCCCGCTCGCGGTCGTACTCGATGGCCAGCGCCGCGACCTGGGCGCCGCATTCGCTGAGACTTTGCTTCACTTCTGCCAGGGCAACGCCTTCGCCGCAGCAGGGATCGAGAATCCGGACTTCGCGCCCGCGGATATCGAGGGCCGGAAGTATCCGGGTGAGGGTGGCATCATCGGTCGGGTAATACCCGTTCTTGATGAAGTTGTGCGCCAGGCGCTGGAAGATCAAGGCCATCAGGGTCCCCTAAGCAAAGTGCGCTTGAGACCCGTCCCCGCTTCGGGAACAAGTCCCTTGCACGGGTGAGAAATCGAACGTACGACTGCCTCCGGGCCCCAGGGCCACCGGCTTGCAGGAGGCGTGGCCGGTTATTACAACAAGCACTGCAACGGCAACGTGTAACGAACGTCGGACGGGCTGTGACCGACAGCCAACGGTGAAACCTTATCCTTTGCAAAACGGCCCCTACCACTACCATCACGCGTCTGCCACCCGGGCCGCTTTGAAAAGGCCCCTCCGCAGAGGGGCCCGTTGCGTCAAGCTTGACCGGACTCTCCTTCACCCAGCGCGGCAAGCGCCGCCTCGTAGGCGGCGTCCACCTCCTCCCAGGCGATGGAACCGCCCGACTCTTCACCCCGGCGATACGCCTCCACCAGCAGGCGGCAGGCGCGCCGCGCGGCGGCAATGCGCCGCGCCTGCAAGACGCTGGCATCCGGCGCCGGCCACGCATCGACCACCGCCACCAAGCGGAATTCCAGCGGCTGGCCGTCCGTCTCCTCGTAGTCGTCGAAGAGCAGCGGCATCGCCGCGGTGTCGTCCCAGATGGAGCCCTCATCGAAGGCCTGCTGCGCCTTCACGAGGGACTCTTCGGCGGAACTGACTGCGATTCCCACCTGAACGCGGTGCTGATAATTCAGGACATACTCGACGATGTGGCGTTTCATGTTGCGGCCTCCTGGCGGCGTTGATCGACCACCCTGGCCAGTACCCGGGGCGGCAGACGGTAGCGGCAACCGGCATATTCGCCGATCAGGCTGCGACCGCGCCTGGAGACGATCCGGGCTTCGGGGATCGCGAGACCCTCGAACACCAGGACGTCGCCCACGTCCACCCGGCGAGCACGGGCCGCGTGGTAAGCACGCACCTGAATCCGCCATTCCGCGTTGGCCTCGGGCACCATCTCCAGATAGGCCAGCGGGCAGGTGTAGTAACAGGGACCCATGGACTCGCACATGTCCTTGTAGCCCCAGCCGAGGCCACGCTGGCAGGCCAAGAGGTCGCAGCCGATGTAGCGCTGGACCTGCGCTTCGGGTCCGGTGACTTCCCAGACCGTCCACAGCACGTTGCCGCTGCTGCAGTGCCTGAGGCATTGGCGCGCAATGCCATTCGACGACTCGCTTCGCGTCAGATGCGCGATCAGTCCCTGGCGGGACTGTTGATCGATGAACGACCATCCCATGATCATTTCCTCCGAACATTGCCGGAGCAAACACCACCCCTGTCCGGGGTGGCGCTCCACCCCGGCGGGTTGAGATAAAGTCCCCTGGCGGGGCATGACATCGACAAAGTCCCGGACCCGTGTAACCGATCGGGCCGTGCTCGTTACAGGGACTGACGAGCCGCAAAAGGCAATCCAAAAAGCGATCCGTGACGGGGATCGTGCGGGCTGTGACCGACAGCCGGCGGTAAGACTTCGACGAGGACTTGGCTGGCGGCGCTCTCATGCGATCTGTGAGAAACACCGCCAGTGAAACCCTCGCGGGTTTCGCTGCTGGACGGAAGCCTGCCGGCGCGATGCGGACCACTCCCACCTTCCCGACCGGGAAACCGGCCGGTGCATCCGTGCGACCGGTGGGCGGGATGCGAACCGAAATGGCGCCCCTCAGGCAAACGCCGCGGCATTTCAGGCTGCCGCTGCCTCGAGTCCTGACGCGGCACGCCGGGTACGGACTTACCGGTGAGCAACCCTCACGGGTAAGCCCGCACGCGGCGGGCTGGTGATGCACGGATGCCCTCCCGGGCATGGAGGATCAGAGGCTCGACTGTTCAAGACCCCAGGACTGGCGGGCGGCGTCGAACCGGTAACCCAGGTCCTTCAGCCGGTCCCGCTGTTCCCGGAACTTGAGCCGATCGACCGTCGGATCGAGCTTGACGGCCTGCTGCTTTGCCACAGCGCCGAACAGTTCCTCGCCGAACAGGACGAGGTCCTTCGCCGCATCACCGGTCGGGCGATCGGCCAAACCTTGCAGATCGAATTGCTGATCCGCTAGGGTCGCGCTCGGTGCGCCGGCTGCGGCCTCGACGACTGCCACATCGACGACCGTGGCGCCGGCGGCCGACGGCTGCGTCTCCTCGACCGGGTCGGGCTCTTGCGGGATGTTCTGCTCGGGCAGGGGCCGCTCTTCGCCCTCGGGCAGGATGATCTCGGCGAGCCGGGCACGAATTTCCGTCACGACCCGGCCGAAATGCACATAGGAAGCCGGAAAGATCTGGGAGACGAGAAACTCGCCTTCGTAGCTGCCTTCCGAGAACTGGTCGAGGATCTGGTCCTTGACCTTGAAGTTGCCCACCGGCGTGGTGAGCTCGCCAACAGAAAAGGCCCCACGCGAGCCCTTGATGCTCTTGACATTGAGAATGCCGCTGATCCGAATCATGATGTTTCTCCTTCAGGACAAAGAAACCCATGCCGGACAAGCGTCGCATCCCGGCCGGGACGGCAACGCTGCCCGGCCTGGGACGGTGGAACCACGAATGAGCTGTGGCATAGAGACCGGTCAAGGACGCGCCTCAACCGAAAAAAACTGACCGTGCCTCCCGGGTCGACGACCCGCCAGCGAGTTGGAGGCGGCGCTGGTCCAGGACTGCTAAGACCCCATCGCCCTGGCCATCGCGAGCAGTTGCGACAACGCGAGACAGGCGCTCATCAGCCCGATGTTCGACAGGACATTGATCAGGGCTTGCTTCATGGGCGCTCTCCTCTGGGTGGTGACCGGGGCCTTCACCGCTGGGTGTCCGTGGCAGGACGGCCAATGGTGAAGGCCCCGCATGCGGAGGGGCTTTCGCGAATGTTCAATGCATCGCTGCGGCGATGGCAATGAACTGGGAGAGGACGATGCACATGACGAGCAGGCGCAGGTCGGTGACGACGTTGAGGACGGCATCCTTCATGACGATCTCCATGAGGAAATCGGGGAGACCGCTCCCCCGGGGGGAGGGAACTCCCCAGGGGATGTATGACAGATGCACTCGGCGGCGGAACTAGGCCGCGGCGAGCGCGGGTTGGGATTCGGGCAGCGTGACGGCCTGCCCTTCGACCTTGGCGAACTTGATCTTCAGCAGGCGCCCCTTGATGCTGACGCCCTGGCTGCCCTTGCGCTCGCCCTTGTCGAAGGTGAACACCTCGGGATAGATGTCGCCCAGCTTGAAGCCGACGATGACCGACTTCTTCGCGACAACGTCGGGCTCCAGCAGCTTGACGATTGCCTTGGCCTCGCTGCCGCTGACGCGGCAATCGAACTTGGTGTAATCGACCTGGCCGACGGCACCCCGCAGGGCCGAGACGGTGCAGGCCAGAAAGGCCTCGCCGTTCTTCGGCTTCACCCAGCGGACACGGTTGAGATAGCCGACACCTTCGACATGCAGGTCAAAAAACGCGGACGGGATTTCAGTGGACATGAGGGTCTCCTTGAACATGAAAATGGGGAGACCATGCCCCGCGCCGGGGATGGAACTCCCCGACGGGATGAAACGACTGACGACTACCTCCGAACCTTGCGGCCACCGGCTCCCAGGAGATCTGGCCGGTTTTGAACGCTCTTGCGAGCAAAGGGCGATGCTTGACGCGCATCGGGCGGGCTGACACAGCCAGCGTACGACATCAATCTGCTAGGCCATTAGACCGTACGCGTATCCAGCAACACGTCCAAGCCCGGGTCATGCGGCATGCCTATGCCTCCAATGACAATGTAGAGTCCGATTGGTTCCGCGGCGATGATCGCCTTGGGCAGCGTCACCGCCAGTCTCACGGCGATGCAGGCATCGGGCGACCACATCGGCTGGCGCCGGGCCAGGACCTCGAAACCGCGAAACGACGCCCGGTACTCGCCGAAGCGCGCCGCCTCACACAAGGCCTGCAAGGCGATCGCGCGGACCATCCGCCATTCCTCGGCACTCGGTAAGCCCAACCCGTCGCCGTCATCACAGCCAGCCAAGACCGCGTTGCCCATGATCACCCACCGCCCGCGCCTGCCTCGCGCCGCGGCTTGTACTCGACCTCAGCCAGCCGCGCCAGGCTCAGCAGCAGGTCGTCCGCATTCAACTGCAAGGCGCGCCGCTCCTCGCCGGTCTCCTTGACGGTCCATCGGCTTTCCACCAGCCGGCCGATCACGTGCACCCGCGTACCCTTCCTGACGTGCTGCGCCACCTCCGCGGCGCGGCGCTCGCCCCAAACGCTGACGTCCAGCCAGAACCCGCCGGTCTGCTCGAAACCGCCGTTGCCGTCCGGCCGGTAGTCGTCGAAGAAGATCCGCAACTCGACGACCTTGCGCTCTTCGTCGCCGACCATGACCGTCTTCAAAGCCGGCACATCGCCCACGTTGCCGGTACCGCGAAACTCGTTTGACATGATTGCCTCTCCTAAGCTTGATTGACACACTGCGTGAAATTCGCCGACTTGCCACCCCTGCCCTGCCCCTTGCCCCAGCCGCCCCGCTATTCGCGCAGCCGCAGCAACAGCTTGCCCAGCGCCACGGCCTCGTAACGCAGGCAGCGCTCCTGCACGTTGAGGATCAGGGCGGCGACATGCGCCCGTCGGTACCATGCCTGCATGTCCGCCGGGAAGCCGGCGAGTGCGGGCTCGATGTCGCGCTCCCAGAGGGCGTGCTTGCCCACCACCAGGCGCCAGCGCAGGTTCATCGCCCCGGCGCCGCGCTTGACATAGGTTTCCAGCGCGAACAATCGGCCGCGCACCGAGCGCGTCTGGTCCTTCATCTGGCCCATGCGCCGACGCAGGACGTCGAGCTGCCGCTCGACCTCGTGCAGCCGCTGGCGCAGCTCCCCCTTACCCTTAAAGGCCTTTGTGCAACGCCGCGGGTGCAGCGGGGCTTCCATTCCCGGACTCACAGCAACTCCGTGTCGGGCCTGGCCGCCTCGTCGACTGCGGCAAGCGAGGCCTGCTCGAGCAGCCGCAGTTCCAGCTCGCTCAGCTTCGCCCGCCGGCGCGTATGCCGCGGTGCCTCGGTGCCCGTAAACACCTTGCGCGGCAGCTCGCCGAACAGGGCGACCGCCGCCTTGACCCGCTTGTGGGCATCCGCGCCGGCGCCGGGCAGGAAGTCGCTGCGGCTCAGTTGCCGCAGTTCCTCGCGCAGCAGGTAGCGCTCCCAGCGTACCGGCTCGAGGAACAGGGCGCGCATCGCCCGGCCCAGTTCGCGGATCGCCGCCCTTCCCTCCCCATCGCTCAAACGATCCTTGTGGATCAGGGTCTTGATCATGCGCACGTAGTAGTCGAACTCGACGATCGCTTCGGCTGCGGCATACCCATACGGACTGCGAAAGCCCAGCTCGACGGTCTTGGGACTGCGCGAGGCCATGACGAACAGGCTCAGACCCTTGCGGCGCAGCGCTGCAATAGCCTCCTCGCGTTCCCGGGTGACACGGTCCAGGTGGGCGCGAACCGTGCTCAGGCCCTGGTACATGCGGATCAGAATCCAGTCCGCATACGGATTGTCGTTACCGGACAGGTACCAGATCGATTTCAGCACCGCCGCAAAACGCTTGCCGCCGGCGATCGGCATGACCTTGCCGGCCGCGTCGGCCTGGCGGCCGGTGAACATGCGAAACGCGTCCTTGGTGTGCAGGGTCATGGTGTCCTGCTCGGCGTCCGTCAGCTGCCCCAGTTCCCCGATGCGCCGCGCCTCGTGATCCGGCACCACGTTGTCGGCGCCCTGGCGCAGCGTGTAGCTCTCGGCCATCCGGCGCAGCGCTTCCTCCCGCTCGCCCAGTTCGACGAAGCGGGCCCAGCGCGGATCGTCCGCATCGGGGTTGTCCGCGGCGACGAGATCCGCCAGGGCGTCGCGCTCGCCGGCGATGTCATAGCCGTCGGCGAAGGGCGAGTCGGGGCTTACGGGAAACGCCGCTGCGCCCAAGGGCTCGCCGGCGCTGTCTTGGTTCGGCGGTGTCGGCACGGTTGGCTGGGCCTTCTTCGCACTCATGGGTGACTCCTCATCGGTTGCTGATTGATTGCGCCGCAGGTCGGCTGCGGCAGAATTCCTGCGACCTGTTCGCAGTGCGAACAGCGCCAGTTCCTGGCCATGGCGGTCGGCTGCGCCAGGCCCCCGGCCGGCTGGGGTAAGGGGCACTGTCCCCGCCCTCTCAACGACGCTGCGCCATGCCGGGTCATCGCGTCTTGCCCTCCGGCCTTCGCGCCGGTCTGGGACCGAACAGGCGGCGGATCTCTTCGCGCCGCGCAGCGATATTTGCCTGGTATTCGGGACGCGCGCGCTCCTGGGTCAGGCGCCGCTCTTCCGCTTGCCGTTGCTGGAGCAGAACTGCTTCCGCGTCGCGCTGCCGTCTGGCCGCGGCCACGCGCAGTCCCAGCTCCGGGACAAACGTCCCGGCCTGAGCACGGCTCACCAGGGCGCGCAGGTAGGCGAGCGGGCTCTTGTGCACGCCCCTGGCCTCCATGCGCGCGGACAGTTCGTCGAGCAGGGCCTGGGCACTGTCGGGCAGGCTGCTGACCAGGGTAAGCGCCCGGGCGCGTTCTTCCGGCAGCAGGCTGTCGGGAAACACCAGATCACCACCACAACCGGCCGGCGCATCGGCGTCGTGGCCGCCGCGCAGTGGTTGTAGTAGACCTTGTGTACTTCTCTCTATATGGGGCATGGCGGTTTCGGCGAAACAGTCATGGCGGTTTTGGTGAAACAGTTGTGGCGCTTTCGGCGAATCAAGACTGTGGAATTCCCGCATCCTTGTTTCGCCGTTTTGTGCATCGCTGCTTGCGGCAATGCCGCAACCTGGATGGCCGGGCTCGGAAACGTCCGGCGCTGGTACCGCATGGATGCCGATGGGCTTGCACAGCAGGGTAAGTAAATCGTCGAGCCGGACCCGGAAGGCGAGGCGCGGTGGCATGCCGGTGACATCCTCCTCCCAGACCCCGGTCTGCAGAAGGTCGCGGCGCGCGGTTTCCATCTCGCGCCGGGTCAGGCCGAGTTCTTCGGTCCAGCGCGGGATCGAGCGCGATATCCAAGCCGCGATCCGGCGACTCGATTGGCCGCGCGTCAGGTACAGGGCACGCGAGAGCAGCAGGCCGGCATTGACTCCGCCGGCGAGCGCGGCAAGCTTGCGGTGAAAGGACAGGGGCGGGCCGAGCAGTTCGGCCACGGCCGCGCCGTCGGCCCAGTCGCGCTGCGACCATGCTCTGCCGATCCGCTCGGCCAGCAGCGCGCCGAGCCGGTCGACGGCGAGACGGAAGTGGAGCTTGGCCGGCAGGCCGATGCGTCGCTCGCTGAGGATCGTCAGCTCGCGCAACACCAGGCGTGCCGTGCATTGTTCCTTGGCCGAGAGTCCGGTCTCCATCTCCCACTGCTCCGATGTCTTGTAGAACCATCCGTCGCGCTGCTCGATGTCCCGGCCGTGGCGGGTCCAGTAGATCGTTTGCGACAGCAGGAGCGCGGCCTTCACGTTGGCGGTCAGATCCACGAGGCGACGATGGAAGGCGATGTGCCGGCCCAGCAAGGGCCAGACGTTCGCGAGTTCCTGCTTGAGTCGAGTCGCCTGCTCATCGTCGTATTCACCGTTTGCCTGTCCCCGGCCGCTCACCGGGTCTCTCAAACCGGGTCCCGGACGCTGTCAGCCACGCCGACCGGATCGGCGGCCTGCGCTTGCAGTGCGCGCCAGACCCGATCGGGACGGACCCGGAACCAGAGCTTGGCCGGCATGCCGACGCGGCGCTCTTCGAGGAAGCCGGCATTGCGCAGCGAGCGACGCGCCGTTTCCTGTTCCCAGCGCGAAAGCCCGGTCTCCTCGCTCCAGGCTTCCTGCGACTTGGTGAACCATCCATTCGCCTCGGCACCGTGTCGTTCGGCGGCGAGCTGTTCCGTTGCCCAGATGGCCTGGGACAACATCAGCGCCGCATTGACGCCGCCGCTGATCGGTACCAGACAGCGATGGAAACTGATCGGCAGGTCGAACAGTTGCAGCAGCAATTCGGCCGTGATCTGCGCGGCATGCACCCCGCGGGTGTTCATAGCTCGGCCTCGAATTCCCGCACCACGGCGGCCAGCACGGCGAGGGCGAGCTGTGGGAACCGCTGGTGCAATTGGTAGTAGCGGGCGCGCGGATCGGGATCCTCGAGCGCCAGCCAGGCGCGGAAGATGCGCTCGCGGGTGGTGAGTTTCGGCAGCGGAATGCGCCCCGGCGGACGCCAGGCGCCCAGCTCGCGGCGGCGCTTCAGGGCGAGCTTGCGGCGCATCTTGAAGAGCGCGCTCATCATCTGCCAGGAGGCGCCGTTGCGGATGAAATAGGTCTCCAGCGCCTTCGCTTCATTGACCAGCGACACCGCGCGCAGCCCCGCCTTGAGTCCACCGTTGTCGACGGCGATGGCGATGTTCAGGTCGCGCATGGCGGCCAGGCGGCTGAGATCGACGGCCGACAGTTGGCGCAGGCGGATCAGTTGGTCGCTGTCGATGCCGGCCGATTGCAGTTCGGCGCAATCGCTCTCGGACAGGCGCACCGCGATGTGGTTGAGCAGGGCCAGGCGCAGTTGCGCATCGCGCAGCGGCAGCATCAGCGATTGCCCTCCGCTGCGCGCCCGCTCTGTGCCGGAGGCTCGGCGGCCGTCGCGCGCAGTTCGCGCACCAGGGCCGCGACCTCCCAGAAGGCGCCGGCCGCCTCATCCCGCGCATCGAGCAGCCAGCCGAGAAATGTGGCATCGAGCACGGGCGCCGCCGGCTGCTCGCATCTTGCAGTGGCGGGTTCGCCGTCGGATGCCGGGCGCTCCTCGTCAACATCATCACCGCTTATCGATACTTCGTGATCGAGTTGGCCGGAGGCCGCCGCGAGCAGCCACCAGGCGCGCTGCCGCAGTTCCCGCCCCGGCCCTGCCGCGCCGGGGCCCGCCGGCGCGGCCATGAAGTAGCCCTGGGGTGCGGCGTCGTGTAGCCGCAGACAGTCGCCGACCCCGGCCAGCGTCGAGAAACGCTTGATCTGCCGGGTGAGCCGCCGCAGTACCGCCGTGCGTGCCGAGTCTCGCGGTAGGGACGCGACGCCGCCAGGTGCCTCCGGATCGGACATGACCGGTCTGTTCGCAGTGCGAACAGTCGCGTCGCCAGGAACACCCGGCGCCGGCTGAGCCACCCCGTCCGCGGGCAGCATCGAGGCCTGCGCCAGGCCATCGAGTTCCATCCGTATCTGAGTCACGGGCACGCCCAGTCGCTGGGCCACGGCCACCTCGCAGGCCAGGCAAAGCTCCGCCACATTGAAGCCTCCTGATTGCCGGTAGCGTTCGACGTGCCGGCTGAACACTGGCTCAAAGACACTGGCATATAGCTCGGCCTCGGCGATAGCGGCGCGCAGCTGGGCAAAGCGCTTCATCAGGTTCAGCCGCGGCTGCAAGGTCCGCACGTCCAGGCCGGTGAGATCGGTGACTGCGGCCGCCAGGGTGGACAGCCGCTCGGTGGCGAACAGGTACTGGCTCAGGGTCGTGGTACTGACGGAGAGCCCCATGGCCTTCAGCTCTTCGTCCAGTTGCCGCAGCGACAGCGGGCGTCCCTTCTCGGCCTCCAGTTGCGCCTTGAGGGCGACCATGCCGCTGGCCTTGTCCCAGAACGTCATGTCTCCGCGCTGCTCGTTCTCGATCAGGTGCGCACTGAGCACATGGGCCTCGGAGCGCCAGGGACGAAAAAGAGCGATGAGTTTCTCGAAGTGCGGATCCCGGGTTTCGTGCCAAAGCTGCTGGACGGCAAGCAGGCGCGTGTTGCCGCCGGCCTCGATGATGAAGTGCTGCTCTCCCGGGCGGCGCGTCACCGTCAGGGGATTGCGGATGCCGCTCGATCGAATCGATTCCTTGATCTCGGCGAACCTCGCGTTGTTGGCGCGCCTGGGGTTGTGCTCGTAGGCTTTGATGGCATCGACTGCCAGCTCCAACTGACAGTCGAACTTGGGATCGGCCAGGTCGGGAAGCTCCCTGGCGTCATTGGGCGGGTTCCCGACATTCAGGGACTCGGCGACCAACTTGCGCCGCTCCTCGATCGAGGGCTGGCGCAGCTTCAAGGCCGGGCGGTCCACGACTTCAGCCGGGCTCAGGCCTTGTGGGGCGCTTGGATTTTGCGTCATCGCTCGCAATCGCCCTGGTCAGGCGCGTCCAGCCTGGACGCCGTGGAGGCTCGGGATCAGCTCCCAGGCCAGTTCGTGCATCACCGTGTGGGCGCTGGGCGTGACGCCGTTGCGTTTCACCTCGTGGCGATGCACCGGGATTCGCAGCGTGGCGGCCTCCTTGTAGGCCTTGGCGTGCGGCACGATCGTGTCCAGTACCGTGACCTTGCCCTTGAGCCGGATGAAGTCCTCGCGTATGCCGTTGGCTATCAGGCGCGCATCGGTGGTGCGGTCCTGGCGGTAGATGACCGCCCGCATCGGGCCGAGCGTGGCACCCATGGCGATGGTCGGCTCCAGCCGGTCGAGCAGGTCCAGGGTGCCGTCCTTGAATTCGCGCGCCGAGAGTATCTCCGGCGTGATCGGCGAAATCAGGATGTCGGCCGCCAGCGCCGCGGCATCCTGCAGCGGCCCGACGGCGCCCTGCGTGTCGATCAGCACGCAATCATAGTTGTCCGCGACGGCGGGCGACTTCAGCGCCATGCGCAGGCGAAAGCCGCGATCGATGCGGGTCAGCAGCCAGTGCGGCAGCCGGCCCTCGGGATCGTCGGAGACGATGATGTCGAGGTTCTGGAATATCGTGCGGTTGATGCACGCGAAACTCACCTCTCCGGCGGTCAGGACTTCGGTCAGTCCATGAGACGGTTGCGGGCCGCTCAGCGCAAAGAACTTCGACAGGGAGGGCTGCACGTCGGCGTCGATCATCAACACGCGCAGCCCCATGTCGGCGAGCAATGCGCTCAGGTTGGCCGTCAGCGTGGTCTTGCCGACACCGCCTTTGGTGCTGATCACCGTGAACTTGATCATTGTTCGAAGGACACTCCCCAAACCCGCGCACGGACGCAGGCGGGCATGCAGCGATTTTCGGGTTTATCGGAAATCGGTAATGCGGCAAACCTGTTCCTGCCTAAGGGAGGATGGACGGGAAATGGCTGCTATGTCGCTGGCGACGGCGTGCCGGCGCGTCCCGCAGCGGCGGCCTGGTGGGCCAGGCGCAGGCAGTTGGCGTTGATGGCGCACACCGGGCAGCGTTGCGCATCGAGGGGCTCGCTGGTGACCACCGGATAGCTGAGCGAGCAGACCGGACATTCCCTGGATTGCAATTCGACGCCGGTTGCCCGCGTCATGAATCCGCAGTAGGTGAGCAGGGCGTAAGCCTGATTGATGTCGAGCCGCTTGATCGCAGCGGCCTGGTCAAGCGCCTCGGTGAGATTCAGGTAGGCGTTGAACGCGGCGAGCAGCCGCCAGCCGCGTTGTACCGGCGCGGGGGTGATCTGCCCCATCCGCTCGTAACAGGCGAGAAAAATCGCGCACTGAATGCGCGAGGCTTCCGACGTGTTCTTGCTCGGCAGTGCAAAGAACCGGGCGCTGCCCTGCATGACCGGCCCGGCCGGTGGGGCCATGCCGCGCAAGGCCTTGTACAGTTCACTGACCCGGCCGTGGGACATACCGGTAAAGCGCTCGATGATCTTGGCCTTGGCCCCCGCGACGACCAGGTCGTGAGCGAGCTGCAGAAACTCGATGGTCCATATCGGGTCGTCCGGCCGCGCATCCTCCGGTATCGGTTTCATGATCTGGGGCCGATCGGCTTCGGCAGGCGTATCGCGACGAAGGCCGTGGCGTGATGGCGACCGGCACGGCCATGCAAGGCCACGCCGCGCTGAAATGCCGAACCGGCGAATCGAACGATCGCTCCATCCCATCCGAACGCCAGGCGGTTCAGCGCGCGGTTCGTCAGAGCGCCTAGAATTTCGGCCTGCTCCAGGGTCACGCCTAACCTGATCAGCATTTCAATTTTGCCGGCCGCCACGTCCTTGGCCGCCAAGCGGGCAAATCTCAGATACTGGCGATTGAGTTTTGCGACAGAGAGCGAATTGAGGTGTTCTTGTCTCGCGCACGCCAGGACCCCGGTCAGTTCGGCGGCATCAGGGATTAATTGGGCGAGACAAACGCTCACGTAGCGCAGGTACTCCTCCTGGTCGGCACTCAGGCTGCCGAGCCAGTGTTTAGCGATGCTGCGATTCAGTTGGACGAGGTCATCCATGTTGTTGACGATTCCAACGCTGCGCGTTAGGCAATGGTCTCGGCACGGCCGCCTCGAGCACCCTGCGCTCCGGTCGTCGAGGTGGGCCGGGAACCTCGGCGGCGTTAAAATAGGGCGGGGTCAGATTCACTGCAGCGCGCACAGCGACCTGGCCGGCCTTCGCCGCGGCATGAGGCATCTCAAGGTGTAGCGGTGTAGCGCCCTGTGAGGGCCGTCGCGCTTAAAGCAACTCGCATCTCCTGGTATTGCCCGTCGGGGAAAGCATAGGAGCCGCGATCTGAACGCGCATTAGGAAAAAGCCACACCGATTGCCTATTGAATTGGGGAATATCTTGTGCTAAGCGAAGTCGCGGGTAAGTCGGGTAACTGGTCCCTGCCGGTGGAAGAGCAAGCGCAGTTTGCAGCGATGCTGCGCGGCGCGCTCGGTGGGCAGTACGCGCTGGTGATCGACGCGCGCAGCGAGCGCGAGTTTGCCGTGGATCATGTTCCTGGCGCGGTCAATCTGCCGGTCGTGGACAATGAGGAATACGCCGAAGTCGGCACGACGCACCGCACCGACACCCATCGCGCTTACCTGATCGGCGTTTCGTATGCGCTCAGGAACATCTCGCATGCGATAGACGAACTGGTCGCCCGCCACCCGCCGGAGGCGCGGATGCTGGTCTATTGCTTCCGCGGCGGCAAGCGCAGCAAGCTCTGGTTCGACGCGCTGTCCACCATCGGATTTCGCGTGGATCGTCTGCCGGGCGGCTGGAAGGCGTACCGCGCCTGGGTGCGCGATCAGTTGGCGGCATTGCCGCGCCGGTTGCGCTACAACGTGCTGTGCGGACCGACGGGCTGCGGCAAGACGCGGCTGCTGTCGGCACTGGCCTCGGTCGGCGCTCAGGTGCTCGACCTTGAGGGCCTGGCGCGTCACCGTGGCTCGCTGATCGGCGAGATTCCGGGCGTCGCGCAACCGAGCCAGAAGTGGTTCGATTCGCTGTTCGTCGAAACGCTGCGAGGTTTTGATCCGGAAAAGCCGATATGGGTGGAATCGGAAAGCAAGAAGATCGGCGCAATCGAAGTGCCAACGGCCTTGCTCGAAACAATGCGCGATGGACGGCTTTTCTCGCTCAGCGCGCCGATGAGCGAACGGGTCGCGCTATGGCGACAGGATTACAGCCACTTCGAGCGCGACCTGGACGCGATGATGGATCGGCTGCGCCATCTGCGTCCGCTGATCGGCGGCGAGGAGTTTGCCCGTTGGCAAAGCCTGGCAGCGGAAAGGCGAGGCCCGGAGCTGTTCCAGCGGCTGATGGAGGCGCACTACGACCCCGCCTACGACCGCTCGATGCGCCGCAACTACCCCGATATCGACGCAGCATTCAAGGTGGAACTGAGTCGCCTCGACCACGCATCGCTCATCGAGACGGCGCGGCAACTGCACAACGACAGGGCTACGGTCTAGGCGCCTGATGAAACTCTACGGTTACCGAAACGGCCGGACGCTTCGGGCGCTGTGGGCGCTTGAAGAGGTGGGCGCGCAGTACGATTACGTCGAGGTCGATATCCTGCGCGGTGAGGGGCGCGAGCCTTGGTTCCTGAAGATCAACCCCGGAGGTAAGGTGCCGGTGTTGGACGATGGCGGGACCATCATCACCGAATCCGCCGCGGTCTGCATGCATCTGGCCGAGCAATACCCCGATAGTCGCCTACTGGCGCCGCCTGGAACGACAGCGCGAACCCAATGCTATCAGTGGATCAGCTTCATCCTGACGGAGCTTGACGCACCGTTGTGGACGATCGCCAAGCATCGCTTTGGCCTTCCCAAGGAGCGCCGCGTCCCTGCTGTAATCGATACCGCAAGTTGGGAGTTCGACATCGCCGTGAAGCTTCTTGCAACGGGGCTGGGTGATCGCCCCTACCTGGTCGGAGATTCCTTGACCGTCGCGGACATTCTTTGCGGCCACACGCTTCTATGGGCGAAAAGCGCGCGGCTCGAGTTACCGAATACCCTGGCGGGTTATCTGAATTCACTGGCGATGCGCGAAGCGTTTGAGCGTGCTCGTGAACGAGCGCACGTCTCGCCAGCGCATTCAGGATAAACCAGCGTGGCACTGATCACCGAGGCAGATTTTGCGATCGAGTCGTTTGGGCCGCGGCTAATACCCACCAAGTTTGGCGACGACCCTCTCGACCCACTACTGCCGTTCGACTACGCATATGGCGGAAGTCCGCTTCCAGAGCCTGACCTGACCTTCACATACACGTCACCAGCGCCGGCTAATCGGCCAATCCGGTCATTGGCCTAATGGCCCATGTCGGTGGGCAATGTGCCGGTTACCAGCCGCTCAGCAAAAGATGGCGCACGCGGTCACTCGTCTCCGGGCCACCCAATCCTGGTGTTTTCGGCTAGCCGCAGCTTGGCGTGCTCATTCGTCTTCGGCGTCACTGTGATCGACAGCTGGGAGGAGGGGACACCCCACTCGTTCGTCATCTGCGCGCCGAGTTCTGTGATGGTGAAGCCGCTATGGTGGAGCCGCCAGAAAGGACCGGCGTTGTCATCATCACCGGATGTCTCTTGGAGCAGTTGCTGCTCGCCAACCTTCATCGACGTGACAGTGGGCGGATCGCTACGCCGCACGCGCAGCCGAACTTCGACCTGCTCGGGTACCGTGTTGGGCAAGAAGGCCAGACTGGCGCGGTATGGCTCCAGCGCACGCCGGATGAACATGATGGACGGGGCGTATTTCTTCGCGGGCTGTACAGCCAGCAGTTCTGGTAAGTAACGTGCCTTCAGTTTGTTGCCCCGAAATTCGCCGTTCTTGTCGAAGTAAACCTCGAATAGCATGCCGTTCAACAGGTGCAGCGCTGCCTCTTCGTCGTTGAGCTTTGCCAGTTCGCGGCGCAGGTCCGTCATCACGCTCATCGCCTTGCGCTCATTGCCGCAGGCGCATTGATACAAGTTCTTGCCCAGCACGAAGACTGCGTCAGTAGAAAATTTGGTGAGGTCCAATTCCAGCAGGCTCTCAACGGCGGGCCGTTGCGTCGGCCAGGTGTAGGAGCGCATGTCCTGGATCAGCTTATCAACGGTCGAGCCGCGCCGGGCTGCGAAGTCGGCGTCCGCCTTGGCGCTGTCGGAATAGGCGAACCGCTTGCTCAAGGTGATGCCGGACCGCAACAGCTTTTCGACGATGAGGTCCGCCAGTTGCTCTGGCGTTTTCGTTGTCAGGTCGATGTGCCCCTTGGTCTTGAGCAGGCCCGGAATCTCGACGGTCTTGTCGAACAGTGCTGGCAGGATGTATTCGCTGCTTTCGCTGAACGCGCGCGCCTGGGCGCTTCGCCGTTCATGGTTCGTCCACAACTTTTCGCGATAGGCCGCCGACACGAAGATAACCGTGTAGATGGCCTTCTTCTGGTAGACCTCAGAGAGGTGCGCGTACAAATCCTTGCCCCACAGGTCAGCTTCTTCGAACAGGTCGTAGAAGACCTCGACGCCGGCAGCTTTGAGATTGATAGCAACCTTCTCGACGTAGTCTCGGTCTTCGCCTGCAAAGGATAGGGCAACGTGGTAATTCGGCACAATGGTCTCCCTCTACTGTTTTGGTCCGCGCGCTCATCCAGTGAGCCGGGCACGGGTCGTCGGTGCATTGTCTATGGCCTTTGTGCCGCCATCAATCGCTGGCACATGTCCACCTTAGGCACGGCTGACGCTGATGCGCGGCGAGCATAGCTTCCTACGGCGAGCGGGGATAGTCGATCCGCTCGAAAGCCGCCGCCGACCAACGGCTGAAAGTGGCCGAGTGCACCAGTTCAGATATGGTGCCAGATAGCGGCCGCACACGGTCGGGCGAAGCTGATGGCGTGCGGCCACGCTCCACTTTCCGCTTAATCTCCGTCTGCTCGGAAATCTCGAGAGCGTCATCCACCTCGATCCCAAGGTACCGGATGGTACTCTCCAGTTTGGAATGCCCAAGGAGAAGCTGGACGGCTCGCAGGTTCTTCGTTCGTTTGTAGATCAGCGTCGCCTTCGTCCTTCTCATCGTATGCGTGCCGTAGGCTGTCGAGTCGAGCCCAACTGCAGCAACCCACTGATGCACGATCCGGACGTACTGCCGAGTCGAAACATGAGGCGAACACCCAAGGCGGCTCGGGAACAGGTACTGTTCAGACTTCAGATGCGCCGTTTCGATCCACGCTGAGACCGCTGACCTGGTCGGCTCGGTCAATTCAAACTGAACTGGCCGTTGCGTCTTTCGTTGCACGACCATCGCCCGCGCCATTATCTGTTTGCCATGAGTAACGTCGCGAACCCGCAGATTGACGAGGTCGCAGCCGCGCAACTTGCTGTCGATAGCAAGATTGAACATGGCCAGAGAGCGAACTTGGTGGGCATTCTGCAAATGAATTCGGATGGCCCAGATGTCCTTTGGCTTCAGCGGCGGTTTCTGGCCGACCAGTTTCCCTTTATTCCATGGTTCCCTGTGCTGAGTAGACTCCATGACAGACTCCTTCGTTGTTGATCGGAGCCTGATTCTTCTCCCGCGAGACCAAAGGCGGCTTACGGTACGGATGTTCGACGCTCACACCCGGCTAGGAGAGGTCCTTTGAATCGCGGCCTCAGGAGCAGCACAATGTTAAGTGTTGCTAAGTATCGAACCTACTCGAGTTGAGGAAAGGGACATGGGGATCGCGCGCATTGCGAAGAATGTCGTGACGCTTGGGGGACACGCCAAACTCGTGACGGCAGGCAGACTCTACGAAGAGGCATGCTTGCGGCATCGGGCGGCGCATACGCAGGCGCAGGCGCTCAAGGCCCGGGCGGACGCCGAGATAGCGGCGCTGGGCGCGGAAACGAGGAAGGCCATGCGCGTCCTCCGTCGGGCGCATTCCCTGCTGTCGGTGGCCGGCGGCTACCGGCCCCGACTCCTATCCGTAGAGGTCTCGTCAGCGGCCCCATCGCTTCCGGGCGCGAGGATGGCCGCGGCTGCGCTCGCAAGCTACTCGTCGACGGGCCGGCTCGCTGCGGGCGCAGGCATCGGCTCGGCCGCCGCGGCGGGCTCTTGGGCGCTCGCGTCCCTTGTGGGCGCGGCCTCGACAGGAACGGCGATTTCGGCCCTGTCCGGCGTCGCAGCATACAACGCGACGATGGCCTGGTTCGGCGGAGGCGCCCTCGCTGCGGGCGGCGCAGGCATGGCCGGAGGCGCCCTCGTGCTGACCGGCATCGCCCTTGCCCCCATGGTGGGCTTCGCGGCATGGTCGACCCGCAGCAAGGCCAGGGCAATGGATGTGGAGAGGGTGAAGGTGGATGCGGCGACGGCCGAAGCGCTTGACGCGGCCGAACGTATACGCGGCATGATTCCGGTGGCGGCCAACGCGAGGGGAGTCCTTCTGGAGGAGAGGATTGCCCTGGAGGCGGAGGAAAGGGTCGCGCGAAAGGCGGTGTGGCCGCTCGGCCGGATTAGCAGGATTTGGAGGGCGGCGAAAAAGGCGTTCGGCCGAGCAGGCCTCACCGAAGCGGAGACGGTCGCCATGACCAGGCTTGACGCCGCCGTGGGCCGATTCTCCGGTCTCTTTTGCCGCTGAGGCGCAAACGGATGGTTCAACCCCGCATCGCGCAACCTGACGGAATCTGGGTCGGCAGGACGGTGTCCGGGCTTATGCTGTGGGTCTTCGATCCGGACTTCCCCCACCGCGAGCGTGACAAGGTCTATGCGTTTGCCCTCCATTCGGGGGAGATGAGGGAATACACGCGCGAGCAGGTGTCGTCGCGCCTGTCGCCCATGGGCGGGGAGGCCCGTGACGCGGCTGTGGCCGAATACCTCCGCTGGAAAGAGGCGCGGGGCTCGACCTTCTTGAAGGAGGAGGAGCGGAGGCGCGAGCAAAAGGCCGAAGAGGCAAAGAGAGCCGCCATTGAGGAGGAAAGGCGCAGGGCGGAGCGCGTCAGGGCGCTGGCTGGCAGGATGTCGAGAAGACAGGCCCGGGACGCTCAGGCCGTCGCTGAGTTGATAGACGAGAGGCGCATCCCCTTCCTCGCCCATTTCACCTGCGTTGAGAATCTGGCGGGCATAGCGGAGAGGGGGATCGTGCCGAGAAACCTTCTGCCCCCCGGGTTCCTCCACAACGACGCCATGAGGTTGGACGGATTTCCGGAGGCGTCGTCTCTCAGCGTCGGTTTTCCGAACTACCTCATGTTTTACCGATACCGATGTCTGAACCCGGAAGCGAACTGGGCCGTCGCGCTCGTCTCGACGGGAATCCTGGCAGAACTTCCCTGCCTGTTCTTTCCGACGAACGCCGCCAACGGCAGGTTCCGCGACGCCGACGACGAGTCGCTGGAACGGCGCATGGGGCTCGAGGGGCTGTCCTCGATGTTTTTCGACGAGCCTCCCGGCTTGCGTGAGGAAAGGGGGCTGCCGGCTCGGGCGACCACCGATCCGCAAGCGGAGGTGCTTGTGTTCGCGGCGGTGTCGCCGGCCCGTATTGGGGCGGTATGCCTTCTGCGTCCCGACCCGGATGCGGCGGCGATGCTGAAATCGGGGCTTCCGCATGCGAGGGTCTCTGTGAGCGGAAAGCTGTTTGAACCCCGGGCGGACTTCAGATTCTGGCCGGCGGGCGCCAGGATCGCGACCGAGCATGCTGACGCGCCCGAAGATGAATGCCCGTTCTGACTTCGGAAAAGACCCATGGCCACAAGACCCGTGTTCGTCCCCCTCAAATCCAAGACTGCGTTCGTCCGCGAAACTCCCGTCGAGTTCAAGTGGTTCGCGGGCATGGCCGTCTCCCAGAAGCAGAAGTCGATAGCGTCGCTGCACGAGGCGGCGCGGGCCGGGCTGGGCGACGCGGCCATCCTCGAAATTTCGAGCAAGTCCCCCAATCCCGTCGGAGTGCGGCTGAGCGCGTTCAACCTGACGCTGCCCGTCGGAGGGCGCGACGTCAGCGTTGAGGTAGTCTTCCAGGCGGGAAAGCGGTTCGAGAGGGGAGGACCGTTCCTAGATCTGCTGGCCGGCTCGTCGAGGGACGCCAAGGGCGACCCGAGGCTGAGGGAGTCGGGCCGGCTCACAGGTTTCGTCCTCTTCGGCGAAGAGTGGCCCACGGAGCCGCGCACCGCCTTCTACGACTGGATATACCTGACCGCGCTGGCGGCAAACCCGGCCCTGGCTGACGCCCTGGCCTCTTTCGGGGTCTTCACGGACATTGAGTTCAACCCGGAGAAATCGCTCAATTGCCAAGCGCGCTCAGCGGCTCTGTATGTGAGCCTTCTTCGGGCGGGTGTGCTCGCCGAGGCGACGTCCGGCCGCGATGCCTATCTGAGGCTGCTCGGACGCGGGGCGGGACAAACGGCACAGAAGGGCCTATTTTGATATTGGGGCGATGCCCGGGTGCATGCATTGCGCATATGTCGTCAATGGGCACAAAGGGTGAGTAGCGGTTCTCAATAAGCTGCCGCTCGGATTCATCACACCATATTTCTTGCTGGTGAATTGATGAACGGCGGCAATACGCATTGTTGCTGCCGCTCAAGTGGCAAGTGTTCAACGACCGCTCAGGCCGATCAGTACGCATTCGTAATGAGGCAGCAGCCGACAGCTCTGTGCACTAAAGCCGTCATCCGGGTTTCCCCGATGCCACTTGCCGGAGCCGGCCGTCTAGCGATTTCGCACGACAAGCACGCACACGGCCTTTCGGTCGATCCTAAGCCATCGTTGATCGACCGAGAGAGAGGTCGCACCATCGGGACCGTAGCCACAGGGCAGCGGGCAACTGCCTCAACTACAATCAGCGCTTGTCCGCACCGAGCCTTCCGTCCCGTTCCGTCGCCGCCATGGCCGGCATCTCGGTCGTCATGGTGCTCATCGCCCTCGACCAGACGGTGGTGGGCACCGCCTTGCCGCGGATGGTGGCGGAGCTGCAGGGCTTCGGCCTGTATCCGTGGGTGGCCTCCGCCTACCTGCTGACCAACGCCATCCTGATTCCCGTCACCGGGCGGCTCGGCGATCTCCATGGGCGCAAACCCTACCTGCTAGCCGCCATCGCGCTATTCACGCTGGCCTCTGCCTTATGCGGCGTGGCGGGCAGCATGCTACAGCTGGTGCTGGCCCGCGGACTTCAGGGCATCGGCGGCGGCATGCTGGTGGGATCGGCGTTCGCCTCGGTCAGCGACCTCTTCCCGGAAACCCTCGAGCGGGTGCGCTGGCAGGTGATGCTCTCCGCGGCCTACGGCATCGCCTCGGCGCTGGGACCGGCCCTGGGGGGCTGGATGACCGAGCATCTGGGTTGGCGCAGCGTCTTCTATGTGAATCTGCCCGTCGGACTCATCGCTCTGCCGGTCGTCTGGCGCTACTTGCCTCGGTTGGTACATCGTCAAGAGCGGCCGGGCCAGGCCATCGACTGGCTGGGCGTGCTCCTCCTGACGTTGGCCATCGGCACGCTGCTGGCGATCACCGAGTTCGGTGAGCACCTGGGGTTCGCCAGTGTGCCCTTCTGGGGCCTCGTGGCGCTGTTCGTGTTCCTCGGCGCTGTCTTCCTGCGCCACCAGCACCGCACGCCCGCGCCGATCATCCCGCCAGCGTTGTTCGCCGACGCCACGGTGCGCCGCCTGGGGCTCCTGGCGGGACTGACCGGCCTGATCCTGTTCGTGCTGCTCTTCTATGCCCCGCTGTTGCTGCAGGGCGGCTTCTCCCTGTCGCCCAAGGAAGCCGGGCTGCTCGTCACGCCGATTCTGGTCTGCATCACCGTCGGCAGCGTGGTGAACGGCCGCCTGATCCGCCGCGTCCGGCGGCCGGAGCGGCTGTTCTCCCAGGGGGTGCTGTTGCTCATCATCGGCATGGGATCGCTCTGTGCGGTCTCGGCAGCCACACCCCGACCGTTGCTGCTGGCCGTATTCGCCGTGGTCGGCTTGAGCTTGGGTTTCCAGCTGCCCAACCTGACCTTGCAGATGCAATCCGCCGTGGGCCGGGAGGATCAGGGGGCCGCGTCGGCATTGATCCAGACCTTGCGGACGCTGGGGAGTATGTTCGGAGCCAGTCTGGCGGGCCTGATGGTCAGCCTGGGATTCAGCCATGCCGCGGCCCGTACCCTGACACAGGAAGGCATCAGCGATGCGGCGGTATGGCGACTGTTCGCCAGTCCCCAATTGCTGCTGCGCGCCGATGATCAAGAGATGCTGGCGAATTTGGCGCACCGCCACGGGTTCGACGCCGCCGCCTTGCTCGCGCAGGCGCGCCTTGGCCTGGTCACCGGCGTCCGCGAAGTGTTCCTCGGTTGCGTCCTGTTAGCGCTCATCAGCTATGTGGTCAGCCGCCGGCTGCCACCCTTCGCTCGTCGCCATCCGGAAGCTTGAGACCGCTTCACCACGCCACGCGCGGCGGACACGCTGCCCTGCGCCGCATAGAACCGCTACACCGCAATTCTGTGCGACTCGAATCCGTCAGGACGCGGCCGGAGAGTACGTGCGCGATCAGAGGGTGAGATCCAGACCGGGGCGGGCTGGCAACACCAGCCCTGCCTCCAAGCCGGCGTAGACCGGCAGTCGCCCGGTGTCGCCGGGACGGCGGCATCGGATTAGAATTGGCTATACAAATATTCAGGTATCGGCCGATGACGCACAGCCGTGCCCCGTGGCGATTCCATCGACGGATCTACGGCCTCGCCAATGCCCTCGTCGATGCCGACAGGCATGTGCTGGTCGGCCATGTACCCGCTGCGGACGGACCGCTGCTGGCCGCGGCGCCGAGCTTGTTGGCCGTGCTGAAGCGCATTGAGACGACGCTGACAGAAGGGCGGGAGCGCGATCTGGCCAGACGAGTGATTGCCATCGCCGAGGAGCCGGCGGCGGAATCGTCCGATGCATCCCCCCGGAGCATGACGGATGTGCGGCTCGTTCGGCTGCCGCAGGAGCGGGACTCGCCTGGCGCGCCACGTGCCAAGCGCCAGGAACGCCATGAAACAACCGCCATCGGGCCACACCAAGACGCCCGACCCCCGCTGGCGCCGGGGCGCACGTCCATGAACGCGCCGGTGAGATGGATCGCCCATCTCGATATGGATGCCTTCTACGCGTCCGTCGAACTGCTGCGCTACCCCGAGCTTCGCGGCCAGCCGGTGGTGGTCGGCGGTGGGCAGCGCCATCAGCCGGTCAGCCTGGCCGGCCGCCCACGGCAGTTCGCACGGCTTTGCGACTATGCCGGCCGCGGAGTGATCACCACGGCCAGCTATGAGGCCCGTGCCCTGGGTGTGCATTCGGGCATGGGGCTGATGAAGGCGGCCGCGCTGGCGCCGGCCGCCGTACTGCTGCCCGCCGACTTCGACGCGTACCGGCGCGTCTCGCGACAATTCAAAGTGGCCGTCGCCGAACTGGCGCCGCTCATCGAGGACCGGGGCATCGATGAAATCTACATCGATCTCAGCGACGTTCCCGGCGCCCAGGACGTCGGCAGCGACGATCCCCACGCCGGCGTGCGCGCCGTGGCCCGGGACATCAAGGCCCGGGTCAAGGCGGCCACCGGCCTCAGCTGTTCGATCGGCGTCACCCCGAACAAGCTGCTCTCCAAGCTCTGCTCCGATCTGGACAAGCCCGACGGGCTGACGATACTGACCGCCGCCGACATTGCGGACCGCATCTGGCCCCTGCCCGCCCGGCGCATCAACGGCATCGGCCCGAAGGCCGCGGCCCGCCTCGAAGCCCTGGGCATCGCCACGATCGGTGAACTCGCCGCCGCCGATGTCGCGGTCCTGGTCCGGCATTTCGGCGCCCACTACGGGACCTGGCTGCACGAGGCCGCCCGCGGCGTGGACGAGCGGCCCGTGGTGACCCACAGCGAGCCGAAGTCGCTCAGCCGGGAGACCACGTTCGAGCGCGACCTGCATCCGCGACGCGATCGGGACGCGCTGGGGCGGATCTTCACCGATCTATGCCAGCGGCTTGGCGAAGACCTGAGGGCCAAGGGCTATCAGGCACGAACCATCGGCATCAAGCTTCGCTACGACGATTTCAGAATCGCCACACGGGATCTGACCCTGCCGGCCTGGACCGATGATCCCCGGGCGATTCGGCAAGCGGCGGGATTGTGCTTGAAGCGGGTCCCTCTGGACCAGCGGCTGCGCCTGCTGGGCGTGCGCGCCGCGGCCTTGCGCAGGATGGACGGGAGTCCGCTCCAGGACCGGATCGCCGCGGATTCGGGATCGACGGCTACGCTGCCGCTGTTCGAAGAGTTAGGGACGCCAGTTGATACGCGCGACCGTCGTTGAGGATCGTTTTCCCGGGCCGCGATCGCCAGGGCCCGAATCGGCCGGCACGTTCAGGCGATTAGTGCGGCGATTCTCGTTCGGCGCGTGGCCAGCGCAGCGGCCATCAGCGTCATGGCCCCGGATGCCAGGCTTCGCAGCGGCTGGGCTAAACTTGGATCATGTGCACCCGGTATGTCTCCCCGGACGAGGCGGCCATGGAGCGCTCCTGGCGCATCGGCCGGGACGACGCATGGCGCGGACAACTCGAGATCTTCCCGCGCGGGCTGGGTCCGTTCATTCGCCCTGCGCAAGACCCTGCCGAACGCGAGATGGTCGTCGGGCAATGAAACTTGATTCCCTGGTTCGCCAAGGCCGCCAAGCTCAGCTACGCGACCAACAATGCCCGCTTCGAGGGCATCACCAGCAAGGCATCCTACAAACAGCCCTGGGCGCGCGGCCAGCGCTGCATCATCCCGGCCTGGTCGTTCGATGAGCCGTGCTGGGAGACCGGGCGCAACGTCTGGTGGCGTTTCCGTCGCGCCGACGGGCTGCCCTGGGGCTTGGCCGGCCTGTGGAACACTTGGACCGACCCGGCCACGGGTGAAATCCTGGAGAGCTATACGATGCTCACGATCAATGCCGACCAGCACCCGCTGATGTCGCGGATGCACAAGCCCGATCCGAAGCTGCCGCCCGATCAACAGGACAAGCGCAGCGTCGTCTCGATTGAACTGGCCGATGTTAATGCCTGGCTGTGCGGATCGAATGACGAGGCAGCCAGCCTGGTGCGCGTGCCGCCGGAGGAGGTGTTCGACGCCGGGCCGGCGCAGTGAACGGCCCGCGAGAATGAGCAGCGCATAATGACCACCGCATTGAGATTATACAGCGGCAGCGAGACCACAATACCCGAGCCTCGTCAGCAAGCCTGTCCGCACTGCGGACACCTGTCCGGCCAACATTGCGCGGGTTCACGGCCGGAAGTTCGTGGGCGATCCGCTTTCCGGAGCCACATCAGATCAAGTGTCTGTGCGCGTTCGCGATTGACCATTCTGTCCGAGCTTCGCTGACCATCGCTCATGGAAGGGTACCCCTTGCCGGGAGGCATCTGTACCCTGCCAAGCCTTGTTCGGCAGCTGCCGCACACACAAGTCAGTCGGTGCCGAACTTTGACATGAGATTCGGTCAATGATAACCAAAGCGCTGGTTTTCGATGTATTTGGCACCCTGGTCGATTGGCGAACATCAATTGCCAGAGAGTCCGAAGCCCTTCTCTCGCCGCTGGGTGCCTCGGTAGATTGGCTCGAGTTTGCGGATGCCTGGCGGAATCAATATCAACCGGCGCTGGAAGAAGTCCGATCGGGACGCATCCCTTTTTCGAAGCTTGACGTTCTCCATCGCAGAAATCTCGACGTCATACTGTCAGAGTTTGCGATTGATCATGTGGATGAGGCGACCCGCCAGAATCTGAACTTCGCTTGGCACAGACTGGATGCATGGCCCGATGTCCGACCCGGTCTCCAGGCCCTTAGGTCCAGGTATCTTCTGGCCCCCTGCTCGAACGGCAATATCTCCCTGATGGTCGATCTGGCCAGGCGGGATGGATTCCTCTGGGATGCGATTCTGGGCGCCGAAGTGGCACGCGATTACAAGCCCAAACCGATTGTCTATCTCTCTGCCGCGGCTGCTTTTGATCTTGAGCCCGGCCAGACCATGATGGTCGCCGCGCACTCCTCTGACCTTGCTGCCGCTGCGGCCGCCGGGTTACGGACGGCTTTCGTCGCGCGTCCGGATGAAAACGGGCCCGGGCGAGGTGAAGTCGCACCGAGCGTAGCGGTTGATATCTCGGTTTCAAGCATCCTCGAGCTTTCACGGATTATCTGACAGGTCGCGGCAGGATCAGGTCACAGACTCGACCTGAGCCTATTCCTTTCTCAAGTAGCTGTCGGATAGCCTCATTACGGCCGATTCTGTTGCAAGAATCAATTGCTGTCGTTGCCGGTCTTAGTTTGGCCAGGGGTGCCGGACTTGACGGGTCAGGACGATCAAATTGGAACATGGTCTCCGTCAGGGTTATGCGACAGCCTTTCTGATCACCTCATGCCGGCATAGTTGACTATTCAGCTACCAGCACACACACCGTGAGCAACTGCCGGACCTGTTGTGAGAGGATGACGCCTTTCCCCATCGCCCCGCAACCGTGACGACCGGCTTCACACCCATCCAGCTGCATGACTACGTCGAACTGCACCTGCGCGCCAATCCCGACGCCGACCGTGCCGAGCTGATCGAGCAGTTGGCGGACGCCATTGTCGCCCATCGCGCCGGTGCCCGCTGTGCCTGCGGCGAGCCGATATGGATCATCGGCTCGGCACAGGCCGGGCTGGGCTGTTTTTCCTGCATCACCGGGCAGGCGGCCCCGGACCAGGACTACGAGATCGCGGTTGCCGAAGAGAGTGCCGCCCGCTGAACTGCGCCAGGGTGCCGCCCCTTGGCGCGCCGGACGGACCAAGGGGCAGGTGCTCCCGGTAGGCACAGGCCGGGATGACACGTGATGGGATTGTCTTGCCGCATATTTCTGCTCGATGAGAACGACGGCCTGTTTCGCCTGCCCAACACCACGTTCGATGAGATGCTCCGGGAGCCGACGAGGCACCGTTTTCCTCGCTTCGCCGACGCTCGCGTGCGCATGGCGGATCTCGTAGTTGAGCTTCTGGAACGTCAGCCGATTCGCGTCGTGTGGACCAGCTTCAGCATTCTCAGCTTCGACGACGAGGGATATTTCGAGGCGAGCGCATTCGATCGGCATCAGCGCGCCCGCGCCGAACTGGCGTTGGCTCCGTTGTCTGGCGAGTCCGCAGGCGTAGCGACTGTCGTCGACGCAGCCACCCGCTTTGTCGCCCAGGGAGCCCGCTGGGCACCGTCAAGAACGCTCGCGCGCCGTATCGACGACGCTGCCCTGGGGCGAGCGAAGTGCCCGCGGTTGTAGATCAGTCGTTACCTATCCGCGAGCTAACCGAGCCACGGGGAGGCCTCCGGTAAACTTGACCAAACCTCATCCGTCGCGGTCGGGCGTGGAATCGCGTAGCGCAGGAAGATTGACTTGATCTCGGCATTCAGGGTGTTGCCAACGCGGGCCAATGTGTGACTTCGGCCATGAACGATAATAGCGGCGCCAAAAACCTGGGGAAGCCGCACGTCCGATAACTCATCCGCAACCTGCCGCTCGATACTGATGGTCGTCAGCCCGCTCGTCGGTCTTTGCTGCCGGTGGCAGCCTTACCCACCGATGGCTGGTGGGGGATTTACCGGACAATCGGCATGGAATCGCGCTGAACGGCAGCTTTGACCTTCTCGCTACGGCCGGACCGTGCCCACTGCCGTCACATGACCTCGGCAAGTTCAATGGCGGTTTACTGATCTGAAAGCCGCCGGCGTCCATGCTTGACTGAATGATCCTAGATTCCTCGGTTGACGATGCCATTCCGCGCCAATTGTCTGACCAGATAAACATTCTCTTGTGGCGCACCGGCACCAAAATAGAACTGTGGCGCAGTCGAAAAAATGGCCATCTAAGCCGTAAGCGGTCTTTTGAGGGCGACTGGCAACGCGATACCGAGTAGGTAATGATTGTGTCCACGTAGAGGAACGTGGACACCTATGACAGAAGAAATCACAGAGTTATCGAAGCGCCTGGTTGTTGGGCATAAGCGAG
>WNGH01000402.1_pt1 | contig 46850 bp, 41 predicted proteins | sample 5400631 | NCBI WGS metagenome assembly WNGH01 (sample SAMN13153373, study PRJNA577476) | soil metagenome | isolation source: 115 cm soil or saprolite under Garry oak tree replicate 1 | place: USA:California | collected 2016-06-15 | reverse complement strand
CTGCGAGGCCCAGCGATGCTCCGGGTAGACGCGGCCGAAAAGCTCGACAGCAGCGGGGACATCGTCCTCGGCAAAGATGCGGAGCGTGGCCATAGCAGGATCCGTCTTTCGCCATCGAAGCTGGCCGCCCGCCGGGCGGCCAGCCTTACCCCTCGGCAGGCGATGCGTCCCGCCCTGACGCGCGGGAGGATGGCCGTGTTGACGGCGCATTGGCTGCTCCGGCGTGAGCCGCCAACAGTCGCGCGATCCGCGCGAGCGTGCGCAAGTCGTCGAGTTCGATGTCGTCGATTTTGATCCGGAACCCGAACCGCTGCTCGAGCTGCAAGAGCAGCTCCACGAGCTGGAGCGAGTCGAGCATGCCGGTCTCGAAAAGATCGGTGTCCGCGGACGGCACCTCGATGTGGAGGCTCTCGACGAACAGGGCGCGAAGGCGCTCGACGAATGCGTCGGTCACGCCGTCCCCTTCTAACCCTGCCCCGGCGCGGCGTTGACCATGCGATCGGTCCCGCTGATGATGTGATCGGGCGCTGGCGCTTCGACTTGCGCCGGGCGGGATTCGGCGTCGAGGAACGCATTCCTCAACCGGGGGCGGTCGATCTTGCCGTTGGCATTCTTGGGCAGGACGTCATGGCGCATCCAGCGCGACGGGAGCATGTAGCCGGGCAGCAGCGCGGCCAGGTTCCTGCGCAGGCTTTGGGCGGAGACGCCGCAGTCCGGTGCCGGGACGTAGGCGCAGCAGATCTGCCATCCTTCGAAGCCTTCCGATCGAATCGCGACTACCGCGCTCTCCCGCAAGCCCGGGAGCGAGTGAAGCGCCGCCTCGATTTCGCCCAACTCGATCCGGTAGCCTCGGCTCTTGATCTGCGTATCGGCGCGGCCCAGGAAGTAGAACAGACCGTCGGCCCCGCGACGCGCCAAATCGCCGGTCTTGTAGATGCGATCCAGCGGACCCGCACCGCCGGGATATGGAAGAAACACGCCGCGGGTCTTCTCGGGGTCGCGCCAGTAGCCCGGACTCAGGCCCACACCGCGGATGTAGAGGTCGCCGATCTCGCCCGGGGCCACGGGCCGCAGCTGCCCATCGAGGACCAGCAGCTCCTCCCCGTCGCACGCCCTGCCGATGGGAATCGACTCTTGCTCGCTGGCCGGGCAGCGCGGGACGGTGTAATAGCTGCTCGCGATCGTCGCCTCGGTGGGACCGTACAGGTTGGTGAAGCGCACGTGCGGCAGCCGGCGCATCCAGTGGATCAAGGTCGGGGTCGGTATCGCTTCTCCGCACCACAGCAACCTGCGCAAGTCCGGAAAGTCGCCCGGAGCCACGACATCGAACTTCGCCATCATATTGAGGACCGACGGCACCGAAAACCACTGCACGAGCCGGGCTTCGCGAATGAACTGCGCCAGCTTGGGCGGCAGGAGATTGAGCTCCGCTGGGACCAGATGCAGCTCGGCCCCAGCCGATAGCGTGCCGAAGATGTCGAACGTGGACAGGTCGAAATGCAGCGGCGGATGCTGGGAGATCCGGTCCGTCGGCGCGGTGCCGAAAAACGCCCTGGCCCAGCGGGTGAAATGCGCGACGCTCGCGTGGGTGATCATCACGCCCTTGGGGATTCCGGTGGAACCCGATGTGAACAGAATGTGGGCTACGTCGCCGTCGGTGTTGGCGTATGCGGGCGGCGCATCCGGATAGGCGGCGAGATCGCGCAGGGTGAACACCGGGTCAGTGTCGGGCGGAACGTCCTCGTCCAGCCACCCGATAATGGGGCACTCTCGAAGCGTCGCAGCCGCGACGGCATCGCGCAGACTCTGCCCAACGGGGCCGGCTGCCAGAATGCAGCGGCAATCGCTGACTTCGAGCACTCGCGCCTGCCGCGCTGCGGGACTCGCCGGATCCATCGGTACGTAGATCGCGTCGGCTTTCAGCGCCGCCAACATGGCCACGATCGCCGCGGGCATCTTCGGCATCAGCAAGCCGACCCGATCTCCCCGCCGGCACCCCGCTTCCTTAAGCAGGTGAGCGAGCCGGTTGCTCGCCTCCTCGAGTGCCCCGTACGTGAGGCGCGTATTTTTGAATACCAGCGCGATCGCCTCGGGCCGCGCCTGCGCCTGCGCAGTCACCCCTTCCTGCAGCAGCATCTTCATGCCACAGCGCAGCGCGCGGCGCGCTCGAACACGACACCGATATGCCGCATCTCCTCCGGACTCGCAGGCACGTCCAGAATGAAGGTGCGGTAGCCGAGTTCGACATAACGCGCCACTTCGTCTGCCACCCGGTCATAGCTGCCCACGAGATAAGGACAGAACGTCTTGTAGTTCTGGAACGGTACCAGCCAGTACGGGCTCTCCGTTCCCAGGTCGCCCTCCCCGAGTTCGGAGAGCTGACGGTGCCAGGACGAATCGGATACCTTCATCGCGAGCTGGTGAGTGAGCTGGCCTTTGCGGTCTTCCGGGAACCGCGTGCGCGCGACCGACCAGGCTTCCGCGCCTTCGGAACGGGAGATGATGCCGATCCGGATGCCGCTCGATGCGACGCTCGCCGGCGGAGCGGCCGCGTACTCGGCCGCTGGCTTCGGATACTCGACCGCCGTGGCCCCGAGCTGCCGCGCCGCGTGCATTCCCGCTTCCGAGGACCCGGAGACGAGCACGCCCGGCATCAACTCGGCGGGCAGCGGCGGGGTCAGCTTGAGGTTGGTCGCCTTGTAGTGCCGGCCATCAAAACTCACCGGATCCGCCGTTCGCAGCAGACTCTGAATGACGGTGGTGTACTCCACCAGCCGCGCATAACGCTCGTCATGGGGCGTCGTGTCGTTGAGCGCCGCCAAGTCGTTCTTGAATCCGCCTGCCACCATGTTGAGATAGAGGCGGCGACCATACAGAAACGCGAATGACGTGATCATCTTGGCCACGCTGTAGGGATGCATGTAGACCGGTTGGATCGCCACCAGCGGGCACAGACGTTCGGTGGCCTCGATGATGACCTGCGAGACCAGCCAGGGATCCAGCAGCCCGTTATCGGTATAGACGAGGATGCCTTCGCACCCCGCGCTCTCGCTCCAGCGCGCGATCTCCTGCACTTGGCGGAAGTACGTCCCGGGCTGCGCCAGTAGGGAAGGAGGGCAAGTAGAGAAAATCTTCACGCCGTGGTCGAGGGCTGCGGCTGCTGCAGTTGGCATCTAGGATGCTCGCGTAGTCAAAATCATTGGAAATGCTCAATCTACTGGTCGGAAATTGCAGACCGTAATCGTCGGGAGACCCAGACTCCTGATCCGTTCGGCTTATGAACGGGTCGGTCTCCGGCTTGATTTGGGCCGACAGGACTTGCCGCGGAAGAAGTACAGGGAAGGCATCCCGGACATCGGTCAAGGGAAGCGTGATAGACCAATCGGCAGGTATTGTTGTAGTTAGAAAACTACACGGCGACATCGGATCGCTACAAAATTATCAAGCCCCCTCGATAGTGGGTAGAGACTCGACGCACTATCATGAGTCCGGTGTCCGGGGTCGGTTCCGGTCGAGGATTTGCAGTCCCGATCGCAGCCGGATCAGCCGTGTGAGAGAGTGATTTAATCTGTTCGATGATGTTGACGGCGTTGAACTTGTCGGCCTGGCGAAAGACGCGCTGGAAGTCGCCGCGCGCCATTAAGCCGAATTGCCTGGGCTGGAAGGCATCTCGTCGACCCACTTAGGTGATCCAGAGAATCGGCAAACGCGCATCAACGGGGAGGGGGGATCATTTCTTCGACAAGCCCATAGAGTTCGAAAAAGGCGGTCGCAGCGCGCCGCGGCATGCAGCCGCGCGCTCGCTAGCGTCCGCTGCAAAACTTCGATACGCGGGGCGTCGCGCCGTATTACCGCGGGTTGGCGAAGGCGAGAAACGCCATTTCGGAAAATAATAAGGGGCCGAGCTGATTGCAGAGTAGGTAGTTCGGTGCCGGCAAAAAAGGAATAGACATTCCTCCGGATAGATCAGAACCATGTTTTGGGCGCCGAATAAGGCGGCGTCCAGTCTCTTTGGCGAAACAGGCTTTTTTGAGGTATTGAAAATGGCAGACATGCAATTTACCCCGGATGCCCTCGACCGGAGAGGGCTCTTGAGCGCGCTTCGAGCGTTCAGAAAAGGGGATTTTTCGGTTCGCTTGCCGATGGATCTCGTCGGGATCGACGGAGAGATCGCGCAGGCCCTCAACGACGCCGTCGAAGTGAACGCAAGGATGGTCGGCGAGTTCGCGCGTATCCGCGACGAGGTCGGCAAGGAAGGGCAGATCAACCAACGAGTGAAGCTGCCTGCCGCGGCGGGAGCGTGGGCGGACTGCGTCGAATCGGTGAATACCCTGATCGGGGATCTCGTCCGGCCGACGTCGGAGGTCGCGCGGGTCATCGAATCCGTTGCAAAAGGTGATCTTTCGCAACGAATGTTGCTGGAGATCGACGGGAAGCCGTTACGGGGCGAATTTCTTCGGATCGGAAAAGTCGCGAATGCCATGGTCGACCAGCTCGGCGGGCAAGCTCGGGGGCCAGGCGCAGGTGCCGGGAGCGGCCGGGACCTGGAAGGACCTCACCGACAACGTGAACGCCATGGCGGCGAACCTGACCGGTCAGATGCGCAACATCGCGGAGGTGACGACGGCGGTGGCGAGGGGCGACCTGTCGAAGAAGATCACGGTGGACGTGAAGGGCGAGATTCTGGAGCTGAAGAGCACGATCAACACGATGGTGGGTCAGTTGAATGGGTTTGCCTCGGAAGTGTCGCGGGTGGCGCGCGAGGTGGGCACCGAGGGCAAGCTCGGGGGCCAGGCGCAGGTGCCAGGAGCGGCCGGGACCTGGAAGGACCTCACCGACAACGTGAACCTGATGGCGGAGAACCTGACGGGGCAGGTGCGCAACATCGCGGAGGTGACCACGGCGGTGGCGAGGGGTGACCTGACCAAGAAGATCACGGTGGACGTGAAGGGCGAGATTCTGGAGCTGAAGAGCACGATCAACACGATGGTGGATCAGTTGAACGGGTTCGCTTCGGAGGTGTCGCGGGTGGCGCGCGAGGTGGGCACCGAGGGCAAGCTCGCAGGCCAGGCGCGGGTGCCTGGGGTGGCCGGGACCTGGAAGGACCTCACCGACAACGTCAACTCGATGGCGGCAAGCCTGACCAACCAAGTGCGCGGTATCGCGCAGGTGGTGACCGCGGTCGCAAAAGGTGACCTGAAGCGGAAAGTGGTTTTCGAAGCAAAAGGCGAGATCGCGGCTCTGGCCGACACCATCAATGGCATGATCGACACGCTGGCGACATTCGGCGACCAGGTGACCAACGTGGCGCGCGAGGTGGGTATCGAAGGAAAGCTGGGAGGCCAGGCGAGGGTACCGGGTGCAGCGGGATTGTGGCGGGATCTCACGGACAACGTGAACCAGCTGGCCGCGAACCTCACGACTCAGGTTCGGGCCATCGCTGAAGTTGCCACCGCGGTTACCAAAGGCGATCTCACGCGCTCGATTACGGTGGAGACGATGGGTGAAGTGGCGGTCCTGAAGGACAACATCAACGAGATGATCCGGAACCTCAAGGACACGACCCTCAAGAACACCGAGCAGAACTGGCTCAAGACGAATCTCGCCAACTTCACCCGCATGTTGCAGGGCCATCGCGATTTGGTCACGGTGTCGAAGTTGGTTCTCTCGGAGCTCGCGCCGCTGGTCAATATCCAGCAGGGCGTGATTTACACGCAGACAAAGCATGGGGACGAGGACGAAGTCCAGCTGGAACTGCTTGCCAGCTACGCTTTCTCGAGGACATCCCGGACGAATACATTCGCGTGGATTCGCCGCTCGGCTCCGCCAAGCCGGTCAACATCGTCATTCTCCCGGTGCTCTTTGAAGGCGAGGTCAAGGCGGTCGTCGAGCTGGCCTCTCTCCGGAAGTTCGGTGAAACGCACCTGTCGTTTCTTGACCAATTGACCGAAAGCATCGGAATCCTGTTCAACACCATCGAAGCGAGCATGCGGACCGAGGACCTGCTCGAGCAGTCGCAATCGCTGACGAAGGAGCTGCAAAGCCAGCAAGAGGAACTCAAGAAAACCAACGACCGTCTTGAGCAGCAGGCGGAGAATCTGCAGAATTCGGAAAGACTGCTCAAGAATCAGCAAGAGGAGCTGCAGCGCACCAACGAGCAGCTTCAGGAAAAGGCGAAGCAGCTTTCGGAGCAGATGGAGCAGGTGGAGTACAAGAACAGGGAAGTCGAGCATGCAAAGGCCGCGCTCGAGGAGAAGGCGGAGCAGCTGGCGCTCTCCTCGCGCTATAAGTCCGAGTTTCTGGCCAACATGTCGCACGAGCTGCGCACGCCGCTGAACAGCTTGCTCATCCTGGCGAAGTTGCTCGCGGACAACGTCGGCAACAACCTCACGCCGAAGCAGATCGACTACGCGCAGACCATATACTCGGCCGGAACGGATCTGCTGTCGCTCATCAACGACATTCTCGACCTGGCCAAGATCGAATCGGGCACCATTACGCTCGACATAGTGCCGGAGCCTTTCTCCGCGATTCGGGACTACGTCGAGCGGACCTTCCGGCAGGTCGCTCAGGACAAGGGCTTGGGGTTCGTGGTCGACTTGGATGCAAGCTTGCCCGCGGTGATTCACACCGACGAAAAGCGGCTCCAGCAGATCCTGAAGAATCTGCTCTCGAATGCCTTCAAGTTCACCGAACGGGGTAGGGTGGATTTGCGGATTTCCCGCGCGAAATCCGGCTGGACCCCCGGCAATGCGCTGTTCGACGTCGCGCCTCACGTGGTGGCACTCGCGGTGACGGATACCGGCATCGGGCTACCCGAGAACAAGCAGAAAGTCATCTTCGAGGCGTTCCAGCAGGCCGACGGGACCACCAGCCGCCGATACGGCGGCACCGGGCTGGGGCTCTCCATCAGCCGCGAGCTTACGCGCCTGCTTGGCGGGGAAATCCGGGTCGAAAGCAGTCCGGGCAGAGGCAGCACGTTCACGCTTTACCTGCCGCTCGCGCACGAGCCGGCGAGGATCGAGGCGAGAACGCCGAAACCCGCCCCCGAGAAACAAACCCTCAGCCCGGCCTACGCCACGCGATCCAGCGCGAGCCCGGGACTGAAGGCGGGGGTCGCGGCGCGGGCGCAGCCGCAGGTGAGCGACGACCGCGACGATATCCAGTCCGGCGATCGCGTTGTCGTGATCGTGGAAGACGACGCCCGATTCGCCGTGGCGCTGCTTGATGTCGTGCGCGAGAGTGGCTTCAAGGGAGCGATCGCCTTGGACGCCAACACGGGGCTCGCTCTGGTCAAGGAGCTCGCGCCCAGCGCGATCACGCTGGACTTGAGGCTTCCGGACATGGATGGATGGGCGGTGCTGGATCTGCTGAAACACGATCCGGAAACCCGGCATATCCCGGTCAGCGTCATCTCCGTGGAAGATCAGATGCACAAATGTCTTCACATGGGAGCCCTGCAGGCGGTGCGCAAGCCCGCGGCGAAAGAGACGCTTCAGAAAGCCCTCGCCAAGACGCGCAAGATGATCGAACACGACATCAAAGCGTTGCTCGTCGTGGATGGGAACGATGCCGAGCGGGACAGCATTACCGAAGCACTCAGCGGAGAGGGCGTGCAGATCACGGGTTTGCGCGCAGGCAAGCAAGCCCTCAATGCCCTGCGGGAAAGCCAGTTCGATTGCACGGTGCTCGGTCCGACGCTCAGCGATATGACGGCGATAGATCTCATCAAGAAGGTCGTCCAGTCTGAAACAGCGTCGGAAATGCCGTTTGTGATCTACGAAGCGGACGGCCTCAACGCAAGTGAGCAAGGCAAGCTCAAAAAGCTGGCGGAGGTGGTCGTCCTGAAAAACGCGCGAACGCTCGAAACCGTTTTGGAGGAAACGACATTGTTCCTGCATCAGACGGTCAATGATCTGCCGACGAACCAGCGCCGGCTGTTGGCCGCCGTCCACAAGGCCACCCCGGAGCTGGCCGGCAGAAAAGTGCTGATTGTGGATGACGACATAAGGAACATTTTCGCGCTGACTGGGGCCCTGGAGCAGCACGGAATGACGGTTCTCAATGCCGAGAACGGGAAAGACGGAATCGAAACGCTCAAGAACAATCCCGACGTCGACCTGGTCCTGATGGACATCATGATGCCCGAGCTCGACGGATACGACACGATCCGAATCGTTCGTGGGCTCGCGGAATTCAGGAGCCTTCCGATCATTGCGGTTACCGCAAAGGCGATGATGGGGGACCGCGAAAAATGCTTGGAGGCTGGCGCTTCGGACTACATCTCCAAGCCCGTCAATATCGAACAGCTGTTGTCGCTGTTGCGGGTCCGGCTGGCCAAGTGATCGGAGGCGGCGATGTCGGGCTCATCGAAAGCGAACATTCTGGTAGTCGATGACGAGCCGCGCAGCCTGGTCGCGATGCAACAGCTCCTGAGCGGGTCCAACCGGAACCTCGTCCCGGTCGGGTCGGGAAAGGAGGCGCTGAGGCAGATTCTGAAGACCGAGTTCGCGCTCATTTTGCTGGACATCCGGATGCCGGAGATGGACGGTTTCGAGACCGCCACCTTGATCCGCAAGCTCAAGCGTTCCCGTCACACCCCCATTATTTTCCTCACTGCGGCGGTCGAGGACACGCAATCGATGTTCCGCGGGTACGAAGTAGGGGCCGTCGATTACATCCTTAAACCGGTCGACCCCGACGTCCTGAAATCAAAGGTCGCGGTGTTTGTCGACCTGTTCAGCGAGAGCGCGGAGCTCACGACCCAGATCGTCCAGCGCAGGAGCGCGCAACGCGAGTTGTCCAAGCTGAACGAGGAGCTTGAGACCAAGATACGCGAACGCTCGGCGAGTCTGATCGCCGCGAACGACCGGCTGCGAAAAGAAATCGAGATGCGCAGGCAGGCCGAGGAGGACCTGCACAAGGCGAAGCAGGCCGCCGAGGCGGCGAATACGGCAAAGTCGGAGTTTCTGGCCAACATGAGCCACGAAATCCGGACCCCGCTGAATGCCGTCATCGGAATGACCGAGCTTGCCCTGCAAACCGCTCTGACGCCGGAGCAGCGCGAATACCTCGACCTCGTGAGGGCCTCCGGCGAATCCCTTTTGACGGTCATCAACGACATCCTGGATTTCTCGAAGATCGAGGCGGGGCGGCTGGAAGTCGAGACCATCCCGTTCTCGCTGCGCGAGAGCATGGGCGACACCATGAAGACGCTGGCGCTCGCGGCCCACAAAAAAGGCCTGGAGTTCGCCTATGAAATTGCGCCCGACATCCCCGATGCCCTGCTCGGCGACCCGGCCAGGCTGCGCCAGATCTTGTACAACCTGGTGGGTAACGCCATCAAATTTACCGACCGCGGCGAAGTCGTGGTTCGGGTCCAGCCCCAGTCGAGCAACGACGGCGAAGTGATCTGCTATTTCGCCGTGAGCGACACGGGCGTCGGCATTGCCGCGGAAAAACAGGCCGCGGTCTTTGCGCCGTTCCTGCAGGCGGATACGTCGACGACGCGCGTATACGGCGGCACCGGATTGGGGTTGACGATTTCGGCGCGCCTGGTGGAAATGATGGGTGGGAAGATCTGGGTCGAGAGCGAGCCGGGCGAGGGAAGCGTTTTCCACTTCACGGCGCGCTTCGGCCTGCAGACTGCGGCGCGGCCCGAACGGGACGCGATCGACTTCAAAGGGCTCCAGGCGCTGGTGGTGGAAGACCATCCGGTAAGCCGCCGCGTCCTCGTGAACGCGCTGACGCGATGGAACATCGAAGCCAGCGAAACGGAGAACGGCAAATCCGCGATGGAATTCATGGAACGGGCGAAACAGGCGGGGACGCCGTTCCGTCTGGTGCTGTTGGACGACACCTTGCCGGCGGCGGACAGCTATGAGTTGGCCGCACATATACGCGAGGGCCTCGGGGTCGAGGCCGTGATCATGCTCGGCTCGGCCTTGCGGCGCGAGGAAATCGGCGACCGTTTCGAGGCCGGCGTTTTTTCCTTCCTTACCAAGCCGGTCAAGGAATCGGAGCTGCTGGATGCGGTCCGCTCCGTGTTCGACGTCTCGGCTCGGAGGCAAGCTCGGAGCGCACCGGCGCCCTCGGCGCCCGCACGGAGAATCGAGCGGGAATTGGACATTCTGCTGGTCGAAGACAATCCGATCAACCGCAGGCTTGCCCAGCACGTGCTTGAAAAACAGGGTCACAGGATCCTTGCGGTCGACAACGGCGCCGCGGCGCTGGAGATGCTCGAGCGCAGGCATTTCGATCTGGTCCTCATGGATGTGCAGATGCCCAGAATGGACGGGATCGAGACCACCGCCGCCATTCGCAACCGCGAGAAAACCACCGGCGAACATATTCCTATCGTCGCGTTGACGGCCCACGCGATGGTGGGCGATCGCGAGCGCTGCTTGCAGGCGGGAATGGACGGCTATCTGATCAAGCCGATCCAGCCGGCGATGCTCCTCGAAGCGGTCGAGCGGCTGCAATCTGTCTCCGCGGGGCGCTCGCAATCGGGCCGAGCCGACAAGGTCGTACTCGATCGCGCCGCGCTGCTGGACCGGGTCGACGGCGACATGCAGTTGCTCGGGGAAGTTACGGGGCTGTTCCTGCAGAGTTGCGGCGAGCTCATGGCGAGCGCTCGCGAGGCGATGGCAAGCGGAAACACCGGCGGGTTTGCCCATGACATGCATACCCTGCGCGGGATGTTGCGCAGCCTTTCCGCTGACGCGGCACAGGAGGCGGCGGGAAAGCTGGAGGAGCTGGACTTGAAAAAGGAGCGAGAAAAGGCGGACGCGACCTATGCATTGCTCGAGCAGGAAGTGCAAGCGCTCAAGGCCGAACTCAGCGGCCTGACCGACGAAACGGCGGTCTCGTCGCGGGCGGCGTAAGCGCGGGCGGTTCACGCCGTGCAAAAAAAACCCCGGCGTGCGCCGGGGCCGCCTGCCTACTTACGCACCGGGAGGGGTGGTGCGCGCAAGCAGAACTGCGGTCATGATAGTGGGTCATGCCTCCATCCGCTATAGCGCAATCCTGATCTTTTCGTCGTAATCTGTCGACCCGATGTAGTTGCTTCACTACGGACTGGAGCGCTCCCGATTATGACGGGTGCATATCTAAGCCGACGGGTTCCCAACGCAGCAGGAATCCAGGATCGGGCTTGTAAGGGATTTCCTTACACCGATAAGGCCACAGCCAATTATGCTTCCGTCATAGGCTGAAAGAAGTCTGATCCAACCAGGCCATTCGCCGTACTGACAAGTCTTAATCTCCTTTCGCTATTAATTCATCCTTTCATGGCCGCTTAGGCGGGGATGGAGCACCAGAGGGACGGCGCCCGTAGACAATGTTGTACAAAATCATCATCGAACCGGATTATTTGAGAGCGGAACTGTTCAATCGGGAGACGATGGACGAGACACGGGAATTTCTGCGTATCGTTGCGAACTCGGCGACGAAACATCAGCGTTCACGTGTGCTCATATCCGTTCATTCCTCCAATCCGGTTTTTACGGTTGAGCGGTCGGGATTTCTCGCGTGCTTCAAAAAACTGAGCGGAGACCCTTCGCACAGGATCGCCTTGTTGGGTGATACCGAAGAACTCGGCATCTCTCATCAGTACGTCGAGTTGATCGGGCGCCAGCACGGCGTCAACGTTCGGAGTTTTCGAGACGAGGCGGTGGCGCTTCAGTGGTTCCCGGCCGAAGCGAAGGTACGGTCATAACCGGAACTATTTCGCAAACCGGTTCCATCGGTCTGTCTGGCATCCGTTGTAGCAATCACGTAAGCGCAGTAGCGGAGCCGGCACCGGCTCGGTCGATCACCTTGTATGCCAACTCCTTCCTTGTGTCGAGCCTATGACAGAACCATAATTATTTTGTTCTCATTCCGATGCGAGGGCGGCCTCGTCGTCCGTGGTTTCGAAGCGTCACAAGCTCTGACGTCGGCTCGCACGGCGCGGAAGATCTGCGGTATGGGTTTGAAAATCACGAACACCATGGCCACGATCCTTATCATCGAGGAGCGCCCCGTCAATCGCCGCTTCCTGGTGACCTTGCTCCAAGACCACGGCCATCGCTTGTTGGAGGCCGAGGACGGAACGGAGGGCCTGAAGATCGTCCGGGCTGAGAAACCCGATCTCGTTCTCATCGACATCCTGACGCCGAACGTGGACGGTTGTCAGTTCGTCCTGAATCTGCGTTCGGAACCGAGTCTGGCCCAGCCGCGGGTGGTGTTTCGAGCCGCCGCTTATATCGAGGCCGAAGCTCGCGTCCTGGCGAACGCCTTTGGCGCTTCTTTCGTTGCCAAGCCCGCCAGCCCCGAGACGCTGCTGGCGGCCATCAACGCCGGTCTCTCCGGGCCGCAACCCCCATCGGGGGAACCGCATCCCGAACCCCGGTCCATCGATGCATTGCTGCGGCCGATCGCGAAGAAGGTCCACCGGCACACGGCGATTTTGGAAATACAGAATGCCGAGCTGGATCGCGCCATCACCGAGCGCGACGCGCAGCTCGAGGTGGCGAGATCCGCCGTGGACCAGGAGATCAAGAAGCGCTTGTGGGCAGAGCAGGAACTGACGCGGGCAAACCTCCGACTGCAGGACCAGGCTATGCACGACGGGCTGACCGGCCTCTATAACCGTCGTTACCTGGAAGAATCGCTCAGCCGGGAAGAGAGCCGCGCCAGGCGCAGCAGCCAGTCGTTCGGTGTGATGATGATCGATATTGACAACTTCAAGCGCTTCAACGACACGCTCGGCCACGCGGCGGGTGACGTGGTATTGCGTGCATTGGGCCAGTACATGCTGTCCGTGGCTCGCGGCGAGGACATCGTCTCCCGCTACGGCGGCGAAGAGTTCGTGCTGGTGATGGCCCAGGCCCCGCAGGGCACGGTCTGGGAGCGGGCCGAAAAGCTCCGCCGGGGCGTGCAGGAACTCGAGATAGAGTACGAAGGCCAGCGCGTCGGACCCATCACGATATCCGTGGGCATCGGGATATTTCCCGAGCACGGGGAGAGCGGACAGGCGGTGCTGCGGGTCGCCGACACCGCCCTGTACGCGGCCAAGCAGTCGGGGCGTAACCGTGTCGTCGTGGGGGACAGGGCGAAAGCCTGACCACGGCTCGCGAACATCGCGCTCGGGCTCGCCCGCCGGCGTTAAAACAGCACGGAGACATCGGCCGGGCGAGAACGCGCATGTTCGGCTACATCCGCAGCAGCCGCTTCGCGTTGCCGGAAAGGATCTTCGTCCGGTCATCGAGGCCGAGCGGCAGCTCCGCCATCCATTTCGTGCCGGGCGGGTTCGGCACGAACGGGTAGTCCACCGAGAAAAGTATCCGGTCCACCCCCATCTCCATGATGCAGCACATGAGCGCGGGGGTGCAGAAGTTCCCGCTCGTCGTGATCCAGAAGTGCTCGCAGAAGGTGTCGCGGAAGTTGCTCGGGCGCTCGGCGCCGCGCGATAGCGCCATGTTGATGCGCCACGCCGAGAAGGGTAGCGACTCGCCCAGGTGCCCGAGGATGATCTTCAGGCGCGGATAAGCGTCGAACGCGCCCGAGAGCACCATGCGTATGCCTTGTGTCGCGGTCTCCACCGTGTAGCCCCAGGCCGCGGTGAGCAGTTGCGGGAACTGCTTCAGGTAATCCTTGTAGTAGGCCTCGACCACCGCGGGCATCGGCGAGGATGGATGCAGGTAAAGCGGCACGTCGAGCGCCTGCGCGCGCTCCAAGATCGGCCAGAAACGCTTGTCATCGAAAAATACTCCGTTCGTCGGCCCGTGCACCATCGCGCCCTTGAAGCCGAGCTTGGTCACGGTGCGCTCCAGCTCGTCCGACGCCGCCTTCGGGTCGGCGGTCGGCAGCGCCGCGAATCCGGCGAAACGGTCCGGATGCGCGCGCACTGCCTCGTGCAGCTTGTCGTTTGCTCGCTTCGCGAGCGGCACGGCGGTCGCCGCGTCCATGCGCTGCGTGGAGGGCGCTCCGTGCGAGATCACCTGTACGTCGATCCCCGCCTCGTCCATCTCCCTGATGCGCAGCGCGCCGAGGTCGTCCAGCCTCTGGCGCAGGTCCGGACTGCGCGCCTCGGCGCTTTCGAAATGCAGCGCCACTTCCGCGTCCCAGTAATGTTCTTCGAGCGCGATGACCAACGGCTTGTTCTTGGATGACATGAAGGTGTCGCCCCGGAAGTTCTTATTCGACCTGCGCGCCGGAGTCGCGCACGACGCGTTCCCACATCGGAGCTTCGGCCCTGATGCGCGCCTCGAACGCCTCGGGCGACGCCGAGGGCGCGGCAACCATGCCCTGGAGCGCCATCTTGTCCCTGACCTCGGGCTTGGTGAGCGCCTTGGCCCCCGCTTCGTGCAGCCGCTTGATGACCGCGGCCGGTGTTCCCGCCGGCACGTACAGGCCGAACCAGAACGTGGACTCGTAACCCGAGAGCCCCGCTTCCTCCGCACCGGGAATGCCGGGCACGGCGGGCGATGCTCTGGGCATGGTGATCGCGAGCGCGCGCATGCGCCCGGCGCGGATGAAGCCCATCACGGTCGGCGGCGTGGAAAACATAACCTGCGTGTCGCCAGAGAGCAGCGACTGCGCGGCCGGGCCGCCACCTTTGAACTGGATGGACGTGAATTTCACGCCCGCCGCAGTCTCGAAGGAAACCGAAGCGAGGTGGGGCGCGGAGCCGTACCCGGCCGAGGCGTTGAAGAGCTTGCCGGGGTTGGCTTTCGCGTAGGCGATCAGCTCCCGCAGGTTCGTCGCCGGCAGGCTGTTGTTCACGCAGATGATCGTCGGACCGACCGCCACGAGCGTCACTGGCGCAAAGTCCTTGTCCGGATCGAAAGGCAGCTTTTTGTAGAGCGCTTTGCTGATCGCGTGATGGCCTGCGTTCAGAACGGTGTAGCCGTCGGCGGGCGATTTCGCCACGACGTCGGAGGCGATCACCCCGCCGGCGCCGGGCCGGTTCTCCGCCACCACCGCCACGCCGAGGTCCCTCGACATCTCGTCGGCCATGAGCCGCGTGAGAAAGTCGCCCGAGCCCCCGGGCGGGTAGCCCACCAGCAGTCTGATCGGCTTCGTCGGATAGGATTGGGCGCAGACCGAGGCCGCAGCGAACAAGGTGACGAGGAAAGTGACGAGGCGCATGGCGCAGGGAATACCGCGGGCACAACTTTATCAGCCCGGATGCAGGCTGTCAGCCGTGCGGATAACCGCGAGGTTCGCGTGGGGCATGGGCGGTTGAACTCCCAGCGCATGATTCTGACATCATCCGGTGTGCGCCGCGCGCAGGGTGAACGCCAGCAATCCGGCGATGATTGCAAGCAGCGCCATCGCGCTCAAGGCGAGCGACCAATGGATGCCGATCAGGCCGCCCGCAACGCCGATGGTGACGCCGCTGAAGGCGCGCATGCCGAGGCTGGAGAGAAGGTAGAGCCCGATCACGCGGCCGCGGACCGGCGCGGGCGCGCGCATCTGGACCAGCGTCTGCGCCATGGCATTGAAGGAGAGCTCGAGAAACCCCACGGCGAACAGGATTACGAGGGCGAGCGGGTAGTACGAGCAGGCCGCGAAGCCGCCGATCGCGCAGCACCATAGCATCGCCAGCACGAGCGCGGTGCGGGGCTGTGCCTGCAGCAGGCCGCGGCTCTCGAGCAGCACCCCCGCGAACAGCGCCCCGGCCGCGTCCGCGGCAAGCAGCATGCTGTAGGACATATCCGGATCGCCGTGACCGAGATCGCGCGCGAACTCGGGCATCTGTGGCTGGTAGCCGTTGCCCACGAAGAGCGATGTCAGGCCCGCGAGCAGGATCATCGAGGCGATGGTGCGGTTGCCGGCGATGTCGCGGATCGTCGCGACGATGTCGCTCATTGCCTTCACGGCGCGAGCCGGCGCGGGCCCGCCCTTCCTGAAGCGCGGTCCGTAGGGCGCCTTCCACAACCAGATCGCGAGCGGCAGGTAGATGAGCGCGTTCACCAGGATGCCGTACGCCGGCCCGAAGGCGAGCAGGAACGCCCCGCCCACGGCCGGGCCGAACAGCAGGCCGAGGTAGCGCGCCGTCGCGCCGAGGCGCACCGCGCTCTGCAGGTTCGGCGTGCCGACGATGTCGTGAATCAAGAGCTGGGCGGAAGGGTGCCACAGCACGCCGGCGAACCCGTGGATGACGAGCAGCGCCATCGCGTGCCACATCTCGAGCGTGTCGGTGAGGAACAGAAGGCCCCAGCCGAGCGACGCCGCCATGAACAGGAGCATCCCCAGTTGAATGATGCGCCGCGGGTCGAAGCGGTCGCCGAGCGCGCCCGACCACACCGAGAAGAAGAGGAACGGCAGCCAGTGCGAGAGCATGGCGAAACCGCCGAGCGCCGGCGAATGGAATTTCTGGAACATGATCCAGTAGCTGATGACGTGCTCGACCGAGTCGGCCATCATCGCCAGCGCCGAGCCGACGAAATAGGCGCGATAGCCGGGATGGCGCAGCGCGGCGAAGGACCGAGGCGACCCGGCGGCTTCCTTGTCGTGTGCGGAGCTCAAATCGGACTTTCAGGTCGGGATGGTCGCAAATGCGGGCGTGGCGAGTTGTTACCTCTTCCCCCTGTCGAAGGGCGCTGGAGCGAGGTCCCTGAGAGCAAGCTTACGCGGCCACTCTAGCAGCGCGAGCGCAAGCTGTCAGCCACGCCGCCCGCCGTCGTGCGAGAATTCGCGTGATCACCACGCCCTGCGATGCGTCCGTCTCCGATCGTTCCCCCCGCGCGAATCGGCTTCATCGGCCTCGGCCAGATGGGCTTCCCGATGGCGCGCAATCTCGCCCGCGCCGGCTACCGCATCGCTGCCCACGACCTGAACGGGGAGACCCTCCGGCGCACATGCGAAGCGACCGGCGCGGAAGCGCCGGGATCGCTCCGCGCGATCGGCGAGCGCTGCGAGGCGGTAGTCACGATGCTGCCCGACGGCAACGCGGTGCGCGAGGTGCTGCTCGGCGCCGCCGACGCGGCCGATTGCCTGCTTGCGGGGCTCGCGCGCGGCAGCACCGTCATCGATATGAGCTCATCGTCCCCGGTCGGCACGCGCGAGCTCGGCGAGCGCCTCGGGAAACAGGGCGTCGCGATGCTCGACGCACCGGTGTCCGGGGGCGTCAAAAAAGCAAAGGACTCTACGCTTTCCATCATGGTCGGCGGCGACGCCGACAGCGTCGCGCGCTGCCGGCCGCTTCTCGAAGCGATGGGAAAGCAGATTTTCCTCACGGGCTCGCTCGGCTCGGGGCACGCGATGAAGGCTCTCAACAATTATGTGTCCGCGGCGGGACTGGTCGCGGCGGCGGAGGCGGTGCTCGCGGGCCAGCGCTTCGGGCTCGACCCGAAGACGATCGTGGACATCCTCAATGCATCGACCGGAATGAACAATTCGACGCAAAACAAGTTTCACCAGTACATTCTCTCGCGCCGCTTCGACTCGGGGTTCTCGCTCGATCTGATGGTCAAGGACCTGAAGACCGCGGTCGAGGTCGCGCGCGCGAGCGGCTCGCCGACGCCGCTCGGCGACGCCTGCCTCGAAGCCTGGAGGACAGCGCAGGCCGCGCTCGGCGCCGGCGCCGATCACACCGCGGTAGTGTGCCACTGGGAAAGGCTCGCCGGAACGCGTCTCGGCGGATCCGACTGAAAGAAATTCGAAAGAGGAGGCGATCATGAAATTCTTGACCCGGCTGCTGGTCTGCACGGTGGCCGCGCTCGCGCACAACTTTGTCTTCGCGCAATACCCATCGAGGCCGGTGAAACTGGTCGTGGGATTCCCCGCCGGAGGCCCGGCCGACATTTTCGGGCGCACGTTCGCGCAGGCCCTGACCGCCAACCTTGGCCAGCAGGTCATCGTCGAGAACAAGAGCGGAGTGGGCGGCGTGCTCGGCATCGATGCGGTGGCCAAGGCCACAGCCGACGGCTACACGCTGGGATTCAACAATCAGGGGTCCGTGGCGATGGCACCGTTTGCGCTTTCGGCCATGCCCTTCAACCCGCAGAAGGACCTCGCGCTGATCACGACCGTGGTCAAGGTTCCCGAGGTCGTGGTGGTGAATCCGTCGCTCCCGGTGAACAGCCTCGCCGAGCTCATCGCCTACGCCAAGGCGAACCCAGGAAAGATCAACTTCGGGTCCGCCGGCGCAGGCGGCATCACGCATCTCGCGTGCGAGCTGCTCAAGGCCGAGGCGCACGTGGACCTGTTGCACGTGCCGTACAAAGGCGCGGCGCCCGCGGTGAGCGATCTGCTGGGAGGGCAGGTTCAGATGGGGATCTTCGACGTCCCGGTCGTCCTGCCGCACATCAAGTCGGGCAAGTTCAAGGCGCTCGCGGTGACGAGCGCGAAGCGGGCGTCGCCTCTGCCCGAGGTGCCGACCACGGCCGAGGTCGGTTACCCGAAGGTGATCTCCGACAACTGGTACGGGCTGGTCGCACCCTCTGCGACGTCCCCCGCCGTCCTCAAGCGGATTCACGACGCCGCGATCGCGGCGCTGCACTCGCCCGCGCTGCTCGAGCAGTTTTCCAAGGTGAGCGGGATCGCCTCCCCGTCCACGCCCCAGGAGTATGCCGCCTTCCTTGCCGAGGAGCAGGCAAGGTGGAGCGCGATCATCAAGGCGATCGGGTTCAGGGAGTGACGGCTACGCCGTCATCCTGAGGCCGCAGGCCGAAGGATCTCCAGGTAGATCCCTCGTTGCGCTCGGGATGACCGCCCTTTCGGGCGGTCAGTCGCAGCGCGTCGTCATTCCGCCGTCGACGACGATTGTCGTGCAGGCGTTGGGTCATGGCTTGCGCGAGAGTTTCCTGGGGAAGCGATAAAGGCGCTGCGGATTGTCGACGAGCAGGGCGCGCCTTTGCGCTTCCGAGGGCGCGATCTCTGAGAGCAGATCGACGAGCATCCCGTCGTCCGGAATACGGTCGAGGTTCGGATGCGGCCAGTCGGTGCCCCAGAGCACGCGGTCGCCGAACTCGGACACCAGCTTTCGCGCGAACGGAATCGCGTCCTCGTGGGGCGGAGGCCTGCGCGAGATGCGCTCCGAGCCGCTCACCTTGACCCAGAACTTCTTGTCGCGCATGAGATCGAGCAGCTTTCGGAAGGCCGGCTGATCGACTCCGAGCGATGCATCCACCCGTCCCATGTGGTCGATGACGACGGGAACGGGGGAACGCTTCAGCCAGGGCGCGAGCTCGTCGATCAGCGAGCTTTCGAAATGGACTTGCAGATGCCAGTCGAGCTTCGCGAGCCGACCGCCGAGCGCGATCGCCTCCCCGATACCCGCGTTTTTGCCCAGATGCTTCATAAAATTGAACCGCACGCCGCAGAATCCGAGCGCGTCGAGGCGCTCGAGCTCAGCGTCCTCGACCGTAGGCGGCACGAGCGCGACCCCGCAATAGGCGCCTTTCTTCGCTGCGATCGCGTCTGCCGTCACGGCGTTGTCGAAACCGTGGCAGGTGGACTGCACGATCACGCAATGCGCGATTCCCATCAGCGCGTGCATCGCGAACAATTTTTCCTTCGGCGCGTCGGCCGGGGTGAAGGGTCGGCCTTCGGCGAAAGGGAATTCGCTGTGCGGCCCGAACACGTGCACGTGCGCATCGCACGCAGCCTCCGGCAGCCGCAGCTTCGGCTTGCTCGGCGACGGATGGAAGGACGGAGCCGGGTCGCTCATGGCATGTCCGGACGCGACGGTCGCTACTCCGGTCGAATCCCGGCTTCCTTCACGACGCGCGCCCATTTGTCCGTTTCCGCCGCGATGAACCGGCCGAACTCCTCCGGACTCATCTGCGCCGCCTCCCCGCCTTCCGACTCGAAGCGTTTCTTCGTCTCCGCCGAGGCGAGGATCACCGAGAGCTCCTTGTGCAGACGCTCGATGACGGGGCGCGGCGTGCCGGCCGGCGCGACGATGCCCCACCAGTTGGTCGCCTCGTAGCCGGGAACGCCCGCCTCGGAGATCGTCGGCACGTCGGGCAGGGCGGGGACGCGCTTCGCGCTGCCGACGCCCAGCGCCTTCAACCTGCCGGACTTGAGGTGAGGCAGCGTCTGGATGAGCGAGCCGATCGCGATCTGCGTGTTGCCCGCGATCACGTCCATCATCGCCGGCCCGCCGCCCTTGAAAGGCACGTGCACGATGTCCAGGTCCGACTGCAGCTTGAAGAGCGCGCTCGCGAGATGCTGGAAGCTGCCGACCCCGGCCGAGGCGTAATTCAGCTCTCCCGGCTTTTCCTTTGCGAGCGCGATGAGCTCTTTCAGCGAGTCGACGGGCAGTTTTGAATTGACAGCGAGCACCACCGGCCCGGTGCCGAGCAGCGCGACCGGCGCAAAGGCGGTGGCCGGATCGTAGGGCAGCGTGTACATGGAGGCGCCAAACGCATAGGCCGACGAGATCAGCAGCAACGTGTGACCGTCAGGCTGCGATTTCGCCGCCGCCTCCGTGCCGATGATCCCGCCTGCGCCGCCCTGGTTGTCGGCGACGACCTGCCTGCCCAGCCGTTCGGAGAGCTGAAAGGCGATCATGCGCCCGACGACGTCGTTGCTGCCGCCCGGCGGGAACGGAATGATGAGCCGCACCGGCTTGCTCGGATACGGCTGGGCCGAGGCGTTCGCATACAGCGCGGCGGCAAAAAGCGCGAGTAACCCGAGAGTCGCGGACCGGCATCTCTGCATCCTTGGCATCGTGGATTCCTCCTTAGCGCATGCTCAACTCGATCAACGTCGTGGTCTCGATGTCCTCGCCGAACCACGCCTTGAGCGCCGCCTTGCGCTTGCCGATATATTCGATGCGTCCGTCCTCTTGCGTCATCGGCAGGTCGTGGCCTGGAATGAGAATACTGCCCGGCCGTCTTTGCCACCATTGCCAGATCCTCTCGATCGACGCGCTGCTCATCTTCGCGTCGTAGCTAGCTTCGCCCTTTCGCGAGAGCAGCTCGGCGCGGTTCTTCGCCGCGTCGCCGGTGAAGACGACGTCGCGCTCCCTGCCCCCGAGGACGAACACGAGGTGGCCCGGCGTGTGGCCCGGCGCGACGTGTGCTGTGAGCCCCGGCATGAGCTCTTCTCCGTCCGCGGCCTGGTGCAAGGTCGGCGAGCCCTGCAGCTCGCGCACGTAGAGTTCCGGTACCGGCGTTTCGCCCCAGGGCTCTTCGAGCGACCACGCGAGCTCCTTGGCGCCGATGACGATGCGTGCGTGGCGAAAGAGGATCCAGTTCAGCGAATGGTCGTAATGCGAATGCGTGAGCAGCACGTCGGTGACCTCGGCGGGCTTCAGGCCGCGGACCGAGAGCTGCTCGATCAGCCCGCGCCGCATGCTGAAGGCTCCGACGTCGATGAGCGCGGCGCGTCCGTGGCCGCGAACCAGAACGATGGTGCTCCAGCCGAGACCGCCGTGGCACACCATCCTGCCCGGAAATCCCTGGACGAGGACGTCGATCTCGTAGCCGTCCAGTTTCATGGTCCGCTATCCGGGCCGGATCTCTTGGACCTGCTTCGCGCGCTCGGTGGCCGCGGCGAGCAGAAAAGCGAGATCGGTACCCGTCGAAACATAGCGCGCGCCCATCTTCACGAACTCGGCGGCGAGCTTCGGCCGGCTGGCGAGCCCGCCCACGCCGACATGCTTGCCGCGCTTTCTGCAGGCGGCGAGGGTGCGCGCGTAGGCATCGCGCACGCGCTCGTGCTCGTACTGGCCGGGAAGGCCCATGTCGGCGAGGAGGTCGTTCGTGCCGATGAGCACCATGTCGACGCCTTCGACCGCCGCGATCTCCTCGGCGCGCTCCACCGCGTCGGCGGTCTCGAACTGCACGACGACCATGGTTGCGTCGTTCATGGCGGCGTTCGCCTCGGCAGCCGGAAAGGAACGGTATTGGAGGTGCGGCAGCCCGCCTCCGGTCGAGCGATCGCCCAAGGGCGGAAACTTCGCCGCCGCCACGACCGCGCGCGCCTCCGCGGCCGAGCGGATGTGCGGCGCAATCACCCCGAGCGCGCCCGCATCGAGCGCGCGCGAGACGTGGTCGGGCCGCGTGGTCGGCACGCGCACGAAGGGCGCGATGCCGATCTCGAGCGCCGCGATGCAGATTTGTCCGGCCGTCTCGAGCGAGAAACTGCCGTGCTCGACGTCGACGTACAGCGAGTCGAAACCGGCCGTCTTGGCGATGCGCGCGATCTCGATTCCGCGCACCAGGCGCACGGTCATCGAGGCGACGACCTCATCCCGCGCGAGCTTCTCTTTTACATTGTTGCGCACGATGTCGCTCGGGCGTGCGGACATGTCGTTACTCCTTCGCGTGGAGCCTGCATCATACCCGGCGGCCCCGGATGGCGGGAATGAACATCTGGGAAATAAATTTAATCCCGGTCTGCTATGCTTCGACGGCGACAGCCGGTGAGCCCGCCGAAGCGGCAGGCCGGGGCTGTGGCAAAATGGCCGCAAGGAAACACGCCTGGATGGCCCGCCGAAAATCCTTCATCGCATTCGTCATCGCCGGCTTCGGCGCTTTCGCGGCCGGAACGAGGAGCGTTGAATGAGCGACGTCGCCACGGCGGACGGCGTCAAGCTTTACTACGAGGAGCGCGGGACCGGCGTGCCGGTCGTCTTCGTGCACGAATTCGGCGGTTCCTGCCGCAGCTTCGATCTGCAGGTCGAAGCCTTTCAAGGGCGCCATCATTGCGTGGTCTTCAACGCGCGCGGCTACCCGCCTTCGGACGTTCCGGCTTCCGTCGATGACTATTCGCAGGACATCGCGGCGGGCGATATCGCCGCCGTGATGGATCGCCTCGGCATCGTAAAGGCGCACCTGGTCGGGGTGTCGATGGGCGCGGCTTCCGCGCTGCAATTCGCGCTCAGGTCGCGTTCGCGGGCGCTTTCGGTAACGCTCGTCGGGATCGGAAGCGGCTCCGATGAACCCGAGCAGTTCCGCGTGACGGCCGAGGCGAACGCGAAGCTGATCGAAGCGAAGGGCATGGCCGTCTTCGCCGAGCAGATGGGCGGGAATCCCAATCGCGTTCGACTGAAGGAAAAGAATCCGGCCGAGCACCGCCGGTTCATCGAGCGGCTGTCGGCGATGTCCTCCGCGGGGGCGGCAAACACGATGCGCGGCGTGCAGCAGCGCCGGCCGCCGATCTACGCGCACAAGAAAGGGCTTGCTTCGCTTCGCGTGCCGGCGCTCGTGGTGGTGGGAGAAGAGGACGCCGGCTGCCGCAAGCCCAGCGAATTCATCGAGCGCACCCTGCCCGAGGCGCGGCTCGTCGTCGTCCCCGGCACCGGACACGTCGTGAATCAGGAAGAACCGACCGAATTCAACCGGCTGTGCCTCGCGTTCATCGACGGCGTGGATGCGCGCGGCCGCTGAGCTCAGAACTTGAACAACCGCTGCGGGTTATCCACCAGGATCCTGCGCCGGGTCGCTGCATCCGGCGCCCACTTGCCGAGCAGGGTCCAGAGCTCGAGCGAGCCGACCTTGTCGACAAAGGAAAGGTGCGGGTAATCGCTCCCCCAGATGACGCGCCCGGGCGCAGCCTCGATCAGCGCTTGCGCCATCGGTGCCACGTCCGCAAAGCCTTTGGCGACCGACATGCGGTACACGCCGGTGAGCTTCACCCAGCAGCGTCCGTTGCCGTGGCGAAGCAGATCGAGCATCGCCTGGAAACCCGGCTGGCTGACGCCGTCCTTTGCCGGAAACAGGCCGAAGTGCGCGATAGTGAAATCGAGGTTCAGCTTCCTCAGCGTTGGCACGAGTTCGGCGGTCAGCCATCCGGGAGTCAGGAAATCGAGCTGCCAGCCGATTTCGGCGCAACGCGCGTGCAGTCGCTCGACGCGCGGAAGCAGCGTGGCCGCGAACCCGGCTTCGTAGAGCTTTACCGGAGGCACGTTGATGCGCACGCCGCGCACGCCGAGCGCGTCGAGGCGCGAAAGCTCGGCGTCGGGCGCGTTCTCGTCGATATCGACGATGCCGCGGCATTTTTTCTTTCCTACCACGCGCATCGCGTCCAGCATGCAGCGGTTGTCGCGTCCGTATGCGCTCGGCTGCACGAAGACGAAGCGCTCGATGCCGAACTTCGTCGCGATAGCGAGAAAGTCCCCGAGCGGCGCGAGCGGCGGCGCGTAGCGCAGATCGGCGCCGTAGGGATAGCGCTCGGCGGGACCGAACACGTGAAAATGAGTGTCGCAGCCGAGCGGCGGAGATTTGAAATCGGGTTTGCCGTCGTCGCGCATCGGCATTTTTCTCCTATTCCGCTTTTGAAGAAAGCCGCAAGAGTGTAACCCCGGCGGCCTTGGCTGGGATTTATCGTTCTTTTATCCGTTGGACGCTACAATGGAAGGCCGTTGTCAAGAGAGATCCTCAACGGGCTCGCGAGGAAAGCGAACAAGAAACAGGATGGAGATCCACCCATGAATCAGCTGCGCACATGCCTTTCGTTGGGCTACGCCTTCTTGCTCGGCGCACTGTGTGGTTTGTTCTCTGCCCCCCTCGCGCACGCCGAGGAGGAAGCCCAGGCCACCCCGCCTCCTGGCAAGGCGCTGGTGTTCGTTTTTCGCAGCGAGCGCGAGCCGGTAGCCGTGCAGGTGCCGGTTCTCGTGAACTTGGAGTACGTTGGCGAGCTGGCGAACGGGACGTTCGTCACTGCGACCGTCAATCCCGGAAGGACTCACCTGCGTGTCGGCGATCGCGTGCTGACCATAATGTCGCTTGAGGCCGCGGCCGATCAAAGCTATTTCGTGGCGGTCGAAGCTCTCCCCGGATTGACACCGGCGCGAACAGAGATGCGTCTGGTGAGCGAAACCGAGGGTCGCCGCTCGCTCGCGCAAAGTCGCTTCGTCGGGGTCACGCCGGCGACGATGTCCGCCGCGCGGCGCGCCGAGCCGCCGAGCGAACCTGCCAGGGCAAGGCAACCGGCAGCGGCGCGGGAGAGGTACGTACCCGCTGAGCCAGGCCGCGGCTGGGACTTTGCGCTCATTGCGAGCGGCGGTGCCTTCAAATTGGCCAATGCCGACCAGGTGGTCGCCGGCCTCGCAAGCGCCTACGACACCACTTCCAAGCCGGTATTCGGTGTTGAGGCCGAGTGGCGCAGCAAGGCGGGCTTTGCCGTGGGCGCCGAGGTCTTCTCCTACAAGAATGATCTGGTCGCGGCAGGGACGAGCGGCCAGCAGGAAGTGCTCGCGATCATGGTAAACGGAAAGTATTACTTCCGCGCGGCGAGCTGGTTCTATCCTTTCGTGGGCGCCGGCGCCGGTCGCGCCGAGGCCAGCTATAGCGGTGGCCTCACAGGGAAGGCGTCGGGTCCGGCTTACCAAGGCTTGGCGGGCATGGAATTCCGCTTCGAGCGGGTCGGTCTCTATGTGCAGTACAAGTATCTTGCCTCCACAACCGGGGACACCGGCCAGGAGGTGAAAGTCGGCGGCAGAGGCGTTCTCGCGGGAGTCAGTATCAGCTTCTGAGGTGCATTGCGGCTTGCCGCTGGCGCAGCGTTTCAAGAAGCACTCGACAGTTCGCGCTATAAGGCCAGTCCGAGGCATGCTCTCGAGCGATGGAATAAATTCCCCGTTGCCGATGTAAACGAAATGCCCGCCCCCTTGTGCCTATAGGATGGGCCGAGGCATTAACAATACGGTAATGATGGGAGGATAACAGCAGGGAGCGGACCATGTTTTTAGTCGCAATACCATCGAGGAAAACGTGGCCCGTTTCCCATCCAGATAAGGAAGAGTCGCCATGGTGAAGACAGTATCGGCTTTTGCGCTGTTTCTCGTAATCGTTTATCCGCTTCCGGCGCCGGCGCAGGATTCACTCGTGAAATTCAAGGGCGGGATTGGAGTCATTCCCGTCTCTAGCGGGGCGGGACTGAACGCTGACGGGACCTCCCCGAACGTGAACCGGAACGTAGTGCGCGGGGTCAACCCCCCCGGCCAGATCTGGAGGATCGCCGATCTCAGGGCCGACGTGAAGGCCGACGGCAGCATTAAAGTCAGAGGACGTGGTCTGCTGCTTGCCGGGGGCAATGGCATCGGGGGCAACGCGAATCAAAGCGTGTTCGCCACGCTGATTTGTGAAGCCGCAGCGCCCTTTACGCTGCGCAACACGACCGTGACCGGCGTCCCGCTCGAGCCCAACGGCGATTTTCGGATCGACGATGTGCTGACGCCGGTGCCGGTCGACTGTGCGAGCCCGGTGCTCCTCATCCGCAATCCGGCTGGCGCTTGGTTCGCGGCCGGGATCCAGAAACGGGAAAACGACGACGAGTAAGCTGCCGACCTTTCTGCGGGGAACCTTGGGGCGCGCGGGCGCACGCTCATATCGCTACTCGGATTTGATGCCGGCCTCGCGCGCGAGCCGGCCTTTCTTCTCGAACTCCGCCTTGATGTGGTCGGTGAACTCCTCGGGAGAGCCGCTCGCCTTCAGTTCAACGCCGCGCTCGATGAAGCGCCTGTACAACTCCGCATCGCCCACCGCTTGCGCGACCGCCTGTTGCAGGCGCACGAGAACCTCGCGCGGCGTTCCCGCCGGAGCGACCAGCCCGTTGAAGGTGATGTCCTCGTAGCCCGGCACCCCCGACTCGTCCACGGTCGGGACATCGGGCAGAAGCGGCGAGCGCTTCAGGCTCGTGACCGCGATCGCGCGTACCTTGCCCGCCTTGATCTGCGGGGTGGACGTGCTCACTTGATCGAACATCATCGCAACCTGGCCGCTGATCACGTCGATGAGCGCCTGTGAATTGCCCTTGTAGGGGACGTGCAGCATCGTCACTCCCGCTTGGCGGTTGAAGAGCTCGGCCGCCATGTGGCCGGTCGAGCCGTTCCCCGAGCTTGCGTAGGAGATTTTGCCCGGCTGCGATTTTGCGAGCGCGACGAGCTCCTTCACCGATTGCGCGGGGAGGGCGGGATTCACGACCAGTACCTGGGGCACGAGGCAGGTGAGCGTGATGCCGGTAAAGTCCTTCATCGGATCGTAGCCGGGATTCGCCACGATCAGGGGCACCGTGGCGAAGGTGTTCGCCACCGCGAGCACCGTATAGCCGTCCGGCGCCGATCTCGCTACGAACTGCGTGCCCACGAGGCTCGACGCTCCGGGCCGGTTCTCGACGAGGACCGTCTGGCCGAGCCTTTTCGAAACCTGATCCGCGAGCGTGCGCGCGACGATGTCGACATTCCCGCCGGCCGCGAGCGGCACGATGATCCGGATCGCGCGGTTGGGATAGTCGGGCGCCGTCTGAGCGAGCGCGGCGGCGTGACACGCCGCGAAGATCGTAAAAATACGGGCGAAACTCATCGCGGCTCCGACTCGATCAGGGGACAGGAAGTATAACGGTCAGTCGGTTCGGAACGGTGCATCCGGCGTCCCATGAACCAGCGTGGTGCGCGCGGCGCCTTCCGTCACCGCGGCCGGGCGAAGGGAAAGCCGCGGCGCCGGTACTGGATCATGAGCCCGCCGCCGAGCATGCCGCCGAGGTGCGCGAAGTGCGCCACGCCCGCCGCCGTGCCGGTCACGCCGAATATCAGCTCGAGCACGCCGAAGAGCACCACGAAGGTTCGCGCCTGCATGGGAATCGGCGGAAACACGAGCATCACCATGCGGCGGGGAAAGTACACCCCGAACGCGAGCAGCACGCCGTAGATGCCGCCGGAGGCGCCGATGATCGGGACGGCGGGCGCGCCCAGCCAGGCGCTCACCAACAGGTGGCAAAGCGCGGCGGAAACCACGCTGGCGAAGTAGTACGCGAAAAAAAAGCGCGAGCCGAACAGCCGCTCGATATCGGCTCCGAACATGTACAGCGCGAACATGTTGAAGAAAATGTGCGCGAGCCCCCCGTGCAGGAAGCTGTAGCTGACGAGCTGCCAAGGTTCGAATCCCGACCCGGGACCCCCGGGCGGCCACAGTGCGAACCATTCCAGGAGCGCTCCGCCGCCCGCGGACTGCAGCAGGTATACCGCTACGTTGGCGATGAGCAGCGCTTGGGTGACGGGCGGCATGGGTGCGTCTATTAAATGGAATCACTCATGTGACCCCGCAGTGTCCTCGATGTTCCGCAGCGTCAAGCGGGTATGGGCGTTCAACGCGCTTTCCCCCGGACCGGGCCGTTCAGTTCTGCCGCTCGATGTGCTTCAGCTCGACGACGCGCTTCCAGCGCGCGATTTCGCGTTCGACGAGCGCGCGCATTTCCTCGGGCGTCGAGGGCGCCGGCACGCCGCTCAAGTCGGCGAGCCGCCGCCGCACGTCGGGCATCTCGAGTATCGAACGGACCTCTCCGTTCAAGCGATCGACGATGGCGCGCGGGGTGCCGGCCGGGACCGCCAATCCGAGCCACGAGCTCATTTCCAGGCCGGGAAGCGTTTCCGAAATGGTCGGCAACCCGGGCATCCCCGGATGCCGCTCGGGCGAGGAAAGCGCCAGCGCGCGCAGCTTGCCCGCCCGAATGTGCCCGAACGAGGCGGTCCCGGTTTCGATGGTCGCGTCGACGCGCCCGGCCAGCACATCCGTCAGCGCCATCGCGCTGCCCTTGTAGGGCACGCCGACGATGGCGGTGCCCGCCTCGATATTGATCCATTCGCCGAGCAGGTGAACCAGGGTTCCCGGCGTCATCGAATACGTCAGCTTGCCCGGAGCGGCCCGCGCGCGCGCGAGCAGGTCGGGAAAGGATCGGATCGGTGAAGCCGGCGCGACGGATATCACCAGCGGATAGGCGGCAACGGTTCCCACCATGCCGAAGTCGCGGACGGGATCGTAGGGCAGCGATCTGTTCAGCGCCGCGGTGGCCGGGTGGGCGCCGGAGAGCAGCACGAGCGTGTGACCGTCGGGCAAGGATTTCGAGAGGGCTTCGTTGGCGAGCAGCCCGGCGCCGCCGATCTTCTGCTCGACGACGACAGGCTGGCCGAGCCGCCCGGAAAGCTTCTGCGCGAGAAGCCGGGTAACCAGGTCGTTGCCGGAACCCGGCGGCGAGCCGACCAGGAAACGAATCGGCCGGACCGGATAGGTCTGGGACCCGGCCTCGCTCGACACGGCGAGCGCTGCGAGCGCGGCTGCCACGAGGCCGAAGGCGGTTTTCATCGAGTCACGGGGAGCGTATTGCCTTCGGACAAAGCGCGCTGGATCGTCTGGACGATGCCCCGGGCCGAAGCGGCCGGCTAGTGCATCAGGCTGAGGGGAATCGGCACGGCGATGCCGAATCCCTGCGCGAAGTCCACGCCGGCCTTGCCCAGCACGGCAAGCGTCTCCCTGTTTTCCACGAACGTGGCGACGGTCTTCAGGCCGAGCTTCTGGCACCATCCGTTGAGCGCCAATAATTTGGACGCGGCGAGCGGGTTCTTGTGCGCGTCGAGAATGACGCTTGCCGCGATTTTGACGATCTGGATGCCGGCATCCCGGTAGGTCTTGGCGACCGCTTCATTCTCCGAAAAGTCCGAGACCGCAACGGGGCAACCCAGAACTTTCAGGCCCGTGATGGCCTGCTTTGTCGCCGCGGGGAGCTGGGCAAATTGCTGGGCCGTCACTTCGAACGACAGCCTGTCGGCGGGGACTTTCGTGGCGTTGAGCCGGTCCCGCACGAATACCGGGAAATCCTTGTCGCGAACGGTGTCGTCGGCCAGGTTGATATTGAATCGCGGGATGTGCCAGTTCGCCTGCACGCCGCGTTTTTCGCCGGTCCACCTCAGGACCTCGCGCACGACCCAGCGGTCGAGCAAAGGGGTCAAATGATTGACTTCGAGCACGGGGAAGAACGTCCCGGGAGGCAGCAGCTTGTCCTCTTCCTCTTTGAAGCGGATGAAGATCTCCAGATACTTGTAATTCAACTTCGCCGAGGCGATCGGCACGATCTGCTGACAGAACAGCGAAAAATCTCCTCGCTTCAGCGCATCGGTGAAGCGTCCAGCAGTCCGGAACCGCGCCTCGATGTCGTTCATTATTCAAAGCGTAGCGGCAGAGGTCGATTCTATAAGAAATGCGGGCCGATCAGCCGAGCAGGACGACGGGCGAGCCACCGACGATCCCCGGGCCCCGCCCCGAAGCACCGCCGGGATCGGAGCTGCGGGGCAGGGAAACGGCCCGGATTGAAAGCTTTTTCGTAATCGCACATACTTGAACGGGACGCAATTCGGGCGGAAGGCCACTGAACGGCAAGGAGGTACCGATGCGAGCGCGACGTTTCCCGCTTGTTTCAGCCAGTCTGGCTGTCCTGGCTGCCACCCTGGTTCCTGCGCCCGATTCCCTCCGCGCACAGGCTTCGGTCGCCCTGACCGGGCGGGTCACCTCCGCCGAGGAAGGCGCGATGGAAGGGGTGGTCGTCAGCGCGAAGAAAGCCGGCTCCAAGGTTACGATCAGCGTAGTCAGCGACGACGAGGGCCGCTTCAGCTTTCCTTCGGCGAAGCTCGATTCCGGACAGTATTCGCTTCGCATCCGGGCGACCGGCTACGAGCTCGACGGCCCGGCTTCGGTGGACGTGGTCCTCGCCGTGACGCGCGAGGTCGACCTGAAGCTGCGCAAGGTCGAGGACATCACGCCGCAGATGACGAACGCCGAATGGATCGCGAACTTTCCCGGGTCGCCCGACCAGAAGAAGTTTCTCTACGGCTGCGTGGGCTGCCACACCTTGGAGCGCATCGCGAAGTCGAAACACGACGCGGCGGGTTTTCAGGCGGTGATGAAGCGGATGGCGGGCTACGCGAACAACACCCACATCGAGCGTCCGCAAGTTCGCGTGCGAGCGCGCGATACCATGCGGGATTTCGGCCCCGACGCCGACAAGCAGGCCGCGTATCTGGCCACCCTCAACCAGAGCTCGGGCGCCTGGTCGTATCCGCTCCAGCCGCTTGCACGCGTGAAGGGCAAAGGCACGCGCGTCGTCATCACCGAGTACGAGCTGCCGCGGAAACTGATGCCGCACGACGTGATCGTCGATCGCGACGGCATGGTCTGGCTGTCCCAGTTCGACGAGCAGTTCCTCGGCAAATTCGATCCCAGGACGCTGAAGTACGCCGAGTTCGCGATTCCGGTGCAGCGGTCGGGCTTTCCGAAGGGAACGCTCGATCTCGAAGTCGATCCGGAAGGCAACTTGTGGCTCTCGCACATGTTCCAGTCGGGCATCGTGAAGTTCGACAAGAAGACCGAGAAGTTCCAGGCATTTCCTCTGCCCGCGGGCGTGGTCAACGACGATTCCCAGCAATCGATGGTCGGCCCGCAGCGCTGGACGGTGGACGGCAAGGTGTGGCTGAACGACGCCGGCATACCGGGTCTGCACCGGCTCGACATGAAGACCGGCAAGTTCGAAACCTGGAAGCCCTACGAGAAGCTGCCGAGGGGACCGCACTCGGTGTACGGCATCTACGCCGACTCCAGGAACAACATCTTCTTCATGGATTTCGGCGGCGAGAACGTCGGCAGGATCGAAGCCGCGACCGGGAAAGTGACGCTCTTTCCCACGCCGACACCGAGATCGAGACCGCGCCGCGGCAGGATGGACGACCAGGATCGCGTCTGGTTCGCGGAGTGGCGCGCCGAGAAGATCGGGATGTTCGACACGAAGACCGAAAAGTTCCGCGAGTGGACTGTGCCGGCGCCCTACACCGCTCCCTACGACGTGGTCCTCGACAAGAACGGCAAAGTATGGACGGCGGGGATGAACACCGATCGCGTCCTGCGGATGGATCTCGAGACGAACGAGTTCACGGAGTATCCGCTCCCCAGCCAGACCAATATCCGCCGCGTGTTCGTGGACAATTGGACGACCCCGCCAACGTTCTGGGTGGGCAACAACCACCACGCCTCCGTGGTCAAGCTGGAACCGCTGGACTAGGACCGGCCCGCATTATGTTCGGCTGGCTCTGTAGCTGCGCGCGGCGAACCACATTCTTTGAAACACGCCGTCGCGGGAGACCAGCAGGTGATGTAATACCGCTCCGATATGGACGAGAATCAGGGCGATCAAGACCGACGCGTTTGCCAGGTGCACGATGCTCAGCAACTCCTTGGCCGCCGGAATGTCCCAGGAGCCGAAGGGGAGCGTGTAGCCGAAATACTTGACCGGGTACGGGCTGGCGAGCGATCCGAGGAAGCCGGTGACCGGCTGGATCACGATGCAGGCATAGAGCGCATAGTGCGTGAAATGGGAGGCGAGGACCTGCCAGCGCGGCATGGCCGCGGGCAGCGGCGGCGCGGGATGCGTGATGCGCCAGGCGACGCGCGCGAAAATGATCAGGGCCAACGTCATGCCGATCGATTTATGCAGGTTGTACATCTCGGCCCTGAACGGGCCGATGCCCTTGGGAAGGTTGATCATCCACAAGCCGAGCCCGATCATTCCCAGCACCGCGAGTCCGACGATCCAGTGAAGCGCGACGGCCGTCCGGGTGTACCCGTGCGGCGCGCCGGCCTGGGCGCGGTCGAAATCGCGAGCAACCAGGCTGTTCGAGGCAAACGAACCGGTTTCGACTGGAGAAGACACGCCCGACGCTCGCATTTTGAATTCGCCGAAGTATACCCCGGTGCCGGCTGGCGGGATGCCGGCTGCGCCCGATTGCACTACAATTTCGGACAGCTTCTCCTCGTGAACTCGCCATGAGAAAAATGTGGGAACTCGTGTTTTGCGCCGCGGTGTCCTCGGCCTGGGCCGCGCCTTTCGCGTACGTGCCGAATGAAAGATCGGGCACGGTCTCGGTGATCGACACGGCGAGCGACCAGGTCGTCGCGACGATCAAAACCGGCGGCAGGCCGCGCGGCATCGCGGCGAGCCCTGACGGCCGCCGGCTCTACGTGAGTGACCAGCCGAGCGGCGCGCTGACGGTCTTGGACCTGAGCAAGCGCGAAGTGTCCGGACAAATCCCCGTGGGAAAATCACCCGAAGGCGTGGGAATTTCCCGGGACGGCAGCTGGATCGCCGTCGCCGTGGAGGAGAACAACAGCGTGGCGCTGATCCGTGCGGCGAATCCCCGGGAAACGTTCAGCATCGGCGTGCGCGGAAAAAATCCGGAGCACGCGGTGTTCAGCCCCGACGGAAAATGGCTGTACGTCAGCGCCGAGGAGGGGGCGGCGGTGGACGTGGTCGATGTGGCGAGGCGCAGCGCGGTAAAGCTCGTCAAGGTGGGCGAGCGGCCGCGCGGCATCGGCTTTCTGCCAGATGGGAGCCGCGCCTATGTCGCGGCGGAGAACACCGATCAGGTGTACGTCATCGACTGCGCGCGCGCTGAAGTCATTTCGGTCATCCCGGCCGGCAAGCGCTCCAACGGCATCGCCGTGCATCCCGACGGCAAGGTTGTGTTCGTCTCCAACGGCGGCGACGCTTCCGTCTCGGCGATCGACGTCGCGGCGGGCAAGATCACCGCGACCGTCCCGGTCGGCCAGCGCCCCTGGAACATGGCGCTGACTCCGGACGGCAGGAAGCTTTACGTCGCGAACGGCCGCTCCAGTTCCGTGTCGGTCATCGACACCGAGGCCATGACCAAGATCCGCGACGTCGCGGTGGGCGAGCTGCCCTGGGGCGTGGCGATCCGTTAGCTATTGCGCGGCGCCGGCCTTGCGGAGCAGCTGTTCCGCCTCCCTGTGTCCGCCCTCGATCGCCATCGCAAGCGCGGTCTTGCCGCGGTTGTCGCGCGCATCGGCATCGGCGCCCCGCTCGAGCAGCAGTCTGACCGTCCCCGTGTGGCCATAGGCCGCCGCCCACATCAGCGCGGTGAGATCGTTGTGATACACGGCGCGGGGGCTCTCGCCGCCGGCGAGCAGCAATTCCACGATTTCGGTGTGCCCGAGGCCGGCCGCGTAGACCATGGCCGATTTTCCGACCCGGTCCACCGGCGCGCGGTCCGCGCCTTTTTCAAGCAGCAATTTTACGAGCGCGACGCTGCCTGAGAAGCTCGCCGCCATCAGCGGGGTCACCTTCGACAGGTTCGCGAGATTCACGTCCGCGCCCCTTTCGACGGCGAGCCGAGCCATGTCCGGGTAGCCGTTCTTCAGCGCGATCATGAGCGGCGTGTCCCCGATGCGGTTGCGCGAGTTCACGGCCGCGCCGCTGTCCAGCAGACGCGCAACGGCAGCCGCGTCGCCTTGCCGCGCCGCAACAAGAAGCTGGGCGTTGGGCGAAAGCTCCTGGGCGCCCGCCGAAACGGTTGCGAGCAGGCCGAGCGACAAGGCGAACGTGCGGGTCAACGTCTTTTCTCCGGATTTTGCATCGGCGCTGCGCGGGATGATTGCGCTTGCCTCATCGTACCTTTGTTTCTATAGTAACCGCCTGTCCCGGTTCGTGCCACGCAGCCGTTTCGGCGGCGTAGTCTGAACCGCGCGGATCCAAACAGCTACCAACGATCGCAAAGGGGGATTCATGCGCGCTTCGCTCAGCACCCATTTCCGGTTCTTCATTACGGCAGGCCTGTGTTCGCTTGCGTTGGGCGCGGTTCAGGCCCAGGAGCTCAAGGGCGGCACGACCACTGCAGGAGCGCCGATGTCGTCCTCGCTTGTGCCGGTGACCCAGGCGATGCTCGACGCGGCCGCCGGCGACGGAGTGAACCATCTGCATCCGAACAGCAACTACGAGCAGACCCGTTACTATCCCGCGGCGCAGATCGGCACGGGCAACGTGGACAAGCTCAAGGCCGTGTTCACGTTCCAGACCGCGGTGCTGGAGTCGATGGAAACCGCGCCGCTGGTGGTGAACGGCGTGATGTTTCTCACCACGTCGTACAACCACGTCTATGCGGTTGACGCGGTGACCGGACGGGAATTCTGGCACTACAAGCACAAGATGGGTCCGATCACCACCTTCTGCTGCGGCCCGAACAACCGCGGCGTGGCCGCGTACGAGGACATGCTCTACATGGGCACGCTCGACGCCAAGCTCGTGGCGCTCGACGCCAAGACAGGCAAAGTCGCCTGGGAGATCCAGATCGCAGATCCGGAGAAGGGCTACTCCGAGACCATGGCGCCGACCGTGGTGGAGGGCAAGGTGCTGATCGGCACCAACGGCGGCGAGTACGGCATCCGCGGCTTTCTCAAGGCGTTCGACGCCAAAACGGGCAAGCTCGTGTGGACGTTCTATACCATCCCCGAGAAGGGGCATGAGGGCGTGTGGGCGGAGAACGACGCCACCCGGCGCAACATGAAGCGGGACATCGCGGCGGAGAAGAAGCAGCTCGCAGCGAAGGGAGGCGGTTTCTACCGGACGCTCGGCGGCGGCGTGTGGATGACCCCGGCGGTCGACCGCAAGGCGAAGACGGTGTTCTTCGTCGCCGGCAATCCCTCACCCGACCTGTACGGCGCCGAGCGCCCGGGCGACAACCTATACACCGATTCGCTGGTCGCAATCGATCTGAACACCGGCAAATACAAGTGGCACTTCCAGTACATCGCGCACGACGTGTGGGACCTCGACGCGGTCAGCCCGCCGATCCTGACGCAGGCGAAGGACGAGGCGGGAAAGATGGTGGACGTCGTCCTTCACGGCGGCAAGACCGGGCACATCTACGTGCATGAACGCGGCACGGGGAAGCTGATCCGCTTCTCGGAAGCGATGATCCCGCAGGAGAACATGTGGGTGCTTCCGACCGCGCAAGGGGCGCGCATGCTGCCGGGCGCGAACGGCGGGGTCGAGTGGTCGCCGATGGCGTTCAATCCGAAGACGCGCCTCGCTTACGCGCTCAACCTGCACCAGCCCATGACCTATCACGTCGAGGCCGCGAACTATCCGGGCGGCAGCAAGCTGTGGCTAGGCGGGGCGTTCAAGGCCATAGCGAGCGAGAAGCAGTGGGGACGTCTCTCGGCGGTCAACGTCGACACCGGCAAGGTGGCATGGAAGTACGACACCGAGCAGCCCTTGATCGGCGGGGCGCTCGCCACCGCCGGGGGACTCGTGTTCTTCGGCGAGGGCAACGGGCTTTTTAAGGCGCTCGACGCGCAGACCGGGGCATTGCTGTGGCAATACCAGGCCGGGGCCGGCGTCAACGCGCCTCCGGTGTCCTACACGGTGAAGGGCAAGCAGTACGTCGCCGTTGCGGCGGGCGGCAACACCCAGATCGACTTCAAGCGCGGCGACAGCGTCGTCGTGTTCGCGCTGCCCTGATCCATCCGGCGCTCACAGGCCGCCCGAGGGCGGCCTTTTGTTTTCCCGCGACCCGATTCGATGAAGCCCTACTTCGTGCTGGGATTGCTCCTCGCCTTGCTGCCGGCGGCGCATGCGGATCTTGCAGCGGGCAAGAAGAAGGCCGAGGTTTGCGCCGCCTGTCACGGCGCCGACGGCAACTCCGCGGTCGGCCAGTTTCCGGTTCTCGCCGGCCAGACCGCCCGCTATCTCTACCTGGAGCTGAAGGACTTCAAGGAAGGCCGGCGCAGGGAGCCCTCCATGGAGCCGATGGTCGGGAAGCTGTCGCGCGAGGACATGCTCGACCTCGCCGAATACTTCGCAGCCCAGAAGCCGAAGCCCGTGGCGTTCAAGGCCGACGCGGCGCGCGTTGCCCGCGGCAAAAAAAAGGCCGACGAGGTCCTGTGCACCATGTGCCACCTGGGCGGATTCTCCGGGCAGAACGAGATCCCCCGCGTCGCGGGCCAGCATCCCGAGTACGTCATCAAGCAGCTCAGGGCTTTCAAAGCGCGCACGCGCACCAACGACGCGGGCAGCATGACGAGCGTCGCCCAGACCATCACCGAGCAGGACATCGAGGATCTGGCGCACTATATCTCGAGCCTGGACTGAAAATCTCCTGGGGAACGGGATATGGGATCTCGCTGGCGCCTCGCCGGCCCTCTCCTCTACTGGGCCGGATTCGCCGCCGCTCCGGGCGCCGCATTTGCCGAGAATCCCGCGGAGCAGCTCGAGACGCCGAGCGTCGAAGTGATCGGCATCACGCCGCTGCCCGGTTTCGGTATTCCCGCGGCGCAAATTCCTGCCAACGTCCAGGCCGTGACCGGCGCCGAGATCTCGCGGCAGCATTCGCTCAATCTGCCCGAGTTCATGAGCCGGCGTGTTCCCGGCGTGAACATCAACGAGATACAGGGCAATCCATTTCAGCCGGACCTCAGCTATCGAGGCTTTGCCGCCTCCCCGCTGCTCGGCACGCCGCAGGGGATCTCGGTGTACCAGGACGGCGTTCGCGTCAACGAGCCCTTCGGCGACACGGTGAACTGGGACCTGATCCCGACTTCGGCGATCTCCACGATCAATCTCATCCCCGGTTCGAATCCGCTGTTCGGCCTCAACACGCTCGGCGGCGCGCTTTCGATCCGGACCAAGAGCGGAGCGCAGTATCCGGGAACGCAGGCGCAGCTCTACGGCGGCTCCTTCGGGCGCCGTTCCGCGGAGGCCCAGCACGGCGGCGCGAACGGCGAATTCGACTATTTTGCGAGCGTAAGCGCATTTCGCGAGGACGGCGCTCGCGTGCAGTCGCCCTCCGATCTGCGCCAGTTTTTTTCCAAGTTCGGCTGGCAGGACGGCACCACCGACGTCGACGTCAGCATCACCCACGCCGAAGCCGACCTCGCCGGCAACGGGCTTCTGCCGCAGAGCATGGTTGGCGCGGACCCGAAGCAGGCTTACACGCTGCGCGATGACACCCGCAACCGGCTGACGCTGCTCACGCTGAACGCCACCCGCTGGCTGACGAGCGAGCTGCTGTGGTCGAGCATCGCCTATTACCGCGACAGCGGGAAAGCCACCCAAAACGGCGACCTCAACCAGGTCACCGATCCGCGCAACGGCGTCATGCCCTACGAGAAGAGCGGCGATCCCAATACGTCCTCTTCCACGAACCGCACGAGCGTCGGCCAGCAGGGATACGGCTTCTCCTCGCAGCTCGCGCTGACCCGCGAGGGCGAGCCGGGAAAACGCAACATTCTCATCGCCGGAGCGGGCTTCGATCACAGCGACAGCGCCTTCAGGCAGAGCTATCAGCTGGGCCGCTTCGGCCCCGACCGCAGCGCCGTGCCGATCGGCGCGGAGACGGACATCGTGAACCTCGACGGCGCGAGCGGCACCGCGAGCCTGTACGCGACCGACACCTATTCCTTCGGCCCGCAATGGCATCTGACGGGCAGCGCGCGCTACAACCGCACGCTCGTGCGCACGACCGACCGGCTCTCGCCGCCTTTGCCGCCCCCGGCTCAAGGGTTGAACAACGATCTCGCCTATACGAGCCTGAATCCGGCGCTCGGCGTGTCCTACACGCCGCGGGCATCGCTCGGAGCGTACGCGGGCTACAGCCAGGGCAACCGTCCCCCCTCCCCGGTCGAGCTCGGCTGCTCCGATCGCGCGAGCCCCTGCAATCTTCCGAACGCGATGGCCTCCGATCCGCCGTTGAAGCAGGTCATCTCCCGCACGCTGGAGGCCGGTCTGCGCGGGAAAGGCGAAACGGGACTGAAATGGAGCACGACCCTTTTCCGCACCACGAGCTACGACGACATCCTGTTCGTGAGCTCCTCGGCGAGCTCGGGCTTTTTCACCAACTTCGGGCAGACGCGCAGGCAGGGGCTCGAGGCGGCGCTCGAGCGCGCCGAGGGGAAGCTCGCCTGGATTCTCAATTACAGCCTTGTCGATGCGACCTACCGGTCGAGCGCTACTTTGTTCTCGCAGGCGAACAGCACGGCGGATGCCAACGGCGACATCCAGGTCTCGCCCGGCGACCGCATTCCGGGCATACCGCGGCATCACCTGAACGCCTCCGTGAATTACGATCTGACGGAGAAACTCGGCGTCGGCGCAAACGCGGTCGCGGTGTCGCGGCAGTTCGCGCGCGGCAACGACAACAACCGGCACCAGGCCGACGGGGTGAGTTTCCTCGGCCCGGGCGAGATCGGCGGCTATGCGCTCCTGAACCTCGACCTGAACTACAAGGTGGGAAAGGGCTTCCAGTTGTTCGCAAGGCTGAGCAACGTCTTCGACCGGCGCTATGCGACGGCGGGCGCCTTGCGGCAGAACTTCTTTCCGGGCGGGGCCCTCGCCACGCCCGGCTCCCAGACGAACGAGACCTTCTACGCGCCCGGCGCCCCGCGCGGCATGTGGGTCGGGATTCAGCTCGTGCCCGGCGCCTCCGCCGGGAGCTAGGTCCGCGGCGTTGACACCTGCGCGAGCCCGGGCTTATCGTCCATACGCAGGACCGCCAGTTTCCCGTGAATCTTGAAGCCCTCCCCCGCGATCACGATCCCCGAGCGCGACATCGAGATCAGCGCGATTCGCGCTCAGGGAGCCGGAGGCCAGAACGTCAACAAGGTCTCCTCGGCCGTGCACCTGCGCTTCGACATCCCCGCCTCCTCGCTCCCCGAGCATTACAAGGCGCGGCTTCTCGCCCTGCGCGATCAGCGCGTGACGAAGGAGGGCGTGCTCGTGATCAAGGCGCAGCAGCACCGCAGCCTCGAGCGCAACCGGGACGAGGCGCTCGCGCGGCTGCATGAGCTGGTCGCGCGCGCAGCCGTCGTTCCGCGGCGGCGCAAGCCGACCCGGCCGACTCGCGGCTCGCAGAAGAAACGCCTCGAGAGCAAGACGAGGCGCGGACGAGTCAAGAAATTGCGCGGAAAGGTCCAATCCGCCGCCGACTAGGAATCCGCTTCCCGGCCGTTTCCCGCAAGCCCCTCCGTTTGTATACTCGCAGCATCCCCAGGTCTTTTTCCGAGAGAGTGCTATGAAATACCTCACCGCTTTTCTGGCGTTCGTTTTTTCGGCGTTCACCGCGGCCACGGCGTCTGCGCAGGCCTATCCGACCAGGCCGGTGCGCCTCGTCGCGCCCTTTGCGCCGGGTGGCGGATCGGATTTCATCGCGCGGCTGGTCGCACAAAAGCTCTCGGCGCGCCTCGGCCAGCAGGTCATCGTCGAGAACCGCCCGGGGGCGGGCGGCAATCTGGGCGCGGAGCTCGTGATCAAGTCGCCGGCCGACGGCTATACCATCCTGCTGACCCCGGCGAGCTACACGGTCAATGCCAGCCTGTACAAGCTGTCCTTCGATCCGCTGAAGGACATCACGCCCGTCATCCAGCTCTCGCAGGGGCCCTTCGTCGTCGCCGTCCATCCCTCGTTGCCGGTCAGGACCTTGAAGGAGCTGGTCGAGCTGGCCCGGCGCGAGCCGGACAAGCTTTCTTACGCTTCGTCCGGCAACGGCACCATCGTTCACCTCGCGACGGAGTACTTTCTCGACGGGGCCAAGGTGAAGATCACGCACGTCCCGTACAAGGGGACGGGGCCGGCGCTGAACGATACGGTGGCGGGGACCGTGCAGCTGGTTTTCGGCAGCGTCGCGACCACGCTGCAATACGTCAGATCCGGCCGCCTGCGCGCCCTGGCGGTCACGACTCCGCGGCGCATCGCCGCGGAGCCCGAAGTTCCGACCGTGGCGGAGTCGGGCTATCCCGGCTATGAGGTGACGAACTGGCATGGTCTGGTCGGGCCCAGAGGCATGCCCAGGGAAATCGTCGGTCGGCTCAACAAGGAGGCCAACGAGGCGTTGAAGTCCGCGGACGTGGAAAAGATTCTCGCCAGCGACGGCTTGACCGCGGCGGGCGGAACGCCCGGGCAGTTCGAAGCGCTCCTCGCGAGCGAAGTCGCGCGCTGGGGCAAGGTCGTCAGGCAGGCCGGCGTGAAGATCGAATAAATCTCCCGGGGTCGGGAGCGAAGGGATCGACTGCGATGCCGGCCAAGCTGAAAAAGCGCAACTACACGCCGCAGGCGCGCGGTGCGCTCGCGGGCGTGCGCGTGCTCGATCTGTCGCGTCTCGTCGCGGGCAACACGCTCACGCAGGTGCTCGCCGATTTCGGCGCCGAGGTGATCAAGGTCGAGCCGCCCGCGGGCGACACGCTGCGCGCCTGGCAGACGAACGGCGTGCCAGTCACCTGGAAACTCTACGCGCGGAGCAAGAAGAGCCTGTGCCTGGAATTGCGCCGCCCCGAGGCGCGCGAGCTCTTGCTCGAGCTGGTTCCGTCCGCGGCGATCTTCATCGAGAGCTTCCGGCCGGGAACGCTGGAGAAGATGGGCCTTGCGCCGGAGACGCTCTTCGCGCGCAACGCGAAGCTCGTCGTGGTGCGCATCTCGGGCTTCGGCCAGGACGGGCCGTACCGGCGGCGTCCGGGCTTCGGCACGCTCGTCGAAGGCATGTCGGGCTTCGCCTCGATGAACGGCTTCCCCGACCGGGAGCCGGTGCTGCCGCCGATGTATCTCGCCGACAGCGTGGCCGGTCTGCACGGCGCCGCCGCGACGATGATCGCCTTGCGCGAGGCGGAGAAGGACGGCGGCGCGGGACAGGTGATCGACCTGCCGCTGCTCGAGCCGCTTTTCAACATCTGCGGCCCGCAGGCGGCGAATCTCCGCCTGACGGGCAAGGTGAGACCGCGGACCGGCAACCGCTCGACCACCACCGCGCCGCGCAATGCCTACCGCACCAAGGACGGGCACTGGGTGTGCCTGTCCGCGTCGATCCAGAAGATGGCCGAGCGCCTGTTGCGCGCGATCGGGCGGCCCGGGCTGATCGGCGATCCGCGCTACGCGACGAACTCCGCGCGCCTGCGGCACGCCGAGGAGCTGGACGCCGTCATCGGGGCGTTCATCGCCGAGCGCACCCAGGCCGAGAACGTGGCGTTTTTCGAGCAGTCCGAGGTGACCATCGGGCCGGTCTACGACATCGCGCAGATCCTCGAGGACCCGCACGTGATCGAGCGCGAGCTCGTCGCCGATTACCCCGATCCCGACATGGGCGCGTTTCCCATGCACCACGTCGTGCCGCGCCTCTCGGGCACGCCCGGCGCGATCCGCGCGCCGGCGCCGAAGCTCGGCGAGCACAACCGGGCGCTTCTTGCCGAAGTCGGCGTGGACGAAGCCGCGTACGCAAGGCTCGTTGCCGCCGGCGTCGCCCGCGAAGGCCCGGTCGGAACTGCGACCGCCGCCAGAGGAGAAGAGGAATGAAGCCCGGCCTTCCGGTGTGGAGGTCGCTCCTCTACGTGCCGGTGAACGTCGAGAAATACGTGGAAAAGGCGCACACCCGCGGTGCGGACTGCATCCTGCTCGACCTGGAGGACAGCGTGCCCGCCGCGGAAAAGGACCGCGCGCGCAGCCTCGTCGCTCGAGCGGCCGCGCGCGTGCGGCGCGGCGGTGCGGACGTCGCGGTGCGCATCAACCGGCCGGACTCCATGGCGCCGCGCGACCTCGAGGCCGCGATCGGACCGGACGTGAACGCGATCCAGGTTCCCAAGGTGGACGACGCGACGCACTTGCGGCGCCTGGACGAGATCGTCGCGAAGCTCGAGACAAAGCGCGGCCTGGCGCCGGGCCACACGCGCTTCATCGCCATGGTCGAGACGCCGGCGGCTTTCTTCCGCATGCCGGAGATCGCGCGCGCGGTGGAGCGCACCGCGGCGATGGACATCGGCGGCGAGGATTTCGCGCTGGAAACCGGAATGGAGCCGACCCAGGACACGCTCCTCATGCCCAAGCCGCGCGCGCGGCGGGCATCATGCCGCTCGGCTACATCGCGAGCGTCGCCGCGTTCGGCGATTGGGACGCGTTTCGCCGCATGGTGCGAAGATCGCGCCAGTTCGGCTTCCTGGGCGCGAGCTGCATCCACCCCGGGCAGGTGACCATCGTGAACGAGGAATACTCTCCATCGCCCGAGGAGGTCGCCCACGCGAAGCGGGTGGTCGAGGAAAACGCCAAAGCGGAAGCCGCCGGACGCGCCTCGTTCGCGATCGACGGCAAGATGATCGATGCGCCGGTGGTGGCGCGCGCCGAGCGCCTGCTCGCGCGCCACGCGGCGATCCAGGCGCGGGAAGCGGCCAAGCGCGCCGTGTGGGCGCAGCCTTGACGCAGGTGGCGAATCTTTTGATGCCGGGGCGGACAGAAACGCGTAAATTGTCGCCCGCGTGTCCCGTTTTAAGAGGAGAACTGCATGACGTGGCGTACCCCCATCGTTGCCCTGTTGTTCGGCGCGTGCGCGAGCACCGCGGCGATCGCGGGATCGCTCGACCTCAACCTGAACAACGACGTCGTCGAGGCGAGCTACCTCTCGGATCCGACCACGTTCCAGTATCGCTTCGGCGCACTGCATGACGACCGCACCAAGGACTGGCTGGGGCACGCCGGCTTCGTCGCCCTGGGCGAACAGGAGAACCAGGCGATGCGCTCGACCATCGGCTTCGGCGGGCGCGTGTACAGCGGCTCCACGGGTCCGTTCAACATCCTCTCGGTTCCGCTCGGGGGCCAGTTCAGCGTCTATCCCGCGGGCTTCGGCTCGATCGGCTTCAGCGGGTACGCGTTCTATGCGCCCAACGTGCTCTCCGGGCTCGATACCGAGCGCTTCTTCGACGCCGGCGTGCGCGTCGAATTCGAGATCATCAAGCCCACCACCGTGATCTATCTCGGCTACCGCAAGATCGAGGCGAAGTTCAAAAACCTCGGCACGTCCACGATCGAGGAAGGCGGCCACATCGGCCTGCGGATCAGCTTCTGACCGGAGCGCGCCGTGCGCCGGATCCGGCCTGCGCGCCCTTGTATTGAGGTATCGTTTGCGCTAGCGTTCGTCTCGCATCCGCCCGGCGCCCGCGCCGACAGGCGCGCCCATCAACACTGTCCGTCCCGGAGGAATCATGATGCGTGCTCTCACGAAGGTTCTGCTAGCCGCCGCCGTCTCGCTGCCGGTCGTAGCAACGGCCGCGGAGTACATGGAGAAGACGCCGTTCCAGTTGTCGCGGGCGTTCTCGCCGGGCGTCGTCACCGACGGCGGGAAAATCGTCTGGGTCGCCGGCCAGACGGCGACGCGCGATAACGACGGCCGTGACATCGCCAACAACTTCGAGGCGCAGGTGAAGCAGGTGTTCTCGCAGATCGACCAGGTCATGAAGCGCGCCGGCGGCAGCCTCGCCAATATCGTGCAGATGACCGTCTTCATCAAGGAGTCGCGCTACGGCGACCGGTTCGTCGAGATGCGCAAGGACACGTTCCACAACGGCAACTATCCGGGGAGCGCGCTCATCACCGTGACCAACTTCGCGCGCCCGGGCATCGAGATCGAGATCCAGTCCGTCGGCGTGATCGGCGACCGCTGCTCCGGCGAGAATCCCTGCTCGGCCGAGGGCCAGGCGAAGAAGAAATAGCGGAGGACACATGCGACCACTCTCTCGGCGCGGTTTCCTGTTCGGGGCCGCCGGCGGCGCCGTCCTCGGGCTATCGGGCGCGGCCGCGCTCGCGCAGAGCCCCGACGGATTCGACCTGGTGATCAAGGGCGGCGAGGTGCTCGACCCCGGCCGCAAGCTGCGCGCAAGGCGCGACGTCGGCATCCGCAACGCCGTGATCGCGGCGCTCGAGCCCGACATCCCCGATGCGCGCGCGAAGCAAACGCTCGACGCCAGGGGCAGGCTCGTGCTGCCCGGCCTGATCGACATGCACGCGCACGTCTATCCGCAGGTCTCGGCGCTCGGCCTGCCCGCGGACGAGCTCGCGCCCTACACGGCGACCACGACCTACGTGAGCGCGGGTGACGCGGGCGCCAACACCTTCTCGGCGCTCAAGCACTACATCGTCGCGCAGGCGCGCAGCCGCATCTACGCCTTCGTGCATATCTCCTCGATCGGGCTTTCGGGATTTCCGGTCGGCGAGATGCTCAACATCGACTACGCCGACGTCGACCAGGCGGCGAAGACCGTTGCGGAGAACCCCGAGCTCGTGCTCGGCATCAAGGTGCGCGAGACGGTCGAAGTGGTCGGGACGAACGGGCTCGAGCCGCTCAGGCGCGCGATCCTCGCGTGCGAGCGCTCCGGGGTGCGCGGCGCGCGCGTGATGTGCCATATCGGCAACGCGCCGGGCGAGCTGTCGGCGCTCCTCGACCTGCTGCGCCCCGGCGACATCCTCACGCACGCCTACTCGGGCGCCGGCAACAACACCGTGCGCGACGGCAAGGTCCTCGCCGCGGCGCTCGCCGCGAAGAAGCGCGGCGTGATCATCGATGTGGGCCACGGCGGCGGCAGCTTCGACTACACGGTGGCGGAGCCTGCGGTCCAGCAGGGCTTCACGCCGGACACGATCGGCAGCGACATCCACGCGGTGAGCGGCAACACGCCCGGGATGCCCTACCTGCCCTGGGTGATGAGCAAGTTCCTCAACCTGGGATTTTCGCTGGAGGAGGTGGCGGCCATGGCCACGGCGACGCCCGCGAGAATCATCGGCAAGGTGGACAGGCTCGGCACGCTCGCGGTCGGCGCGCCGGCCGATGTCTCGATCCTCGAGCTGGTCGAGGGGCCCGTGGATTTCGTCGACACGCGCAAGAACGCGCGCAAAGGCAGCCGCTATCTGAAGCCGGTCGCGACGGTGCGCGCGGGAAGGCCGTTCGGAAGGCCGTATCCGTCGCCTTTCAGCTATCCATGATCTCCCGGAGAGGAACCATGAAGCTCGCCCGCCTGGCCGGCTGCTGCGCGCTCGCCGTCGCGGGCTGCGCGTCCATGCTGCAGGGTTCATACAGGGCCGATGCGCATCTCCCGTCCACTCCTGATACCGTCGTCTGGGGGCACCTGCCCGCCGGCAGGGCGCCCGTTCTCACGATCCGCCCGGGACAGACGGTGCGGATCGACACGGTGTCGCACCAGGGTCTGATCAACGGCATGGACCCGGTCCAGTTCTTCGGCGCGGCGGGCATCGCGCCGAACGAGGTGCTGGCGGACGCGACCGAGATCTATCGCAAGGTGCCGCGCGGCAAGGATGCGGGCGCGCACGTGCTCACCGGTCCGATCTTCGTCGAAGGCGCGGAGCCCGGCGACATGCTGGAAGTGCGCGTCCTCGATCTGCAGTTCCGCGTGCCCTATGGCGTGAACAACAGCAACCGCGGCACGGGCGTGCTGCCCGATTTGCACGCGAAGCCTTATCCGAAGATCATCCGCTTCGACCTCGCGCGGCGCGTCGCCCTGTTCGCGCCCGGCATCGAGGTTCCGCTCGTTCCCTTCATGGGCATCATGGCGGTCATGCCGCCCGACCCGCTCGCCAACACCCGGCCGCCCGGCATCTACGGCGGCAACATGGATTTCAACCGGCTCACCGTCGGCGCGAGCCTCTATCTGCCCGTGCATCAGCGCGGCGCGCTCTTCTATACGGGGGATTCGCACGCCGCGCAGGGCGACGGCGAGATCAACGGCACGGCCATCGAAGCCTCGCTCACCCCGGTCCTGCAATTCATGGTCCACAAGGGCGCCGGCGCGGCGATGAAGTGGCCGCGCGCCGAAGACGCCGATAATTATTACGTGGTGGGGATGGACGTGGACCTCGACGCCGCGCTGAAGCGGGCCGTGGAGGAGACCATCGCGTTCCTGCAGCGCGAGAAAGGCCTCTCAGCCGCGGACGCCTATTCGCTCGCGAGCATCGCCGTCAACTACGTCGTCGCCGAAGCGGTCGACCAGGTGCAGATGGTCTACGGCGCGATCCCCAAGAAGATCCTCACCCGGTAGCGGCTGACTATCGCCGCCGCTTGCTGTGACGGCGGATCCAGTCGGCGAGCGCCGTCTCCTTCATCGTTCCTGAGGCGACCGCGAGCATGCACATCGCGCAATTGACGTCGTCAATGACGAGCCGGTGCCCGTTCAGCGCGAGGAAAAGTTCGAGGGCGATGAATGCGACGCGCTTGTTGCCGTCCACGAAGGGATGGTTCGTCGCGAGGCCATAGGCGTAAGCGGCGGCGAGCTCGGCGGCGTCGGGTTTGCCGTAGGCGGCCCGGTTCAGCGGGCGCGCGAGGGCCGAATCGAGCAGGCCCGCATCGCGGATGCCGGGGCTGCCGCCGTGCTCGGCGAGCTGCTCGTCGTGCGCGGCGAGAATGACGGAGCGCTCGATCCAGACCCACTTCCTCACTTCGCCAGCTCGCGCAGCACGGCGCGGCGCTTCTTGGCGATGCGCCGCACGTGTTTCATCTGCGCCGCGAAACGGGGATCGTGAGGCGTAAGCCGAAGGCCGTC
>WNGH01001938.1_pt1 | contig 46871 bp, 45 predicted proteins | sample 5400631 | NCBI WGS metagenome assembly WNGH01 (sample SAMN13153373, study PRJNA577476) | soil metagenome | isolation source: 115 cm soil or saprolite under Garry oak tree replicate 1 | place: USA:California | collected 2016-06-15 | reverse complement strand
GTCCAGCTTGGCCAGCACCGACGACACGTGATGGTCGACGGTCTTGACCGAGATGAACAGCTTCCCGGCGATCTCGGCGTTGGTGTGCCTGGCGCAGATCAGGTCGAGGACCTCACGTTCCCGCCGGGTCAGCCCGAGCGGGTGCGCGCGCGTCGCCGCGCGGGGCCCGGCCGGGATCGACCGGATGTCGAGCCTGCGCATCTTCTGCCGGGCGTGCCGGACCGTGGCCCACGCGCCGAGGTCGGTGAAGATCTGCAGCGCTTCGCGCAGCAGGTGCTCATCGGACGACCCGAGCAGGGCCATCCCGGCCTCGTACGGGCAGCCCAGGTCCGTCCAGAGCCGGGCCGCGTCGGCCCAGTCCCCGTCGAGCTGCCGCTGGCAGGGTGCCGCGAGCCCACCGCGTGGCGGCCGCACCGAACCGGTGCGCCTCAGCCAGACGGCGACCGCACCGCGCTCCCACCGGTCGCAGCCGGCGGCGGCGTCATCGGCCAGCTCGGCCTCGCGGCGCGCGGCGGCCGGGTTGCCCTCCAGCCAGTACGCCTCGGCGCGGGCCAGCCGCACCGGGACGATCGACTGCGGCTCACCGGACTGGTCGGCGTATTCGATGGCCTCGTCCAGGCAGTCGAAGGCGCCGATTTCGTTCCGCCTGGCCCGGAGGGTGCCGAGCCGGTTCAGCGGGCAGAGCCGGATATTCGGGGACGGGCCGCCCTGGTCAAGCAGGTCCATGCAGATCGCTACGGCCTCATCCCAGCCGCCCGTTCGCTCCAGGGCGCTGGTCCGCTCGCTGCGCAAGTAGATGGAGTAGCTGGCGATGTCATGGTCGTCGCAGTACGCCGTGCCCTCGGTGAAATACGGTTCCGCCGCGGCCCAGTCCCGGTCGGCGGCGTGGCAGGCGTACAGGTTCACGTAGGCCCGTGCCGTCTCGGCCTCGTGCTGGCCGGCCTGCGCGATGGCCAGGGCCCGGCGCAGCGTGCCGGCCCACTCCCCGCCACTGGCCCGGATGGCGCACGCCTCGCTGTTCAGCGCGTCGCTGAGCACGTCGGTCAGGCCAAGCGGCTCCGCGACCGCCTGCGCGCGGCGGGCCACCTCGACCGCCTGCTGGTTGGCGCCGCGGACCATCCACATCGTCGCCATGTTGGCGTATGCCCAGGCCAGCTCGGCGGTCGGGCCCAGGGGCTCGAGCATGTCGATCGCGGCCCGGGCGGCGGCGACGCCCTCCTCGCCCCGGCTCAGCGAGCACAACGAGCTGGCCAGCCAGCGCAGCGTGTCGCCCTCGCGCAGCCGGTCACCCAGGCTCCGCCGCAGCGCGAGCGCCTGCTCCCAGGCGTCGGCCGCCTCCTGCCAGCGGTCAAGGAGCGATGCCTCGTAGGCGAAGCTGTCATACAGGCTGGCCACCGTGGCCGGATCGGCCCCGTCCGTGACGCGCAGTGCGCGTGCGAACTGGGCGGCGGCCTCGCGGTGTGAGCCGAGCGCGGCGGCCCGGCGGCCCGCCGCGGTCGCATGGCGCAGCGCCGCCGGGCCATCGCCGGCCGCCTCCGCGTGAAACGCCAGCCGGGCATCGTCGTCACAGCCAAGCGACCGCAGCGACGCCAGAATCCGGGCGTGGATGGCGCTGCGCCGGTGCCCGGTGACCGCCCCTTCCACCGCGAGCCGGGCGATCACATGGCGGAACTGCAGCGCCGCGCCGTCCCCCGTGAGCAGCCCGGATGCCAGCAGCTCGTCGATGGCCGACGGTGCGCAGTCCGCGACCCGCTGCAGCAGCCCGGCCTCCACCCGGGTGCCGATCAGGGCGGCCACGTCCAGCACCGCGCGCGAGTCGCCGCTGAGCCGGGCCGCCCGGGCCAGCACCGCGTCCCTCGCGGACGTCGGCACCTCGCTCATCCCGGCCTGCAGGGCCTGGCTGACGTAGAACGGGTTGCCGCCGGTCAGCCGGTGCAGCGCCACGGGATCGAGACCGCTCCCGCTGGCCAGCACCGCGACGGCGGCCGCGGACAGCGGCGGCAGGCCGAGGCGCCGGACGCACCGCTGGGTAGCCAGGTCACCCATGGCTATGCGGAGCGGGTCGGTCGGGGTCAGGCCCTCGTCCCGGTAGGTGACCAGGAGCAGGACCGAGGCATCCCGGATGCGCCGGCCAAGCAGCCGCAACAGGTCGATGGTGGCCTCGTCGGCCCAGTGGACGTCCTCGATGACCAGCACGTGCGGCTCGCCAGGTGCACTGATCTGCCGCAGCAGGGCGCTGAACAGCTCTTCCCGGGCAGCTCCGGCCCGGCACAGCTCAAGCAGCTCGCCGCCGAGGGTGGTGGCGATGTCGAAGAGCGGGCCGAGCGGCCGCGGCGTGGACAGGCCGTCGCAGGCCCCCCAGCACCAGGTGGCATCCGGCAGATCGTGGTGCAACTGCTCGACCACGGCCGACTTGCCCACGCCCGCCTCCCCGGCGATGAGCACCAGCCGGCCGTCCCCCTTCTGGGCCTCCTCCGCGTACTGCCCGAGGCAGGCAAGCTGCGTTTCCCGTTCAAGCAGCGACAACACGTGACTCGTCCCCCGAATCCAAATTTCCCGATCACCAGGCATAACGCCCCAGCCGGGCCCTTGGTTCAGTGTGCGGGAGCGGGATGGGAAATCTAGGGGGCCCCGCGCCGAAGCTGGGTAGCCGCTCCCGATTCCGTGTTCCGGCTTGCGCCATACGTTCGTGCTGGAAGGAAAGGAGCAATCAGCAATGTCCCATCTACACCTCCAGGCCGCGGTGGCGCGCGAGCGGCAGAACATGATGCTGGCGGAGGCACAAGCCGCCCGCCAGGCCAGGGAAGCCCGATCGCGCCGGCGCGGCCCAAGCAGGCCGGCCCGCCGCTGGCCCGCGAGCTGGCTGTCCGCATGGCGCCGCCTGTTCGCCCCGCGGCTGGGATCCGGGCCCGCGCCGGCCGGCGCGCGGGTAGCGCCGCACGGCGATGCCGCCGCCGCGGCCGAAGGAGCGCTCCGGCGCGCCGCTGCTCCGGCAGCGGCGGACCACGCCGAGCTGGAGTCGCCCGTTCCAGCGGGCGCGCGAGCCTGACATGTCGCGGCACTCCCGGGTACCGCCGGTCCCGCTGCTTGCCGCCCGCCATCCCCGGGCCCGCCCGCCAGGCAAACCCTGCGCCGCCCGCCCGCCGCCTGCCGTGCGCCGGCCACTCTCCGGGCCGCCCCACCACCGGTCCGGCCGCCTGCCGCCCGACGCCCGTCTGCCACCCTCCGGGGCGGCTCCCCACTCCCAGGCCAGCCGCCCGCTACCCCCAGGCCGGCCCGCCCGCTATCTCCGGGCCGGCCCACCCCCCGCTCCGGGGTGGTGGCAGGAATATTGGGAAATCCGTCCTTGCAGACATCGCCGGGGCAGGCCAGGATGAGCCCGTGGCCGCCCGTGATGTGCTCATCGTCTTGTTCGACGGCGTGCAGAGCCTGGATGTCGCCGGGCCGCTAGAGGTATTGGCCGGAGCCAACCGGTGGCGCGCCGCCCACGGCGGCCCGCCGTTCTACCGGCCGCGGACCGCCAGCCTGGACGGGGACCCGGTGCGGACCTCCAGCGGCCTGATGATCACTCCCGACCGTGACCTGAGGCAGGAGCGGCCCGGTGGCATCCTGCTCGTTCCCGGCGGTGAAGGGAGCCGCAACGCCAGCCGGGACCTGATCGCCTGGCTCGGTGAGCACGCACCCGAGGCGGCGGAGCTGATCTCGGTGTGCACCGGTGCGTTCCTGTTCGCCGAGGCCGGCCTGCTCGCGGGCCGCACGGTTACCACGCACTGGGCCTACTGCGATTCGCTGGCCAAGCGGTTTCCCGACGTCACCGTGCTCTCCGAGCCGATCTACGTGCGGGACGGCAACCTGGTCAGCTCGGCCGGCGTGACGTGCGGCATCGACCTGGCCCTTGCCCTGGTCGAGGAGGACCTCGGCCGGGACGCGGCACTGAGCGTCGCCCGTTACCTGGTGGTGTTCTTGCACCGGCCCGGTGACCAGGCCCAGTTCAGCGCGCAGCTGGCCAGCCAGCTCGCCCGGCGCCCGGCGTTGCGCGCGGTTCAGCACTGGGCCGCCGAGCACCCCGAGGCCGACCTGTCCGTGCCGGCCCTGGCCGAGCGGGCCAGCCTGTCACCACGGCAGTTCACCCGCGCCTTCGCCGCGGAGGTGGGCATGACGCCGGGCCGCTACGTCGAGCGGGTCCGGCTCGAGGCGGCCCGGCAGCGGCTCGAGGACACCGCCGAGGGGATCGAACAGACCGCCCGTGCCTGCGGATACGGCACGCCCGAGACGATGCGCCAGGCATTCCTGCGCGCGCTCGGCGTCGGCCCGGCCGAATACCGGCGCCGGTTCCATCCAGGGCCGTCGTCGGCGCGCCGCCCGCACCCGGGACAACCAGCCCGCAAGGAGAGTCATGGACATCGCCATTCCGCTGTATGACCGGTTCACCGCGCTGGACGCGGTGGGCCCCTACGAGGTCCTCAGCCGGCTGCCTGGCGCCAAGGTCGCCTTCGTCGCCGAGCAGGCCGGCCCGGTGACGACCGACACCGGCAGCCTCCGGCTGGTCGCCGCCCCGCTGGCCGAGCATCCCCGGCCGGACATCCTGCTGGTGCCCGGCGGCCCAGGGCAGACCGCCCAGATGGCCGACGGCCCGCTGCACGAGTGGCTGCGGGCCGCCGACCTGGCCAGTACCTGGACCACGTCGGTCTGCACCGGCTCGCTGATCCTCGCCGCGGCCGGGCCGCTGCGCGGCCGGCAGGCCACCTCGCACTGGCTCGCCCTCACCGAGCTGGCGGACCTGGGCGTGACGCCGGTGGCCCAGCGGGTGGTCTTCGACGGCAAATATGTCACCGCGGCCGGGGTCTCGGCCGGCATCGACATGGCGCTGGCCCTGGCCGGCCGGATCGCCGGAGACGAGATCGCGCAGGCCATCCAGCTCGGGCTCGAATACGACCCGCAGCCGCCCTACGATGCGGGCTCGCCGGCCAAGGCTCCCGCGGAGATCGTCGCCAGGATGCGCGCCCGCCGTAGCATCGTCCTCACCGGACGGAAATAGCCGGCACCAGCACCGCCAGGTACGGTCCGGGCAGGTACCGTCCGTCCGGGGCCGGTGCTCAGCCGGTGGGCTGGCCGTGTTCGTGGTCGGCGGCGTAGGCCAGGAAGTCGTCGACCATACGGTGGAACAGCGTGGTGAGCTGGTGCAGGTCCGCAGACGGCCAGTGCGCCAGGGCGGCCTGCATGCCCTGGCGGCCGGCTTGGCGGAGCCGCCGGGCGGCTGCCCGGCCGGCCGGGGTGAGCCGGATGAGCTGCGCCCGCCGGTCGGCGGGATCCCCGGCGCGCTCGGCGTATCCGGCCCGGGCCAGCCGCTGCACCTGACGGGTGATGTGCGGGGCTTCCACCTCCAGCCGGGCCGCCAGCTCACCGGGGCGCATCGCCCCGGTCTCGGCAAGCTGCAGCAGCACGACCACGGCGGCCCGGTCCAGCGGCACCCCGGCCGTGGCGGTGATCAGGTCGTTGCGCCGGGCCCGGGTGAGCAGGTAGGCGATGCGGGTAAGCGCCCGCTCAAGCTCGGCCACATCGGCGGCATCCGCCACGCCGGCGGCGTCCGGAGCGGGCGCGGGCTGGCTGGGGGACATGTGAGCAACGCTACATCGATTACCTAAGTTAAGCAACTTGACCAAGGCCGCCGCGCCGTGTTAGCTTCGAATCTACTTACCTAAGTTAAGTAAATCACTGACGCAGGGCGGGCGTGGTCCCCGCCACCGGCATGAAGGAGAACCCGATGACAGGCACCACTGCCCCGGCGGCCCCCCGGACCGCCACCGGCAGCCCTGCCGCACCGGCCAGCACGGCTGGCACCGGCAGCCCGGCCGCACCGGCCAGCACGGCTGGCACCGGCAGCCCTGCCGCACCGGCCAGCACGGCTGGCACCGGCAGCCCGGCCGCACCGGCCAGCAGAGCTGGCACCGGCAGGCCGGCCGTCGCCGCCAGCGCCGCTGTTACCGCCGCCCCGGCGCGCGGGGCACGCCGTGGGCCGCGGCGCTGGCGGGGGAGCCCGCCGCTGACGCTGCTGGCGGTGGCGCTGGGCGTGATGATGGTGGCCCTGGACGGCACGATCGTGGCCGTGGCCAACCCGGCCATCCAGTCCCACCTGCACGCCTCCCTGGCGGACATCCAGTGGGTGACCAACGCCTACCTGCTGGCCCTGGCGGTCAGCCTGATCACCATCGGCAAGCTGGGGGACCGGTTCGGGCATAAGAAGGTCTTCCTCATCGGCGTGACCGGGTTCGCGGCCAGCTCGGCGGCCATCGGCCTGTCCGGCAGCATCGCCGGCAGCATTTCGCTGGTGATCGCGTTCCGGGTGCTGCAGGGCGTGTTCGGCGCCATGCTCCAGCCGACGGCCCTGGCCCTGCTGCGCCGGACGTTCCCGATCGGCAAGCTGAACGCGGCCATTGGTGTCTGGGGGGCCGTCATCGGCGCGTCCACGGCCGCCGGTCCCATCGTCGGCGGCCTGCTGGTGCAGCACATCGGCTGGGAGTCGTGCTTCTACGTCAACGTCCCGGTCGGCGCCGTCGCCTTGGTCATGAGCCTGCTCGTACTGCGGGAGACCCCGCCCTCGCCCGCCGCGTCGTCGTTCGACATCCCCGGCATCGCCGCGCTGTCCGGTGCGCTGTTCCTGCTGATCTGGGGTCTGATCAAGGGCCCGGACTACGGCTGGGCCTCGGCCCGCACGCTGGCCTTCCTCGGCGCCGCCGGGCTGCTCGGGGTGCTCTTCGTCCTCCGCGAGCTGCGCGCCCGCCAGCCGTTGCTCTCGCTGCGGCTGTTCCGCTCCGCCTCCCTGTCGGCGGGCACGGTGCTGGTCATCCTGCTGATGTTTGCGCTGTTCGGCGCCATGTTCTTCATGACCTTCTACCTGGAGAACGTGCACGGCCTCGACCCCATCGCCGCGGGCGTGCACCTGCTGCCGATGACCGCCATGCTGATCGTCGGCTCCCCCCTGGCCGGCGCGGTCATCAGCAGGACCGGCCCGCGGCTCCCCATCGCGGCCGGCATGGCGATGGCCGCCGCCGCCCTGTTCGGCCTGTCCCACCTGGGCGCCGCCGCCAGCCCGAATGACACCATCGTCTGGTTCGTCCTGCTGGGCCTGGGACTCAGCCCGGTGATGGTCGGCGCCACCGACGTCATCGTCGGCAACGCCCCGGAAGAGCTGGCCGGCGTGGCCGGCGGGCTCCAGTCCACCGCCATGCAGGTCGGTGGCACGCTCGGCACCGCCGTCCTCGGCGCGGTCATGTCCGCGAAGATCAGCGGCGTGCTGCCGGCCAGCTGGCAAGCCGCCCACCTGCCCGCCCTCACCGCCGCCCAGCTCGCCCAGGTCAAGAGCGCGGTCTCGGTCGGCATAGCGCCGGTGCCCCACGGCACCCCGGCGCAGGCCGCCAGCGCCATCACCCGGATCAGCCACGCGGCATTCACGGCAGGCATGCACAGCGCCTTCCTGGTGGGCGCGGCCGTCGCCCTCGCCGGAGCCGTCATCGCGCTGATCACCAGGCGGGGCAACGCCGCCGCCGGAGCCCACGCGGGCATCTGACCCAGCCGGCCCGTCCCCCGGTGCTAACGGGGGCGGGCCGGCAGGCCATGATGAGGGCGGCACCGATGTGGCCAGCGCCGGGCTGGCCACAGAGACGGAGGCGATCGCGGATGGCAGCGGAGCCGCCAGGGCCGGCGCGGGTCATTCCCGGGCCGCTGGCCGACATGCTGGACCGGCCACTGTACGCGCACCTGGCCACGGTCCGGCCCGATGGCACCCCGCAGGTGAACCCCACCTGGGTCCGGTTCGATGGCGAGTACCTGTGGCTGACCACGACGAGCAAGCGCCAGAAGAACCGCAACTGGCAGGTTCAGCCCGCCGTCGCGCTGTCGATCACCGATCCCGACCAGCCGTCCAGGTACCTGGAGATCCGCGGCCGTGTCGAGCGGATCGTTCCCGATCCCGAGGGAGCGGAGTTCGTCCGCCTGGCCGAGCGGTACGGCATGCCCCAGGGGCCGCCGCCGGACAAGGCCGACCGCATCGCCGTGGCGATCCGCCCGGAGTACACCACCACCCAGTGACCGGCCCCCGTCAGATCGGTTGCCCGGTGCCCCCGGCGCTGCTTACCGGAAGAGAGGTAAGGAGCACGTCGTAGACCGGCGAGCCGGGCCGGGGATCGCGGGTCCTGGCCACCTTGCGCCAGCCCCAGCTGAGCAGGGCGTGCTGCGCGGCGGCCGCCCCGGGCAGCACGGCGAGCGTCGCTCGTTCCTCGGTCCGCCCGGCGAGGACCAGGTCGTGCAGCGCCCGGGCGATGCCCTGCCGCCGCCAGGCCGCGCGCACCAGCAGGTCGGCCAGCGCGAAGGTGCGGCCGGGATGCTCGGCGGTGACCTCCCCGGGCAACGGCGCGGTCAGGTGCCGCCACCAGTCGGTGGACGGGCGCAGCGGCATCCCCGATGCGTAACCGACCAGGTAGCCGCCGTGGCGGGCCTCGGCGAGGACGAACCCAGGCTGGCGGCGCTGAACCCGGAACCGGTCCGCGAACGGCCCGTTGTCATCGCGCCGGTACGGCGGCTCGGCGTGCACCTGCTCGTGCAGGGCCTGGAACTCGGCGGCATGCTCGGCGGCCTGCTGCCCGCCGAGCAGCCGGAACGTGATATCGGGCGCGGACAAGGCCACCTCCTCAGCCCCGCCAGGATTGCAGAACAACCCGGCGGCGCGGTGGCATCCCGCGCCCTGCCGCGCACCCATGATCATCACTCGCGCCCGCCGCGCCTTTCCCGCCGGGCCGCCCGTCGCCCGGTGGCCCGGCCCGCGGCCGGTCAGGCGCGGGAGTAGGGCCGCCCGGTCCGGTAGGTGCGGCGGAGCAGCCCCTCCGGCAGGTGCATCCGGAGCATCATGTGCTCGACGTGCGGGGGGATGGACCGCTGGGTGAGCAGCGAGGTCACGACCATCACGCTGAACGCCAGCGGCACGGTCCAGACCGCTGGCTGCCCGAGCAGGGCGGCGCCCCAGCCCCGGTCGGCCGCGCCGAGCATGGTGGCCACGATGGCACAGCAGCAGGCACCGCCCCCGACCAGGACACCGGCCGCCGCGCCGATCCAGGTCAGCCGCCGCCACCAGATGCCGAGCACGATCAACGGGCAGAACGAGGACGCCGCGATCGCGAACGCCCAGCCGACCAGCAGGCCGAGGGAGAACCGGTTGACCGGCAGGGCGGCCAGCGTGGCGATCGTTCCGGCAACGATCGCGCAGAGCCGGAACGTGCCGACGCCGCCGCGCATGACGTCATGCGACAGCGCGCCCGCGACGCTGACCAGAAGGCCGGACGAGGTGGACAGGAACGCGGCGAAGGCGCCCGCCGCGACCAGCGCGCCGAGCAGTTCGCCGGGCCGGCCGGGCATGAGCAGGGACGGCAGGGCGAGGACGACGCTGTCCGGGTCCTTGGACAGGTAGAGCTCCGGGGCCCGGAGCCTGGCCAGCACCGCCAGGACGGCCGGGAACAGGTAGAAGGTGGACAGCAGCAGGACCACGATCAGGGTCGTGCGCCGCGCCGCCTCACCGTCGGGGTTGGTGTAGAAGCGGACGAGGATGTGCGGCAGGCCGATCGCCCCGAACAGGGTGGCGATGATCACCCCGTAGGTGGCCAGCAGCGGGTGGGCACCGTCGGTGCCCGCGGTGAGAAACGGCGAGTCCCACGTGGTGGCGCTGGGCTGGATCATGCTGAGGCTCGCCGGGACCGGTGCGCCCGCGCCGAACACGAGGTCCGCGCCGGTGCCCGCGGTGTGCAGCCCGGCCGGCAGGTATACCGTCTGGCCGTCCAGCCGGGCCCGGTCCAGCGCGCCGGTGACCCGCACCGTCGCGGGCCGGGACAGCTTGAACTCCGTGCTCGCCTGGACGTGCACGGTGGTCCTGTGGGTGAAGACCGGCTGGGCGTCCGGCGACAGGTTCCTGGTGGAGCCGTGCCCGGTGGCGGCCAGCAGGACCAGCGCGGGAATCCCGATCGCGCAGAGCTTGAGCCAGTACTGGAAGCACTGGACGAACGTGACGCCCTTCATGCCGCCCATGGCGATGTTGGCACTCACCACAACGCCGAGGGCCACCACCCCGGTCCAGTACGGTGTCCCGAGCACGAGCTGCAGGGTGATGCCCGCCCCCTTCATCTGGGGCAGCAGGTAGAACCAGCCGATGATGAGGACCAGCGCCGTCGTGGCGCGGCGCAGGCCCCGCGAGGCGAGCCGGCCCTCGGCGAAGTCCGGGATGGTGTAGGCGCCGAACCGCCGCAGCGGGGCGGCCACCAGCAGCAGCAGCACCAGGTAGCCGGCCGTGTAGCCGACGGAGTACCACAGCGCGCCCAGGCCCTGCGAAAGGATCAGCCCGGCGATCCCGAGGAACGAGGCCGCCGACAGGTACTCACCGGAGATGGCGGCGGCGTTCAGTCCCGGCGGCACTTCGCGCGCCGCCACCAGGAAGTCATCTGGAGTTCTTGCGATACGGACGCCCCGCGCGCCCACCGCCACGGTCAGCAGCGTGACTGCCGCGATGGCTGCGACAGCCGGGACATTAGGCATCGAGCCGTCGGCCGACCGGGTCAACCAGGTCGATGAAGCGGGCCTCCAGCTGGCTGGCCTGGCGGTTGTAGAACCAGCCGACCGCCATGAGCACGGGGAAGATCCCGGCGCCCAGGATGACGAGCGTGAGCGGCAGGCCGGCCACCGTCACCTTGCGGGCGCTGGGCAGCAAGGCCATGATCACCGGCAGGGAGGCGATCACCGCGAGCGCGATCGCCAGGCACATCAGGGACAGGCCGAGCTGTGCCCGGGTCAGCGACCGGACGAGCAGCCGGCCGTAGACCGTGTCGCTTTGCACGTCCCCGAGCCCGATGACGTCGTGCTGAAGCCGGGCCTGGTCGTGCTGCCAGACGACAACCTTCCGGCGCCGTGCGCCGTGCCCGGCCGGCGACGTCAATGCCGCCGCCCGGCGCGGAGCAGCCGGTCCCTGACATCGCGCGCGTGCCGCCGGCTCACCGGCAGCCACTGGCCGGACACCTTGACGCTGTGGTTGTTCCCGGCCACGGCGAATTCGGCGATCTGGCCGACGGGCACCAGGTAGCTGCGGTGGATGCGGATGAACCCGTGCGCCGCCCACCGCTCCTCCAGGTGGGAGATCGGCATGCGCAGCAGGTGCGCGTCGCCGTCGGTCAGGTGCAGCCGGACGTAGTCCCCCTCGGCCTCCACCCAGCGCACCTGCCCCGGCGCCACCCACCGGGTCCGGCCGGCCGCCTCCAGCGGTATCGAATCGCCGGTGGCGGGCTCGCCCGACCGGTCGCCGCTGCGGCTCAGCGCCCGGTCCAGGGCCGTGCTCAGGCGGGTCCGGGACACCGGCTTGAGCAGGTAGTCGCAGGCGCCGATGTCGAACGCGCGCACGGCGTATTCCTCATAGGCGGTCACGAATACGACGGCGGGCGGGCAGGCGAACCGGCCCAGGACGTTCGCCAGTTCGATGCCGTTCAGCGACGGCATCCGGACGTCGAGGAAGATGACGTCGTACCGCCGTTCCTGGAGGCTGCGCAGCGCCTCGCTGGGGCTGCGCGCCGCATGCACGCTGGACACCGCTGGCATCGCCCGCAGCAGGTAGGTGAGCTCGTCGAGCGCCGGGATCTCGTCGTCGACCACGAGCGCGGTCGCCCACGCTCCCGGGCCGGGCCGGGCAGCGTCACCCGGTGGCGGGGCGGACCGCCCTTCGGCGACGCGTGCCCATGTCATCAGCCGCTCAGCGCCGCACTGAACTTGGGCAGCCGCATGGTCACCTTCGTGCCCGCGCCGACCTCTGTCTCGATCGTCAGGCCATGCCCGGCGCCGAAGGTGGCGCGCAGCCGCTCGTCCACGTTGCGCAGCCCGACCGAGTCGCCGCCCCGCCGCCCGGCCAGGACGTCGGCGAGCTGCTGCGGGTCCACGCCGACGCCGGCGTCCTCCACGGTCACGATCGCCTCATGGCCGACGTCCTGGGCGGTGATGTGCAACTGCGCCGTTCCGGAGAATTGCTCCAGGCCGTGCCTGATGGCGTTCTCGACCAACGGCTGGAGCACCAACGAGGGAACCTTGACGGGAAGCACCTCGGGTGCGACCCGCAGGCTCACCTCCAGCCGGTCGCCGAACCGGGCCCGTTCCAGCTCCAGGTAGGTGTCGACGAACCGCAGCTCCTCGGCGAGGGTGGTGTACTGGCTGTGCTCGCGGAAGGTCCAGCGGATGAACTCGGCGAACCGGACCAGCAGGTCCCTGGCCCGCTCCGGATCCGAGCGGACGTATGACTCGATCGCGGTGAGCGCGTTGTAGATGAAGTGCGGGCTGATCTGTGCCCGGAGGAAGTTGAGCTGCGCCTGCATCGTGCGGGTGCGTGACGCGTCGAGTTCGGCCAGCTCCAGGTGGGTGGACACGAACCGGGCCACCTCGCCCGCGGTCCGCAGCATGACCGCGTCCGCGGACGGTGCCAGTGCCGCCAGGGCGCCCACGACGGACCCGTCGACGGCGATGGGCGCGGTGACCCCGGCCTGGATCGGGCACTCGGCCCCGTGGTCGCACTTCAGGTCCGCCGCGGACAGAATCTGTGACCGCCCGGAGCGCACCACCTCGTTCAGGCAGCGGCGCAGCGCGTCGGCGTGGCGCTCGCTGCCCTCGTAGGCGAGGAGGCTGGTCTGGTCGGCGATCGCTATCGCGGGAGTGCCGAGCAGCTGGCGCAGGGCCGGGGCCGCCCGGACGGCCGATTCGGCCGACAGCCCGTCGCGCAGCGCCGACACGGCCAGGCTGGCGGTGTGCAGGGCCTCGTAGGTCGCTCGCTGCGGTGGGGTGCCCACTCGGCGGGCCCCGCGTTTCCAGAACATCACCGCACCTGCCAATGCTGCGGCGACGGCAATCAAAATGATCGCAAGGCCGACCATCGGCGGAGTATATCCAGGTGAAGATACATCTGAGAAGGCTCGGGCGGGGTTCGGCCCGGCATAGCGGGTTTTCCGGTATCTCGCCGGCAGCGTCTACTCGCGGCAGGAAGCGGCCGGGGGAGCGGTCAGCCAACCGCTCCTCGCCCCGGGTGGCCGTTCCTCGCGCCGGGACGACCGTTCCTCGCGCCGGATTGCGCGTTCGTCGCACGGCACGGCATACAGGTGACACCGCCGACGTACCGTCCTGCCGTGGACCGGTAGCACGATTCGTAACGGAGACCAGAATATGGCTGATGAGACCCGCACCATCATGATGGCGCCCGCCGCCGACCCAGCCCCGCTGGGCCTGGCCGCGTTCGCGCTGACCACGTTCCTGTTGTCCGCTGCGAATGCGGGCTGGATGACCAGTGCCAGTGGTGACGCGTGGCTGGGGTATGCGTTCGCCTATGGCGGGCTGGGCCAGTTGCTGGCCGGGATGTGGGAGTTCCGCAACCGTAACGTGTTCGGTGCCACCGCGTTCTCGACCTATGGCGGGTTCTGGATCGGCCTGGGGCTGTGGGCGCTGCTGGTGGCTCCGGCGGCGGGGGCGAAGGCGGGCAAGGATGTCGCCTGGATCTTGGTGGCGTTCGCGATCTTCAACACCTACATGCTGTTCTGGAGCACGATGGTGAACACGGCGGTGTTCGCGGTGTTCCTGACCCTGGAGCTGACCGAGGTCATCTTGTTCATCGGTAACTTCGCGGGCAACACCAGCATCGTGAAGTTCGGCGGTTATGTGGGCGTCGTGACCGCGCTGACGGCCTGGTACACCTCGGCCGCGGGCGTGGCCAACGGCACGGGCGGGCGGACGATCGTCCCCGTGGGCCGGGCGCTCTGGAGCCCGGCCGCCCCGGCACCTGAGCCCGCCGGGCGCGCATAAGTCCGCACGGGTGGCAGCAAGCCAGCGCCTGGTGGCCGGGTAATCCGCCCGGGCACCAGGCAATGGCTACTGCGCTCAATCTGGAGATGCTGCTATACGGCCCGCAGCAGCCGTTTTAGCGAAATCGTCCGGCGGGCCGCGTCGCCGCTGGCGCTGTGGTCACCAACACACCCGCGGCCCGCCGGATGCCAATTCCCGCTCGTGGCCAAGGCCCCGTGACGGAGGAACGGGGCCTTGAGGCCAGCGGGGGGCTCCGGGGGGTCGCCCCCGGGCCAGCAGGGGCAGGCAGATTACTGATTTGTGGCCGGATGGAACCTGGTCGCAGGAGGTTCAGCGATGACGGAGAACGAGGAGCCGCAGGTGTCTGAGGGTGGCGAGCAGGTGGTTTCTGAGTCGCAGATCGCGGTGCATTGGCGGGAAGAGGAGTATTACTACCCGCCGGAGTCGTTCGTGGCGCAGGCGAACGCGAATGATCCGGCGATTTTTGACCGGTTCTCCGTGGACCGGTTCCCGGAGTGTTTCACCGAGTACGCCGACCTGCTGGATTGGGACAAGCGGTGGGACAGGGTGCTGGATACCGGTGACGCGCCGTTTTGGCGGTGGTTCACTGGGGGGCGGCTGAACGCGTCGTATAACTGCGTGGACCGGCATGTGCCGGTGCACGGGAACAAGGCGGCGCTGATCTGGGTCCCCGAGCCCGAAGACGTGGATCCGGTGGTGATCACGTACCGGGAGCTGTTTCACCGGGTGAATGAGTTCGCCGCGCTGTTGTCGGATTTCTGCGGCCTCAAGGCCGGCGACCGCGTGACGTTGCACATGCCGATGGTGCCCGAGCTGCCGGTGACGATGCTGGCGTGTGCGCGGCTGGGGGTGGTGCATTCGCAGGTGTTCGGCGGGTTCAGCGGGAACGCGTGCGGGACCCGGATCGCCGATTCGGGGTCGCGGGTGCTGATCACGATGGACGGGTACTACCGGTCCGGCACGCTGGCCGATCACAAGGTCAAGGCTGACGACGCGGTCGCCGAAGCCAAGAACCAGGGCCAGGAGGTCGACCAGGTGCTCGTGTGGCGCCGGCACCCGGGCCAGTACGCCTCGCAGGCGCCCATGCTGGCGGGCCGGGACTTTTTCGTCGATGAGGTCGCCGGGAAGTACCGGGGGCAGCTGGTGGATCCGGTGTCGATGCCCGCGGAGGCGCCCCTGTTCTTGATGTACACCTCGGGGACGACGGGGCGGCCGAAGGGCGCGCAGCATTCCACCGGCGGGTACCTGGCGTATGTGGCCGGGACGTCGAAGTATTACCAGGACATCCACCCTGAGGACACGTACTGGTGCATGGCCGACATCGGGTGGATCACCGGGCACTCCTACATCGTCTACGGGCCCCTCGCCCTCGGCACCACCAGCGTCATCTATGAGGGCACGCCGAACTACCCGGACGCGGGGCGGCCGTGGCGGATCGCCGAGCGGCTCGGGGTCAACATCTTCCACACCTCGCCGACCGCGATCCGGATGCTGCGCAAGGTCGGCCCCGGCGAGCCGGGCAAGTACGGCTACCACTTCAAGCACATGACCACGGTCGGGGAGCCGATCGAGCCGGAGGTGTGGCGGTGGTACCACAAGCACGTCGGCAAGGGTGAGGCGGTGATCGTGGACACCTGGTGGCAGACCGAGACCGGCGGGTTCCTCGGCTCCTCCCTGCCGGCCCTCAAGCCGATGAAACCCGGCTCCTGCGGGCCGGCGGTGCTGGGCATCTTCCCGGTCATCCTGGATGAGGACGGCGCCGAGGTTCCCGACGGCAAGGCCGGCAACATCTGCATCACCAACCCCTGGCCCGGGATCATGCAAACCGTCTGGGGCCAGCCCGAACGGTTCATCTCGGTGTATTACGCCAAGTACAACAAGAACCCCGAGTCCATGGACTGGCGGGACTGGCCGTACTTCGCCGGCGACGGCGCGGTCCGCGCCCCCGACGGGTACTACCGCATCCTCGGCCGGGTCGACGATGTGATCAACGTGGCCGGGCACCGCCTCGGCACCAAGGAAATCGAGTCCGCCGCCCTCACCGTCCCCGAGGTCGCCGAGGCCGCCGCGGTCCCGGTCATCGACGACATCCGCGGCCGGGTCGTGGAGGTCTACGTCTCCCTCAAGCCCGGGTACCAGGCCAGCGACGCCCAGGCGGCCAAGGTCACCGGGGCGATCGAGACCGAGATCGGGAAGATCGCCCGGCCCAAGTACGTGTGGATCGTGCCGGACATGCCCAAAACCCGGTCCGGGAAAATCATGCGCCGGGTCATCGCCGCCGTGTCCAACTTCGCCGACATCGGCGACGTCACCACCCTGGCCAACCCCGAGGTCGTGGACGGCATCCGCCACCAGGTCCAAACCGCCAAACTCGCCAAAGGCGACACCCCCCGCGAACTCACCGGCACCGAAAAAGCCGAAATCCAGGCCTTCGGCGCCGAATCCTAGGCCGACAAGGGGGGCTTGACGATTATCGGTGGCCGCCGGCGGCCTGGCGGCGGAGGGTCTTGCGGTCCAGCTTCCCGACGCTGGTGAGCGGTATCGCGTCGACGATGTTCACCTCGCGCGGGTACTTGTGCGCCGCGAGCCGCTCGCGGGCGAACTCCGTGATCTCCGCCGGAGTGGCCGGGCTGCCCGGCCGCAGCGACACGAAGGCGACGACCTCCTCGCCAAGGCGCTCGTCGGGCCGGCCGACAACGCCCGCCATCGCGACCGCGGGGTGCTGGAGCAGGATGTCCTCCACGTCGCGCGGGAAGATGTTGAACCCGCCGCGGATGATGAGGTCCTTCTTCCTGTCCACCACGTACAGGTAGCCGTCGGCGTCGAGGCGGCCGATGTCGCCGGTGTGCAGCCAGCCACCGCGCAGTGTCGCCTCGGTCTCCGCGGGCGAATTCCAGTAGCCGGCCATCACGCCGTCGGCGCGGACGCAGATCTCTCCGTCGGCCCCGGCCGCCACGTCGTCGTCGTTGTCGTCCCTGATCGAGACCTGGTAACCGGGAATGGGCAGGCCGGCCGAGCCGGGGCGGCTGGCCCCGGGCGGGTTCACCGAGATCACCGCGCCGGACTCGGTGCACCCGTAGCCTTCGAGGATCTCGCTGCCCGGCACCCGCCGCTCCCACTGCTCCCGGGTCTCCGCCGCGAGCGGCGCGGCGCCGCAGTTCACGTAGCGGAGCGCGGACAGGTCGAAGTCCTCCAGCGGCTGGGCGAGCAGCATCTGGACCATCGCCGGCACCAGCGCCGTGCGCTGGATCCGGTGCTCCTGGGCCAGCGCCAGGAACCCCGCTGGATCGAACCAGCGCTGCAGCACGCCCAGGGCCCGCTCGGTGGCCTGGTATCCGACCAGGGTCACGATCATGCCGTAGGCGTGCGACAGCGGCAGCGGCGTCAGCGCCCTGGTGATCCCCTCGGCGTGCGAGGCCTCGTGCGAGCTGCGCGAGCAGTAGTACAGGTTGCGGTGCGAGAGCATGACGCCCTTCGCCCGGCCGGTCGTGCCGCCGGTGTACATGAGCGTCGCCAGGTCATCGTCGCTCACCGGGACGATGCCCCCCGCCGGGGCGGACTCGAGCTCGGCGAAGTCTGCCCCGCGGACGTGCGCGGGCAGCGCGTCGGGCGCGCCGCCGACAACGATCACGTGCCGCAACCGCGGCGCACCCACCGCCGCGGCGGTCACCGTCGCCAGCAGCTCGGGAGTGGTCACCACCGCCACCGCGCCGGAATCGGCCAGGATGTGCTGCAGCTCGGGCGGGCTGATCAGGAACACCACCGGCGTGACCACGGCACCCGCCCGCCAGATGGCGCTGTAGGCGATGCCCACCTCCGGGCAGTTCGCCATCAGCACCACCACCCGCTCGCCGGCCGAAACCCCGAGCTTGGCCAGCCCCGATGACACCCGGCAGGCCCGCTCGAACAGCTCGCCCGACCGGAACGTCTGGCCCTCGAAAACGAGGCTCTCGTAGTCGCCGAGCCGGTGGAACGCGGCCTCGGCCAAAGCGGCGAGATTGTGGTCGGCCTGCGACGTCATACCCATCCTCCTGCTCTACCGGCTACCCGATGGTAACCGGCCGATGTCCGAAATAGGAGGGCGGCCGCGGGGGAGGGCCGGGTGCGCTACCGCGTCCCGGGATAGCTGGGGGGCCGGGCGCCCGGGCTCCCCGTCTTCCCAGAGAGTTCCCAGGCCCGGCGGCGGGGCCTCCCAGTGCCGTAGACGATCATCGATGGCATGGACGACAGGCACGGACGGCCCGGCCGGGCCCGCGGGTGGCGGAACGGCGCGCGCACCGCGACCGCGGCGGGGAGCCTGCTGCTGGCCGCCGTCCTGGCCGGCTGCGGGGCGGGGCAGCGCCTGGACGCGGGCGGCGGCGGCACCGGGCCGGCCATACCGGCCGGTTCCTCCAGTCATGCCATCTCGGTGGGCGGGGCCAGCCGCACCTTCCGCGTCTACCGGCCCGCTGCGCTGCCCGCCGCGGCGCCGCTGGTGGTCATGCTGCACGGTGGTTTCGGCACCGGCGCACAGGCGGAGCGGTCCTATCACTGGGACGCGGCCGCCGTCGAGCTCATCGCGATCGCCGGCGCCGGTCATCAGTGGCCCGGCGCGGCGCCCGACTGGCTCGCCCAGAAACTTCTGCACACCGACCCGCCGTCCACCGCGCTGAACGCGACACAGGTCATCTGGCAGTTCTTCGCCGCGCACCCGCGGCCCCGGTCTGCCTGACCGGCCGCGGCGCGTCCCGATCCCGGGTTCCGGCGCCTCGTGCCGCGCGGGATGTCATCCTTGATGGTTGTTTGGTCCCTTTGGCCCCGCTGACCCCCGCAGGCCGGGCGGGCGGGCAGGCCGGCCGGTCGGGACGCGACGGGTGCACATCAGGGAGGCGATTCATGAGGCGGCGCCTTGCCACGATGACCGCTCGGCTCCGGCCGGCGTGATGGCCCTGACCCTGTGCGTCCTGCTCTGGGCGCAGCCCGGCGCCAAGGACGCTCTCGCCGCCTACGAGGATCAGGTGCTGCGCCTTGTCCCGGAGCACGGGGGACAGGTGGTGCAGCGCGCGAGGAGCAGCGGTGAGGGCGGGCAGCCGCTGGAGATCCAGGTCCTGGAGTTCCCGTCGGCGGAGGCACTGGAGGCGTACCTGGCCGACGACCGGCGGACCGCGCTCGCCGGGGTGCGCGACCGGGCCGTCGCCAGAACCGAGGTCATCAACGTCGAGCTGGTCGCACCCGGGTGAGCGCGGGCTCCGGCCCGGCCCCGTAGCCTGACCTGGTGGCGGAGGGCGCGGTATACCGGGAACGGCTGCGCCGGGTTTCTGGGACAACGACGGCCGCTGCTGCGGCACCGCGGGCGTCGGTGATGTGCTGCTCGACGCCGCGCAGGACCGCGGCGAACAGGAACGGGCGGGCGGGCTGCTGCGAGCGGCCGGCGCGATGGCGGACGCCCTGGTCGAGCGCGCGATCCGCGGCGATCCGCGACCCGGCCGGGGCGTACTGGCGGTTCACCGAACATCGCCGGGACCCGCCGCTGCTGCCGCCGGGCACCTCCTGGATGCAGGGCGCCGCGGGGATCGCGGCCTTCCTGCTCCGGCTGGCCCGCGTCCTCGAAACCGGTCCGGCCGCGCCGGTCGTCGACCGCCCCGATCAGTGGTGGGCCGTCCCGGCCCGGCTCCGCACCGTGCACACCGCCGATGTCCCGCCGGACCAGGGCTAGGGTTCAGCGCTTGCCCGGCGGGCCGCGGAAGGCGCCGATCAGGCGGGCCAGCTGGTCGGTGCGCTCCTCGCTGCGCAGCACCCACATGAGCACGGCGAGGATGGCGGCGATGGCGGCCGCTGCCGCGACGGCGGCCCGCCAGCCGCCCATGAACAGACCGCCCACGGTGACCACGGCGGCGAACAGGGCGCTGTATGCGCGCCTGAGCACGGCCGCCGGCCGGTACAGCGTGACCGCCAGCCGCCCCATCCCCACGAAGATCTGCGTCACGAACGTGACGCGCTCGCGGCGGGTGCCCAGCACGAACAGTTCGGCCAGCCACTCCTCACGCCACCGGTCCCGCGCCGACGCGGGCAGCAGCGTCACGGCGGCGGCGAGCACCCGGCCCGATGCCATCCGGGACCGCTGATGGCGCGCCAGCGTCGTGGCGGCGAGAGGCTGTGCAGTTCCGACCCGATCGCGTCCATGGACAGCGCGAGCGCCATCGGCGTGAAGATCTCCAGGACTTGCTGGGACTTCAGCACCTGCTTCGTGGGCGGCAGGTAGCGCAGGGTCCGCATGTTGTGCAGCCGGTCGGCGACCTTCACCGCCAGGGCCCGTTCGCCACCGAGCGCGGCGACCGCCGCGCCGGCGTCCGCTCCCGTGAAGCCAAGCTGGTCCGCGGCCACGGTATCCAGGGCCATGGTCCTGTCCACCATGTCGGTGATCTCGTCGCCGAACTCGCTCCGCAGCATCGCGAGCGTGCAGGGGGTGTCCTCGACGACGTCATGCAGCAGGGCGGCACACACGGTCGGGTCGTCGGCGCCGATCTCGGCCAGGATCGTGGCCACCGCGACCGGATGGGTGATGTAGGGGTCGCCACTGCGGCGTTTCTGGCCATGGTGCCAGCACGCGGAGGCCTGATACGCCCTGGTGATCAGCCCGGCATCGGCGCCCGGCCGCGTCTTCGCGAGCGCGGCCATCAGGCCGGCCAGCGGATCACCGCGCGCACCACGGGCGCAGCGCACGGCCCGGGCCGGAAGGGATGGCAGGCTCATGGCGACATCCTCGACAGGCCGGGCACGGGCGCGCCGATGTCAACGCGGCGCCGTTTCTTCGGGCGGTACGCGCGCGCCAGGGCATCGCGCGCCCGCTCGGCGCCGTCCTCGGTGAGCCGGTAGTACCGGCGCCGCGGACGGCCTTCCGCGATGTGCCTGGCGGGGTCCTCCCACGTGCTCGCGGCCCAGCCAACCTGCTCCAGGCGCGCCACGATCGGGTAGATCGTGCCGCTGGGCAGCCCGGTCTGCTCGCAGAGTTCCAGGCCATAACGCTCGGCCGTGGACTCGGCCAGCATGGCCCGCAACACCAGCTGGGTTTGCAGGGTCATGCGCGGGGCCTGCGTCATAACTCGTACTCTACATAGCTAGTGTTTAGCAGACAACCCCCGCGCCGGCCGGGAGAATTCTCCGGTGCGCGGCCGGCCCCGGCGGCCGCACCGCCGGGATCCGCTGGCTGCTAACCTGCCGCTCCATGACCGCCGAACCGGAGGATCCACCGCTCACCGGCGCGGAACGGGCCATGCTGGAGGGCTGGCTGGAGTAGCACCGGGCCACGCTGCTGTACAAATGCGAAGGCCTGGACGATGCACAGCGCAAGCGCCGCCCGGTCGCGACCTCGCTGATGTCCCTCCACGGCCTGGTGCGGCACATGGCCGACATCGAGCGCAACTGGTTCCGGCGGGCCCTCGACCGGCGGCCCGGCATGCCGTCGATCTACCGGACCGACGAGGCCGGGGACGCCGGCCGGGCACCGCTCGACGACGCCGACTGGGCGGCGGACCTGGCCGTCTGGCGGGCCGAGTGCGCGGCGGCCAGGCAGCGTGCGGCGGCGCACAGCCTCGACGACGTCGGTATCGGCATGCGCGGTGGCGAGCTGGTGGAATGCTCCTTGCGCTGGATCTACAACCACATGATCGAGGAGTACGCCCGCCACAACGGGCATGCCGACCTGATCAGGGAGCTGATCGACGGCACGGTCAGCTCCTGAGGCAGGCCGCGCCCGGTGGGCTCGCGCCCCGTGGCCCGCGCCTGGCCCGGCCCTGGCGGCCCGCGCCCGGCTCGGCCCCCGGCGGCCCGCCCCGGCGATCGGCGCCGTGTCCGGGCCCGGGCTTAGCCTGGGGTGTGCCGCTGCCGCCCGGGAGGAAGCACGATGGCTGACCAGGACGACGTGCGCCGCCTCGCCCTGTCGCTGCCCGGCGTGGCGGAGATCGACAGCGACGGCTTCGACTTCCGGGTCGGTGGCAAGGGGTTCGTCTGGTCTTATCCGGAGCGCACGCCGGGGAAGCCCCGGGTCATCCGCACCGACATCGCGGTGCTTTTCGTCGGCGACGAGGCCGAGAAACAGGCGCTGCTCCTCGGCGAGCCGGAGCGCTTCTTCACCACGCCCGGTTACGACGGCTGGCCGCTGGTCATGCTGCGGCTGGCCGAGGTGGACGTGGCCCGCCTGACCGAGCTTGTGGTCGATGCGTGGCGGATGCGCGCTCCCGAGGCGCTCGCCCGCGAGCTTGCCGCAGAAGCCCCGCCAGGCCCCGGACCGGCCTGACCACCGCCGGCGGGCCCGGCACCCTGTGCGCCCCGGCCGGGCCCGGCATGGCCGGCCGCCGCTGGTCCGCGGCGGCCGGCCACGCCCGCTCGCTAGCCCATCAGGGCAGATGCCACTGCTGGTTGCTGCCGCCGTTGCAGGTCCACAGCACCAGCTGGGTTCCGTTGGTGGTGTTGAACCCGGGATCGTCCAGGCACTTGCCGGAGGCCGGGTTGACCAGCTCCCCGTTCACCGCCTGCCACTGCTGATTAGCCCCGCCGTTGCAGGTCCACCACTCGATGAGGGTGCCGTTGGCGGTCTTGGCGCCGGTGATGTCCATGCAGCCGCCGTCGATCTGCAGGGTGCCGTTGCTGGCCACGGTCCAGTTCTGCGCGGCGGTGTTGCCGTCGCAGTCCCACATCTGCACCTTGTTGCCCGGGGTGCCGCTGCCGTTGTTGTTGTCGACGCACTTGGCACCGTTGTCACCGGCCACGATCGGCCCGGTTGCCCCGCTGCCGCTGGGGAACGCGTAGCCGACGGAGTTGATGTTGGCCTGGACCGAGTTGTCGGCCGCGTCCGTGGGGTAGCCGGAGGTCATCACGCCTTCGAAGAAGTCCCCGGCCGAGCTGTTGCTGTTGTCGCCGCCGATGCCGAGGATGATGGCTCCTTCCTGGTGCATGGGTATGTAGCCGCCCTGGGTGGGCAGCGACCCGCTGTACCAGGTGGTCAGCCCGCCCGAGTCGGCGTTGCCGCCCTTGATCGCGTACGTGCTGGTGCCGTTGTTCTTCACCAGGGCAGTGACGAACGTGCTCTTGTTGCCCGCGTTGTTCGGGTTATTGCCGTTGCCGCCGCCGAACAGGCCGTTCTCCAGGTCCGCCTGCACCCACGGGCCGCTCCCATTACAGGCCGGGAACCAGCACAAGGTGCCGAAGTAGACCGCGTCCATATGGCCGTTGCCGTTGTCCCTGTTGTTGGTCTCGGCGTTGCCGTAGTCGAAGCAGCATCCGCTGTTGACGTGGGTGGCGCTGGTCACCATGTAGGCACCCTGCGCCGCCGACCCGGTCGCCACCCCCGTGGTGGCATCGTCGCGGTACCCGACCCCGGGGGTCACGTCGACCCCATAGACCCTGTTGCCCCCGGCCATCACCGGCAGCGCGGAGGCGTTCGCGCCGACGTCCGCGCCGCCAGCACCGCCGGCCGGCCCGATCGTGAGGTTGTTGTGCTGCGGTGACTGGTCGAAGATCTCCGTGATCGTGCACGTGCTGCCGGCACAGAACGAGTCCTGTGCCGCCGCGTTGGCGTAGCCGCCCGCGCTGAGCGTGCTGATGTTCGTGGTCGCGCCGTTCGAGGCGCGCCTGACCTGGTACAACGGCCCGTTGTAGCTGGCGAACAGGGCGCGGACGGTGCTGTGCGCGGCCACGCAGGGCGTGCCTGCCGCGGCGTAGATGTCGCAGGGCAGCGATGCCGCCTGCGCAGCAGGCACGGCCACCCCGGCCAGTGACAGCGCGCCCAGGAGTCCCGGTACGACCGTCAGTATCGTTAAGCGAAAGTAAAAACGTGTCATCATGCTCGTCCCATCGTCCATTGCCATTGCGGGTTCATGGCTCGGCTGTTGTGCCATTGGCACCGGTCGGCTATCCAGGTAGCGCTCCTTTCTCTCCGGGCGCGCATGCCGCTCCAGCCCAGGTCAGCACCCGCCTGAGGTTCGTCGTGAGACGGTGTTAGCGCTAACATTTTGTTAGCGCTAACACCATTGCGCCTGAGCCCTCAGGGCCCCGAGCCTGCCTGGGATTGACGTCATCGTTAGCGCTGGCAAAGGCCGTGTCAAGAGGGTTGGCCACAGTCGCCGTGCGCGAGCCGCCGGCCTGCGGCCCGTCGGCTCAGGCCGGGGATATTTCTGCAATACGCAACCAGCGCAGGCCCATGTTCCGTGCGCCACCCGTAATCCAGGGCCGGAGCCGGGGCAAGAGTGCCTTACCTGCCGAGCCTGCCATGGCGTTGCCAGTGGTTTCCACGCGAGTCATGAAGCCCAGGGCCCGTGCCCTTGGGGCCGCGTCATGCCAGCGAAAGGCTCCGCAGATACACGAAAGGCCCCCCGGATGTTCGAGGGGCCCCTCGCGTAAGCTCTGATCAATGGCCAGCCCGGGGCAGGACGCCATGGCGTCTTGCCCGATTCGCTGGCTACCTGCCGAAGTGGTCGAACTCACCGTTCCGTGCGCCGCCCAGAAAGGCGTGCCATTCGCCCGGGGTGAACTGGAGCACGGGGCCCGAGGGGTCCTTGGAATCGCGCACGCCGATCCCGCCCTCGGGCAGGCTGGCAACCTCGACGCAGTTGCCGTTGGAGAAACTTAGTGAACTCTTGATCCAGGACAGACCTTCGGGACGGTCCCCCAGCCTAGAACTTGCCACGTCCTTTACCTCCTGAATAGCTTGAGTCGCAGCCTAGGGCGGCTACGGAAAGTAGGGAATTGATTACATCCTGTCCGCGCTGTCGAAAACTGGCACCGCAGACTGTGAGGCTCCTTAGTACTAATGAGAAGTACAGGTGCCTTTGATCACTAGGGAGACTAGCTGAGACGGATCCAGACGCCACTGCAACACGCCGAGCGAAGATCAGCGTTTGCGTCCCGCACGGTGCCTGGAAATACGAAGTTGACCTGCTGGTCCGCCAGGATCGGCGTGCTGGCGGCGCACGGTCGTGGTGATGCGTCCCAACGGCCCGTTTTGCGGATCTGTGCCCATGGCACCCGGAAACGGTGGGTTTGGCGAGTTCCGTTCGCGATGGGCTTGGCGCACTGCCGGGCCGGGATCCCCGGGGATCGCGTGGCTCAGGGAGGAGTCAAGGTTCGCGCTGGCCGCCCGACCAGTGCGATTCAGTGGTCTTCGGCGTTATTTCTTTGCACCGGTGTGGACGGGGCAGTGCCCTGGCGGGCACCCGGCGTGTCATCCGGCGCAGGTACCGCTCGTTCCCGCCGCCCAGCGAGGTGTCATTCCGCACGTGCCGGGTGCCCGCGGTGGCCTGGCGCACGGCGTCACTGCCCGGCTCGCTGGGATTGGCGGATAACCCTCCGAGGACCGTGAGCGGCCCGTCAAGGACGAGGACCTGTAACGCCACGCCGCGTCGGTCGGCAGACCGCGTGAGCGGCTGAAGCTGCTCATTCATCACGCGCTCATCGCCAACCTTGACGTATCCGGGATCTTGGCCAGCCGATCGATCATGCTCGGGTAACCGGCTCGATCAGACTGTAAGTGCTGATTATATGCCGGACATGGGGCTTCTGTGTGGAAACACCGGGTAAATGGTGAGCTATGGCTGGGCGGGTCGTGATGATCTTTAGTGCGCGAGCGGCCGCCGCCCTCGCGTGGCCGCAGCCCGGCCTGGCGCGGGCCATTGTGATTGCGTCCCGTGCCGCCAGTGCGCCGGCTGGTGGATGATCGCGTTCCGCCTGCCAGGGTGAGTCATTAGCCGGCGGACTGTTGCCTCCTGGCAACCCGATGCCCCGGAACAGATAAGCGTCGTGCCCGGTGGCGTGTTCGGCCAGGGCGGACCAGCTCGCATCGGGCATGCTCGATGGCCCGGGACGGCGGACGGACCGGCGAGGCGGCCGGGTCAGGGCACGCCGGGTCAAGCGAAGGCGAAGCTGTGTGAGCCCCTGGCCATTGACCGGCGGCGTGGCCCAGGCCCTCTTCAGGGTTCGCGCTGCCCGCCTGACCAGTGCGACTCGGCGGTCTTGAGGATCAGCTCCTTGGACGACTCCGGGTCGAGCGATGCCCTGGCGAGCATCTGGAACGCGATCCAGTGCAGATAGGTCTCCTTCTCGCCCTCCAGCGAGAAGTCATTTCGCAAGTGCTCGGTGCTGACCACGTCCTGGAGCGCGGCTTCGCTGTCCGGCTCGAAGCGGAAGATGACGAACGACTCCACGAAGACGGTGTGCGGCCCGTCAAGAGGCAGGATCTGCAACGTTACGTTGGGCCGGCCAGCCTCCTGCGCGAGCCGCTGGAGCTGCTGATGCATCACGTGCTCGTCGCCGACGCGGCGCCGCAGGACAGACTCATCGATCACCACGGACAGGTCTACCCCTGGCTCGCGGTCCACCACGTGCTGACGCCGCATCCGGACCCTGACGAGCCGCTCGATCATGCCCGGCGTGACGGGCTCGATCTGGCTGTAGGTGCCGATGATATGCCGGGCGTATGCCTCGGTCTGGAACAGACCTGGTAAAACGTCAACGTGCCAGACGGCGATCGAGCTCGCCTCATCCTCCAGGCCGATGAACTGCTGGTAGTCGAGGGACAGGCTGTCCGCGTAGTCCTCCCACCAGCCCTTCTGGGCGGCGTCCTGGGCGAGGGCGAGAAGCAGCTCGCGGCGCGATCCGGTGATCTCGTAGTAGTCGAGTAGCCGTTCCACCTCACGTGGCTGCAGCCCGGTCTTGGCCCTTTCGTACCGGCTGATCTTTGAAGGCGACCAGCGCAGCGCCGCGGCCACGGCATCGCCGCTTTTGCCCTTGCTTTCCCGGATTCCGCGCAGCTCGGCGGCGAGTCGACGGCGCCGCACCGTGGGACTGCCTGGCACGGTGGTCATACCTCGTCCCTCCTTGGTGCGCGATCGGGACCGGAGCGCCACACACCTCGTGATTGAAACTTTCGTTGCAATCTACTGGGATCTAGCGTAACCAAACCTTGGTACGCGGCAAAACGGTAGAAGCACGGCAACGAGGTAACGATGAGAGGCCCGCTGCCTCGCGTTTCTGCGCGGACGGCGGCGGGCGGGGATGCTCCGGTACTGCGGGTGCGGTCCCGCTGGCCGGGCCCGGCAGTCCGCCGCGGTCTGGCGGGGCGACGGTGCGGGTACGGCCCTTGGCGCGCCCCCGCGGGACCGGCCCGCGGGGCACCAGGGCGCCGGCCCGCCGCCATGGCGGCCTCATGCGCCAGCGCGCAGGTCTCAGCCGCCCGGAATCGGGCCGCTGCCGTTCATGCCCGGACCGGCTTGCCGCGGCAATTCAGCCGCCCCTCCCGGCCCTACCGATAGCTGCGCCGCGGATTGAAATAGATCCGCGGCACCGTCTGTCGAAGGTCGGCCAGTCAAGCGTGGTGGTACATGTCGGTGCCCACCAAGATGCCCGTCGTGGACACGTGGGCATTGGGCACGCTCGCGGCCACCGCAGGCATTGCGGAGCCAACTAAAGCCGATCCGGCCAAGCCGAGCGCTACGATAGCGGGAATGATGATTGCTCGCCCGATGCGCATGACTCCTCCATGCCAAACTTCCAGGCCAGGGCCGGGCAGCCCCGGTCACAGGCGCCTAGGCGCCTGCTGGAGTTATCACCACTATTTATGCCAGGGAATCCCATTGTCGGATACCAATAATTGCCCGCACAATTTGCCTGCCATCTGCGAGTACGATGTCATTTAATATGTCGTGAAGACATGTAGTGAAATGTCAACTGATACTTGCGATGCAAGGCCCGCCGCAAGGTGCACGCCGACCTCTCGGAAGCGCTAACAAAGACATTAGTAGCAGAAAAAGGCCCAGGCCGCTAAATGTACGCCCGAATGATGCCGCTTGTTACCAAAATGTTCCGGTAGTACAATTCGGTCCGTGCCCACCGTCTCCCGGGCCAATGTGCTGATCGGCCGCGACGCCGAGTTCGCGACTCTTGTCAGGCTCGTGACGGAAGTGGCTGACGGGCGAGGCGGGGCAGTTCTGATCGAGGGCGAGCCCGGCATCGGCAAGTCCACGCTGGTGCGCACGGCTCTTGCCGAGGCCGGTGGCGGCTGCCAGGTGTTCTGGGGCGCCGGAGACGAACTGGGACAGGCGCTGCCACTGCTGCCGCTGCTCGAAGGGCTACGGGTCCGCGAGCCCTCGGCCAATCCCCGGCAGAACACGATTGTCAGGCTGTTGCGCGGCGAGGTGGCCGCCGATCGTGGCACGGACGTCTCGGCAGCGCTTGCCGAGCAGTTGCTGGCGCTGGTCGCCGAGCAGTGCGCGATACAGCCGACGGTCCTGGTCGTCGACGATCTCCAATGGGCGGACCCGGCCAGCGTCACCCTGTGGGGGCGGCTGGCGAGAACGGTGCGGCAGGTGCCGCTGCTGCTGGTCGGGATGATGCGCCCGGTGCCCCGGCGGGAAGACCTGCTGGCGCTGCGCCGGGTGGCGAGTGATGCCCTGCGACTGCGGCTCGACGGGCTTGATGAGGCGGCGGTCGCTCAACTGGTCACCTCTCTGGTCGGCGGCAAGCCGGATGACAAGCTGCGGCGCCTCGCCGAGGGGGCAGCGGGCAACCCGCTGTATGTCATTGAGCTGGTCGGCGCGCTGGCCCGCGGTTCGAGCGTGACCGTGACCGGCGCGGGAACCGCCGTGCTGACGAACACTGCGGCGCCAGGCTCCCTGTCGGCGGCCATCGCGGACCGCCTCGGCTTCGTCTCGGGCCCGGTGCGTGAGGTGCTGCGGGCGGCGGCCCTGCTCGGGGTCGACTTCGCCGTGCCCGACCTCGCGGTCGTACTGGGCCGTGGCGTGGCGGACCTGGTCCCCGCCGTGGACGAGGCGCGCGCGGCCGGTGTGCTTGCCGAATTCGGCAACGGCCTGGGATTCCGGCATCCGCTGATCCGGACGGCGCTGTATGAGGAGGTGCCGGTGCCGGTGCGCGCGGCCTGGCACCGCGATGCGGGCCGTGCGCTGGCCGAGGCCGGTGCTCCGCCAGACCGGGTCGCCCGGCAGTTGCTCCGCGCACTGAGCGGGCCCGGCGGCCCGATCGACCCGATGGACGACTGGATGCTGAGCTGGCTGGCCCGCACCGCGGACCTGCTGGTCGGCCAGGCCCCCCAGGTTGCGGCGGAACTCCTCCGGCGGGCAGTCGCGAGTTCTGCCGCCGGCTCGGCGCACCATGACTTCCTGGTGAGCCGCCTCGCGGACACCCTCTACCGGGTCGGCGACACGGCGGAGGCCGAACAGGTGGCCGGCCGGGCGCTGGCGCATACTGTCGAGCCCGATCTCCTCGTCGACCTGCACTGGACGCTGGCGCAGTGCCGGAATCGGGTCGGCCAGTTCGCGGAGTCGCTGGCCACGCTGGAAGGTGCCCTGGATTCTCCGGGAATCTCGGACCGGCACCGGGCGCGGCTGCTCGTGCTCGCGGCCCGCACGCATAGCTACCAGGGGGATGTGGAGAAAGCCGGCCAGGTCGCCGCCGCCGCGCTGGAGGTGGCGACGGAGGCGGGCGACAACTGGGCGATGGGCTGGGCGCTGCACGTGCTGACGATCGTGACCGGGGTGCAGGGCCAGATGACCGACGCGCTGCCGCTGTTCGAGCGGGCGCTGACCGTGACCGAGGCCGACCCCGCCCTGACCGACCTCCGGGTGCTGCTGCAGATCAACCAGGCCGTCACCCTGGGCAACCTGGACCGGTATGAGGAGGCCATCGGCGCGGCCCGGCAGGCGCTTTACCTGGCCGACCAGGCGGGCACGGTGATCCGCCGGGTCCAGGCGCACACGGCCCTGGGTGAGCTGCTATTCGACACCGGGCGCTGGGCCGAGGCGATGGCCGAGGTGGAGGCCCTGCCTGAAGACCTGAAGGACTCCATGGCGGCCTGTTGCGATCTGGGCATCGCCGCCGTGATCCGGTTCCATCGCGGCGAGGTCGCCGCCGCGCGCCGCAACCTGGTGGCCGCCGCACCGCATGCCGAGCGGATCGGGACCCAGGTGATCGGCACGCTGCTGCTCGCCCGCAGCCTGGACCGGGAGCACGCGGGCGCACCGGCCGACGCGCTGGCCGTGCTGACGGCCGGATTCGCCGAAAACGCCGAAGAACTCGATGAGATCGAGGACCTGCTCGCCGACGCCGTCCGGCTCGCCACCCAGACCGGCGACCTGGGCACCGCGCGGGATCTCACCGGCCACGCCGCGGCCCTGGCCGAGGGGTCGGAGATCCCGCACCGGCAGGCGAACGCGCTGTATTGCCGCGGCCTGCGGGACCACGACACGGCCGGGCTGCTCACCGCCGCGGAGCGGTACGGCGCCGCCGGCCGGCCGCTGCTGTCGGCGAAGGCGCTGGAGGCGGCCGCAGGGTACTTCCTCGGCGCTGAGGACCGCGACCAGGCACGGGCCTCGTTCATCAAAGCCGTCGAGGTTTACACCTCGCTCGGCGCAGCCACGGACGTCAACCGGCTGCAGGCCAGGTTTCGCGCCCATGGGATCCGCCGCGGGCCGCACGCCAAGCACCGCCAGGCGCACAGCGGCTGGGACAGCCTCACACCGACCGAGACCAAGGTCGCCGCGCTCGTGGTCGAGGGCCTGTCCAACCCGGAGATCGCCACCAAGCTGCTGCTGTCCCGGCGGACCGTCGCGACCCACGTCTCCCACATCCTGCGGAAGCTCGGGGTCAATTCGCGGATCGACATCGCCCGCGAGGCGGCCCTGCGGTCCGCGGGCGATCAGGGAGCCGGGTAGCCGGCCGCGACCGCGCGGGCCCGGGCGGAAATATGTCCTGGCACGCGGCCCCGGTGCCGTATGCGTGCCACGGCCATGATCAATAGGCGCGTGATGCTCCCGGCAATGCCGCGTCCCTGGCAGTGGCGCATGATCCGGGCACCCGGCCCCGGCCGGGAGCGCCATTTGCCAGCCATTCGGCGGGCCCGCCCTGCCGTGCTGGCGGCCGAGCGTGCCCCGGCCGGCCGGCGGCCGGGCCGGCGGGCCGCCCGAGCAGGTCATTCGCAGCCGTCATCGCGGGCCTGGCCAGGCCGGACACCGTCCGGGACCGGGGCTGGGCCCGGGGCCTGCCCGGGCCGCCGCCCGGCGATCGCGGGCCGCCACCGCGGCGCCGTTCCGGCACGCCATCAGATCGGCCTGCGCGACCTGCCGAACTGCCAGACATCGGCGGCCGGTTAGGGCATGATCGTGCTGAGGCCTGAGATGTGTAACCAGAATGAGTGGATCGTGCGCGAAGCATTCCTGGCCTACGACCGGGGTGATGTCGCACGCATGTTGGAATTCATAGACCCGGACCTGGAATGGACCTACTTCGAGCCGGGCCTGGATGACGCGCGGCCGCAGGCTTACGGCGGCCGTGACGAACTGGAGCAGGCGGTGCGCCGCCAGGTCCAGCAAGGCGTGCGCTCCGAGCTTGAGGAGGTCGTCGCGGCCGGCGACCAGGTGATCCTGGTGATGCGAACGCCCGGCCTCGACCGGCACCGGCAGCAGCAAGGCGACGACCGGACCTATGACGTCGTCACCATGCGGGACGGGCTGATCGTCGGCCTGCACGCCTGCCGGGACCGCAGCGAGGCGCGGTCGCTCGCCGGGATCGGCTAGCTCTGCCCCGGCACGACCTGGGCCCGGCCGGATCCCCGGCCGCCTGGGCAGCCCGCAACGCTGACCGGGCCAGCCGCCGCCGGGCGGCCGCGGGCCGCGTTCCCCCGGCCGGCCGCCAGTGATCCTGGCAGGGTCAGCGGGACGGGCCCGGGCCGGCGGTCCTGATCGCGGCCAGCACCGTGTCGTGGACGGTGACGTCGGTGCCGTCGGTAGTGGTCGCGGGCCGGGGGCGGGCCTCGCAGGCCCGCACCGCCCACGAACCGTCGAGCAGCCCGGCTATCTCCTCGGGGGGATAGAAAACCTCGGGCATCGGCGGGCGGGGAACGCCGGTGTCCAAGTCACTGGGATGGTGCCCGACCACGAGCAGCATGCCGCCGTCCCGGACGGCGGCGGCCAGCGCGGTGAACAGGACCGTGCGCCGCTCCGGCGGCAACTGCATGAACTGCGCCGAGACCAGGTCGAAGGAGCCCGCCTCCGGCGGCTGGGCGAGCAGGTCCGCCCGCCGCCATTCGATGCGCGCGGCCGCGGCCGGATCGGCGTCGCGGGCATGGCCCGCGGCCCGCTCCAGCGCGACACCGGAGATGTCGGCCCCGACCACCGTCCAGCCGGCGCGGGCTAGCCAGACGGCATCGGCGCCCTCGCCGCACCCCACGTCCAGCGCCCGGCCCGGAGACCGCCCGGCCACCTCGGCGACAAGCTGCGGGTTCGGGTTACCGCTCCAGACCCGCCCCGACGACCGGTACCGCTCGTCCCAGAAGTCCGCGCCGAAGACCGCACCGGTGCCGTGGGCGTGCTCGCTCATCCGCCCAGTATCCCCGCCCCGGTCCGGCCGCCCCAGCCAGGCCACCGCCCAGCCGGGCCACCGCCCAGCCGGGCCACCGCCCAGCCGGGCCACCGCCCGGCCAGGCCACCGCCCCCGGCCGGGACCACAGTCCTGGCCCGGGGCCGCCGGTCCGGCCCGCGTTGTCAGGGGCTCAGCCAAGGTCGAGAACCTGGCCGGGCGTGGCGACGCCGACCTCGCCGTCGTACCAGCCCCGGGCGGCGGCCGTCGCGGCCGCCGGGTCGGTGCCCGGCATCAGGTGGGTCAGCAACAGCCGCCTGGCACCCGCGGCCGCGGCCTGCTGGCCTTGCTGCCGGGCGCTCGACAGGTAGCGCCGCAAGTCCTCCGGTACCTGATCGGCATAGCTGGCCTCGGCCAGCAACAGGTCCGCGCCGCGGCCAAGGTCGGCCACGCCTTCGCTCGGGCCGGTGTCACCGGTATAGGCGAGCACCTGCCTGCCGGCGGTCAGCCGGAGCCCGGCATTGGGCAGCGAATGCGGCAGCAGTTCGGTCCGCGCGCGGAACGGGCCGATGTCCAGCTCGCTGCCGGGGGTGAGGTTATGCAGCACATACCCGCCGGCCAGCATCCCCGGACGGTCCAGCGCGAGCACCGCGTCCAGCGCGCCGGGCAGCGCGTACACCGGCAGCGGCGGCAGTACGTCATCCCTGAGCACCCGGGCGCGCAGCAGCGGATTCAGGTCGGCGCAGTGATCGGGATGCCCGTGACTGATGAAAACCGCGTCCACCCGGCCGACGGCGACGTGTTCCTGCAGCCGCGGCACGACCGCGTAGCCAAGGTCAACCAGCAGCCGGAACTCGTCGTGTTCCACCAGGTAGCCGCTGCACGCCTGGCCCGCCTCCGGCCAGGCGCCGCAGCTCCCGAGCACCGTCAGCCGCACACCGGGACTCTACCCGCCGCCGGATCAGGATGGGGCCGCTGGTATCCATGCGAGCAAACGTGCCGTTAAGGAAGCCGCCGTCCCATCTTGACGGCTCTTGGCCCAGCCGTCTCGGTCGGCGTCACCAGCGTGCCCGATCGCGCAGGGGAATCGGCGGTGAGACGCCTCGCGGGCCGCCGCGTCGAGGTGACTGGGGCCGCGGCGGCCCGCAAGGCGGTCTGGCCGCCGCCGCGTCAACCCGCCTGGGGGTGCGGGGACGCGGCGGCGCGCATGGCGGGCCCGGTGAATCGCGGGGGGGCGATGCGACGCACCGGGCCCACGAGCGGCGGTCACACGTCGCTGGGGTCGGTCCCGTTGCTGCCGGCGTCCTGGAAGGCGAGTGTGAAGTACACGGCCTTGCCCGTGGGGGTTCGGTAATAACCCCAGCTACTCGACAGGCTGGCGACTAGCATGAGTCCCCGGCCGGTCTCCGCGTCTGGTGGCCCGTCCACCGGCACCGGCAGCTCGCACGAGGTGTCGTGCACGTCGACATGTAATTGGCCATAGGCGCAGGTGATGACAAGCGTGATGGTGTCGCCCGTCTCGTGCCTGACGGCGTTTGTCATCAGTTCGCTGGTCAGCAGCACGGCCACGGACTTATCGACCGGGACGTCCCAGGCCTCGATCGTGGCCTGGACCTGGCTGCGGGCTCTGCCTGGTGCCGTCGGCGCTGCGGGCACGGAGACCCGCCGCTTCTGCAGCACGGCTGGGCGCAGTGGTTTCTGCGGCGCTGCCGGGCTCTGCGGCATGGTCGAGTTCTGCATCGCGGTCGGGCGAGTTGGCTGGTGCAGGGCGGTCGGGCGAATCGGCGCCATGGTGTCCATCTGCTTCCTTACCAGGCTGGTTGAGCCGGTCGAGAGAGCGCTTGTCACGCTGTCCGGCCAGCCCCCGGGAGAGATCACAACCTGCTGAGACACTTGATCTCGCGGTTGCAGGACAAATGCTGGTGCAAGTTGCAGTGAGAGACATCGGTCAGGTGACGGATATTTGACGTATAACCGGACACCCGAGCCGGCCCGGGTTGACGATATCCGCGCTGCCCGCCACCGGGCTCAGGTGACGGGCACCACATCTGACCTGGGGTTTCAGCCGGGCCGCACCGGTGCGTGGCCGGGTCCGGCCGGGCCGTCGGGGCAGGTGCGGCCCGCGGCCGGTCAGCCCGTCTTCCGGTCGCGCAGTGCGGGGGCGAGCGCGGCGAGCATGGCGGCGGCGGTGATCGCGAACGCGGCAGGGTAGCCGGTCCCCGCGGCGAGCACGCCGAAACCGGCGGCACCCAGCCCCATGCCGGCGTCGTAGGCGATATTCCAGACCGCGCTGACCGCCGGGTAGCTGGCCTCGGGCACCCGGGCGTACATCAGGCTCAGGGTCGCGTTCTGGGCGACGCCGAATCCGGCGCCGAACAGCAGGCTCCCGGCGAGCACCGCCGCTGGCGCGCCGGTGACCGCGAGAGTCAGCACGCCAGCCGATGCCGTGGCCAGGGCCGGGATCAGCAGCCGCTGGTGGCCGGTGCGGTCACCGAAGCGGCCGGCCAGGCATCGGGTCAGCGTGGCCGCCGCGGCCTGGGCGAACAGGGCCAGTGCGATGAGGCCGCCGGCCGCCCGGGACAACGTGAGCGGCAGGAACGTCACGACTATGCCGGCCGCCGTGGTGGTGGCCGCGAACACGAGCCCCGGGCGGAGCAAGGCGGGAGTCCGCAGCGCGGCCAGGACGCCAAGCGGCCGCCCGGACGCTGCCGTGCCCCCGGCCACCGCCGCGGGCCGGGCCATGCGCACGGCCCGGGACCGTGCCGCCCGCCTCCCGGCGCGGCCCGGCAGGCCGGGCACGGCGGCCAGCGCGGCGAGCGCGGCGACCGCACCCGCGGTGAACACCGCCGGGTAGCCGATCTGGCGGGCCAGCCACACCCCCGCGGGGAGCGCCGCCAGCGATGGCACCCCGGCCACGAGGCCGGTCAGCGCCAGCCCCTCGCCGCGGCGCTCGGGCGGGATCAGCGCCGCCGTCAGCGAGCCCCCGGCCACGACCATGATGGCGAAGCCAAGCCCGCGGACGACGCACACCGCGGTGACGATCTCCAGGTTCGCCGGGCCGGTCAGCGCCAGGGCCGGCGCGCCCATCAGGATCAGGCCGGCCGCCAGCGTCAGCCGGTAGCCGTACCGCGCCGCCAGGCGCGGGGTGACCAGTTCGCCCGCGACGGTCGCGGCCATCAGCGCCGCGGTGGCCAGCCCGGCCGCGCTCCCGCCGGCCGCCGTCCTGGCGTACAGCGGCACCGCCGACAACAGCAGGTAGAAGCTGACCGAGGCACCCAGCATGGTGACGAACCGCAGCAGCAGCGGCCCGGTCACCAGCTTCGGACGTGATCTGTCCCGGCCACGGGCCGGCGTGGTGAGCAGGCGGGGGGCCGGTGCGGTAACCGTCGTAACTGTCATGCTTGGCACGCTATGGCCAGACCGGACTACGAGTAAGCTCCAATTCCATGCCAGTGGAGTGGTCCGGTTTGCGCCCGGAGCCGACGGCCCGCCGGACTGGGCAGGCATGAGCGTGGAGGTGGTCAGATGTCCCTGACCCTGCTCGACTGGCGCCGCAGGGTCGCCCGGCTCTACGCCGAGGTCCGCGCCGAGCCGGACGCCGCCGCCGCGCATCAGCACTGGCGCCGGACCCGTGATGACCTGCTGCGCACCCATCCGGACTCGCCCATTCCCGCCGGGCAGCGCGCGGGCTACCCAGGCGCACCGGTCGCTCCCTACGACCCGGCGCTGCGGTTCGAGGCCGCCGTGGACACCGGCCTGCCGCCCGCGCACATGGAGGTCGCCACCGGCACCGACGGGATCGTCCGGTTCGACCGCATCGGCCGCGCTCACCTGCCCGGTGGCGGCGGCCTGGACGTGTGGTGGCTGGCCGCCTACGGCGGCGGCCTCTTCGTCCCGGTCAAGGACGCCAGCGCCGGGTCGGCGACCTATGGCGGCGGCAGGTACCTGCTGGACACGGTCAAGGGCGCGGACCTCGGCGGCGACGACGGTCACCTGATCCTCGACTTCAACTTCGCCTACAACCCCTCGTGCGCCTACGACCCGGCCTGGGCCTGCCCCCTCGCGCCTCCCGGCAACACCCTCACCCGCCCCCTCCTGGCCGGCGAGCTGACACCGGCCAAGTAGCAGGCCGCGCACCGCTCCAGGCCGCCAGCCCTAAAAACTTCAGCACCCAGGAGTTTGTGGGAACAGCAGTATGTACGTAGGTATTGACAAACTCTTGTCCGAGCTAAGCATTAGGTCAGCCTAGGGGGTCACGCAGGTGAACTGGGTCTTCACGCGTGAGCCCCGCTCAGGATTCGCACTTGCGGGAGCCTGGAGGTAGGCAGTGGCAAGCAGCGACGCAGCGGCGGGAACCGCCACAGCTGGTGACTCTGGGGCAGGACGCCTCTTCATCCGGCAGACATCCGGCCTGGTCCGGGAACTTGGGATCCCTGCTGCCACAGGCATCTCGCTGGCCTCGGTGGCCGTCGTCAACACCTTCATCAACTTCAACGCCGGGCTGACGGACTTCGCCAAGGCCGACATGTACCTGCCGCTGGTCGTGGCCGCGGTCATCTGGCTGGTGGCCATGTTCGCCTACCGGCACCTGCTGCGCGCGGTGCCCCGGGCCGGCGGCGAGTATGTCTACCTGTCCCGGATCGTCTCCCCGGCCATCGGGTCCATGGCCGGCCTCGGCATCGCCGTGGTGTTCACCTACGTGCTGTCCACCAACGCGCACTTCGCCGCGCAGTTCACCCCGTTCATGCTGAGCGGCCTCGGCTCCGCGTTCCACAGCACCGCGATCGCCAACGCGGGCAACCATCTGACCAGCAATATCTCGATCGCCTGGCTGTCCATCATCCTCATGCTGATCGTGGCCGCGCTGTCGCTGTTCTCGGTGAAGATCGTCGCCCGGATCATCTTCTGGCTGATCGTCGTGCAGGTCGTGGCGTTCGTGGCGCTCATCGGCATGCTGGCGTTCCACTCGCACGCCGACTTCGTCACCGCGCTGGCGAACTACAGCCACCACCCCGGCGCCTATGGCGCGATCATCTCCGGTGCGAAGTCGAACGGGGTCGTCTTCGGCACCTCCATCGCGGCCGCGGTGGCGATCATCCCGTTCATGGTGCTCAATTACAACGGCGTGCTGTACTCCTACTACGTCGGCGGCGAACTGCGCCGCCCGGGCCGCACCTACCTGTACGCCTCGACCATCAGCCCGCCTACGGGAAGATCACCAGCCTCAGCTCGGTGGCCGGCGGCCTGGGTTACGGCATGATCCTGTCCCCCGACCCGATCACGAAGATCCTCTTCGCCACCGCGGTCCCGTTCGCCGAGCTCGCCGTGAACCTGGCCTTCCTGACCGTCACCACCCGCGTGCTGTTCGCCCAGGCCTTCGACCGGCTGCTGCCGGTGAGCGTGGCCAAGGTGAGCGAGCGCAACCACGCGCCGAACACCGCGATCGCCATCGTCCTGGTCGTCGGGATCGGGTTCTGCTTCCTGACCAGCCTGGTCGCCCTGGGCAGCATCGTGGCGCTGCAGAGCCTGTTCTTCGCGCTGATCCTGCTGGCCGGCGGCGTGGCCGCGCTGTTCCTGCCGCTGCGCCGCGCCGACCTGATCGACACCTCGGCGATGTCCGAGGACCAGCGCCGCGGGTTCCTCCGCAAGGTCGCCTGGATCGGCGGCGCCACCACGGTCCTGGCCCTGTTCACCGTGTACGAGCTGGTCACGCACTCCAGCGTGTACGGCAAGTTCAGCTGGGAGTCGATACTGACCCTGGTCATCGTGCTCGGCGCGGGCCCGGTGATCTACGCGATCGGGCCGGTCGCCATGGCCAGCCTGGGCGTGGTGCCGTTCACGCCGTGGAGCACCGAGCGGGAGTGCTCGGAGGAGGACCTCGCCAAGCTGATCTCCGAGATGCTGGAGCCGGTGCCGGCGGGCCGGGAGTGCATCATGAACTTCCACTGCCCGCCGTACGCCAGCGGCCTGGACGACGCGCCGGAACTCGACGCCACGCTCAAGCCGGTCATCCGCGGCGGCAGGCCGAGCATCGTGCCGGTCGGCAGCCACGCCGTCCGCGACGCCATCAAGAAGTACCAGCCGCCCGTCTCGCTGCACGGCCACATTCACGAGTCGCGCGGCGTGCAGCGGCTCGGCCGGACGCTCTGCGTGAATCCCGGCAGTGACTACTCTGCTGGCGTGCTGCGCGGCGCGGTTGTGGACATCGCTGAGGACGGGTCGTGCCTGGACTTCCTGCTCACGACGGGATAGCCGGCATGGGCCAACTGCTCGCGGATCCCGTGGCGGAGGCGCGGCAGCTTATCTGGATGGCCGCGGAGCGGGGCCTGGTCATGCGGGCCCTGGGCGGGGTGGCGGTGTTTCCTGCGGCGGTGGCGGATAAGGAACCAGGTGGGTGACAAGGTCCGCCGGTACGCCGAGCCCGAACAGGAGCAGCCGGGTGGGGAGTGAGCCGGCCCGCCTCGACGTGCTGACCATGGGGCGGGTGGGCGTCGACATCTACCCGCTGCAGGCCGGCGTGGCCCTGGAGGACGTGACGACGTTCGGGAAGTACCTCGGCGGCAGCGCCACCAACGTCGCCGTCGCGGCCGCCCGGCTGGGCCGCAGCGCCGCGGTGATCACGCGGACCGGGAACGACCCGTTCGGCCGCTTCGTGCACCACGCGCTGAAGGAGTACGGCGTGGGGGACCAGTTCGTCACCGGAGTGCCTGGCCTGCCCACCCCGGTCACGTTCTGCGAGATCTTCCCCCCGGACGACTTCCCGATCTACTTCTACCGCTACCCGAAGGCTCCCGACCTGGAGATCCGCGCCGCGGAACTCGACTACGACGCGATCCGCGCCGCCCGGGTGTTCTGGGTCACCGCCACCGGCCTGTGCGCCGAGCCGAGCCGCTCGGCCACCCTCGCCGCGCTGGAGGCCCGCGGCCCCAGCGGCGCCAGCGGCGCCAGCGGCGCCAGTGAACAGCGTGCCGTCACCGTGCTCGACCTCGACTACCGGCCCATGTTCTGGGAGTCGCGGGAAGCGGCCCGCGCCGCCGTGGCCCCGGCCCTCGGCCTGGTCACGGCCGCCGTCGGCAACCTCGACGAGTGCGACATGGCGGTCGGCGAGACCGACCCGCGGCGCGCCGGGCGGGCGCTGCTCGACCGCGGCGCCAGCCTGGCGGTGGTGAAGCAAGGCCCGCGCGGCGTGCTCGCCGCGACGCCGGCGGGCGTGGCCGAGTCCCCGCCGTTCACTATTGAGATTCTGAACGGACTCGGCGCCGGAGACGCGTTCGGCGGGGCACTGTGCCACGGGCTGCTCGCGAACTGGGACACCGCCAGGGTGATCCGGTTCGCCAACGCGGCGGGCGCCCTGGTCGCCGCCAGGCTGGCCTGTTCCGACGCGATGCCCACCGCCGCCGAGGTGGATGCCCTGCTGGCCGGGACGAGCGATGTTCGGTGACCGCCTCGCGGAGGTCATCGAGACCCGCGTGCGCCGCCCGGAACTGGTAGCCGAGGCGGCCGCGGCCCGGCAGCGCGCCACCTCCGTGGTCGGCCCGGACGGCCGGCTGGTGATCGTCGCGGCCGACCACCCGGCCCGCGGTGCCCTGGGCGCCGGCCGGGAACGGCTCGCCATGGCCGACCGGGCGGACCTGCTGGAACGGCTCTGCGTGGCGCTGGACCGGCCGGGCGTGGGCGGCGTGCTCGGCACCGCCGACGTGCTGGAGGACCTGCTGCTGCTCGGCGCGCTGCCCGGCAAGATCGTCATCGGCTCGATGAACCGCGGCGGCCTGGCCGGGACCGTCTTCGAGATCGACGACCGGTTCACCGGGTACGACGCCCCGGCGATCGAGCGGATGGGCTTCGACGGCGGCAAAATGCTGCTGCGCATCGACCCCGACGACCCGGCGACCGCCGCGACCATGCAGGCGTGCGCCCAGGCCGTGTCCGGGCTCGCCGAACGCCGGCTGATGGCCATGGTCGAGCCGTTCATCTCGCACCGGGCGGACGGCCGGGTGTTCAACGACCTGGCCCCCGAGGCGATGATCCGCGCCCTCGCGATCGCGTCGGGGCTCGGCACGACGTCGGCCTACACCTGGCTCAAGGTCCCCGTGGTGGAGGATATGGAGCAGGTCATGGCCGCGTCCACGCTGCCGGCCCTGCTGCTCGGCGGCGAGGTCGCGGATGACCCGGAGTCGACGTTCGCCGGCTGGCAGAAGGCACTGCGGCTGCCGAACGTGATGGGCCTGGTGGCCGGGCGGTCCCTGCTGTACCCGGCCGACGGCGATGTGGCCGCCGCCGTGGACACCGCGGTCAGCCTGCTGTGAGGGGGATGGGCCGGTGAGTACCTGCCGCCACGTCCGCGCGGGCACCGCGGCGGACGGGCCGTGGCTGGTGTCCGTCACCCCGGAGCAGGTCGGCTGGACTTACTGCGGGCTGCGCGTGCTGGGCCTGGCGCCGGGCGGGTCGCATGAGTTCGGCATGGACTCCGGCGAGGCGGTGCTGCTGCCGCTGGCCGGGTCCTGCGAGGTCGAGTGCGACGGCGAGCGGTTCGCCCTGGCGGGCCGGGCGGGCGTCTTCGCCGGGCCGACCGACTTCGCCTACCTGCCGCGGGACTCGCGGGCCCGGGTGTCCAGCGCGGGCGGCGGGCGGTTCGCGCTGGCCAGCGCCCGGGCGGGGGAGCGCCTGGCGCCCCGGTACGGGCCGGCCGCCGGCGTCCCGGTCGAACTGCGCGGCGCGGGCGCCTGCTCCCGGCGGGTGCACAACTTCTGCATGCCGGGCGTGTTCGGCGCGGACCGGTTGATCGCCTGTGAGGTGATCACCCCGGCCGGCAACTGGTCCTCCTACCCGCCGCACAAGCACGACGAGGACCGGCCCGGCGAGTCGGTGCTTGAAGAGATCTACTATTTCGAGATCGCCGCCGGGCCGGCCGGTCCCGGCGTGGGTTACCAGCGCGTCTACGGGACGGCGGACCGGCCCGCCGGCCTGCTCGCGGAGGTCAGGGATGGCGACGTCGTGCTGATCCCGCACGGGTACCACGGCCCGTCCATGGCGGTGCCCGGGTACCACATGTACTACCTGAACGTGATGGCCGGGCCGGGCGAGCGGGCCTGGCTGGCCTGCGACGACCCCGCGCACGGCTGGATCCGCGGCACCTGGCCGGGCCAGCAGGCCGACCCCCGGCTGACCGCCCCCGGCGGGCTGCTGCCATGACGGGGCGCGTCCGCCTTACCGTCGGCCAGGCCGTGGTGCGGTTCCTGGCCGCCCAGCGCAGCGAGCGGGACGGGACCGAGCGGCCGTTCTTCGGCGGCTGCTCGGGCATCTTCGGCCACGGCAACCTGGCCGGGATCGGCCAGGCGCTGCTCGAGGCCGAACTGCACCAGCCCGGCGCGCTGCGCTACTACCAGGCCAGGAACGAGCAGGCCATGGTGCACACCGCGGTGGCGTTCGCGCGGATGCGCAACCGGCTGTCGGCCTGGGCGTGCACCTCGTCGGTCGGCCCGGGCGCGACGAACATGGTCACCGGGGCGGCGCTGGCCACCATCAACCGGCTCCCGGTCCTGCTGCTGCCCGGTGACGTGTTCGCCACCAGGGCCGCCACGCCCGTCCTGCAGGAACTGGAGCACCCCGCGGCCCTGGACGTGTCGGTGAACGACGCCTTCCGGCCGGTGTCCCGGTTCTTCGACCGGGTCTGGCGGCCCGAGCAGCTCCCGTCGGCCCTGCTGGGGGCCATGCGGGTGCTCACCGACCCGGCCGGCACCGGGGCCGTCACGCTCGCGCTGCCACAGGACGTGCAGGCGGAGGCCTGGGACTGGCCGGCCGAACTGTTCGCCCCCCGGGCCTGGCACGTGCCCCGGCCGGTACCGGAACCGGCGGCGCTGGCCCGCGCGGCCGAGGTGATCCGCGGCGCCTCCCGGCCGCTCATCGTGGCCGGCGGCGGGGTGATCTACGCCGAGGCCACGGCGGAACTGCGCGCGTTCGCCGAGGCGGCGGGGATCCCGGTCGCCGAGACCCAGGCCGGGAAGGGGTCGCTGCCGTTCGACCACCCGCTCGCCCTCGGCGCGCTGGGCAGCACCGGCACGGTGGCGGCCAACCGGATCGCCGGGCAGGCGGATGTGGTCATCGGGATCGGCACCCGGTACAGCGACTTCACCACGGCGTCGCGGACCGCGTTCGGCTGCCCGCAGGTCCGGTTCGTGAACGTCAACGTGGCGGGCGCGGACGCGGTCAAGCTCGCCGGCGTGCCGCTGGTCGCCGACGCCAGGGAGGCGCTGCGCGGCCTGGCCGCCGCGCTGGCCGGCTGGTCGGTCTCCGGCGGCTACCGGGCGCGGGCGCGGGAACTGGCCGCCGCCTGGCAGCGGACCGTGGACCGGGCTTACGGCCTCGGCTGCCAGCCGCCCGCCCAGTCCGAGGTCATCGGGGCCGTCAACGACGCGGCCGGGCCGCGGGACGTGGTGCTGTGCGCGGCCGGCTCGATACCCGGTGACCTGCACAAGCTGTGGCGCACCAGGGATCCGAAGGGCTACCACGTCGAGTACGGCTACTCGTGCATGGGCTATGAGATCGCCGGCGGCCTGGGCGTGAAGCTGGCCGCGCCGGACCGCGAGGTGTACGTCCTGGTGGGGGACGGTTCGTACCTGATGATGGCGACCGAGCTGGTCACCGCGGTGGCCGAGGGCATCAAGGTCATTGTGGTCCTGGTGCAGAACCACGGCTTCGCGTCGATCGGCGGGCTGTCGGAGACGGTGGGCGTGCAGCGGTTCGGCACCCGGTACCGGTACCGGGACCCGCGCACCGGCCGGCTGGACGGCGACGTCCTGCCGGTGGACCTGGCCGCGAACGCGGCTAGCCTCGGCGTCCGGGTGCTGCGCGCGGCGACGATCGCGGAGCTGAAGGCCGCGCTCGCGCAGGCCAAGGACGAGCCGGGCCCGGTCCTGGTGCACATCGAGACCGACCCGATGGTGCCCGCGCCGGACAGCGAGGCATGGTGGGACGTTCCCGTCGCCGAGGTCTCCGGCCTCGACGAGACCCGCCGCGCCCGCGCGGCCTATGAGGCGGCCAAGCCCGCCCAGCGCCCGCTCGTCGGCCCCGAACCCGCCGCGGAGTGAGCCGGCACCTCTGTTGCGACGCGCCCGCGGCTATGGCCGCGGCGCGGGCAAAGAGGCGGGCAGGAAGGCCCCGTCCGCTCCTGCGCTAAGAGTTCCGCAAGTGAGGTGTGGCAGAACCCGGCAACGGCACCATATTGGCTGGCAGCCGAGCGTAGCCTCTTTTCCGAAATCGCCGGCCCGGCCAGGCTGGCCACGAGCGGGCAATGGAGGAGCCATGGTCACCGGTGTGCTGTTCTTCATGCTGGTCCTATTAGCGTCGTTGCTGGCGGCGTTCATCTACCAAATCGTCACGACGCCGTTGACCCCCGTCGACGCGCCCACACTCGTTAGGTCCGCGGCGGCGTCATCCGCACCGGCCCCGGCGCTGCCAGCCAGACCGCGACGCGCCCGCGCCGGCCACGCTGCCACCAGGCCGGCACCTGGGGCCTATCCGCCGGGGGGCGCTCACCGGGCGCGGTCATGGAGCGCGGCGGCCCTGGCGATCGCCGGCCTGGCCGCCGTCATATTCGGCGGATGGCTGTTCCTTCACATCGCCCGTGGCGCGGCTGTCTGCTCAAACAACGCGATCGAGGTCTGCTCGCAGGGGTTCGTGTTACTAACTGGCACCCAGCTTGCCGGCGGCGCCATCGCCGTGGCCGGCATCGGCTCCGTCGCCATTGCGATCGCCGTCGCGCTGCGTTAGCTGGCACATATCGACAGCACCGAAGCGCTTGTCACCGCACCATTTGGTTCGAGATCACGGCATCATCAGCGCGGGCAGAAGGTTCACAACCTGGGGGGTGGCAGAACAAATCCGAAAACCCCGTCGGCCAGCCTGGTCTGGTCATCGAGTGGACGGCCAAGCTGTAGCCTGCCGCGTGTCGGTGCCGATCGATGACCAGCCCCGGATGACGCGCCGGGATCTAACTGTAATCGGCGGTACCAAAGCCGTCAGGGGCTCCCGGCAGATTCTGACCCGCAGCACGGCACCCGCACCTATCAGGAAGGAGGCCCATGATGACCGGGGCATTCAGCCCGAAAGTAGTGGCGCCCGGAGAGGGCACGACGGTCAAGCTGTTCGGCGTCCGGTTCGGCTACAAGGTCGTGAGCGCCGACTCCGGTGGGGCGCTGGCCGTGATGGAGGTGGAGATCCCGGCCGGCACGCTGGTGAAACCGCACAGCCACGATCGTGAGGACGAGTTCTCACTGGTGCTGGCCGGTGCCGTCGGGGTCCGGATCGGGGACCAGGTGCTGTCGGCAGAGCAGGGCAGCTGGCTGGTCAAGCCGCGCGGCACGCCGCACGCCATGTGGAACGCGGCCAGCGGGCCGGCCACGGTCCTCGAGATTGTCGCGCCCGGCGGGCTGGAAGGCTATTTCGAGAAGCTCGCGCCGATCCTCGCTGACCACCGGACGCCGCCCGAGTACTACCAGCTGGCCGAGGACTACGGCATCACGATCCAGGACGACTGGGTCAAAGAGCTGGAACAGGCCTACGGTGTCAAGCTCTGACCGGCCTGCCATGATCGACGCTGATCTACTGTGCCCCAGGCAACGGCTACAAGGCTTCGATCATGAAGGCCGGCGCAGCTAAGCCCGTGGTGTTGGGCCTTACGCGCCGACCTTGCCGCCGAACCGCTGGCGGGCGGCCTGGCGGGAGACGCCCAAGGCGGCGGCGATCCGGTTCCAGCTTCGCCCGTGCGCTCGGGCCAAGGCGACGCGTTCGGTGAGCAGCGCCTCATCCCGGCGGGCGCGTTCGGCGGCTTCGGCGATCGCGCGCAGGTCGGCGAGGTCTTCCGCCTGTGCCGTCTCCGGGTCGAGGTCGTCGGCGAGTGCCTCGAACCGGCGCGCGGCTTCCTCGATCTGCTCATCGGTGTGCTTCATTCGGGTCACCTCCTCATCCCAGGAACCGGTAGAACTTGGCCCGTAACGGTAACGCGTGGATGATCACCGGGTCGTCGCTGTCGAGGCCGAGCACGCCTAACTCCAGCGGCGCCCCGTCGCGGGCCGGGCCGATCAGCATCGTCAGGTCGTCATCCATGTCGATCTTGTGGGTTGCGTTGCGGACGCCATGCCAGATGTCAGCATCAGGAACTCCGTGCTTCCGCGCTGGCCCACCGATCCGCATCTAGACAACATACCTTGTCTGAACGGGTAAGTGAATCCCAGTCACCGGCGTGGGCGAACGACTCCCCGGCACGGTCACACGGCGGCGAAACCCGGCCATGATCATGGCCGCATGCCACGCCGGTATGGCATGACAAATCCGAAACGCCAAGTTCACGCTGGTAGATCGCGGAAGTCGGCCATGATCATGGAAGTACCGCCGGTGGGGGGTGTACGAACAAATCCGAAAACTCCGACCCGGCCGACCAGGGTCGGCGCCTGGTCGTCGAGTGGACAGCCGACCTGTGAAAGATCTCAGGCTCACCGGCCCTGTCATCAAGACTAGCGGCGAAGAGCCCCGGCTAGGTAGCTGCGTCGCCGGCGTGCGGGACGCTTACAGCAGCACCCGCGCCCCCCACGACGAAGGAACAGCACCGGCCCGCGTTAGCGGCCCGCCCGCCCAGGCCCCCACCGCCACCGTCACCGCCATCAGACCGGCTCCCTCACGCCATACCGACGAAGGGTGCCCGACGGGCATGCAGGTGTCCTTACCATGTCCAACCCTGACGGGCTGAGGACCACAGGTGCCAATTCTCGCGGGCAGGACGTTAGCCCCTGGCGGTGACAAGGCCACACGGGATGGGCTGGGGAAACCGCCCGAAGGGCGCGATGGCCTGCCGGCACGATGCGCTAAAGGTGGTCACCTTGACGGGGGGACGGCACAGGCCGGAAGCTACCTGTCCCTGGGCCAGCGGCCCGGCTAGCCGCCGCACGGTAACCCCGGCCCGAGTCAGGGCACCGGGGCTGATCCCGATGCGTCGGCGGAGTCAAACTCACCGGAGGCACAATCTCCCGGGGAGGCAGACCCCAAGGCGCAGTACGCACCATCCCAGTCAGCGCCGGCACCACTATCTATCTCGAAATCGGTTCGAAGCCGAAGACGGCTGGCGCTACAGCCTGTGGGTCACCAACCTGCCCGCCACCGTGCGCGGCTGGCGCGCCAACCCCGCTTACATCGACGCCGCCCACCGGGTGCATGCCCGCGTGGAGGACGGCGTCCGCACCGGCAAAGACACCGGCCTGGGCAAATTCCCACGCGTTCGCGCTCAACCAGGCGTGGCTGGCCGCCGCCCTGATCGCCGCCGCCCTGCTGGCCTGGCTGCGGCTGCTCGCCCCCGACGGCCCGCTCGCCAAGGCCGAGCCAAAGACCCTGCGCTACCGCATCCTGCACGCCGACCAGCTGGCGCGCAGCGGCCGCCACCGGCGGCTCAAGATCTCCGCCACCTGGCCCTGGGCACCGGCGATCACAGCCGCCTGGGACCAGATCACCGCCCTGCCCCAGGCCCCCTAATGGGAACTAGCAGGTCCTCTGGGTCAGGCGAGATGCATGATGCGGGAGGCTTGTTGCCGGTAGCAGCCGGCGGGTGAGCACTGCAAGACCCCCCGGACGTGAAGTCCCGTGGTCAGACCGTGCCCCCGCCG
>WNGH01000906.1_pt1 | contig 47441 bp, 34 predicted proteins | sample 5400631 | NCBI WGS metagenome assembly WNGH01 (sample SAMN13153373, study PRJNA577476) | soil metagenome | isolation source: 115 cm soil or saprolite under Garry oak tree replicate 1 | place: USA:California | collected 2016-06-15 | reverse complement strand
CATCCGGGGCGCTCACCACCAGGATGGCCCCGTCCATCTGCGCGGCTCCGGTGATCATGTTCTTGATGTAGTCCGCGTGCCCCGGACAGTCTACGTGCGCGTAGTGCCGCTTGGCCGTCTCGTACTCCAGGTGCGCGATGGCGATGGTGATGCCGCGCTCGCGCTCTTCGGGCGCTTTGTCGATCTGGTCAAAGGCGGTGTATTTGTTGGCGGCGCTCAAGGTGGCCAGCACTTTGGTGATCGCCGCCGTTAACGTCGTTTTGCCGTGGTCGATGTGCCCGATCGTTCCCACGTTCACATGCGGTTTCGTTCTCTCAAATTTCTTCTTCGCCATTTGTTTTCCTCATCAAAACAGTGCTCAGTGCAAACATACGTGCGTCAGGGGCTGCACCCTGCTATGGCACTCGATGTGTTCTTTCGTAAATTAGTTCGTGTGTTTCCATCTCCACCCATCCTAAAAGAATGAATGAAACTTTCAAGATACCGTATGCCCGGTAGGCCTCTTCCCTGATTTCGGCTCCGAGCGAGAGGGATCGGGCAACCACTGCCTTCATCATCCCCCGGATGCGGCTGAGCCGCCCCTACATATCATTTTAGTAACCCTATAACCTGGACTTTACCTGTGTGCCTTTGCGATAATCTCATCGGCAATATTCTTTGGCACAGGATCGTAATGTGCAAACTCCATTGAATAGTTGGCACGTCCACTGGTCATAGAACGGAGGTCGTTCACATAGCCGAACATTTCAGCAAGAGGAACATAGCCCCGCACCACATACATCGTTCCACGGCTCTCCATACCCAGGATAGTTCCACGACGTCGATTGAGGTCGCCGATCACGTCTCCGTAAAATTCCTCAGAGGTGGTTACTTCTACCAGCATTACCGGTTCGAGCAGTATAGGAGCTGCTTTGCGAGCGGCTTCTTTGATTGCAATTGATCCGGCAGTTTTGAAAGCCATTTCGCTCGAGTCAACATCGTGATATGACCCATCAAAGAGGGTCACTTTCACATCGATCATTGGATAGCCGGCAATAATGCCGTTGTCCAACGTCTCTTTAATACCCATTTCAGTAGGTTTGATATATTCCCTTGGAATCACGCCACCTACAATGGCGTTGATAAACTCAAAGCCCTTACCGCGCTCGTTGGGAGCCACTTTAATCCACACATCTCCATACTGGCCATGACCACCAGTTTGTCGAACGTGCTTTCCCTGAGCCTGAGATTCGCGCGTAATTGTTTCCCGGTAGGCAACCTGTGGTCGTCCCACATTGGCTTCTACTTTAAACTCGCGGAACATACGGTCCACGATAACTTCCAGATGCAATTCGCCCATACCACTGATAATGGTCTGTGCAGTCTCTGGATCGGTATGCAACTGGAAAGTTGGGTCTTCTTCTGCCAGTTTATTTAACGCGATCGCCATCTTATCCTGGTCTGCACGAGTTTTAGGTTCAATAGCGATAGAGATCACTGGCTGAGGGAAGGTGATAGATTCGAGAACGATTGGATGCTGAGGGTCACACAAGGTATCACCGGTAAAGGTGTTTCGTAAACCCACGGCCGCACAGATATCCCCTGCTCGAATCTCATCAATATCTTCACGATGATTGGCATGCATACGCAACAGGCGTCCGATGCGCTCTGTTTTGCCCTTGGTGCTATTCTCGGTACCGGAACCCTTTGTCAGAACACCCGAATACACACGCAGGTATGATAGGCGACCGACGAAGGGGTCAGAAACGATTTTAAAGACCAAAGCACTGAATGGTGCTGAGTCACTTACTGCGCGAGTCTCTGTGCCATTTGTATCGGGGTTGATCCCGACTGGAGGTGGAATATCCAGGGGAGAAGGGAGGTAGGCAATCACCGCATCCAGCATGGCCTGCACCCCTTTATTTTTCAGGGCAGTACCACAAATGACCGGCACCAATGTGCCGGCAATAGTTGCTTTACGCAGTGCAGCAATAAGTTCCTCTTTGGTAATTTCCTCACCCTCAAGGTATTTGAGAGTAAGCTCCCCGTCAGTCTCAGCCACACGCTCAATCAGGAACTCCCGATGTTGCGTATATTCCGCCTCCATGCCCGTGGGCACGTCAGTGTGGTCCGATTTTGTTCCCAGGTCATCGGTGAAGATAACCGCCTGTTGTTCGACTAGATCGATAAATCCTTTAAAATTGCTTTCGCGGCCAATCGGTATCTGAATTGGCACGGGTACTGCATCCAGGCGGTCCCGAATCATTTGCACGGTACGCCAGAAATCAGAACCAATGCGATCCATTTTATTCACGAAGCAGATACGAGGCACATTATATTTATTTGCCTGGCGCCATACTGTTTCAGACTGTGGTTCGACACCTGCAACCGCATCAAAAACCACAACGCCGCCATCGAGGACGCGCAAAGAGCGTTCGACCTCGGCTGTGAAGTCTACGTGACCTGGTGTGTCGATGATATTAATGCGATGATCAAGCCAGAAACATGTCGTCGCGGCAGAAGTAATCGTAATGCCGCGCTCCTGCTCCTGGGGCATCCAGTCCATTGTGGCGGCCCCTTCATGCACTTCACCCATGCGGTGAATCTTTTTCGTATAGAAGAGGATACGCTCAGTAGTAGTGGTTTTGCCAGCATCGATATGAGCGATAATACCAATATTTCGAGTTTTTTCGAGTGGGAATTCTCTTGCCATGATATATAATTACCAGCGATAATGCGCGAAGGCTTTGTTAGACTCCGCCATTTTGTGTGTCTCCTCACGTTTTTTAATGGTCATACCCTGTCCGGCGGCGGCATCCATCAGTTCACTGGCAAGTTTTTCCGACATCGAGCGACCTGTACGGCCACGCGCAGACTTAATCAGCCAGCGCATCGCCAATGCATTTCCACGATCCCGGCGAACATCTATCGGAACTTGATAGGTTGAACCACCAACGCGGCGAGGCTTTACTTCAACTGTAGGCGTCGCATTCTTCAGGGCCTGCTCGAATACATCCAGCGGGGGCCGCTTCTGCTTCGCTTCAATGGCGTCAAACGCATCGTAAATGATGCGCTCAGCCAGGCTGCGCTTCCCATCCAACATCAATTTACTGGTGAAGCGAGCCACATTTCGGCTCTTGTACTTATCAACGAACTTGCTTGTTTCTCTTCAGCTCCCACTCTAGGAGCTTGAGCTTCTCTAGTATCTGGCCAATGGACCTTTCCCTTGCGTTCTGGAGAAATGTTCCTTTTTCTTCTCATCAATGCGTGCTTGACTGTCACAAACTCCCACATCTACTGTGGGGTAGATGATAACAGACACCAGAAAAGGCGTCGATTCGATTGAAAGGGATAGACCTTACAATCTCTATCGGACGCCTACACGCGGGTGCCTATCCATGAAAATGGAGGTCACTCGACTCTCACTGCGAAAGGATGAGAATACGGCATTTGTTATTCATTAGCCTCGCATAATCGTCATTTCGCGATGACGTGTGATGGTCCGACCTGCCTGAACAATTCAGGTGGTATCGGGTTTGGTGCAATGTATAGCACCCTATTTTTCTTAACCCTCAGGGTCGGGCGCAATAAATTGCGCCCCTACTTTTTGCCGCCCTTAGTTGCAGCTGCCTGTCCGGGCTTAGGCCGCTTGGCTCCATACCTCGAGCGACCCTGGCGTCTCTTTGAGACGCCGTCACTATCCAGTGTTCCTCTAACAATGTGATAGCGCACACTTGGTAAATCCTTTACGCGCCCACCACGAATGAGTACCACTGAGTGTTCTTGTAGATTATGCCCCTCGCCGGGAATGTAAGCAGTTACTTCCATCTGGTTCGTCAGACGAACACGAGCAATCTTACGCATTGCCGAATTCGGCTTTTTGGGCGTCATTGTGCGCACCTGGGTGCAAACACCACGTTTCTGTGGCGAGCCACGCAGGCGGGAAGTCCGGTTCTTCAACGCATTGTACGAATACAATAACGCCGGAGCCTTTGACCGCCTTTCTTTGTTTGATCGGCCCTTGCGGACCAATTGATTGATCGTCGGCAATGAACGATTCTCCCTATCCTCTTTTTATCCTCACGAGGGCACGATAATCCGCGCCACTACATTGCGTACATGCGGGTTCTTATAGTATCACTCCTCACCCAAACTGTCAAGAGTGTGCAGAGATGGGTTTCCGAGAGTACTAGCCCCTACCCCAACAGTACCAGCACCAATACCGGCCATGGATGCCGCATTTGTTGCCGCCAGCCGAGCCGCCGCAGCCTGTTGACGTGCGATCTGCTCGCGGCGTCGTTGCGCTATGCCGGAACCAGCAGGTATGAGTTTACCAATAATCACGTTCTCTTTGAGACCGACCAGGTGATCTGTGCGGGCCTCAATAGCGGCCTCTGTCAGCACACGGGTCGTTTCCTGAAAGGATGCCGCGGCCAGGAAACTATCGGTGTTAAGCGAGGCTTTGGTGACGCCCAAGAGCACTGTTTGTGCAGTAGCCGGCTCTCCGCCTTCCGCCAATACGCGAGCATTGGTATCCGCATAGACAAAACGGTCTACGAGATCATTTGGCAACATTTCTGTATCCCCAGGTTCCTCCACTTTCACGCGGCGCAACATCTGCCGAATGATAACCTCGATATGTTTATCACTGATATAAACACCAGTGTTACGATAGACACGCTGCACTTCTTTGACCACGTACATCTGCACGGCCTCTCGTCCCTGGATACGCAGAACATCCTGTGGATCGCGCTGACCACCAGTGATAGGGGTGCCCGCCTGAATCTTCTGACCATCGGTCACCACAATGTTGCGCGCAGCAGGGATGGGATACGATCGCTCCTCGCGTTCCTCAAAGCGAATGGTCAGCATACCATCCGCATTGATGTTCAACTCACCCTCGGTACGTGCCATTACTGGTATTGGCTCGCTGCCATTTTCAGCAGGCATCATAGCAATGACCTGATCTTTTAGTATATGATCCTTATCATTAACAAGCACTTGACTAGCCGTCGGCAGCGGATACTCATCAAAGAAGACGTTCGAGGAGACGACGCGTACCGTGCGAACATTGGTATTCGGATCCTTCACGATTTCAACGACGCCGTCGATCTCGCTAATTTCCGCTTTGTCTTTCGGCACACGTGCCTCAAAGAGTTCCTCCACGCGCGGCAGACCTTGCGTAATGTCACCCTGCGCTCCTGCAATACCACCTGTATGGAAGGTACGCATAGTCAACTGTGTACCCGGTTCACCGATTGATTGAGCCGCGATAATACCTACCGCAGCACCAATTTTTACCAGAGAATTCGCCGCCAGGTCACGTCCATAGCATTTGCGGCAGATGCCGCGATGCGCCAGGCATGCGAGTACTGAACGTACACGCACAGCTTTAACCCCAGAGTTTACAATCTCATCGACCTGTTCGTCAATCAGTTCATCACCGGGAGCGATATGCTCAAAACCTGGAATAGGTTCTGCCAGCACGCGCCCAATCAGGCGGCTGCGAATATCCGGCAACATCATTTCTTTAGAGTCGGCCTCGGTGATGAGAATTCCATCAGTCGTTCCACAGTCTTCATCGTTGACAATGACATCCTGCGCGACATCGATTAGGCGACGTGTCAGGTAGCCAGACTCTGCTGTACGCAATGCCGTGTCAGCAAGTCCCTTACGAGCGCCGTGGCTACTGATAAAGTACTCCAGCACGCTCAAGCCTTCACGGAAGTTACCACGAATTGGTACATCGATGATGCGTCCTGACGGACTCGCCATCAAGCCTCGCATACCTGACAATTGACGAATCTGCTGGAACTTTGCTTTGGTCGCACCCGACCTGGCGATAGTGTAAATGGAACCATATGGATCGAGTGTTGCCTCAACCATCCTGGTTACATTGTCGGTCGCTTCGTTCCAAACATCAACCGTCTGCTGATATTTCTCATGGTCTGTGATCAGACCATCGCGGTATTGCTCTTCCAGTTCAACGATTTTAGCATCCGCTCTGGCAAGTTCTTCCTGCTTCCCTATCGGCACCTTGACATCGCTGATAGCGATAGTTACGCCGCACTTCGTTGCGTACGTGAAACCAAGCCGCTTGATTTCATCAGCCAGTTCAGCCGTTTTGGCGCGTCCATACTCCTTGAAGCATTCGCCGATCACCTGTCTCAGGTTCTCTTTCTTCATGGCATAGTTCTTGAAGCGTAATCGCTCTGGGAGGGCCTGATTGAAGATGACGCGCCCAACGGTTGTCCTGACCCTCTTCCCATTTGCATGTATGATGGTGGCCTTGTCAGGTGGAGGATTGTCATAGACATCGACATCGCCCAGGCGTACCTCGATCGGCGTTTGCAGAGCGATGATGCCAGACTCATAGGCTAGCAGCACTTCGGTCGTGTCGGTAAAGACGCGATTCTCGCCTTTCTGATCTGGACGTTCCTGCGTCAGATAGAAACAGCCCAGCACCATATCCTGGCTAGCGCCGATGGATGGATCGCCGGTACCAGGAGAGAGCAGATTGCGTGTCGAGAGCATCAACTGGCGCGCCTCATCCTGTGCTTTATCAGAGAGTGGTACGTGCACCGCCATCTGGTCACCGTCAAAGTCTGCATTGAAGGCTGAACAGACCAGCGGGTGCAGTTGTATAGCGCTGCCCTCTACCAATACCGCCTCGAAAGCCTGGATACCAAGGCGGTGCAATGTTGGTGCGCGGTTCAACAACACTGGATGGTCTTTGATGACCTCTTCCAGTACATCCCACACTTCAGGCTTCACGCGCTCGACAAAACGTTTCGCGCTTTTGATATTGTGTGCGAAGTTCTGCTCCACCAGTTTGCGCATAACAAACGGTTTGAACAGTTCTAGCGCCATTCTCTTGGGCAGGCCACATTGGTGCAGCTTCAATTCCGGACCAACCACAATCACGGACCGACCAGAGTAGTCTACGCGTTTACCAAGCAGGTTTTGACGGAAGCGCCCCTGTTTACCCTTGAGCATATCTGAGAGGCTCTTCAGTTTATGATTTCCTGAGCCCGCCACGGCACGACCACGGCGTCCATTATCGATGAGGGCATCACACGCCTCTTGTAGCATGCGTTTCTCATTGCGGATAATGATCTCTGGCGCGCTCAACTCTAATAGCCGCTTGAGACGGTTATTGCGGTTAATAACACGACGATACAGATCATTCAAATCCGACGTGGCAAAGCGGCCGCCATCGAGCTGCACCATTGGGCGCAGGTCTGGTGGTAAAACTGGCAAAACCGTCAGGATCATCCACTCGGGCGAAGTGTTTGACTTACGGAATGCCTCGACTACTTTCAGGCGCTTGGTAGCCTTCTTGCGACGCTGACCAACTGTTGAACCAATTTCGCGGCGCAGTTCACCGGCCAACTTATCCATGTCCAGGCCAGCAATCAGCTCGCGTACTGCTTCAGCTCCCATCCCTGCTCGGAAAACGCCCCCAAAGGCATCTTTCAGCTCGCGGTAGCGACCCTCCTGCAGGAGGTCCATCTTCTTGAGACCCTCAAGATCACGCCGCAATTGCTCTAAACGCTGTCTATTACTGACACGCTCTAACTCCAGGTGCGACTGCGCGGAGTCGATTTGTCCCTGGTATTCAAGCTTCGTGCGTTCAGCATCACGATCGCTTTCCAGGCGAGTAGCCTCGATTTCGCGTCGCGCATTCTCGGCAATATCATTGCGACAAATCTCGGCCTTTTGTTCCAACGATTCGGTATGTCTCGGTGTGACTACATCACCTTCGGCCACAATGATCTGACCCGTTGGTTCAAAGATGATATCCTCTTCAGCCGGTTGGCCCATTGAGGCGCGCAACTGTGCCAGTGTATCACTCTCTGCTCGCCTCGCCGCCTCCAACTCTTGCTCGCGGCGGGCTTCAGCCTCCACACGGTCTTCCTCGATGCGATTTCTCGTTTTGAGGATATCGCTATCTCGTTTATCCTTCAACTGGTCGATCAACTCTACAACCTGTTCATCCAGATTCTGTTCCAGCTTGAGAAGTTCCTCGTCCATGTGCATCAGTTCGCGCTGGCGAGCATCCTCATCAATATCAGTGATGACGTAGAGCGCAAAGTAGAGGATACGCTCCAGGTTGCGGGGCGATAGGTCAAGCAAGAGACCGATGCGACTGGGTGTGCCCTTGAAGTACCAGATGTGGCTCACGGGTGAAGCCAGTTCGATATGTCCCATGCGCTCACGACGCACCTTTGAGCGTGCCACCTCTACACCACACTTATCACAGACAATCCCCTTAAAACGGACTCGTTTATATTTACCGCAGTAGCACTCCCAGTCCTTGGTGGGTCCGAAGATACGCTCACAGAACAGCCCATCTTTTTCTGGTTTGAGCGTTCGGTAGTTAATCGTCTCTGGTTTCGTGACCTCACCGTAGCTCCAACCACGAATCTGTTCTGGGCTAGCGAGGCTAATACGGATTGCGTTAAAGTCATTTACTTCGAGCATGTTGCCTCCTGGCGTAAGAACGTCATTGCTCAATCAATGTAGACAATTGAGTCAATCACATCCATTCCACCCCTGGGCACCCGTAAGGGTCGCCCTTACATGTCGCATTACATTTAGAAAATGGGCATACGCCCTCTATCAGTACTTACCCAATAACTACATCAGCATAATTGTTCCAAGGTGATCATTGCAGGGCAACCGCGAGGGTTGCCCTACATTTTAGTTTAGTGTTAGTTTAGTGGTCTCCCTCAAAACCGGATAGGTTGATACCTAGCTCGGGCATGACATCGTTAGATGTATCTTCAACGAACTGGATTTTTTGCTCATCCTCGTTAAGCACCTCTACGTTGATGCCCAGGCTCTGCAACTCCTTGACAAGTACTTTGAAGGATTCAGGTACGCCAGGCTCCATAATATTTTCGCCTTTGACGATGGCTTCGTAGGTCTTCACGCGCCCTACAACATCATCTGACTTAACCGTCAGGATTTCCTGGAGTATATTAGCCGCGCCATAAGCTTCAAGTGCCCAGACTTCCATTTCGCCAAAACGCTGTCCACCAAACTGGGCCTTACCGCCCAGTGGCTGCTGCGTTATCAGGCTATATGGACCCGTTGAACGAGCGTGTACTTTGTCTTCAACCAGGTGCGCCAGTTTCAGCATGTAGGTATAGCCAACTGTGATTGGGTGGTCAAACGGTTCTCCGGTTCGTCCATCAAAGAGTTGCACTTTACCTGTCTCGGGCAGATTGGCGCGGCGCAGAAATTCCTCAATGTCTTCCTCTGTTGCGCCATCGAAAACAGGAGTCGCTATCTTAAAGCCCAATTTTTCCGCGGCCCAACCCAGGTGAGTCTCCATAATCTGCCCAATATTCATCCGGTGCGGCACACCCAACGGGTTCAGGATAATATCTACCGGTGTGCCATCTGGTAGAAATGGCATATCCGCTATTGGGAGCACCCGCGAGATAACGCCCTTGTTACCGTGGCGTCCGGCCATTTTATCTCCTGCACCAATTTTGCGCTTCTGGGCAATGCTCACCCGCACAAGTTGGTTGACACCTGGAGGCAACTCATCGCCGGCATCACGTGAAAAGACTTTGACTTCGACAACCTTACCGCGTTCTCCGTGAGGTACCCTCAGAGAGGTGTCTTTGACTTCACGAGCCTTCTCACCGAAGATAGCACGCAAGAGCTTTTCTTCTGCCGTTAATTCTGTCTCACCTTTTGGCGTGATTTTACCAACGAGAATGTCTTGCGGCCCCACCTCTGCTCCAACATAGATGATGCCGCGTTCATCCAGATTTCGCAGTCCCTCTTCACCAACATTAGGTATATCGCGCGTGATCTCCTCAGGCCCAAGCTTGGTATCGCGAGCATCGACCTCGTACTTTTCAATATGTATCGAGGTAAAGTAGTCTTCACGGACGATACGTTCGCTAATAAGAATGGCATCTTCATAGTTGCCACCCTCCCAGCTCATAAAAGCGACGAGGATGTTTTGTCCGAGGGCAAGCTCACCGTTCTCTGTCGATGAACTGTCGGCGATAACCTGTCCCACGTTGACATAGTCACCTTTGCGCACAAGTGGCCGCTGAGTGATACAGGTACCGGCGTTAGAGCGGACGAATTTACGCAGCCGGTACGTATGAAGCTCGCCTTCGTCGTCGACGATATCAATTTTTCGCGCAGTAGCTGAGACAACTTCGCCATTGTCCTTGCTCACCTGCACCTGGCCGGAGTCTATAGCTACCTGCCGTTCAATGCCTGTCCCACAGATAGGAGACTGTGGCCGCAACAATGGTACTGCCTGGCGCTGCATGTTTGCGCCCATGAGCGCGCGGTTTACGTCGTCGTGCTCAAGGAATGGGATGAGTGCGGTAGCGACGCTGACGGTCTGGCGCGGCGAAACATCCATATAGTCCATGTTATCCGCGCTTTCCATAGCGAACTCACCTTGATAACGCGCAAGAACGCGTTCCTCGGCAAACTCATTATTTCCAGTGAGCTTTGTATTGGCCTGAGCAATCCAGAAATTCTCTTCGTCATCAGCGGTACGGTAATCTACTTCGAGGGTAACAAAGGGTTTTATCCTGATCTCTGCATCTCCAAGAATTTGAGACAATTGAGCGAAAAGCGGCTCGTCGACGCGCACGCGCGTACGCGCTTTGATCAGTACAGTGCCATCGGCAGCTCCCACATCTTCACGCTCGCGGCCGGCGATGCCGCGAAATTCACGACCAATTAAACGTGGATCATTGGCTGGGAGCCGTTTATACACTTTACGATAGGGCGTCTCGATGAAACCGTACGGGTTGATCTGTCCATAGGTAGCGAGGTTACCAATAAGTCCAATATTTGGACCTTCAGGGGTCTCGATTGGGCAGATACGGCCATAGTGCGATTGATGCACGTCTCGTACGTCGAAACCCGCGCGCTCACGAGAGAGACCTCCGGGGCCAAGAGCCGAGAGACGACGCTTGTGGCCAATCTCAGCGAGGGCGTTGGTCTGATCCATAAACTGCGAGAGCTGGCTGCCACCGAAAAATTCCTTCATAGCAGCGACGACCGGGCGAATGTTGATAAGCGCGTTGGGCGTTGCCTGCCCCGGCTCCTGGATACTCATGCGCTCCTTAACAACACGCTCCATACGCAGGAGGCCAACACGGAACTGCGTCTGTATCAGTTCTCCAACGCAGCGTACACGGCGATTGCCGAGATGGTCGATGTCGTCTTTACGACCATGTCCATTATTCAATTCTATCAAGCGACGGATAATGTTGACCAGGTCATCCTGGGTCAAGATGCGTTCGCTTTGTGGCGTAGAGAGGTCAAGCTTACGATTAAGCTTATAGCGACCGACGCTACCAAGATCGTAGCGACGCGGGTTAAAAAAGAGATTTTTCACCAGCGAACGAGCATTGTCGATGGTGGCAGGATCGCCAGGACGCATTTTTTTGTACAACTCGAGAAGGGCCTCGTCTTCTCTTTTCACGGGGTCGCGATCCAGCGTAGCCTGGATGTAGCGGATATTGGGATCATTATCTACATTACTGAAAACATCTAGAATACCCTGATCCGTTGTGAGGTCTAGCTCTTCAGCATGATATTGATCCTTGGCCAGGCTGGCAATAGCCCGAAGCAATGTAGTGATAGGCAATTTACGCTTCCGGTCTATTTTGACGGTCAGTAAGTTTTTGTTACTGGTCTCAAATTCCAACCATGCGCCTCGACCAGGGATAAGCTTGGCGGCAAAGAGCCTGCGACCAGTTGTGGCATCTTCATCGGCGGTGAAGTATACGCCGGGGGAGCGCACCAGCTGGCTAACGACAACACGCTCGGCGCCGTTGATAATGAAGGTACCTTCCTTGGTCATAAGGGGAAAATCACCCATAAAGATGTCTTTCTCAATAATCTCACCAGTCTCTTTGTTGATGAGACGGGCTTTGACATTGAGTGGGGCAGAGTATGTGGCATCGCGGTCACGACACTCGTCCTCGTTATATTTGGGCTTGCCAAATGGCTCAGGAGGCACAATAAATTCTAGACTAAGATTTTTACCGGTAAAGTCTTCAATAGGAGAGATTTCTTCAAAAAGTTCGCGCAGACCTTCTTTCTTAAACCATTCAAAAGAGTCAAGCTGAATCTGAATCAGCCCCGGCATTGGCCGTATATCAGGGATACGTGCAAATGAAACGCGCTCGGGGAGAGCCACAGCCCTGCTGCTAACTGCCATGTGTAGTGTTCTCCTCTCACCTTATTGCCCACATGAGGAAACGAATAGAGATACGCATATAAAGAGGGATGCGCATCTCCACGCAAACAAAAAAACGGAAAAAGATATTACTCAGGATGATATCTAATAAGCCTGTGTTGAAAGACGTTCAATGACAAGAAAAGTAACCGCAAATTGCCTTCGCAAGCGGTTACTCCTACTCCCCTACACGAACAAGTTGTTCTCGGCTCACCCACATTGCACGCTACTTGTATTTGAACAAAGAAAGATGTCACCAATAAAAACAACGAAATACGCTACATTATTCCCTGTATACAGTACTCAGGTACTAACAGCACACTGTGTACAATATACACTTTGACATTTCTCGCGGTACCGCAGTCAATGATGGGCAACGTGGCTTTCAGCATCTTGCGCTTGTTTGTAGTACCTAAAGTTGCAGTATCCTTATGGGGAATGACGTAACGTCAAATGTTTGATCTATCTATCTTCTTTGCTAGCTCGCACCAGCCAACAATGATACAAATTGTGTACAGTACTGATTACTGTTCCAAGTGTATATGTTCTGGCAGGATGTAAGTATACTACCAGTTTGCAAGGATGTCAATAGCAATTTTTGCATTTTTCCGATATTTCACGACAAAATGGTGCAATTATGGTGCCCAGCCAAACAAATAGCCCTTTTATGAGTGAAGATTACTTCTGAGGTCTTCAAAAAGGCTGGTATACAAATATCTTTCGGCGGCACTAGGAAAAATAGTGACGATGACTTTGCCGCGGTTTTGTTCTTTGCGAGCCTCTTGTAAAGCGGCCCAGGCTACGGCACCACTACTGATACCAACAGAGAGGCCTTCTTGTTCCATGAGACGAATAGCAGTAGTGATAGCATCCTGATCGGTGACGGGGACAACAGAGTCGATGAGATCAACGCGCAGGGTGTCAGGCTGAAAACCCGCTCCAAGGCCTTCAATGCGATGTGGCCCGGGGCGCCCACCAGATAAGATAGCACACGAGGCTGGTTCGACGGCGATGACTTCGATGGAGGGCTTACGAGAACGCAGTCCTTCCGCGACGCCAGTTAAGGTTCCTCCTGTACCCACGCCGATGACAACCATGTCGACTGCTCCAGAGGTCTCTTCCCAAATCTCCACGGCAGTACCTTCCCGATGAGCACGCGGGTTGGCCTGATTGTAGAATTGTTGTGGATACCAGGTATTTGGGAGTGTGGTGCGTAGTTCGATTACCTTGTTTATAGCTCCTCTCATACCCTGGTTGCTGGGTGTAAGAAGGATCTTCGCACCGAAGCGCTGGATGAGGAGGCGTCGTTCCAGAGAAATGGTGTCTGGCATGGTGAGGATGCATTGGTAGCCACGAGCAGCAGCGAGCCATGCGAGAGAGACACCCATGTTGCCACTGGTAGGTTCAGTAATGGTACCACCAGGACGTAAAAGCCCTTGCGACTCTGCTTCGCAGATCATCTGTAGGGCGACACGGTCCTTAACACTACCGCCCGGACTATACATTTCTAGTTTGGCGAGGACGGTAGCAATTGCGCCTGAAGTCACGCGTTTTAACTCGACGATGGGTGTGCGACCAATAAGTTCTGTCACATCTTTCGCCCAGTAGGCCATAACTCTTCACCTGCCGTTGTTAACGATCTCAATGGTAGTGACCGCACAGTAGATACAATTCAAGCGGATGCATTTACATTTCCTGGAAAGGAAGCAAAGCTTGAATCATGCGGAGTAGTTCTTCAATCTCAAAGGGTTTCCGTAGCAGGAGACCTGTTTGGAGCCCCATGCGATGCAGTTCCCAGTCGTGGCTGCCCGTGATGACAATGATAGGAGTGTTCTTCGTATTGCTATGTCCACGCAGGATCTTAAAAAGAGAGGCTCCATCAAGATTGGGTAATCCAACATCTAATAAAATGAGATCCGCATCGAGTGCTGGTAAGGAGGTTCTGGCTTCTTGTCCATCAGAGAAAATTTGAAGCCGCAAGTTACCGAAGCAGCCCAATATATCACGGAACATGCCCGCCAATCTTGCATCATCCTCTACAATGGCTATCAACCTATCATTACTGGATGTGGGCATTGTAAATTCGGCCCCCGCATTATCCACTTGCTACCATCCCTGTCTCATGACGTATTCGCTTTAGTCCTCTCTGCTCTTCACCCTGAACATCCGCTCGAGGTTTCCCTACATGTTTTAGATGTAGTACATCATCTCCATTGTGCCTGTTTGATGCTGTTGTGCCAGTTCCTCAATAGTGGTTGAGTTGAGCAAGATCTGTGTCATTTCATCAATCTTTTGCCAGACCACACGTAAGGCGCACCCAGGCGAAAGCTTGCAAAAATCAGGGTTGGGGAGACATTCCATCGGTGGAACATAGCCCTCCAGCGCTTGCATAACCTGGGCCATAGTAATTTGGGCTGGTGGCTTCGCAAGCATATGTCCACCCTTTGGGCCACGAACACTTTTCACTAAGCCTTCTTTGCGCAGGGCCATTAATATCTGGTCGAGATATTGCTCTGGAATATACTGACGTCTAGCGATGTCGGCACTTTCGACCGGCCCCTGTCCATAGTATGCAGCCATATCAAGCATAGCTCGCAAACCATAATCGCCCTTCATTGTGAGTTTCATTATGACAACCTTTCCAGCAGGGCTACCAATATGGGCCAAAAGAAACTTTAATCAATACCAGGCCAGAATACCAACATGTAAGTGATGCCACTACAGGATATATCAGCAAGGAAAGTCTGTCAATGGTTTGCACTTGCTCTTACAACCGCCTGTAATGGGATAGAATCGACTACGCCAGCACAAGGCTATTGTAATAAGGACAGCCCCAATTGCAGCAACAGCATGAAACCAGCCACGCAGAAAAGGTCTCTTAGAGACTATCAGGCCGCCGCTGACTTGACGATAATACGTGCTGCCAGGATGGTCGTCGTGTCGAGGGTATCTGTACGGGTGCGCACTTCTACCACCTCTCCGACTTTCAAATCGCTAAAAGTGGCTGATCCATTTGGCGTAGCATATGTTGTTTTGTCATTGACGCTAACCGTGACGGTTTTATGCTCATGAGTCAGGGCGATTACAAATGTATGATCCCCAAGGGATTGGATGGTTCCTACCACTCTATAGACACTACTGATGTTCGTATTAATAGCCTCAGTTGGCGATGGGGTGAGCGGTAATAGAGACGTTTGAGCAGGATTTGATAGAAGAATGGCGAAGGCGTAGGTTGACACCCCTATCAATAGTATAAGTAAGACACCAATTATTATCAGCAGCCGTTTGATAGTCATAGAAAAACTCCCGAAAATGTCTAGCGAGATATATTTTGACTTGATGATTATGGTTATTGTAATACAAATCTCCATGCATTGTCTAAGGTGATTACTTTAAGGTAGGGAATATCTACACCGACCAGCTCAAAGCCAAAAATTAGATTCTGCTGAGAAAAGCGTCAAGGAAACAATATTGACTTGCACTGCGCTCAAGAGATACCTATAATGAATTTAATACAATTACCGGGATGTGGTAGAAAGTTAACTGAATCGCATCTCTTTCTGTTTTACAGTTCCTTGTCTGTGAAAAAAAGGCAATATACTATGCAACAGGATTCAATCAGAAGAAGTGATATAGCTGCGGATTCCGTTGAGCTACAGGAAGCAGACCTTCAAAGGCGCGGAAGTATTGAAATGCAACCTGCAAGCCTGGGTAAATCCCCCAACGCATCAAATCCAACCCAATTAAAGGTACTCGTGATTGAGGATGAAGAAAATATTATTGAACTTATCAAACTGGGTCTGCGCTATGAAGGTTTTCAGGTTGAAGCTGTTTCGGACGGACTGGAGGGATTGACTATCACGCAGCGTATCAATCCTGATATAGTCATCCTTGACCTGGGGCTACCTTCCGGTAGCATAGACGGGCTAGAGGTATGCCGGCGTCTGCGCATTAACCCGACGACACAGGATGTGCCGGTGTTAATACTGACCGCCAGGGGCGAAGTGGAGGACCGCGTGGCTGGTTTGAAGACTGGAGCAGATGATTACCTGACAAAGCCTTTTAGTTTTGAAGAGCTAGTTGCTCGTATCCGAGCCATTCTTCGCCGTCAGCGCCGTTCTTCCGTTTCTATACCCGGTAACAGTGCGCTTGAAAGAGAGGGTCAGGTATTACAGTTTGGCGATTTGCGACTACATATGACAACTCGAGAAGTTAGCCGTGCAGGCCGTCATATCGAGTTAACCGTTACCGAATTCAATCTGCTGCATTTGTTTATGAGTCACCCGCGCCAGGTGCTGGACCGCCAGACAATACTAAACAAAGTGTGGGGCTACGACTTTCTCGGCGAAACCAATATCATCGAAGTTTACGTGAGGTATTTAAGAGAGAAAATTGAAGATTCACCCAGCACCCCTCGTTTGATTCAAACAGTTCGCGGAGTGGGATATGTCTTAAAAGACTAAAAGGGCGAGGATAGTACGTAATGCCAGCAGAATTGAAAAACGTTTCATCCGCCGTCTACGACGGAGAGAGTGGAGATGAAAAGACTGATGATAAACTGAGTCCTTACAGTTCCTGGCGTCGTCGTCCGCTCTCAGGACTGCTCTGGCAAATGACGTTTTTCTACGGTTTACTCATCTGTGTTCTACTGATTCTACTTAGCATTTGGACTTCGTACGCCATCTTACATATAACAATACAGGGCGTTCTGCTGACAAGTTTACAGATAGTAGCGGCTCTACTAATTGTTATTGGAGTATTTGCCCTTTTCTTTCTGACGCTTTATTTGCTGCGCCCCTTGCGGCGAACGTCAGATGCAGCCCAGGCTATCACTCTTGGTGATTTACAACAGCGAAAACGTCTTTTACCTCTCATGAAAGGTGATGATGAGGTGAGTAGGATCGCTGCGAGTTTGAGTATCATGGGTGAACAACTTGAGCGCGCCACAAAAGCGCAACAATCCTCAGAACAGCGATTTCGTCGCTTCATCTCTGATGCTTCTCACCAACTTCGCACTCCATTGACGTCAATACGTGGTTTCACGGAAGTATTGATGCGCGGAGCAAAAGATGATCCAGAGACAGCGCTGCGTGTCTTAAAGCTCATTAAAAGTGAGGCTGAACGTATGACGCGCCTGATCAATGATTTGTTACTATTGGCTCGTCTTGATGATGCCCAAAACCTGGAAAAACAAGTTATTGACCTGGTCAGCCTGGCGCTCGAAGGAGTGGAGCGAGCAAAAGAACTGGCAACAGATGGGCGGAAGATAGACATCTACTTCTCAACACACGAGCGACTGAACATACAGGCAAACGCTGATCAACTCAAGCAGGTGTTACATATCCTGTTTGATAATGCAATAAAATACGGTCGGCCAGCACCTGACGGTTGGATTCGCCTTCAACTAGATTGTCAAGATGGTTATGCGATCATACAAGTTATTGATAATGGGAAGGGCATTCACCCAGACGACCTCCCTCATATCTTTGAACGCTTTTACCGGGGCGAACACATGTCTACCTATGCATCTCCCTGGAAGGTTCCTCAGGGTACAGGACTTGGCCTCTCAATTGCCAGGGCGATAGCGCTGGCGCATGAGGGAACTATTACTGTCGCGAGTACCCCCGAAAAAGAGACCATCTTCACGGTGAAAATACCCCGCGTAACAGAGTAAACAATCTTCTTTCCTATTCTTTTCAATAAGATTGACCGCCTTCCACCTGCGTGATACACTGCGATGAAACGGAACACAAGATGGTATGTATAGCAATAAGATCGCTAGAAACCCAGGGAGGGCGCTATGTGGACCTCAACATTAGAACTTGATCCTGCACATGTTATACCTACGAAACTTCTCGGATATATCTGGCGTGGAGCCTATTTCTCTTCGTTTGCTCCCCTACAAGTACGAAATTTACCCCGACAGTCACTACCTGCATCCAACTGGGTGCGCGTACGTAACTCGTTCGCAGGCATTTGCGGAAGCGATCTGCATCTCATTTTCGTTGATGGAGACTTCAACATTGCACCCGCAGCCATACCCAATCATGGTCTCTCATATCCAGGTCACGAGGTTGTCGGAGAAGTAATAGAAGTCGGGAATGACGTGCATCATTTACGTGTCGGTGACCGGGTTGTGCTGCAATCTGGACCCAACTGCATCACAGCAGGCGTACAACAACCCTGCCGCTCGTGCGCCTCTGGCCATTATAGCCTCTGTGAGAACGGCGCTCTGCCCGGCCCACAACCAATAGGCGGTGGATGGAGCGAGGAGATGTTGCTCCACGAACAACAACTCTTTCGTATTCCCCAGGACATACATGATATGCAAGCTGTTCTTTTGGAACCAACCGCAGTTGCCGTTCATGCCGTCTTACGTCATTTACCACAGGCAAAAGATCGTGTGCTTATTATTGGTGCCGGCACAATAGGTCTACTTATCTTACAAGTTGTCCGCGCTCTTGCCCCCGAGGCTGAAGTGTGTGTAATGGCACGTCACCCCTTCCAGATCGAACAAGCGGCGCGCTTAGGTGCACAGATTATCTACCCACAGGATAGCTATAGAGAGATACAACGAGCTACCAGCGCACAGCTCTATGAGGGTATATGGGGTAACAAGGTGTTGTTAGGTGGCTATGATGTTACATACGATACCGTCGGCAGCGCACATACCACGCAAGATGCGCTCAGATGGGCACGAGCTGGCTCAACCGTGGTCGTGGTGGGCGTATATCTTCACCGCATGCGTATCGACCTCACCCCCATATGGTACGAGGAGATCAATCTCATTGGTACAAAGGGTCATGGTATGGAGACCTGGCCTATTGGTACATCCAAGAAAACACCTACTTTTAAGATCGCTGTTGAGCTGATACAGCGAAAACTGATTTTTCCCGATAAATTGATTACCCACAGTTTCCCTCTCAGCGGCTATCGCGAGGCCCTCATGACAGCAGCAAATAAGGCCCGCAATCGGGCCATCAAAGTTGTATTTGACTACTCGAAACAACCACCATCGGTTGTTCCAAATGTACGTGCGGCTGCACGTCGGCGCCAGCGAGCAATAACCCCCCCTATCGATTCTCGTCCACCTCAGTCGCTAGCAACCTACGATTCGGGACTGTCACAAGGAGCTTCTCTGCCCTTGATAGAAGAAGAAGTGCTGTATAGTGCACCTGCAGTTGTAGATGAGAGGCTCACTACACATCAAGAGGTATCCCCTTCCCCTGATGTACCCACGATTGATGAGATGGCAGAAGAGACACCATTTGCAACTGATATCTTTGAAGAGGCTGATTTTGGTACTGCTGATAGGGTACCTGTGTTGCCTTACGATTTTGAAAACGAAGAGAGCGATACTACCACAGTACCTGTCTCTGCCCAGTTCCAATTGGAAGATCAATCTCTTGTGTTCTCCTCCGGCGAGCATGAGGAGACTGCCGCCAGTGAGAGCGCAACCTCTCTAGCAGAAACAGAAAAAGAGCACTCAATTTTACAGGAGGCGTCTTTACCCGGAAGCGGCGAACTAACCCTATCACCTGCTCCAGAAGTAGCGGAAGAGGACGCTAACTGGCTCCATTTCCATTCTCTTTCTCTCCTACGCGCTGACGAAAGTCCGTCCTGGCTACAGGCTCTAACTCCTACACAGGCTGACGAGGGTGAGAAAGAAACCCCATTCACTGCTACCAGCGACATCAACGAAGAAAGCTCTGGCGGCCAATTCACTACTCCTACAACAACTGATAGCGAGGCAACTCAAACTGTCGATGTCTCAGCGCCGAAGCGTTCTCGTACAAAGCGTAAAACGAGTGAACAGCGGGTCACGCAGCAGCAGACAGCACACAGTGAAGAGAGCGAAAGCGATCAATCGCAGCCTTCCACACCCGAAAATCAGGAGCAACAAGAGTCTACTGAAACAGCCCAGTAAGTAGTTCGATGTAACAAAAAGCCCTGACTGCGCGTTACACACAATAGTTAGACCATCAAGAAGCCTTTATCTACTATGCAAAGGTGAGGAGTCTCTATGACCATCGATAATGAACATAAAGAAAAATCTTCACCACCTCCACATATTTCATCTTCACAGAAGGGAAGAGCAAAGCCTCGTCGTATCGCTCTACCCATCATGGTCACGCTGGCGCTTCTGGCAATCCTGGTGATCGCAGGAGTTTTTTTTGAACAAAGTCTCCTGGCTGGCGCCAAATCCATTAGTGCACCAACTCCACCCGCACAAAAAACCCTACACGTGGGCCAATTTGTACAACTGCCGCTGAATGCAAGCCAGCTCAACTCACTCAGACATCTTGTTGACTATATGCAGTATAAGCAACTCGCCAGAATGTATGTATCGCGCATGAGCCTGGACGTCGAATTGGGCCAACTGATCATGGTCGAATATTCCGATACGTACTACTCGCCAGACCTGGATACGATGATCAACAAGTTGCACGCGGGCGGCGTCATTATGTACGAATTTCAAATGAATACCTTCAATCAGACCAAGCATGACATCGCTCAAATGCAACAGCATGCAACGTTCCCGCTACTCATCTCAACCGACGAAGAGGGCGGCCCATATGTCCGTCGACTCTCGCACATTTATGGTTATCGTATGTCGGCGACCGACATTTACAATACAGGCAATCCTGCCGTCGCAACTCAACAGGGGCATAAGGCCGCCCATGATCTAGCAGCGCTTGGTATCAATAATGACCTTGCCCCCGATGTCGACGTGAACCTTGTGAATGGCTATGACATGGTGACGCGTACCTTTGGGAACGACCCTCAATCTGTGATCAAATTCGCAGGAGCCTATCTGCGAGCTATGCAGAGTGATGGAGTTGTTGCCTGTATCAAGCATTACCCTGGTCTGGGAGACGCCGTCATCGATGCGCATAAAGGCTTGCCGGTCGTTAATCGAACCAGGCAGCAGATTTATGATGTCGAACTTGCGCCCTTCAAACACTTTATTCAATCGCAGAACAAATTGGATAATCCTGGGATGATTATGCCGACCGACGTACTCATGCCCGCCATTGACTCCAGATATCCGGCAGAACTTTCACACATCTTTATGACCGATATTCTGCGCAAGCAATTTGGTTATGATGGTGTTGTACTCACCGACGCCCTTTACATGCAAGGCATTACCCAGACATGGAGTATGCCGGAGGCAGCGGTCCTGGCGCTCCAGGCAGGCAATGATATGTTACTTGGCCCTACTGGCGCGGGCCAGACGATCGACATACTCAACGCCATCAAACAGGCTCTGAAGGACAGGCAGCTCACCAAGGCACGTATCGACGAGGCCGCAACCCGTATCATTGCCCTCAAGATGGAATATCACCTGATGCCAGCCATTCCGCCACAGGCGTGACGATTATCAAATAAGAAGGGCCCTGTACAGGGCGAGCACAAGCCCCGGGGCGAAGGGCGAGCACAAGGCCACAGGGCGAGCACAAGGCATCGCCCCTACTATGGACGGCTTCGCAAGCCGGGGCGTGCATGGTGGCGGAGGAACGTTTCACATTTTTTCGCGCTGTATGCGTTCAATGATGCCTTTGAGCCTGCGAGTTTCAGATACGTGTTGATGTTGCAGGCGCTCTATCTCTTGCTCCATTTGCTTCTGAACCTGCTCTATGCGTTGCTGTGTTTCAATCTGCATCTGCTCTATGAGGTTTCTCATATGCAGGATAGTTTCAACGCCTGCGAGATTGACACCCAGATCCTCCATTAAGCTGCGAATCTGAATGACACGCTCGATATCGCGGTCAGAGTATAAGCGTGGGCTGTGGGGGCTACTTCCCTTGCGGGCAGGGGAAATGAGTCCCAACCGTTCGTAGTGACGTAATGTCTGCTCATGCACAGCGGCTTTCTCTGCTGCCACGCTGATGATATACCAAGCGCCGTCCCCTTTCTCTGGCACAATTTATCCCCCCTTCCTACATGTAGGACTCGACGCGCCGGGTACGAGCCAATTTCTCAAACAGCTCGCGCTCCTCGCTGGAGAGGTGTGTTGGGAGAAGCACCTGGACGCGCGCATAGAGGTTACCACTACCCTCACCACGCAGGTGAGGCATCCCTTTACCGGCCAGGCGGAAGAGGCGGCGATTCTGTGTTTCTGGTGGAATAGTCAACGCCAGTTTGCGTCCATCGGGGGTGGGCACGGGAACCTCGCCTCCCAGCATCATGGTAACAAGGTCAACATCAGCATCAACATAGAGGTCATCCCCCTTCCGTTCAAACTTAGGATCGGGTTTGACGCTGATGACCAGGTAAAGATCGCCTCGCGGTCCTCCGCCAACGCCGGGCTGTCCTTCGCCAGCAACGCGAATCTTGGAACCGTTATCAACGCCGGCGTTGATCTTGACCTGGATACGCTTATTGCGTGGTATCATGCCCTGGCCACCACAGTTCGTACAGGACTTATTATTGATCTCGCCTGTTCCTTTACAGATAGGACAGATTTCCGTTGACTGAATATTGAAGGTACGCATTCCTCCAAGATAGGCCTCTTGTAGGGTTACCTCTACGGGTTGTTCAATACTTTCCCCGGCCCGGCGCAAATCTTCCCTTGGGCTTCGCGCGCCGGTGTTTGCCATACCGGAACGGCCGAAGAGTGCTTCGAAGAAGTCGGAGAAAGCAGGGCCTCCTCCTGCTTCAAACTCATAGGGAGTTGACGAGGTCCGGCCACCAAAATTATAGGCGCGCCTGGTGCCGGCTGGCGGAGGTCCAAACTGATCTTGCCAGTTGGGGCCAAGCGTGTCGTATTTGTTCCGTTTGTCAGGGTCAGAGAGAACTTCATAGGCTTCATTAATTTCTTTGAATTTCATTTCAGCCTTTTTATCACCGGGGTTGACGTCTGGATGATGTTTGCGAGCCAGCTTACGAAACGCTTTTTTGATTTCATCCGCGGAGGCCCCTCGCGGAACATTGAGTATTTTGTAATAATCTTTGTATTCCATAGACTTGCTCCCTTGAACAGCCCTTTGTTTATTTTATGCTATCAATACAATCAAGCGCCTTCTGCAGGCCTGCTTATTGTTTATTGCCCATGCTAACCTTGACGCGGGCCGGGCGGAGCGTTTCATCACCGAGGGTATAGCCTTTGAGAACCTCTTCGACGATGGTACCCTCGGGCTTATCACTGTCTTCGACAGCTTCAATCGCCTCGTGAACATAAGGGTTGAACGGCTCACCAACCGTTGGCACAGGGGCCAATCCTTCACTGCGCAGGACTTCGTTCATTTGCCACTGAACCATACGCAGCGCCTGCTGCAATCCCTGGCGATCCAATGTATCTTGAAAGGTTAGCGCGCGATCGACGTTGTCGATCACTCCAAGTAATTTCTGTAGTAGTGCCTTTTTCTGGTTTTGCACACGATCAGCCAGCACACGTTCCTGGCGCTTGCGGAAATTATCCATATCGGCGCGCTCACGCACATATTTATTCCAATGTTCACTTGCTTCCTGCCGCGCCTGTGCAAGCTGCTCTTCTAGTTCAGCAATGCGAGCGGCCTCTGGCGAAGCGGTTTCTTCTTCAGTCGGTGGTATTTCCTGAGCTTCTTCCATTATCAGGTATAACTCCTTATCAGCTTTATAGTGTGGTGTCACATGTCAGGAGTGCTTGCGGGGGTTTTTTCGCCGTTTTTCCCTCAACACGCCCCGGAAAATAGGTTCCTTTAGCAAGATTTATCGTTACTACAGTATAAATCTTGAGTCGGTTGCTGTCAAGTTTTGAGAGTGTGCTAGTGTGCTCGCTATTTCCGGCAATTAGCGAGTAAATTGCTCTATTTTTTTCGGAAATAGATGAGTTCCGTGTGAACGCCTTCTTCTATACATTATACAGGGGACGCCAAATAGCGGGATATGGGAGAATTACCAATGTTGACAATAGGCTGGAAATGGTTAATGATATTCATGACATAAACGTGTTCATTTTACTCAATCGTGTTGAAGAGCACTTACTCCATACGAAAGGCAGGGTCGATATGACAACTTCATTTGATAGATTACCCACGGTTACTCCGGCGAGTTGGATACCAGGACCGGGACAAGGGCACTGGACCTATAATGACTATGCCGCTCTGCCAGACGACGGGAAGCGGTATGAAATTGTGAATGGAGTCCTCTATATGACGCCCTCACCTACTGGACCACACCAAGATGCGGTCGGTCGCTTTTACGCTTACTTGCTCACACATGTCGAAACTGCTGGTTTGGGAAAAATCCGTATAGCTCCCTTTGATGTTGAGCTTGCTCCTGATGTGGTTGTTCAGCCTGATGTATTTGTTGTGCTCAAAGCAAACTTCGATAAAATTACAAAAACCCGCATCATTGGCGCCCCTGATCTCGTGATTGAGGTTTCTTCACCCAGCACTGTTGGGTATGATCGACGTGAAAAACAAGATGCTTATGCGAGTGCCGGAGTTCCAGAATATTGGGTAGCCCATCCCACTGAAAGGGAAGTCGAGGTGCTGGTGCTAGAGAATGGCAAGTATCGTTCACTAGGCATTTTTGAGGGGCATGCGACATTACCTTCACAGGTATTGGCAGGGCTTCCTGTACAAGTCGAACAATTCTTCGCTTGAACTCCCAGAGGGCGAGCACATGCCCCGGGGGCGATGGGCGACCCAAGGGTCGCCCCTACTTCGCAAGCCCGTGCCTGCATGGTGGCATCGCCCCGTCACAGGGCGGTATCGAATTCGGCCATTGCTTCCTCTTCCTGCGCTGCGGGAGTTTCTCCCCAGCGCGTGCCGCGCTCTAGAAGAATTGGCCCGAGGAGGGTTTCTTGCTTCACGGCGATACGCTCGTATTTCCACATTTCGAGTACTGCTAAAAAGGTGATGATGATGAGGAACCGGGAGCTTTCGTTTTCGAGGACATCTGAGAGCAGGAGCGAGGGTTTTGTAGTGAGAAGGGTGGCTATCTCACTGATACGCTCTTTAACTGTGATGCGCGCCAGGGGCAGAAAGTCCACTCCAATGGTTGCTTCTTTGGCACGCAAATCGAGGAGGCGCTGAAAGGCCGCGGCCAGTGATTGGGCGTCCAGCCCGACGAGGGTGGGAGGAGTCCATGCCAGCTGTGCCTCGATGCCTGCGAGCAGCCCGGAGCGCCCATGCGTCTGTAATCCCGCCTCTTCGCGCCGGCGCAACAGATTGGCAATTTCCTTGGCCAGCTTGTATTCGACAAGGTGACGCTGCAATTCTTCCGCCATTTCAGCCGCACTTTCGGTTTCACCACTCAGTTCATCTTTAGAGGTGCGAGGCAAGAGGCTCTGCGATTTGATGAAAAGCAAGCGAGCGGCGATAGAGATGAATGCGGCCATATTTGCCAGGGGCAGCTCTTCATCTTCCCATTGTTGTAAATAGGCCAGGTACTGGTCGGTGACGGCAAAGAGTGAAATGGTAGTAATCTCCATCTGCCGCTTTTCGATGAGGTGCAAGAGAAGGTCAAGGGGGCCTTCAAAGATGGGCAAGCGCACAACGTAGCGCTCAGATTGCTCTATATTGTCATCCGCGGCTTGCAAGAGTGACGCTTCTGTTATTTCAGATGTTATCTGTTCGATCATTGGTCAGGATACCTCATCTACTTCGTGTAATTCCGCGGCTGGTCCACCGGGTTGATGGTGGGTACGGATATAAAGAACGGCGTGGTCTGATAGTCCGGCGGCGGAGGCGAGATCAGCGCCGATTTCGGCGTGATACCAGGCGTTGCTGAGCGATTGGCGCCATTTGGGGATGGTGGTGGTTGGATAATCAGGCCCGGGGGCTGGGCGACCATGGGCAGGAACCAGAGGATCATGTCCGGGGGCCAGGGGATCATGGGCCGAAGTCGGGGCCGGGCGACCATCGGCAAGGACCGGGACCGGGCGACCATCGGCAAGGACCGGGACCGGGCGACCACAAGGGATCGCCCCTACCATGGATGGGCCCTGCCCCGCCCCGCGTGGGACGCGATAATGAGGTTTAACAAATTGATGAAGGGATGGGGGAGATGGGGGAGATTTCTCTGGGGGCCGATAAATCGGCGATGGGCGCGATAAATCGGACCCTACGGATGATCCCGTTAATTTGTTCATTTGCATAATCGGATCCCAACGGGATGGGGAGCCAGTTTTGGGGTAAAGGACGAGGCGGGATAGGAGTTGGGGGGCCAGTTTTTTGCCGAGGACGATTGCCGGGCGGGTCCAGAAGGGGACGCGGCCTTGAGCTTTACCGACGTCATGTAACAGTGCTGCTGCAAGCATATCTTCATTTGTGCAGCCGTGCGACTGGAGTCCCCGGCATACACGTAGGGCGTGCTGTTGATCGGCGGGCGACATGGTGCAAAAGAGGGAGAGCGCAGCAGAAGATGGTAATACACGAGCCGCTTCTTCGTAATCCTCTCCAGTAAGGGGAGCGACAAAACCAAGTTGCTGGCGTACCTGTTCGAGACGATAAGCGATGCTGCTCAACCACATGTGTGTACTCATTTACTCGCTATTAATGGGGTATGTTGTATAGGTAGAGTTGTAGAAGACCAGGATCAGGTAATTGCCCGGTAGCCAGGCCGACGAGGCTTATCGCACCCAGCCAAATATAAAATGGTAGCCGGAACAGGGGGAAACTCGCTAAACTCGGAGCGGCGAGCTGGGCCAGGAAGGGCAAGAGAAAGAAGATGCCCAGGATAATAAGCGGCCCATAAGTGGCGGATTTGGCGAACTGTACGGCCTGACGGCTGGGCAAAAGAGTATAAAGAATCTGATAGCCATCAAGTGGATAGAGGGGAAAGAGATTAAAAATGGCCAGGCAGATATTAACGCAGGCAAAGACAGCCAGGAATTGCGGAATACGAATCAAGAATGGTTCGACGTACAACGATGCTGGTATGAAACGCACCAGCAGGGCAATAACCAGGCCAACCAGCAAGCTCATAATTGGGCCGGCAAGAGCGACCAGAAGGATGCCAGGGTTGGCTCCAACACGCATCTTCCAGGGATCGGCTTTGACAGGTTTTCCCCAGCCCAGACCTACGGGGACTCCCGGTTGAAAAGCCAGTATGAAACACATGAGCGTCCCAACTGGATCAATGTGCGGGCGAAGGCTCAAACTCAGACGGCCTTCGCTGCGCGGAGTTTTATCTCCCAGCCAGGAAGCCATCAAGGCATGACCACATTCATGCAGCGGTATGGCCAGCAAAAACGAGGCGACAACCATCAATGCCAGCAGAACATTTATCATTTTTAGAGTCCTCTCTCAGTCAGTTTTTTGATGCTAGAAGATCGATCTCCATGCCTTCACAGGCAGAGCGGGTTTGAGCAAAATGCGTTTGCGCCGCGGCCTCCATAGCATCCAACTTCGCATCATCATAGGTTGGTTCATGGTGAAATAAAATGAGTTCACGCACACCCGCTACATTTGCTACCCCGGTGGCCATTTCAATAGTACTGTGACCGTAACCATGCTTATGTAGATAATCCTCAGCTGTATATTGTGCGTCGTGTATCAACAAATCCGCGCCTTCAGCGAACGCCAGAAATTCAGGGTCGTTATGCTCCCTCCATTCAACATCGGTGGCATAGACCATGCGTCGACCGGCATACTCGATACGATAGAGAATAGCGCCATTCAACGGATGGCTCTGTGTGTATTTAATAGAGACACTGACTTCAGCGTTTTTCGCATCTTTCCCGTCGGGGACAATCTGCGGTTTGCTGCCATAACCATGTTGCCAGTTTATTTGCTGCTCATCAGTGATAGTGTGAAAAGCCCTCTGTGATGGTAACTTTCGTATGTCTACAGGAAAATACGGAGGAGACATGATGGGGGTTACAAGCTGCTCGATACTACGGCCAGCTAGAGAGGGGCCAAAGAAATCGATATCGGTATGTCCGTCGAAGAGGGGGGCGAAGAATGGGAAGCCAATGAGGTGATCACCATGAACGTGGGTTATCAAAAGTGATAGGTACAGCGGTTTGCCTTTGGTGCGACGTAGGAGGTCTTCACCCAGGCGGATAAGACCGCTGCCTGCATCGAGGATGAGGGTATGTGAACCAGCTTGCACTTCAATGCAGGAGGTATTGCCTCCATGGCGTACAGTGCCAGGGCCCGGGGTCGGATAGCTGCCCCTGACGCCCCAGAAGCGAACGAGAAAACGTTGCGTGTCGGCCATGTAACTTTACTCCTGCCACTTCCATAATAATAGTGATGTCTGGTTGTTGCTATTATATCTTGTAGTATCAAGGAGTGCCACAGGGCGGTATGGATTTTCAAATGATCTCGTTAGCCGCAGCGCTTATTATTTTTAGAAACACCCTTACAAGATATCACTTTCAATCACTACAGGATTAGGCAAGGAATAAACGCTTTGGAATTCAAACTCTTTACGTAGGCAGGTCAATATTCTATCAGTCGTACAATTCAAATTCTTGACTCATCCGGGCCATCTCATCCAGTCCACGCCTTCGTTCAGCATCACGCCGTTTTTTAAAGTTCATCAATTCGCTAAACAAAATGCGCCGATGCGTTCCTACTTTGACAAATGGTATCTCATTTTGCTCAAGTAGCTTTATTAAGTAGGGTCTCGAGACGTTAAGTATGTCGGCAGCCTCTTGCGTAGTTAATTCTTTGTGTTCAGGCACAATAAAGATTGCACTACCACGTATCATATGATAGATGACCTGCTGTAGTACATGGAACACTGATCGTGGTAATTCAATTTCTTCTCCATCAGGACCAACTAGTTTGGGTACACGATTGCTATCGTTTAATACCCTTTTGATTTTGTTTAGTGCTGGTCTATCACTTTCTTTAGCCGTAAAAGGCTCGTGTTCCAATACTGACATTTTAATTACCAGCCCCTTTCTTAGAATTAAGAACCACTTTTTAATACTCATATAGTACTCGATATTCGAAATAAATGCAATAAATAAAATAAACGAAATGACAATTTGGTTGGAGTGGCAACCGTAAGGGTCGATGGGTGTAGGGGCCGATAACGAAGTTTAACACATTGATGAGGGGATGGGGGAGATTTCTCCGGGAGCCGATAAATCGGCCCCTACGGCTGGTTCGCGTACATTTTTTCATATCCCTGCTAATGATCGGTAAGAAGTTCACAGGCGGAATGAGGAGAGTGCTTTGCGCTCATTCTTGAGTACGCTATTCACGGCAAAATCAAATGGAGGTCTCCGAATTCGTGCCAGAGGTAGCCCTTTTGCAGCGCCTGATGATAGGTGACTTTGAGATGTTCCAGGCCGCACGTTTACCTCTTGATCTCGCTGCGTTCACCAGGCGAGCAGTCTCAAGGGGGACGCGATAGAACTCTTCATAGGGCGGTTCGTGGCTCTCGAGACTGGCAACACCTGTATGCAGCAGTAAGGGAGCAATTTGCACGCCGTGCGCGACCAGTTGTGTAATCAGTTCAGTGGTGAAGGCGCGCCCGGCTGAAGGCATTTCCGCGCTACCCTTCTCCGTGGCGAAGACGGTCTGATAGTAGCTTGACGGCCAGCTTTCCTTGACATAGCTATAGCGAATAGGGAAACCATGTTGCTCGAGGTAGTCGAGCAGTGGACGCGGCAGGTTTAGCGTGGCGATCCACAGGCGATGAGGGCCTTCCCCTTGACTATGGAGATAGGGGGCATGCAAGGTGACCTCTGCTCCGCCGGGCAATTGGAGTATCTCGCCAGCCCTTACATCATAGAAGGGTTTCGTCGCTTTACCGCTGAGGGCGCGTACCTCCACAACCCACAGGTCCGCCGGCAAATGGGTTGAAAGGTGCAATTCAAGCGTCGGTCGAGTGATAGGAGACCATCAGGCGTACTTCGTCGCGAGCAAGACCACGCGCTTCTGGCGGCTTGCTTGCCTCTAGTTCCGGGGGGAGATCAAAATCCAATACTTTGTTACTGGGTATTGTTGAGTTTATTATTCGAAATGGAATTGAGTGTTTTAGGGTTTGCATAGTTGTTTGCGCCTTTGATTATGTTTGGTTATACGGACAGAATACGGGGCGACCGGGGGACGAAGCCGGGGCCGGGCGACCATAAGGGACCGGGCGATCGCGGGCCGGGCGACCACAAGGGTCGCCCCTACCATGGACGAATGGGCCGGGCGAGCCATTTCAGGTTTATGCGATGGCATGTTTATTCCGTTTCATGTTTATTCCGTTTCGGGCCCTACGAATTTCCGGCGGGCCGGTTTGGGGTGAGTGCGCGGGCGGGCCAGGGCGAGCACAAGGCATCGCCCCTACTATGGACGATCGTGCCTGGTGGGCCGCTTTGGTTTTTGCGTTAGCATGTTTTTTCCGTTTCTGTTCCTACGAGGTTCCGGCGGGCCGGTTTGGGGTGAGCGCGCGGGCGGCGTAGCGGTTGCTGGGATGGGTGCCGGTCATTAGTTCTAGCAGGCCTGGGACGCTTACTTCGGGTAGGGGGCGGTCGCTGATGTCCTCGCCGGGGAAGGCTTCCTGGTGCATCTGGGTACGCATGTCGCCTGGATCGACCCAGTAGACGCGCCAGGAGGTTTTTTCGGCGGCGAGTATGTGCGAGAGTTGTTCCAGCGCAGCCTTGCTCGATCCGTAGCCGCCCCAGCCTTCGTAGGCTTCAACGCCTGCGTCGCTGGTGATGTTTATGACGCAGGCACCTTTTTTCAACTGATGTTGCAGTACCTGGATAAGCGCCAGAGGGGCAATGACGTTGGTGCGATAGACCCACTCAAGCACGTCGAGTGGATATTCTAACAGGTATGGCTGCGGGCTGGGACCAAGGAAACTGGCGTTGTTGATCAGGGCATCCAGGCCACCGGTTGAGCGTGCAGCTTCATGAAGGGATTGTCGATGGGCTGCGTCTGTGACATCTCCTGGGATGGCGACGACATTTGTCAGGGCGGCCAGCTCGGCGCGAGCAGCTTCAAGGGCCTGTGCGCCGCGAGCATCTATGATTAAGTTCCAGCCCTGCCGGGCAAGTTCTCGAGCGAGGGCAAGGCCAAGGCCACGCGATGCGCCGGTGATGAGCGCGGTACGAGTGGTTGTTGAGTTTGTCATTATTATATGTTCCTTTCTGTAAGAGAAAAGGGATTTGTTGGTATATGTTGTCTACGATAATTGTACTTTATAGAGGGTGGAATTGGTATTGAGCAAGAGAACAGTTTGTTGGCTGTACAAAAGGACAGAGGGAGTCGTTTTGAAGATTGAAAAAGGTCTCTTGTGAGTCTCGGGCATTCATGCTACACTTGCGCTGAAACATGCATTTGTTGAACCTCGTTCTTTCCCTGGATAACAACGTGGGAGAGGAGTATTGATGTGGTAGATGATCCGAAAACAATCGACGATACGCTTTTCAGATCAAATGACCCTCGTTACCCACGCCCGACGTGGCTTCGTGCCATTCGTTGGGTATTTGTACGTTGGTGGCTCATTCCACTTATCTGCGCAATTATCTATATTTTATTCGCAGCCTTCAATCTCTTTCAACTCTCCCCGCATGGTGGATTCCAGGCCTCCTACATTTTTGAAGCACTACAACTTCCGACCTTCTTGAGATACTGGTGGATCGTCGTTCCGTTACTTGTTGTACTGATAATACCCCTCTTTCTGGCTTACAGGTGGGCTGAATCTGATGAGACGAATGAGATTGCAGAGCTGGGCGAACGAAGACAACGAGAACAGGAACGGGAATGGGAACAACGAGAACGGGAACGGGAACGGGAACAACGAGAACGAGAGCAACAGCCGCCTCCACCCGGTTTCAAACTGCTACACACTCTTTCTGGGCATACCAGTTTGATCCGCAGTGTGGCGTGGTCGCCTGATGGTCGCCTGCTCGCCTCCGGCTCCGATGACTGCACCATCCGCCTCTGGGACACGACGACCGGGCTACCTCTTCACACTCTTTCTGGGCATACCGGTTCGATCTACGGCGTGGCGTGGTCGCCTGATGGACGCCTGCTCGCCTCCGGCTCCACTGACCAAACCATCCGCCTCTGGGACACGACGACCGGGCTACCTCTTCACACTCTTTCTGGGCATTCCGAATTGATCTACAGCGTGGCGTGGTCGCCCGATGGACGCCTGCTCGCCTCCGGCTCCACTGACCGCACCATCCGCCTCTGGGACACGACGACCGGGCTACCTCTTCACACTCTTTCTGGGCATTCCAATTTGATCAATAGCGTAGCGTGGTCGCCCGATGGACGCCTGCTCGCCTCCGGCTCCGATGACTGCACCATCCGCCTCTGGGACACGACGACCGGGCTACCTCTTCACACTCTTTCTGGGCATTCCAATTTGATCAGTAGCGTAGCGTGGCCGCCTGATGGTCGCCCGCTCGCCTCCGGCTCCTTTGACACCACCATCCGCCTCTGGGATGCAAGTACAGGACGACAAATACACACGCTTGAAGGCCATACGGGCATTATTACTTCATTATCCTTCTCGGCAGATGGTCGCCTCCTTGCCTCGAAATCCCACGATGGAACGGTTCGGCTCTGGAACACTGATGTTTGGGAAACAGTAGCAATTCTAAATGAGTCTTCTTCTTCTACTTATTCTAATTTTGCCGGCCTGTCGTTCCATCCCAAATCAGCCATTTTGGCAACGCTTGGGGAACTAGACACGGTCATTCGTATCTGGGATCTGGACCTTGCTACCATACTCAGTACTCCTTCTGCAATATCTTCAGTCCACTACACCAATGCCAGGGTTGTCCTGATGGGCGATAGTGGCGTTGGTAAATCCGGACTTGGCCTTGTTCTTACAGGCCAACTGTTTGCGCCAACCGAGTCGACGCATGGACGGCGGGTGTGGACGTTTGAAAGTGAGGAGGTAAAGCTCGATGGCGGGCGCAAGGAGACGCGCGAGACGCTCTTGTGGGACCTGGCAGGTCAGCCGGGCTATCGCCTGATCCACCAGTTACACCTGAATGAAGTGGCAGTGGCGCTGGTCATCTTCGATGCCCACAGTGAGACGGATCCCTTCGCGGGTGTGTATCACTGGGATCGGGCGTTACGCCTGGCTCAACGTGTGCAGGGAAACGCGGCGCCGCCGATGAAGAAGTTCCTGGTAGCGGCACGGGTAGATAGGGGAGGAACAGGCGTAAGCCAGGCACGCATTAACGCACTCAAAGAAGAATCAGGATTTGATGGATATTTCGAGACAAGCGCCAAGGAAGGGCAGAATATCCCTGAGTTAATTGGAGCGATCCACGGGGCGATAGACTGGGAAGCGCAGCCAAAGGTGAGTTCGACAGATCTCTTTCAGCGCATCAAGGACTTTTTGATTGCCGAGAAAGAAGATGGGCGGCTGCTCTCTACCGTCGATGACCTGTACCACACGTTTGTGAAGGTCGATAAAACGGCGGATAGGCCGGAGAATCTGCACGAGCAGTTCAAGACCTGCATTGGCCGGGTGGAGTCGCGTGGGTTGATACGGCAACTCAGTTTCGGCAAGCTTGTATTGTTGCAACCTGAGATGTTGGATGCCTATGCTTCGGCGTTGGTGAATGCAGTAAAGGATGAACCGGAGGGCCTGGGGAGTATTGCGGAAGAAGCGGTACACGCGGTGAAGTTTACCGTGCCGCAAGACGAGCGCCTCAAAGACAGGGAGCAGGAGAAGGTGCTGCTGATCGCGATGGTCGAGGATTTACTGCGCTATGAAGTGGCCTTGCGCGAACAGGCTGACGAGGGACCATACCTGGTGTTTCCCTCGCAATCTACGCGGGTCAATCCCGACTTGCCTGATCCAGAGGGGAAGGCGGCGATTTTTAGTTTCGAGGGGCCTGTGCTGAACGTGTATGCGACATTGGCGGTGCGCTTCTCGCATAGCGGGCTATTCAAGATGAAGGCATTGTGGCAGAACGCGGTGACTTATACTGCGCGGACAGGGGGAACGTGTGGTATGTTCTTGCGCAACATTGGTGAGGGGCGGGCTGAGTTAACATTGTTCTTCGATAAGATGGTCAGCGCGGAGACGTGCCTGCATTTTGATGAGTACGTGCAAGTTCACCTGCAACGTCGCGCTTTGCAGGAGAGTATTAAGCGCAGGCGGATTTTTGTGTGCGAGACGTGTGGTTTTGTGATACCCGATCAACTTGTACAGCGGCGTTTACAACGTGGACTAAACTGGCTCAATTGCCCTGATTGTGAGAAACAGCGTATCTTGCTGCTTGACTGGGAAGAGCGACTTACGGCGGCGCCTTCTTCAGTAGTCCAGGAAATGGATCGCTCTGCCGATGAACAACGAGATCGCGAAACGGTACAGACCGCACTGCAAGGGAAAATTGAGATGGGGGATTTCGATGTGTTTCTCTGTCACAATGGCGAGGATAAGGCTGCGGTGAAGAAGATTGGGGAAGAGTTGAAGGAATGGGGGATTCTGCCGTGGCTGGACGAGTGGGAATTACGCCCGGGATTGCCATGGCAGCCTTTACTGGAACAGCAAATTAAACAGATCAAATCGGCGGCAGTTTTTGTTGGCAAAAACGGCAGAGGCCCCTGGCAGGACATGGAGTTGTACGCTTTCCTACGGAAGTTCACGAAGCGAGAGGAGAAAGGCCCTGTTATTCCTGTGATCCTGGCCGATTGTGCTAATGAGCCAGAGCTTCCGGCTTTTCTTGAAGGCATGACCTGGGTCGATTTCCGCAAGCGGGAACCTGATCCGATGGAGAGGTTGATCTGGGGGATTACTGGGGTTCGTGATCTAAGCGTTGTTTATCGATCAGTGGATAGTAAGTATTGATCATGCCGCAGGGTTCGCTCTATGAAACAATAGCCTGGTTTATGCTGTTTAACGTTTTCATCTGGAGAGGGGAAAATCCAGCGAGGGCCGATAAATCGGCGATGGGCGCGATAATGCAATTTAACAAATTGATCCAGGAAGCCGTATGGGTCACAGCACTGTCATGCTGAGCACAGCGAAGCATCTCTCTGCCCATGGAGACAGACCCTTCGCTGCGCTCAGGGTGACATGGGAACCCACCCTGCCATGCTGAGGGCAGCGAAGCATCTCGACGCCCTTGGAGACAGACCCTTCGCTGCCGCTCAGGGTGACATGGGAACCCACCCTGTCATGCTGAGGGCGGCGAAGCATTAGGTTGATGCATATTAGGGCCGATAAATCGGCGCTGGGCGCGATAAATCGGCCCCTACAGAGGGCCGGAGTCGTTTGTTACAAGTCATTAACAAGCTCAAAGTATTGAGAGAGAGAGTGAGAGTACGTGATGCGAGTTCCACCTTTGGAAACCGAACGGTTGATTATTAGACCTTTTACTGTGGATGATTTGGATGATGTTCACCAGTTGCTTGATGTTGACCTGCATGATGCGGATTTTGGCTCCGAGGGGGCGACGACACGTGACGAGCGGCAGAAATGGTTGCAGTGGACGGTGATGAGTTATGAGGAGTTGGCAAAGCTTTATCAGCCACCGTATGGCGACCGGGCGGTTGCGCTGAAGGCAACGGGACAGGTGATTGGGGCCTGTGGGTATGTGCCCAGTTTTGCTCCGTTTGGACAATTGCCAGCATTCCGTTCCGCCACTGCAAAAGACGATACAGAACGCTTATTTACTCCTGAATTTGGCCTGTTTTATGCCTTTTCTCCTGCCTTTCAGCGGCAGGGGTATGCTACGGAAGCGGCCAAAGCGTTGATTGACTACGGTTTCAGGCAGTTGAATTTAAGGCGTATTGTGGCCACGACAACGTATGATAATGCCGCTTCTATTGGAGTGATGCGCAAGCTGGGGATGCAGATTGAGAGGAATCCTTATGCTGATCCTCCCTGGTTTCAGGTGATGGGGGTTATTGAGAATAGACTTATTGTTCCATTATCCTTTCAGTAACATTTTTTCTTCTCCTTGAAAAAGGGTAACCGCTCAACACGATTGTGGTAGCGCCGATGGTGTGAGCAAGAGTGGTAGCCTGGGCAGCCTGGTGCGTCTTTTTATGCAGATGGTGCAGATGACCAACCATCTGCTGAAGTGTCACGAACGTGAATCCCCGGCGCAATAAGCTCTTAATGATGATGGGAAGAGCCTGCACGGTCTGCGCACGATTTCCCCCACCATCATGCATGAGAATAATGCTCCCGCTCCCCGCCCAACTCAGCACTCGCGAGATGATGGCTTTACTTCCCGGCATTGACCAGTCTTCTGGATCAACGTTCCACATGACCGTGGTCAGGCCCAGACGATTAGCCTGCGTCAACACTTTGGCATCATACGCCCCATAGGGGGGACGAAAGAAGATGGGCCACCTCCCTATCGCTTTTTGAATAGTCCTGGAAGTCGTCGCGAGTTGCCAGAGGATCATTGATGAAGCCAGGGAGGGGAGATAGGGATGTGACCAAGTATGGTTTCCTACCAGATTTCCGGCACTATACTCTTGCTGGACAAGATCAGGACGGCGTTTTACCAGGGATCCAATACAGAAGAACGTGGCCTTGATTCGATACCGCCGCAGAATAATCAGTATTTGTGGCGTATAGTTGGCATTGGGCCCATCGTCAAAGGTTAAGGCGATCTCGCGCCGCGTTGGATTACCATAATAAAAGAGGCGATCATGTGCTTGCAGTACTGCGACTTCTTGCTGATATCCCCTGGGAAAAGGCGTGACTGGAGGTGGCGGCGTGGGAGTCGGCGTTGGGAGAGGCGTGGGAGTAGCAGTAGGCACAGTTCTAGCAGATATTGCTTGATGTACAGTGTTGACCGAAGAAAGTGTGTGAGGAATCTGAGTGCAGGTCACTGTGATAAGGGCCAATCCTGTGAGAATCATTATATGGAGAGGGTGGAGAAGCAAACGTTTCATGGCCATATCTCCTGTCGATCGAACCCTACCTCAGGTTGCTGTACCGCGCGGCATCCCGTATTCGAGCACCTGCGCCATCGCAGCCTATAGATGAGAAGTCAGCACATCATTTGAGCTTTGTGTATTTTTTGCAGTAACAACGTTATTGTCAAATTGAACATTTTTCTAATCCTTTCAGTAGCTCATTTGAACATGATACAATATAATCATCATGTTTTTTTAAGGAGGATGGAATGGCAAATATTGACCAGGCGCGCCTCGACCTGATGCACAAATATTGGAACGCCGCCAATTATCTCACGATCGGTCAGATCTATTTACTGGATAATCCGATGCTGAAAGAACCTTTACGACCCGAACACGTCAAACCGCGTTTACTTGGGCACTGGGGCACATCACCCGGCCTCAGCTTCATCTATGTCCACTTAAATCGCCTCATCCAGGAGCAGGATGTCAACATAATCTATCTTACCGGGCCCGGTCATGGTGGACCTGCAATCGTTGCCAATGTGTACCTCGAAGGGACCTATACCGAGATCTATCCTGAGATTACACAGGACAGTGAAGGGATGAGGCACCTGTTTCGCCAGTTCTCCACTCCCGGTGGCATCCCAAGTCATGTCAGCGTTACCACCCCGGGTTCCATCCATGAAGGAGGTGAACTGGGCTACGTCCTTTCCCATGCCTTTGGCGCAGCCTTCGACAATCCTGATTTGATCGTCGCTGCTGTTGTCGGCGACGGTGAAGCAGAGACCGCGCCGCTTGAAGGGGCCTGGAAGGGGATTTCCTTTTTAAACCCCATTCGCGATGGTGCAGTTCTCCCTATTTTGCATCTGAATGGGTATAAAATCTCCGGCCCGACGGTCCTGGGGCGTCTAGACGACGATTCGATCCAGAAACAGATCTCGGGCTACGGCTATGATGTCCATTTCGTGGAAGGCAATGATCCGATGCAAATGCACCAGGCCTTCGCCGAGACATTAGACACTTGCTATACGAAAATTCGCTCGTATCAAGAAGATGCCCGTAAGCATGGCTTCACGGAGCGACCCCCCTGGCCTGCTATTATCCTCCGCACCCCGAAAGGATGGACTGGACCTAAAGTAGTAGACGGCATTCCCATCGAAGGCACCTTCCGTGCCCACCAGGTACCAGTAGCAGACGTTAAAACGAACTCCGAGCACCTGAAAATCCTTGAGGACTGGATGCGTAGTTATCAACCTGATGAAGTATTCGACGAGACCGGTCGATTTATTCCTGAACTTGCAGCCCTTGCGCCGCGGGGAGATCGTCGCATGGGCGCTAATCCTCATGCCAATGGTGGAAAGCTGCTGGTTGACCTGGATATTCCCCCATTTACGGATTATGCGATTGAGGTGAAGAAACCCGCGTCAGAGCATCATGAGTCAACTCGCCAACTCGGCAATATGATGCGCGATATCTTTACGAGAAACGCACAGCAGCAGAATTTCCGTTTCTTTTGTCCTGATGAGACCAATTCAAATCGCCTGGGGGCAGTCTTCGAGGTTGAGAATCGCACTTCGGTGGAAAACATTCTTCCGGGTGACGATCATCTTTCTCCAGATGGACGTGTAATGGAGGTGCTGAGCGAGCATCTCTGTCATGGCTGGCTCGAAGGCTATCTACTCACTGGACGGCATGGCTTGTTTGCAACATACGAGGCCTTTTCAATGGTCTCTGCTTCGATGACAATTCAACACGCAAAATGGTTAGAAGAGGGGATCAAACTTCCCTGGCGCAAGCCCATCTCGTCTCTCAATATTCTTTTAACATCGACCTGCTGGCGTAATGATCACAACGGGTTTAGCCATCAAGGACCTGGCTTGATCGATACCGTCCTCTCGAAGAAAGGGACAATCGCCCGTATCTATCTGCCGCCAGATGCGAATTGCCTCCTCTCCGTTGCGGACCATTGCTTCCGCAGTCGCAACTACGTGAACCTGATAGTTATCGATAAGCAGCCACAACCGCAGTGGCTGAGCATGGAGGAAGCTGTTGCACATTGCACTCGTGGTCTATCCACCTGGCACTGGGCGAGCAATGATGAGAAACTCGAGCCAGACGTGGTGTTGGCCTGTGCAGGTGACATTCCAACACTTGAAACAGTTGCCGCGGCGTGGTGGCTGCGACATCACATCCCAGAACTGAAAGTGCGCGTGGTCAACGTCGTAGACTTGATGACTCTCTATCCACCCGAATTGCACCCCCATGGTCTGGATGTGGAGAGCTTCGTTGAGCATTTCACTGAAGACAAGCCCGTTGTATTTGCGTTCCATGGTTACCCGCGAGCCGTCCACGAGATCGTTCACGGGCGTCCAAATGTGGATCGTTTCCACGTGCGCGGCTTCAATGAAGAGGGAACGACAACTACGCCCTTCGATATGGTCGTGCTCAACGGCATGAGTCGCTATCAACTCTGCATAGAAGCGATGCGCCGCGTGTCCCGTGTGCGCGAACTAGTTCCTCCCTTGATTGCTGAATGCAACGATATTCTTGCCAGGCACAGAACGTACGTACGAGGCAATCTCGAAGATATGCCAGAAGTTCGCGACTGGGTCTGGACAGACTAATACATTGAGGCTGAGATACATCCATCATAGGAATGGATGACCCAGCCTCTACTAGATGTACACAAGTCTTACACCATCACGGATAGATCTGCGCCCGAGTGTACGAGTGCGATGCGAGAGCGTGACAGCGCGGTCATACGTGCATGGTCATGCTGAGCGCAGCGAAGCATCTCCTGCGCCACGCGAGAGAGACCCTTCGCTGCGCTCAGGGTGACAGGGCGGCGCTCAGGGTGACAACCGGGGTAGCAGACAGGGGGACACCAAAGGGAGACGCTGGTACAGCAAGGCTATAAAGCCGCTTTGCTGTACCACCTCTTCTTCGGAATCACTGAGGGCATTTTATTACTCAAAAGTTCTCTTAGGTGCGAATTTCAAACTAGCGAACTCATCATTCGCCTGAAGGGTAACGAGAGGAGCAATCAACTCTACCTCATCGTATTCAAACCATATAGGTCCCTTTATCTGCACCCCTTCGAGAGCTATCAAGTAAAAACAAAAATGCTCATCAAGATCAGCAGCAATCGTATGGACGCTGCGGACTGTCCCTCTAAGTCCCCGGAAAGGGCTATAACTCGTTACACAGACCAGGCTTCCTACTGGCAATACGTTCACCCCATAGTGGGTTGACCTCCTTTCCCATGAGCCGGATGCCTAAGGCTTTGCATCCAGCTGTTTCATCCTTGATGGAAGAAACTTTCACTCCCTTCTGAAGCAGCTTAGCAAGCTAAGAGGTACGTCGAATCCAACGGTCGTCCATACTGCATCTCTTGTCTCGTGAACGGTAACCGGTGCGTCGCTATCAAATGATCAAGAAAATGGTGCATCGGCGGATTGCCCAGATACACATCCAGTTCAATGTCTTTTATCCTCAGCAACCGGCCTTGTCTGCGCATTTCGAGCAGTGCTTGTTCCCCAATCCCTTTCTCAACACGATGGCCCTCTTTATCACGTTGATAGGCTGCTGGATCCACCAGGATATCCCCCTCATAGCGATCTCTTCTGAGCTGGGCATTCGTGTCCCGATTGATCTCGGCATATCCCACAAGCCTGTTGGCCCTTTTGATCAGAATGACATGATCGGCTGCATAGAGGGCTTTGGTTTCTTCTTCCGGACGAATGTCTCGATCAAATCGATAGATGACCTCGTCTTGCCTGGCCGGATCTGCCCTCATCTGGGTTAAGAACGTCCGGATGGCCGTCACCATCTCTCTAACGCGAGGATCAGTATAGGCTTGCTTGCCCAATACACTTGGATGAAGGACCTCAAATTTGAGATCGAGCACCAGCGCTTTTTCTAACTGACGCTGTTGAGCGTGTGGGGCATGTGTCGGCTTGCTTGTGGTTGGCAACTGGCCTACTATCAACCTGGGCAACCCTTGTATAAGCTCAACGGAATTCTCTTGCACCCACCGCAGCGCGAGGAGAACCGATTCTTCCGCGCCAGCTCGTGTGTCAAAGGTGCTGATGGTGATCACCTGGTCGTTTCCGATGCGGTAGGTGTCGTACGCGATGAAGCCTGGCAACTGGCTGATGAGAGGCACAAAGCTCTCCTGCACGCGCTGCAGAAATTCCTCACTTGACCCCGGGAGAAGGGTGTACGTTCGTACGGCTTTGTACATGACTGTCTCCTTTCCGAGCAAATGCACCCGGCCTGATATCTTCCTTGAATCAGGCTCCCCTGATGTGCAAGACTTTCCGTGAGGCCTCACCGCTTCGATGGGCAAAGAGTATCACCGCAGGAGAAAGATAACCTCTTATTCAATGTATATATATGTAGCATAGTGACATCACAAAGCCATCACTTTTTATCGTTCTACGATAACAAAACTATCACACTTTCTACTTGAATTCGAGAGCATTTCCTCAATCATAGCGAAGCCCTGCCAGGGTTGTAGATCAGGGGATATTGGCAATGCCAATTGTACTATGTACACTAACACCCTTGCCCTATTTCAGGGAGGCGTGCTATACTGTTAGTAGTCAAGATTTTTTGTCGTACCCACGGTTGTGGTGGCGCACCAGATGAGGTTTTAGACGTGTTTGAGACGTCGCCGCTGGCGGAAGCTACAACTGGAGGGAAAAGGAGGTGAGGGAACTATGGACGCTGGCCCTAGTCATAGTAGGCTTATATGTGTTCGCGTGCCTGCTCACGGGACGGTTCTACTCACCAGCGAGTATGGTTTTTGAGTTGATGCGTAGGCATCGCTTCCTCTGATGAATTTGTACTCATCAATACCTTACTCGACGGGCATTCATCACATTACCCCTTGAAGTTGGTTGAGTAAGAAACTTCCCACCTGCCAGTGAGTCCCGGGATGGATGGGTGTCCTCCGCGGATACTCTCCACACACAATAGTCCCCTGCATGAATTTCGCATGTTAGATGGCCTGTGCATTGCCTTTTTTTGGGCGGCGCAGTACCCTATTATGCTTGTGTTCTTTGTAACAATTGTTACTCAGGAAGACTAGTTATCCACTTATCCACAAAAACGTGGATAAGTTTATGGACTTTATTACTCTGAAAAGAAGGTGGTGATTCCAATGATTTTTTTAAGCACTTTGCTGCGCCAGAGCATCTATGATATTGAAGGACGACGCCTGGGTGTGTTACACGATGTATGCGTCACATTGGATGAGGCGTTTCCGGTGGTAACGGCTCTTGTTGTTCGTTCTCCCCTGGGCAATAGCCTGAATGATATGATTATTCCCTGGTACCAGGTGAATAGCCTGGAAGAGAGCAAGATACATCTTGTGGTAAAGCAGCCCCATATTGCTTCTTATACGCCTCATTCTGATGAATTATTATTAAGACGAGATATTCTAGATAAGCAAATTGTCGATACCCAGGGCTTTCGCGTGGTGAAAGTCAATGATTTAAAGCTGGCACAAATCAAGAAAACCGTGCGACTCGTGGGGGTCGATATCAGCCTGAGTGGACTGCTGCGCCGCTTAGGTATACTGGCACCCGTTGAGACGTTGTCACGTGTGTTACCAATTCGTCTTGCTGAGCGAACAATTACGTGGAATTATGTTGAGCCAATCCAGGTTGTGAAAAGCGGGACTGTTACAGGCCAGCTGACAGCGGCGCTGGCAGGCGCTGGTGCTGCTACCAGCATTGGGGTGAGCGGAGTCGTACCCAAGGTACAGCTGAATGTCAGTCACACCAAACTGGCTGATTTACGTCCGGCTGATATTGCCGACATTTTAGAGCAGCTCGATGTTGAAGATGCAGGGGCCATGCTGGATCGCCTGGATGCCGAGACGGCTGCTGATGCGCTCAACGAGGTTGAATCCACACTGCAATATGAATTACTGAGCGAACTCGATCCCGAACGCGCCTCCGACCTGCTTGAGATCCTTCCTCCTGATGATGCAGCCGATATCCTGGCGGACATTCCAGCGGAAGAGGTGGAACGCCTTTTGAGCCTGATGCCAGCATACGAAGCGCAGCCAATCCGCGATCTGCTGCGCTATGGCGCGGAGACGGCTGGCGGCATTATGACCACAGAGGTCTTATCGCTCTCGCAGGAACTGACCATCGAGGAAGCGCTGGTTTACCTGCGCCAACATTCGGCTCACTTAGAGATGATCTACTATCTTTACATTGTCGATAGCGACAAGCACCTGGTCGGCGTCGTCTCACTACGCGAACTTGTAGTTGCGGAACCAACGACTCGGCTCCAGGATTTGATGGATAGGGACGTGCTCAAAGTAACAACCGATACCGACCAGGAAGAGGTGGCGCGGCTCATCTCAAAATATGATCTGCTGGGCGTGCCGGTGGTGGACAGCGAGAATCACCTGGTGGGATTGATAACAGTAGACGATGTCATCGATGTACTCCACGAGGAGCAGGCGGAAGATTTTTCCGAAATTGCCGGTGCAACCGTTGAAGAGTTAGAGGATGAAGAGCACTTCTCCTGGCGCTCAACCCTGAGTCGCGTCACGTGGCTCGCAGTCAATGTGATCGCGGGCTTTGCCATTGCTCTTGTGCTCTACCAGCTTTTTGGCCCGACACTGTCATCCCATACTACTGTGGCCCGGGCGCTGGGCTTTGTGGCGACATTGCATTCTCCTGTCGCAATGAATGGAGTGCTCTTTTTGCTGCCCATGCTCTTACTGAGCAGCGGAAGCGTAGGCTCCCAGGCGCTTGGGGTAGCCGGTTGGCAACTGCGCACAACAGGCGGCAGCGACTTCTGGCGCGGCATTTTCCGTGAACTGCGGTTGGGCACCGTTGGAGGGGTACTGGCAAGTGTCGCGGTAGGCCTCCTGACGTGGCTGCTGTTCCATTCTCCACAACTGGCGGTAGCGATTGGCCTGGGGTTTGGGTTTTCGTTGTTGGCCGCGGCCATTTGCGGCCTGATTCTGCCGACGCTTTTTCAGCGTTTGCACCTGCGTGGAAGCCTGGTGAGTGCGCCATTGCTTGATCCTATTATTGCGTTTATCAGCCTGTGCATTTTTCTGGTGGTAGCGTTGTGGCTGATTGGCGTGTTCCATGCATGAAATTGTAGGGGGATTTTCGCAAAAAACTATTGACGGATCGCTCAAGCTTAGTGTATACTGCAAGCGTTCCAGAGGAGCGTATTCCTCGATAGCTCAACGGTAGAGCGGCCGGCTGTTAACCGGTAGGTTACAGGTTCGAATCCTGTTCGAGGAGCCATTGAAAGAAAGGCCACCGGCATAAGTGGCCTTTCTTCATGTTAGGGAATATGGCGTATGCTATAACACGCTTTAGTTTTTGGAACTATCATCGGCTACGGCAAGAAATACGTAAAAGGGAAGGGCAGGTTGAGAACAGGCGATCAAGCAGCACGCCTCCTCTTTACTGCGAGTGTGCCTAATGGATACACCAGACCAGAAAGCACAAAAACTCAAGACAGCAGACCGCGCTGACAGCAAAAAGCGAGCGCGGTCACGTTTTCGTTTCAGCCGATCTTCACCCTTTCTTAAGCTCTTTGCGGTGCTAGGTCCTGGATTGATCGCTGCCAATGCAGGCAATGATGCCGGCGGCATTGCTACATTTTCTTCTGCGGGCGCAAATTATGGGTACAACCTTTTATGGGCACTGCTGATTGCTGGTTTTTGCTTAGCGATTATACAGGAAATGTGCGCCCGTATGGGAGCCATTACTGGTAAAGGTTTGGCTGACCTCATTCGTGAGCAATTCGGTGTCCGCTGGACGGCTTTGGCGATGCTTGCGCTACTGATTGCGAACACCGGTGTGACAGTATCTGAATTCCTGGGTATCGCAGCTAGCGTTCAGGTACTGGCAAATGACCCTCAAACGCCCTGGATTTACGTCATCGTCCCTGTTGCTGGATTAGCTCTTTGGTGGCTCGTCATCAAGGGTTCTTATAGACGTGTTGAAAAAATCTTTCTTATTATGTCACTTGGCTTCCTTGCATATATTCCGGCTGCCTTCGCTGCTCACCCTTCATGGAGCGATGTTGGACGACAGCTTATTATGCCCCATTTATATACGAGTAGCGCCTATTTACTCACTGCTGTGGCCCTTGTGGGGACGACCGTCAGCCCCTATATGCAATTTTTTATCCAATCTTCTGTGGCTGACAAAGGTATTCACTCAGGTGATTATATCTACGAGCAACTGGATGTTTTTAGTGGTACTATCTTCGCGGTGATTATCGCCTGTTTTGTCATTATTGCTTCGGCGGCGGCGCTTTACCAGGGTCACCCACTACCACAACCCATCACAGCAATTGATGCAGCGCAAGCGCTGCGCTCCTTTGCAGGCCAGTACGCCGGGCTTCTCTTTGGAGTAGGCCTATTTGGTGCCTCTTTGCTGGCGGCCGCTGTCTTGCCGCTTTCAACTTCTTATGGTATCTGCGAGGCATTTGGTTTCGAGCGCGGGGTCTCACGCAGTTTCAAAGAGGCCCCGGTCTTTCAGAGTATTTTCACCGGCCTCATCATCCTCGGTGTACTTATCACGCTCATACCAGGTCTACCAATCTTTCCAGTGCTGGTCATCCTACAAGATTTGAATGCTGCTATGTTACCTATCTTGCTGGTATTTATTATCTTATTGGTCAATAACCGTCGCTTAATGGGCCGCCACGTCAATAATCTTGCGTATAACGTTATCTCCTGGGGGGCTGTAGCACTGATAACGATTTTGATCCTTTTGTTTCTCCTCAATCAAATCTTTGGTGTTCAGCTCTGACGCGGGCAGGTAGTTCTTCATGCGACCCGAGGTCGAGTTTGTTTCTCAGCAGTTACGGGAACTTCTCGCAACATTTCAATGTCAGGCGCAAGAGCGCGGACAGAATATGCTTGTTTACTCCGCTTTAGCTCTTGGTACTGACCAGCTTTTTGTGAAGTACGTGTAAGGTTCTAATTTGATGCGAAGAGCCAAGGTTCTTCTAAGGAGCCATCTTCATCAGCGATGTCCTCACCAGCGATATCCTCATGGTCTTCTGATCCGGATGTAAAAAGTTCAGGTGTAACTGCTTCCATTCGTTTGCATATAGGACTTTCAATGAAGTTATGCATATCTTTTTGTTTTGTAAAGTTCCAGGTGTGCCCTTTATTCCAAACACATACTATGAGTTCGCAGCTATTCAGGAACCCTGCTCTTCTTAGCTTAGGAGGCGGATTCGTTTTATGCCAGACAATAAACTGAAAAGTATCGAAGACAGGGTCAAAAACCTGATGCCATTGGCCTAATAGGTTATAGCTGGTGAATGCAAAAATAGTGCCGGTTGGTTTAAGTATTCTTATAAACTCATCAAGCCATTCAGCGGGGTTGAAGATAGTCGTATCCCATTCAGCAACATCATTGTTAAAATCCTTTCTCCAAGACATTTTGATGTTGCCAGTAGAGTAACGTCCCAGGTTATAAGGGGGGTCTGTTAAGATCAAGTCAATAGACTGGTCTGGGATGTTTTTAATATATTCAGAGCTATCTCCTAAAATCAGATGATACTTATTCATTTTTTCCTAAATACACTTTCTTAATAGACTCTAATGCATCTCTAATTAAGTATGCATTCTCTTTATATGCGTGTAAAACGGTATCGGCTACCTATGTTGGTGGCTTTTCTTCATGTTTAGGAGGGAGAAAGACTAGAGGAGGGGCTCCGTTTTCTGGGCGACCCAAGGGTCGCCCCTACTGCTTTACGGTCGTGAAGCGGCGGGGGGAGCCGCTCTGTTGCCCAGGTCTGTACTATTAAGTTGGGGCGAATAGGAGAGCTGGAATTTTAGCCCCAGGACGTTGGTGCAGCATAGGATATCGCTGGCTCATCTTGCCAACTTCTTAGAGACACAGCAGAAGGTGATGCGTCTGTACCGTGAATGAAACATTTTTGGGAGGATGACTATATGACAACAATTACCGATGAGTTTATGCGACAGATGATGTCCACTACCAAGAATTATTGCGTCGTTATTTTGAAGGCTGGACCAAATAGGGATGCCTTGGTTATCCCAGTAGTTGTATAATGAGTAGTAGAATAGCAAATGCACCGGCACCCCAACACCACTTACGCAACTTTGGATGGAAGAAACCAAAAGTGGATAAAATGAGAAGAGCATCGAACGCGAGTTGGAGTCCAAGTCCGTGTGGGTGGAACCATTTGAGTAGGTGACTACTCCCCGGCCTAAAGGCGCGGGGCTTCTACGGACAAGCCGAGGGCCTGTAGTCCCAGGCCACGAATATTGTAGGCAGCATTGAGGTCTCGATCAAGTTGAACATGACAGCACGGACAATCGAATACTCGGACATCCAGGGGCATCTTTTGCCGATGTCCACATATGCTACATGTCTGACTCGTATAGGCCGGATTGACTTTGACAAACGCTCTGCCAGCTTCTTCCGCTTTGCTAGAGAGTTGAGCAAAGAAGGCCGTCC
>WNGH01000188.1_pt1 | contig 47638 bp, 49 predicted proteins | sample 5400631 | NCBI WGS metagenome assembly WNGH01 (sample SAMN13153373, study PRJNA577476) | soil metagenome | isolation source: 115 cm soil or saprolite under Garry oak tree replicate 1 | place: USA:California | collected 2016-06-15 | reverse complement strand
GTGGACATCGTGGCGATCCAGTACAAGGGAGGCGGCCCTGCGCTGGTCGCGGCGCTGGGCGGGGAGATCGGCATCAGCTTTCCGAATATCTCGGAGGCCGTCCCCCACGTGAGCGCCGGCAGGCTGCGCGCGCTCGGCGTGACCGGCGCGAAGCGCTCGGCGGCATTGCCGGAGGTTCCCACGATCGCGGAATCCGGGGTGCCGGGATACGAATTCGTGACCTGGCACGGCGTGCTTGCGCCCAGGGGGACGCCACGCGAAATTGGCCCGAGCTTTCGGCGAGATTCGCGCAGATGGGCCTGGACGTGATCGCGAGCACTCCCGAGGAATTCTCGGCCCACCTGAAAAAGGAAATCGAGAAATGGGGTAGGCTGATCAGGGAAAGGCGCATGCGCGTCGAGTGATTTTTAAGCGTAGGATTGCCTGGCCGAAGGCCTGGCCGAAGCGCGGCCCGCTGCAGGGAGACCGCGCAGAATTTCATCACACAGGGGAGCTCTCATGCCGTCTTTCGACCATCGCTTCGAGCACCGCCGCCGTCTCCTTCAATGGCTGTCCGCGAGCCCGCTCCTCGCTTCGCCGGGCTTCGCGCTCGCCGCCACCGATCGCCCCTCGAAGCTGCCCGAGCTCGAGGCCGCGGCCGCGATGATCGCCAAGCCGGAGGAGGCGATCAACGTGTTCGACTTCGAGCCGGTGTTCTTCAAGAACGTACCGCCCGCGCACGTCGGCTACATGGCCTCGGGGATAGACAACGAGATGACGCTGCGCGCGAACCGCGAGGCCTTCGACAAGTATTACCTGCGGCCGCGGCGCATGGTCGACGTCTCGAAGGTGGACACGAGCGTGGAGATCTTCGGCACGAAGTATCCGAACCCGATCATCATCGCGCCCACCGGCGGCAACAAGTCCTTCCATCCGGAAGGCGAGGTCGCGGTCGCGCGCGCGGCCAAGGTCGGGGGGCATCTCGAGATGCTCTCGACCTCCGCGACCACTTCGGTCGAGGACTGCACCGCGGCGCGCGGCGCGCCGATCTGGTTCCAGCTTTACGCCTCGCCGAAATGGGAGATCGCGGAGCACCACCTGAAGCGCGCCGAGCGCGCCGGCTGCCCGGCCGTCGCGATCACGGTGGACCGCGTCGCCGGCCGCAACCAGGAGACCTTCTTCCGCCTGCGCGCCAAGGACACGCGCGAGTGCAAGGGCTGCCACGACGGCGGCCTGCAGGGGAGCGTGAAGCGCAAGCCCGCCTACGACGGGCTCGACCTCACCGGAGTGCCCAACCTCCAGTCCGCCAACATGACCTGGGACTTCGTGAAGCGGACGAGGGACACGACCAAGATGAAGATCGTGCTGAAGGGCATCCTCACCGGCGAAGACGCGGCGCTCGCCGTCAAGTACGGCGTGGACGGCCTCATCGTCTCCAACCACGGAGCGCGCGGCGAAGACAGCGGGCGCGGCACGATCGACGTTCTCCCCGAAGTGGTGGACGCGGTGAAAGGCCGGATCCTCGTGCTCGTCGACTCAGGCTTCCGCCGCGGCACCGACATCGCCAAGGCGCTCGCCATGGGCGCGCAGGGCGTGTGCGTCGGCCGGCCTTACCTGTGGGGGCTCGGGGCGTTCGGCGAGCCCGGCGTCGCGAAGGTGCTCGAGATCCTGCGCACCGAATTCCGCGTCGCGATGATGCAGTGCGGGGTGAGGACGGTGAAGGAGTTTACACCGGCGTTCGTGCGCGGGGTCTGACCGGAGGCGTTCGCGCCGATCGACGCGCTGTTCAACACGCGGGTCGCGCCCGGGAGCTATTCGCAGTTCCTGACCAAGGAATTCGTGGAAGCCAATGCGCCGGGCGGAAACAAGCGCCGCTACTTCCACTTCGGCCTGAAACAGGAGAAATTCGCCCCCCTTTGGGATGGTTCCTGTCGGCGAAGTCTCGGCGCAGCATCGACGCGCAACGGCGCGATCTGATCCAGTACGACCCGAAGTTCCAGGAGCTGCTCGCGGCGCTGAAGTGAGGGAGTCCGCCATGAATGTCGTGGTGGAATTCTCCAGAACGGATCCGCAAGCTTCCGGATCGGAACTGCAGCTCCGCGACGTGCGCGCGCAGCTTGCCGCAGGCGCGGACCTCGGCTATCTTCGCCGCTGGGCGTCCGAACTGAGTGCTACCGAACTGCTGGGGAAATTACCATGCCTCGAAAAACCACGGAGAGAACATGAACCTCAAGTCGCTCGTCGCCGCGGGTTGGGCGGCGCTGTCCATCCTGTTCCTTTCGGGCTGCAACGTCGTCATCCAGTCGCCCGCCGATCAATCGACGCTCGCGCCGCCCGCCGTCGCCGTGAACATCGGCCTTCCCGGCCTCTACCGCGCGGGCACCTTCTCGGCGCGGCTGAACGAAGCGGACATCACGTCCCAGTTCACCGTCAACGCACAGGGCACCACTGCCGTCGCCGGCCTGACTCTCAACCCCGGCTCCTACATGCTCGACGTCACCGCCTGCTGGGGGCTCAACATCGTCTTCGTCCAGGCGCCGCCCTGGCCCCTGAACGGGTGCTCGAGCTCCCGGGCGAGCTTCGCCGTAGTACAACCCCGTCTTGCGCTGGGTCCGTCGGGTCTCGCGCTTGCCGTGAGCCAGTCGGGCACGGCGACCGTCCAGGCGATCCCCGCTCCGGGCGCCGCGCTCGCGATCGTGCTCTCGGCGTCCCCTGCCTCGATCCTGGGCGCGCCGAACACCGCAACGGTGCCCGCCAATTCCGCGGCGCCGGTGAATATTCCCGTGCAGGGACTCGGGCCGGGGTCGGCGGTGATCTCCGCGTCGGCGGGCGGCTATACGAGCGCTTCGCTGAACGTGTCGGTTCGTCCGCTCATCACGCAGCTTTCCCCGGCGAACGGCCCCCCGGGCACGACGGTCGTCGTCACCGGCGCCGGCTTCGTCGCACCGGTCACAGTCCGCTTCGGCACCACGGTGGCCCCGGCCACGCCGGCGAGCGCCACTTCCGTGTCGGTGACGGTCCCGCAGGGGCTTACGGCGGGCGCGGCGCCGATCACGGTCATGAGCAACGCCCAGACGAGCGCGCCGGTGAGCTTCACCGTGACTTCTCCCGCTCCCGCCGACGTGACGGCGCTCTTCCGCGGGACGAACGACCGCGTCGAGATCATTCAATTCACGCTGAACTCGCCCTTCAGCTCGAGCACGCTGCAGCTGCTCGGCAGCGTGACGACGCCGCTTTCCCCCGGCGTGCTTTCGGTGGGCCTTTGCCGCGACTCAACCCGGCTCGCGTGGGCGGGCGCAGCCAACGTCCAGGTCTTCACGATCGGCGGCAGCGCGACCGCGCCCACGCTTACCCTCGCCGCCGCCACTCCCTTGCCGTCGGCTCTGACGGGAGTGGGGACGGCCTGCGCCTTCCTGCCCACGGCGCTCGTTCGCGGGACGGATCTGGGCCTGGACAACCTTAATTCCGCGACTGCCGCGAGACTGGGCGGATTCAACGGGGCCGGCAGCTCGACCGGGGTGGCGCTCGCCGCAGCACCCCCGCGCGCGTGGCGATCCCACTCGACCGGGCTGGAGGAATACAGCATGAGCGCTCCCGCCACGCCGAACCGCACCGCCAACGTCGTCACCAACATGACCGGATCGGGCACGGGCACGGCCCTCGCCTGGCTCTCGGTCGGGACGACGCTGGTGCGCGCGACGAATCTGGGGATCGACGTCGTCAGCGTCAGCGGCGCGGCGCCTTCGCGACTCGGCTTCAACAACAGCGGCGGGGGAAGCTCCACTGGGGTCGGCGTCAGCGTGGTGGGGACGCGGGTGGTGCGCGCGACCAACGCGGGCGTCGACGTCTACGACGCGAGCGCGCCAGCCAAGCCGGTCCGGTGCGCGTTCAACAATACGGGCGGCGCGAGCGCGACCGGGGTCGGCGTCGCGACCGTGGTCCTAGGCGCGAGCACCCTCGCGTTCCGCGCCACCAACGTCGGCATCGAGGCCTACGACATCACGGCCGCGATGACCTCGTGCCCGGCACCGGCGAGCGGAACTCTCATACCGGCGGGCGTGCAGCTGCAGCTCGGGACCTCGACGACGGGAGTGGCTGTGGTGCATTGAGAATTCCGGTGCGATTCATTTCGTTGAAAGGATAGTGGGGAGCAAATGCAGGCCGCTCGCGCACTCTCTGGAAGTGCGCCGCTCGTGTAAGGTATCCCCGACTTAGCCTTGCGGGGAACACAAGCGTAGGATGCTCCTTAGCTGGTTGCGGGAGGGAGAAATGATCTCGTCATTCCGCCGGAATTTTCTTTCCGGCGCGGCGGCATTGGCGGCGACGGCGGCGCTCGCGCCGCTGCGCGCCCAAATCCCGGCAAAGCCGAAGACCCGGCTCGTCCTGCTCGGTACCGGCGGCGGCCCGCGGATCGTCGCGCCCGGGCGCTCGAAGTCGGCGAACCTGATCGTCGCGAACGGCGTGCCCTACGTAGTGGATTGCGGCGAGGGTGTCGCGCATCAGCTGGTGCGCGCTGGGGTCGCGCTCAACACGCTGCGCTACGTCTTCATCACGCATCACCACTCCGACCATAACCTCGATTACGGCAACCTGATCTACGACAGCTGGGCCGCGGGCCTGCGCGCGCCGGTGGACTCCTACGGCCCGCCGCCGATCAAGGCCATGACCGAGGCGTACTGGCAGCTCAACCGCTTCGATATCGAGACGCGCATCGCCGACGAGGGCCGGCCCGACCTGCGCAAGCTCGTCACCGCGCACGAATTCGCGGAGCCCGGCCTCGTCATGCAGAACGCGGACGTCAAGGTCACCGCGGCGCTCGTGCGCCATCCTCCGATCGTTCAGGCCTACGCCTACCGCTTCGATGCCCCCGATCGCTCGATCGTCATCTCGGGCGACACCACTTATTCACCCGAGTTGATCACCTTCGCCAAGGGGGCGGACGTGCTCGTGTCGGAAGTCATGCATCTCGCCGGCCTGGAGAACCTCCTGAAGAAAGTCCCCAACGCCGCGACCCTGCGCGAGCATCTGCTGGCGAGCCACATCGTGACCGAAGACCTCGGCAAGCTGGCGGCGGCCGCGGGAGTGAAGACGCTCGTCCTCTCGCACCTCGTTCCGCCGGACGACGCCTCGATCACCGACGACATGTGGATGGAAGGCGTGCGCAAGCACTACGGCGGCCCGATCATCGTCGGGCGCGATTTGCTCGAACTCTGAAACCCGCCGGAGCGCGATCCGGCGGGCGAAGCTGCTATTTCGCGGCCGGCGCGGGGTTGTCCTTGGGGTCGAGGTAGTTGATATCGAACGGCCCGTCGCCGCTTATCTGGATCACCGTGGGCACCTTGCTGAACGCATAGTGGTGCATCTTCGCGGGCAGGTAGTGGTAGCCACCCGCCTTCAGCGCGCGCGCGTTCTTCGCGACGAGCTTGTCGCCCGTCCCGAGATACAGCGTCCCGGAGATGATCGTCAGGTTTTCCGTCTGAGTGTGCCAGTGCGGCGCGATCCTGTAGTTCGCCGGCGTCAAGAGGCGCATCGTGAACGGCCCGGGCTTGCCCGGATCTCCGTAGAGCACGGCGAGCTTCGCGCCCTTGGGCAGCGTGGGCGGCGCGCCCCCCCACTTGATGTTGGCTTTGTTGGCGAACACCTGGTCGTCCATCGAATTCGCCGGCGACGCGGCGAAAGCCGCCGCGAGCGCGGCAGTTATGAACACGATTCCCGCCTTGGTGCTTGACTGCTTCATGGGATGTCTCCTGTGGTTGGGGTTGACTTCACGCCGACCGCGACCCGTCGTCCTCAATCGGAAGCGCATGATGCGCTCGAATCGTCGCGTACGCAAAGGCGCAAGGCCATGAGGCGGAAGTCCCGGGTCAGGCAGGGAAACGGCGCGGTCAGCGCCGGTGTCGGGTTTACCTGACTTACCAGGTCAGGAGCGCAGGAGTACGATGCCCTGCACAGTCGTTCGCCGTCATCCCGAGCAAAGCGAGGGATCTCTTCGGGCACGTCCACTCTCACGGGGAGGGAGTCATGAGCCTCAAAATGCTCGTCACCGCAGCCATCGGGTTTGCCGCTCTCATGAGCACGGTTTCGATCCACGCCGCCGAAATCAAGGTCCTCGCCTCCAACGGCGTGAAGGAGGCGCTGAACGAGCTCGCGCCCGCCTTCGAGCGCGCGACCGGACACAAGCTCGTCATCGGCTTCGGCCTCGCCGCCGCCTTGAAGCGCCAGATCGAGGCGGGCGAAGCCTTCGACCTCGCCATCCTCCCCGCCGCCGGGATCGACGATCTCGCGAAGCAGGGCAAGGTGGATGCGGGCGCGCGCGCCGCCATCGCCCGCTCGGGCGTGGGCATCGGCATCAGGAAAGGCGCGCCGCGTCCCGACATCCGCACGCCGGGGGCGCTCAAGCGCACGCTCCTCGCCGCGAAATCGATCACCTGGGCGAAGGAAGGCGCGAGCGGCGTCTACTTCGCGAGCCTGCTCGAGCGCATCGGCATCGCCGATGAAACCCAAGATCGTGCCCGCCGCATCGGGCGTCGAAGTCGGCAAACTCGTCGCCGGAGGGCAAGTCCAGCTCGGCGTTATCCTCGTCAACGAACTGATGGCCGCACCCGGCGTCGAAGTCCTGGGACCGCTCCCGGCCGAACTGCAGAACTACACCGTCTTCCATGCCGGCGTCGGCGTGGGCTCGAAGGACTCGTCGGCGGCAAAGGCGCTGATCAAGTTCCTCACCACGCCGGCTGCCGGCGCCGCGTTCAGGGCGAAGGGGCAGGAGCCGGGGTGAAGCACAGGGCTGCTCGATATCTAGCGCACCGAAACGGCCGTTCCGATCCCGGAGTGGAAATCCCGGGGTTTGCCCCCATCTGGTCTGTTCCGACAAAATGGGAACGCCATGACCAAGACCGACGACCTCGACAAGCTGCGGACTGCGCTCTTGCAGCTCCACAAAGCGCTGCTGGACGCCCAGCGAATCCGCTACGAGCGCGAGAACGGACGCGTCGAATCCAGGGGCGAGCTCCTGGAGCTCGTGCTCGAGGACGCATCCTTCGAATGGCTGCGCGTGCTGTCTGCGCTGATCGCGCGGCTCGACGAGCTCGCAGGGGTGGACGACAAGGACGTGAGCGGAGAGATGCGCGGCGTGATCGAGAGGCTGCGCACGCTGGTGCGCTTCGAGGGAAACAGCGGGTTCACCGATCCCTACCGGGAAATCATCGAAGCCGTTCCCGACGCGCTGGTCGCGCACGTGCAGCTCTCGCGTCTGCTGTCGGATTTCGGCACAGCCGGCCGGGCGGGGTGAGCGGGAACCGCGCGCGTCCAGGCCCGGCTTAACTTGCCGGGAAGCCGGGCGTAGGATGCGTTTGACGCTCAGCCGCGAGTGATCGGACGCCAACAAAGCGGCGATGGATCCAGGGAGGGGTCATGAACTTGTTCTGCCGCATTGCCGCTATCGGAGGCTTGTCTTGCGCAATCGCGGGATTCGCGCCCGCGGTCATCGGGGCCGAAGGCCCGGCGGATAAGTCCGGGAGCGGGGACTGGTACCTCGGCGCCGGAATCGGGCCGGGATTCGGCGCGAGATACAAGCTGAACGGACAGCCGATCACTTTCAGCGACCGCCTGCAGGGTGCGACCGACAAGTCTCCGCTCATCGCCCTGAATGTCAACGCGGGCGCCGTCCTCAGCCCGAGTCTCCTGGTCGGGTTCAGCGGGTCGGCGGTCGGGCAGATCGGCAAGATCGCCGGCAACGACGTGCACCTGCAGATCAACAATTACTTTGCCGCGGTCACCTGGTTCCCGGTCGAACAGGGCTTCTTCGTGCGGGGCGGCGGCGGGCTGTCGAGGATGTTGATCGATACCGGTGTCCGCACCGACCGCTCGAACGGATTCGGAATCCTGCTCGGGGCGGGGTACGCCCTGCGGGTCGCCGGAAACCACAACGTCACGTTCACCCTCGACCACAGCCGCCAGTCCTACAGCGGATCGAGCACCAAGCCCGACAGCTCACAGTTTACCGGCGCGTATCTGGGGTACATGTACCGGTCCTGATTGCCCGGCGCTGAAGGCCTTCCGCTAGCGGTAGTCGTCGCGCCGCAAGACGACGATGCGCCGCCGGAACACAAGCGCGCTCGCCGCCCAGGAGATGAGCGCGTAGACGATCGCGCCGAAAAACGCCGACCAGAATCCGGCGACGCTGAATCCCTCGACGAAGGACGCGACGAACCAGAAGAGGAGCCCGTTGATCACGAAGATGAACAATCCCAGCGTGAGAACGGTGACGGGCAGCGTCAGGAGCACGAGCAGCGGCCGGATCAGGGTGTTGACGAGCCCGAGCAGGAGCGCCGCGACGAGCGCAGTATAGAAGCTCTCCACCTGCACCGATGGGACGAGGTAGGGGAGGGCGAGCAGCGCGAGGGCGTTGATCAGCCAGACGAGGAGGAGGTTGAGCGCCATGGAACGCAAGCATGATAGGCCTGGATTAGAATCCCCGCCGGCCAAGCCACAAGGAGCATCTGCATGGGAGGGCGTCAAGGTGCAGCGGGAAGCCGTCGACCTGGAGTCACGAGTTGAACTTTTTTTCTTGATGCCGCTCAACGCAGTTCCTCTTGCTTTTCACTACCCTTTTCTCCAGCCATGCTCTCTCTCGCCCACGCCGGACCCGCGATCGCCTCCGCCTTCCTCGCTTCGCTCGTCGAAGCGGTCGAGGCGCTCACCATCGTGCTCGCCGTGGGCACGGTGCGCGGATGGCGGTCCGCGCTCGCCGGAACTCTGGCGGGGCTCGCTTTCCTCGCGCTGCTCGTCCTCGCTTTCGGCCCGCTGATCGCCCGCACGCCGATCCAGTATCTGCAGCTAGCGGTCGGCGTGCTGCTGCTGCTTTTCGGGATGAGATGGCTGAGGAAGGCGATCCTGCGCGCCGCCGGTGTCGTCGCCCTGCACGACGAGGCGGAGGCCTTCGCCAAGGAGTGCGCGGCGCTGGCGCGGCATCCGCGCCGCGAGTGGGACGCGATCGCGGTCGTCACGGCGTTCAAGGCCGTGGTGCTCGAAGGGCTCGAAGTCGTCTTCATCGTGCTCGCGGTCGGCGCCGCAGGCGGTCTGCTGGTGCCGGCGAGCCTGGGCGCGCTCGCCGCCTGCGCCCTCGTCGTGATCGTCGGTTTCGCGGTGCATGGCCCGCTCGCGAAGATCCCGGAAAACTCGCTCAAGTTCGCGGTGGGCGTGCTGCTCTCCGCGTTCGGCGCGTTCTGGGTGGGCGAAGGCCTGGGGTTCCACTGGCCCGGGGACGATCTCGCGATCCTCGGCATTGCCGTGCTCTTTCTCGGAGCATCGGCCGCCGCAGCGGGCCGGATCTCGCAAAGGCGGTACGCCGCGCACCCGCGCGGGGGGATCGTCCCATGAAATGGCTCGCCGCGGCCGCCCGCGAGATCGCAGGGCTGTTCATCGAGGATGCGGGGTTCGCGCTCGGAATCCTCGCGTGGATCGCGCTTGCCGCGCTGGCATTGCGCGAGCTGCCCTTCGGCGATCCCTGGCGCGCGGCGATTCTCCTCGCCGGCTGCCTCGCGCTCCTCGTCGAGAACGTCCTGCGCGCGGCGCGCAAGCGCTCAGGCTAACGAACCTCAGTACCCGATCATATCGAGCCGCGTCAGCGTCACCTGGGCGCTGATGCGCGCGGCGTTGGCGAGGTGCCATGCCGTGTAGAGCTCCGGAAACACCTCGTCGGAGGACATCCCGTCCACGGGGACGATGACCTTGAATCCCCGCAGCGCCGCGGCTGCGCCGGTGTGCAGCACCGAGGTCTGCGCCTGCGTGCCGAGCGCGACGACGGTCTTGATGCCCTTGCCCGTCAGGATTTTTTCGAGATCGCTCGCGATGAACTTGTCCGGCCCGAGCGGCGGCAGCACGAGCTCTCCGGGCGCGGGAGTGAGCTCCTTCAGGATGTCGGCGGCGACGGAGCCGGGGACGGCGACGCTATAGATCACGAGCGCGCCTTTCCCCCGGGCGCCCGCGACGAGCTTCTGCACCTTCGGAACCGAGGCGGCGCAGCGAGGCCGCCGCTGCGTGCTGCACGTCTGGTTGGTGAAATCCATCACGAGCAGGGCCGTCTCAGCCGGATTGATGGTCACAGGTTTCAGCGGGGGCGGCGGCGGAAGCTTCGCGCTTCCCCACTCCTCGATGACCGTCTGCGCCGCCGCGTTCGTGAAACAGGCCACCGCGATGATCGCGGCGGCGATGACCCGTTCCTGCAGCCTTCTCATATTTCCTCCAATCTACATGCGAAAATGACATTGTCATCGATTGCAGGTTGACACGCCGGTTCCCCCCGGCGAAGATTGCGCAAAAGGGGAGGCCGATTCTCTGCCTAAGAAGGAGCGGCCATGAAAAAGGTCGTCGCGCTGCTTTTGGCGCTCGTAGTCATCGGTTTCTTCCTGCGCGATGAGATCCCGTTCCCGGAAGAGTCGTCCTCCGCCGCCCGGGATCCAGGGCCGCGCGGCGGAGCCCCGGGCGCGGGCGCGCCCATCGCGGGACTGACCGGCACCGAGCTCGCGTTTTTCAACGCCGGCACGGACGAGTTCGCCGAAGAGGAAGAAGTCGCCGACGGCCTCGGACCGACGATGAACCTCGGCAGCTGCGGCGGCTGCCATCTGCATCCCGCACTCGGTGGAACGAGCCCGCCGGTGAATCCCCAGGTTGCATTCGCCACCGCGAACGGCGCGACCAACAGAGTTCCATCGTTCATCACGGCGAAAGGGCCGGTGCGCGAGGCGAGGTTCGTGAAGAATGCCGACGGAACCCCGGACGGCGGCGTCCACGATCTGTTCACCATCGCCGGCCAGGCGGACGCGCCGGGATGCGCGCTCGCGCAGCCGGACTTCGGGAAGGAGCTCGCGCGCCGCAACGTGATCTTCAGGATTCCCATCCCGGTGTTCGGCGCGGGCCTGATCGAACAGATCCCGGACAAGGCGATCCTCGCGAACCAGGTCGACGACGCGCCCAGGAAGAAAGAGCTCAGGATCCGCGGGCGGCCCAATATAGTCCTCGCCGGCCACGCGATCTCCGGCCAGGCGAACAACAACGGCAACGACGGCACGGTCGCGCGGTTCGGATGGAAGGCGCAGAACAAATCTCTGCTGCTCTTCTCGGGAGAGGCGTACAACGTCGAAATGGGGATCACCAACGAGCTGTTTCAGACCGAGCGCGATGAAACCGCGAGCTGCCAGTTTGCGGTCGTTCCCAACACCGTCACCGACACCGCAGGCGAGACGCCTGTCGACGCCGCCAGCGCGATCGAAAAGTTCGCCTTCTTCATGCGCTTCCTGGCGGCGCCGGCGCCTTCGACCGATACGCCGGGAGGGGCCGATTCGATTGCACGGGGCCGGAAGTTCTTCACCGATGCCGGGTGCGCGCTCTGCCATACGCCCACGCTCAACACGGGCAATTCCGCAGTCGCCGCGCTGCGCAACCAGCCCGTGAATCTCTTCTCCGACCTCCTGGTCCACGACATGGGCCCGGGGCTGGCCGACGGGGTCACTCAGGGACAGGCGGGCCCCAGGGAGTTCCGCACCGCCCCGCTGTGGGGTCTGGGACAGCGGCTGTTCTTCCTGCACGACGGGCGGACGTCGGACCTGCGCGAAGCGATCCGGGCGCATCGCAGCGGGAGCGTCCTGAGCTTCAATGCATCCGAAGCGAACGCGGTCGTCAGGAACTTCAACAGGCTCCAGGACGGCCAGAAGCAGGACGTTCTCAACTTTCTGCGTTCCTTGTAGCAGAAAGGCGGGCGGCGCATTCAATCGAAGCCGACGATCTCCACCCAGTTCGAGCCTTTCCCTGCCGGATATTTCTGCAGCAGCTTGAGCGCGCCGCTCGCCTGCTCGATCGCGTAGACCGAGATCGTTTCCGACTTTTCCCCGGAGGCGACGAGGTACCTTCCCCTGGGATCGATCGCGAATCCGCGCGGCTGGCGCTCGGTCGGCGTGCTCGAGAGATAAGTGAGCTTCCCGCTCGCCGCATCGACGCCGAACGCGGCCAGCGTATTCGAGGTACGCTCGGAGGCGTACAGGAATTTTCCGTTCGGGGTCAGGTGCAGGTCCGCCGCCCAGATGTCGTTGTCGGTGTTGCGCGGGTGCGGGCGCGGCGCGCCGGGCTGGAGTTTCGAATCGGGCGGCAGCGCCGAGGCCGAGCTCACTTCAGCCAGCAGTCCCGTCTTCGCGTCGAGCGACAGCGTCGTCACCGTGGCGAGGAGCTCCGAGAGGAGGTATACGAATTTGTTGTCGGGTGAGAAGATGAAGTGCCGCGGGCCCGTCCCGGGTTTCATCTGGGCGACCGCGGGCGTGTTCGAGGCGAGGCGCCCGGACTTCTCGTCGAAGACGAACTGGAAGATCTGGTCGGTGCCGAGGTTCGGGACGTAGACGAAGCGGTTCGTCGCGTCGACGAGGATCGAATGCGCGTTGCGGCCCACGGGGATCACCTGCAGGGGCTCGGGCAAGACGCGCCCGTCCCCGCCGACTGCGTTGACGCTGACGAGGTGAGCGCCGTAGGAGGCGCCGAAGAGGAAGCGGCCGTTCCGGTCGAGCGAGATGTACGGGAAGCTCTCCGCGAGGGGCGCGGTGGACAAGGGCTTCAAAGCGCCCGTTGCCGAGTCGATGGAATAGACGTGCACGGTAAACGGTTTCGAGCGCGAGGCCGCGTAGAGAAGGCGCCGGTTCGGGCTCACCGCCATCGGCATCGCCACCTACACGCGCGCGAGCGGCGCGAGCGCCCCGTCCGCCTGCAGGCTCCAGGCGCCGATCTCGCCGTCCTCGGCGTGGGAGACGTAGACGTAGCCTGCGGCGAGAGCCGAGGTGCTTGCCAGTGCCGACATGGCGATGATCCCCTTGGTGAAAGTCGAGAACGGTTTCATGCTTGGCCTCTTCAGGTGTTCAGGTGGATGAGGTGTGGCGCGGCCGGATTCGCTCCCGCGTCATCTCCGCGAGCCTGGTGATCCCCAGGAGCGCCATGTCGCGCTCGATTTCCTCGGAGAGGAGCCCGATCCCGTGGCGCACGCCGGCCTCCCCGCCGATCGCGGCGGCGTAGAGGAAGGGCCGGCCGACGAAGACGAACTGAGCGCCTAGCGCGAGCGCCTTCAAAACATCGGTGCCGCGGCGGATGCCACCGTCCATCATCACTGCCATTTCGCCTGCCTGCGCCACCACCGCGGGGAGCGCGCGCAAAGGCGCTAGAGCGCCGTCCAGCTGCCTCCCGCCGTGGTTCGACACGATGACGCCGTCGACGCCGCTCTCGCGCGCGATGCGCGCGTCCTCCGGAGCCAGCACCCCTTTTAACACCAGGCGCCCCTTCCACAGCCTGCGCATCAGCTCCAAGTGGGTCCACGCGAGCCGGTCGCGCTCCCCGTCCCCGCGGGAGGCGCGGGTGATGAGCGGGATGCGCGCGCCCATGTTCTCGAAGTGCGGCATGCCGTCCACGAGGAGCGTTCGCAGGAACATTCCGAAGAGCCATCGCGGGCGGAGCGAGCTCTCCCACGCGAGGCGCAGCGTCGGCCGCAGCGGCCGGCTGAAGCCGCTCCTCGCGTTGTTCTCGCGATTCGCGCTCACCGGGACGTCGACGGTGAGGACGAGCGTATCGAAGCCGGAACGCGCGACGCGCTCGATGAGGCGCGTGATCGGCCCGGTTTCGCCCGGCAGGTAGGCCTGGAACCAGGCCGTGCTTCCGGCCGCGCGCACCTCCTCCAGGCGCGTCAGCGACGCGCCGCTCATGATCATCGGGATGTTGGCCGCTCCTGCTGCGCGCGCGAGCACGACGTCGCCTCGATATGCCGCCATGGAAGTGCCGCCCATGGGGGCGATGCCGAAAGGCGCGTCGTAGCCGCGGCCGAAGAGCGCCGTCTTCGCCGTGCGCCCGGACACGTCCACGAGCACGCGAGGGCTGAGCTCGATCTCGTCGAACTGTGCGCGGTTCGCGGAGAGCGACGCGTTCGTCTCCGCGCCGCCCGAGACGTAACCGAACATAGGCCTCGGCAGGTAGCGGCGCGCCGGCTCCTCGAAATCGTCGAGCGCGAGGATGCGCGCAAGAGCGCGCGGCAGCGCGCGGTCGACGTGCCACTCGGCGTCGGAGCGGACCGCCGCGGAAACGGGTTGGCTTGTGGTGTCGGGCATGGGTCTCGCCGGGTGAGGAAGACTCTTGCCGATTGTAGCCTGAGATGCAGGTCTTGCAATCCGGCCGCATTCCCTTACTTCAATCTACAGCAAAGCGGTCAAAGATTCCTGTCACTAGAGGTTAGAATCCCGTCCAGTTCTCAACCGGGACAATCCATGCGCGTCGTCGTGATCGGCGGTTACGGTAATTTCGGCGCCCGCGTCTGCCGCGGTCTCGCCGCCTCGTCCGCGATGGAAGTCGTCGCCGCGGGGCGCCATCCGGAGAGAGGGCAGGGCAGCCTCGCGGATCTGAACTTGCAGCACGCGCGGCTGGATCACTCCGAGCACGACTTCCCGAGCGCGCTCGCTCGCCTCGCTCCCGAGCTCGTGATCCATTGCGCCGGGCCGTTCCAGTCGCAGGACTACCGGGTGGCTCTCGCCGCGATGGCGGCCGGCGCGCATTACCTTGATCTCGCCGACGGCCGGCAGTTCGTGACGCGCTTTCCGTACTATGTCCATCCGGCCGCGCGCGCCGCGCAGCGCGTGGCCATCTCGGGCGCGAGCAGCGTGCCCGCCCTCTCCTCGGCCGTGATCGACAGCCTAAGCGCGCGCCTTTCGCAGATCGAGGAGATCCAGATCGCGATCGCGCCGGGACAGCGCGCGCCGCGGGGCGAAGCGACGATCGCGGCCGTGCTCGGCTACGCCGGGCGGCGGTTCAAGTGGCAGAGTGGCGGCGCGTGGCGCGACGCGTGGGGCTGGCAGGAGCTCAAGCGCGTGCGCTTCTACGCGCTGGGCGCGCGCTGGGCCGCCGCCTGCGACGTTCCCGACCTCGAGCTCTTTCCGAAGCGTTATCCCGGCACCCGCACGATGCAGTTCCGCGCCTCGCTCGAAAGCGGCGCGCAGCAACTCGCGCTCTGGCTCGCCGCCCTGCTGCGCCGGCGGGGCGTTCCCCTGCCGATCGAGCGCTGGGCGAAGCCGCTCGGCAGGATCGCTTCGTGGATGAACGTCTTCGGCGGCGATCTCGGCGGCATGCTGGTGAGCCTCGCCGGCAAGCGATCCGACGGAAGCCGCGCGCGGATCGAATGGCACCTGACGGCCGACGCGCAGCACGGCCCCGAGATTCCCTGCATGGCCGCCATTCTGCTCGCGCGCAAGCTCGCGCAAGGGAGCGTCGCGCAGCCGGGTGCGTTCTCCTGCATGGGATTCCTTGCGCTGCCGGAATTCGAGACGGAGTTCGCGCGCTGGCGCATCACCACGGTGGTGAGGGAGAGCGCTGCGTGACTGCGAACGCGTTCCGGGCAAGGCACCCGCGCTGGCGAATCTTTCGAGCATGACGCTCAAGCGACGCGATCTGGATGACATCGCCGCCCGGACCCTGGACCATTACAACCGGAGCGCCGAGGACTTCTGGAAGGGCACGCGCGGTCACGATGTCAGCCACAACATCGCGGCGCTGCTCGCGCACATCGAGGGCGAGCCGCCGTTCGCGATTCTCGACCTGGGCTGCGGGCCGGGGCGGGATCTGAAGGCGTTCGCCGCGCTCGGCCACGTCGCAATCGGGCTGGAGGGATCGGAGCGCTTCGCGGCCATGGCGCGCGAGCACAGCGGCTGCGAGGTGTGGCGGCAGGATCTGTTCGGGCTAGCTCTGCCCGATGCGCGCTTCGACGGCGTGTTCGCCAACGCGGTGCTGTTTCACGTGCCGAGCCAGGAGTTGCCGCGCGTCCTGCGCGAGCTGCGTGCGACGCTCAAGCCGCGCGGCGTGCTGTTCAGCTCGAACCCGCACGGCGGCAACGAGGAGGGCTGGAACCGCGGGCGCTACGGCGCGTATCACGACCTGGAAACCTGGCGGCGTTTCATGACCGCCGCGGGATTCACGGAGCTCACGCACTACTACCGGCCCGAAGGCCTGCCGCGCGAGCAGCAGCCCTGGCTCGCGAGCGCGTGGCGAGCTCTGCGCTGAGCTACGCTCCCCGCTGTCCGATCAGGCCGAGAAACTCCTCGCGGGTCGCTGCGGAATCGCGGAAGGTGCCCACGACCGATGAAGTGATCATGACCGAGTTCTGTTTCTCCACGCCGCGCATCATCATGCACAGGTGGCGGGCTTCGATCATCACGCCGACGCCCACCGCGTCGATCGAATCCATGATTGCTTGGGAAATCTGCTCGGTCAGCCGCTCCTGCAGCTGCAGGCGCCGCGCGTACATGTCGACCAGCCGCGCGAGCTTGCTGACGCCGAACACCCGGCCGTTCGGAATGTACCCGATATGGCAGCGTCCGAAGAACGGCAGCATGTGGTGCTCGCACAGGCTGTAGACCTCGATATTCTTCACGATGACCATGCTGTTGGTCTTTTGCGTGAAGATCGCGCCGTTGATCAGTTTGGCCGCGTCGGCGCGGCTGCCGGAGGTCAGGAATGCGAGGGCGGCGGCGACCCGCTGCGGGGTCTTCACCAATCCTTCGCGCTGCGGATCCTCGCCGATTTCCGCCAGCAGCTCGCGGACCAGGACTTCGATTTTTGCGGCGTTCAGGGGCATTGCGCGATTATAGGCGCGCTCGAGCGCGATAGAATGCCGGCATGTGCGGGCGTTACGTCTCTCCCGAGGAAGCCGCGGTCGAGCGTGCCTGGCACATCGGCCGCCGCAACTGGAAGACGCCCTTCGGCAGGCCGCGCTACAACGTCGCGCCGACGATGCGCGTCATCATGCTCAGGCGCGACGCCGCTTCCCCGGAGATCGAGCTCGCGCACGCGCGCTGGGGATTCGTGCCGTACTGGTGGAAGGAAGCGAAGCCTCCGCGTGGCAGGTTCAACGCGAAGTTCGAGACCGCCGCTGCGAACGGCATGTGGCGCGAGGCGTTTTCGCGCGCGCGGTGCCTGTTGCCGGCGCTCGGCTGGTACGAATGGCGCGAGGAGATGCGCGTCGACAAGGCGACGGGCGAGGTCGTGAAGGTCAATCAGCCCTACTACATCGCCCGCAAGGACCGCCGGCCGTTGTGCTTCGCGGGGCTCATGTCCAGATGGAAGGACCCGGGCGATCCCGAACCGACGCTGACCTGCGTCGTTCTGACGCGTCCGGGCGCGGGGCGCGCCGGCGAGATTCACGAGCGCATGCCGGTCGTGCTGCCCGATGAAGTGCACGCGCAATGGCTCGATCCGGCGCAGACCGATCCGGCCCGGGCGGCAGCGCTGATCGAAGAGCACGCGCAAACCGATTTCGATCTCGTGCGCGTGGGGCGCGGCATCAACCGCACCGAGGAAGACAGCGAGAAGCTGATCGAGCCTCTGGAAGCGGGCTAGGGCGGGAGTTCGGCTGCGCTCGCGCAAGCGTTTGGCGCGCCGGATCAGGCGAACATTTTGCGGTAGTGGCGGTACCAGTCGCTCTGGAAGACTTCCGCGGGATCGTGCTTGAGCTTGAGCTTCAGGAACTCGGCGAACTGCGGGTAGCAGGTCTCGACCTGCTTGCGCGTCGCGTACTTGTGGTAGGTCGGGTAGTAGCTGCCGCCGTATTTGATGCCGATGTCGATCAGGCGCCGGAACGCGTTGGAGGCGCGGCGGATGCCGCCGGGCGTGTGCTCCACGTGCAGGTTGAAGCTCACGCAGGCATAGGGCTTCTTCGCCCAGGCAAGGAAGCTTTCGCGATCCGCTTCGATCCAGCGGACGCTGCCGTAGATGATTTCCGTCTCGTTGCGGCGCGCGTCCGCGGCCACGTCGACCATGAAGCGCTCGAGCGCGTTGCGCTCGCAATAGATCTCTGTGATCGCCTCGGTCGCCTTCGTCTTGAGCTTGCGGTCGATCTCGCGGTGGTAGTAGTCGGGGTAGGTGCTCATCTGGTGCTCGTCCGACCAGTACACCCGCCCGTTGGTCGCGAGGTAATGGTTGGCGTAGCGCTTGAATGCGGCGGCCTTGTCGGTGTGCGCGAGAAGGAGGAGGTTGGTCCAATCCCGTTCCGCGAGCTCCTTCTGCGCCGCGGGGATCGGCGTCGAGTCGGGTACCGGCTTGTAGCAGGAGAAGACGCCGCGGCGAAGGAAGCCGTCCGAGCTCTCGTCGATCGAGTACTGGAAATCGCCGTACAGAAAGCCGTCGCGGACGCGGCCGGCGAAGGCGGCGGGCAGCTCCGCGATGTCGCGCACCTGGACCACGCGCTCGACCTTGCGCCGCGGGACGAGGCGCAGCGTCACCGAATAGATGAACCCGAACAGGCCGTAGCCGCCGATCGCGAGGCGGAAGAGCTCCGGATTCTCGGTGCGGCTGCAGTTCCTGAGATCGCCCGTCGGGTCGAGCAGCTTGAACGATTCGACGTCGCCCACGAAAGGCGGAAGAGTGAGGCCGCGCCCGTGCACGTTCGCCGAGAGGCAGCCCCCCATGGTGAGGCGGTCGGCGCCGGTCTGCTTTTGCGCGAAGCCCCATTGCTTCGCGCGCCCGCGCTGCGCCTCGGTGAGCTCGGCGAGGAGCTTGGGCCATTGCGTGCCGGACTCGACTTCGATCAGCCCGCGCTCCATGTCGAAGCCGAGCACGCGGTCGAGCTTGCGGATGTCGATCAGCACGCCGTCGGTGGCGAAGGCCTGAGCGCCCATCGCGTGGCGGCCGCCTGCGATGCACACGGCGCGTTGCTCGCGCTTGGCGGCGGCGATCGCAGCGCGCGCAGCATCGAGCGTCTCCGGCTCCACGACGCGATCGACGCGCGTCGGATTGAGCTGCGAGTGCAGATCGTTGACGACGACCCCTGGGGCTTGCGCCCATGCGCCGGCGCAGGGCCAGGCGGCGGTAAGCCCGGCGATCCGGAGGAACTCGCGGCGGTCGATCATGTCGCCTCCTTGTTCAGAGCGGATTGTATTTCACAATCCCGCTGCTGGGCGAAGGCGCGTAGGATTCAGAACGTCAATGAAGCCGGGGCAGGGACGATCTCGCTCTCTTCCGCAGATCTCAGGGACTGGCGGGTGCCGATGCCCGAGCCCCAGGCACGTAACTGCGTTCTTCCAGTCCGATCGCCTTCGGGGTCCGCTTGAGCAGGTAGGGAAGCAGATTTATCCCGGGCGCATTGTCGCGCCGCATCAGCTCGAGGTGACCGAACGAGAAGGGCGAAAAGTGCAGCAGATCGCAGAGGTGGCTTGCGGGCCGGGCCAGCCACGCGGGCAACTCCACGCATAAGGCGGGCGCGTAGCCGAACATACGGCGAAGCGCGGCAAGGTATTCGCGCATGGTGCGCAGCGCAGTGCCACCCAGTTCGACTTCTCGCAGCTCGGCCCGCTCCTTGACCTCGCTCAGCACCGCGATTGCTTCGCCGAGTTCGCCGACGTCCAGCGCCGCGATGCGGCCCTTTGCCTCGGCTGGCACAAAGTGCACCGGCCAACGCGCCACCATCCGCATCCAGCGCGCGCCGAAGCCGCCCTCGCCGTCGAGCAGTGAAGGCTGCACGATGGTCCAGTCGATCCTGCCGGATTTCACGGCTTTTTCGCCGCGCAGCTTGGAAGTGAGAAAGGCACTGCGCGCGCCGGCTTGCAGCCCGAGCGCCGAAACGTGGATCAGGCGTCTCACCCTCAGGCGCGCGCAGTCCTCAACCAGGGCCGCGGGGGCGAGGTGATGTATGCGCTCATAGCTTTCCTCGCCGCGCTCGCGCAGGATGCCGACGCAGTTCACGACGACGTCGATGCCCTCGAGCAGACCGTCCCAGGACCCTCGTGCAGTCAGCCGCTCGAGCCGCGTGCTTCGCGTCTCGCAGGCACGGGCGGCCGCGGGCAGTTTCCGGAAAGCGCGAGCCGGGTAGCGTGTTCCTACCACCACTTCGTGCCCGCGCGCGAGCAGTGCCAGGATGGCATGGCGCCCGATGAAGCCCGTACCGCCGAGCACGAGGACTTTCATGTGTTTTCTCCCTTGGTCCTTACTTATTTCTGTCGTGAGAGAAATATAATACGAACGGCCCGGGATGGCAAGTTGGAGTGTTTTTGACATACCATTGTATTTGTACGTATTTTTGTACTATAATGGCATTAATTACTGTTCAGAGTGAAATATATGGCAGTTGCGAAAGCATCGCCCGTCACCGAAGATCCCGCGTTTGCCTCGCTCTCGCCTGTGGCGCGCCGCTTCGTCCTGCATTGGGGCGAGATGGGCTCGCGCTGGGGCGTGAATCGCACGGTGTCTCAGATACACGCCCTGCTGTATCTGTCGGGCCGTCCGATGCACGCGGAGGAGATCGCCGAGGTGCTGGTGGTCGCGCGGTCCAATGTAAGTAATAGCCTGCGCGAGCTGCAGAACTGGAACCTCGTCCGCATCGTGCATCTGCTCGGGGATCGCCGCGATCATTTCGAAACCGCCTATGACGTCTGGGAGCTTTTCAGGACGGTGGTGCGCGAGCGCAAGGCGCGCGAGTTCGACCCGACCGTTTCGGTGTTGCGCGAGTGCGTCTCGGACAAGGCGTTCGGAAAGGAAGACCCTGGTGCGCAGATACGCATCCGAGAGACCCTGGCCCTGATGGAGTCCCTGTCCGCTTGGGGTGACGAAATGCTGCGCATGGAGTCCGAGACCATGATGAAGGTCATGAAGCTGGGCGCCAAAATCCGGAAGCTTCTTCGCGTCGGCGCGGACAAATAGGCCCTGCCGGCGGAGTCGCAAGCCTTCTCCACTGAAATGTACAAAATGCGGGCTACCACCCGCCTCAGAAGGGCAGCGAATCCGAAGTCGGGACGGTCTCGCTCTCTTCGAGAAGACCGTGCGCCCCCACGCCGAGCAGGCGCACCGGGCGGCGCGCGGCGTCGGTGCGCTCGAGTAGCGCCAGGGCGCGCGCGGCGATCTCGGTCGCATCACACGTGGGCGCGGCCGCGGTGTGGCTGCGCGTGACGGTGGTGAAGTCCGCGTAGCGCACTTTGATGGTCACGGTGCGCGCGCGCAGTTTCCTCTTCGCGAGGCCCTCGCCGGTGCGGCGCGCGATGCGCTCGATCTCGCCGCGGATTTGCTGCAGGTCGACGAGATCCTCGGCATAGGTGGTCTCGTCGGAGAGCGATTTCCTCTGGCGGTCGGGTTCGACCGGCCGCGGGTCTTCGCCGCGGGACAGCTGCTTCAGCCACCCGGCCAGGCTTCCCACCGCGCCGTGCAGCCGCTCGTGCTCCGCAGCGCGCACGTCGAGCAGCCGTTCGATGCCGATTGCGCGCAGCTTCTTCGCGGTGACGGGTCCCACGCCCGAGAGCGCCTCGACCGGCAGCTCGCGAAGGAACTCCTCGACTTTCTCGGGTGCGATCACGGTGAGCCCGTCGGGCTTCTTCCAGCCCGAGGCGATCTTGGCGAGGAACTTGTTGGGCGCGACGCCCGCCGAGGCGCTGAGATTCAATCGCTCGCGAATGAGCGCTTTCAACTTCTTCGCGACATTGCTTGCGAGCGGCTCGCCCCAGAGATTGTCGGTGACATCCAGGTAAGCCTCGTCGAGCGACAACGGCTCGACCAGAGGCGTGCAGGATCGCAGGATCGCCATCACCTGCTGCGAGATCGCGTGGTAGCGCGCGAAATCGGGGCGCACGATGACGAGATCGGGGCACAGGCGCAGCGCGCGGGCCATCGGGATCGCCGAGCGCACGCCGAAGGCGCGCGCCTCGTAGCTCGCCGCGGCCACCACGCCGCGCGAGGCGGCCGGGCCGCCGACCGCGACCGGCCGGCCGCGCAGTGCAGGATCGTCGCGCTGTTCCACCGACGCATAGAACGCATCCATGTCCAGGTGGATGATGCGGCGCGGCGATCCGGGCATGGGGGAAGTGTAGCGCGCTACGCCGCGGGCAGGAGTCTTCGCAGGGGACAAGACAGGGCATTCCAAGTAGCATTCCAAAAGAGGCCCGGTCCACGGGGAATAATCGCGGCCCGCGGCCTGTTCTAGCAGGGCATCGCACGATCACACAAGGAGGAGACATGAAACGCATATTTCTTGCAGCTCTTGCCGGACTGGCGGCGGCCGCTTCCGCAGCCTGGTCGCAGGCGCCGGCACGCCCGCAGATCGCCACCACGAAGGTCGACGGCACGGAAGGCGTATACATCTTCCGCAACGGCAATCACCAGGCGATGTTCGTCGTCACCCGGGACGGCGTGATCGCCACCGATCCGGTGGCCTACGGGCGTCCGACCGGCGGGGCGACCTATATCGCCGAGATCAGAAAGGTCACCGACAAGCCGATCAAGTACCTGATCTACAGCCATCATCATTACGACCACGTCGCCGGCGGCCAGGCGTTCAAGGATGCCGGCGCGAAAATCGTCGCCCACAAGAAAGCGAAAGAGCGCCTCGCAGTCCTCGGAGATCCGGCCACGCCGCTGCCCGACGAGACGTTCGACGACAAGAGGACCATCACGCTAGGCGGCACCGCGCTCGAGCTGAGCTATGTCGGTCTCAACCACTCCGACAGCTCCCTTGTCATGCGGCTGCCGAAGGAGAAGATCCTCTTCGTGGTGGATTTCCTCCCGGTCGGATCGGTGCCGGGCCGCGGCATGATCGATTTCTATCCGCTCGAGGCGGAGCAGGCTATCAAGCAGGTGCTGGCGATGGATTGGGAACGCCTCATTCCCGGCCATCCCGGACCGGGCGACCGGCTGGGGACCAAGCAGGACGCGCAGGACCAGCTCACGTTCCTGCAGGACGCCTCGGCGGCAGTGAAGGTCGCGGCGCGCGAAGGGAAATGCTGGGAACCGGCGGAGAAAGAGGTCAAGCTGCCGAAGTACGAAAAATGGCCCGGCTACGAGAACAACCTGCAATTCGTGACTCGGCGCTACTGCGGGCTGTGGGGGCGCGGCACCTAGAGACCAAGCGTTTCGTTTCGGGAAGACGGCCGGGGCGCGCCCCGGCCGTCTTCGTTCCGCCGATCCCTGTTCGCCTCTCTCCTTGCTATTACGTGCCGCCGCCACCATACTGGCGGCATCGAATTCCACTTGGGTCAGTCCCCTGCATCCCTTTCGGGCTGCATCGATTCTGGTTTCTCCCACCGACAATTTGATGCCCCGCGCACTCCCGCGCGGGGCGACTTTATACATAGAGAGTATCCATGCCTACCGGCACCGTGAAATGGTTCAATCCCAGCAAGGGTTTCGGCTTCATCCAGCCTGACGACAAGTCCAAGGACGTGTTCGTGCACATCTCGGCGGTGGAACGCGCCGGACTCGGCAATCTCAACGAGAATCAAAAGATCGCCTACGAGCTCGAGCAAGGGCAGAACGGCAAAACGTCCGCGGTCGATTTGAAAGCGGTCTGACCGCTCCCCGGCCTTCGTTGGGCGATCCGTAAATGTGTTACCGTGATCGCTGCAAGGAAGGAGCTGCATGGCCATGCACCGCGAGGAGCGCGGCAGATATCTGATCGAGGCGAGCGCGTTTCACGTCGGCGACTGGAACAAGTGGCAGCCCCGGCTCACGATGACGCGGATGGCGTGCGCGAACGCCTTGTCGAAGAGCCAGTCGTTTCCCGGGCTGAGCCCGCTGTTCGAAACAGCGAAAGGCGCCGTTCGCTACGCGGCCGATCTCGGTCGAAGCATGGCCGACGAAGGATCGCCGCGGCTGAAGGTGTAGGGGCGCGCTCCGGCGCCCCTTGCAAGGCGGCGGATCAATCCACCACGGCGACGACCTGGATCTCGACGAGCTGCTCGGGCTCGCCCAGCTCGAGCACCGCGAGGTTGGTCGTGGTCGGCTTGTGATTGTGGGGTGCGAAGTAGGAATTCACCACTGCGCTCGCCTTGCCGATGTCGCCCATGCGCGGGCGCGCGCGGAAGATGAAAACGTGCACCACGTCCTTGGGCGATGCGCCCGCGGCCTTCAGCGTTTCCATGATGCCGTCCATCGTCTGGCGCACCTGGCCTTCCAGGTCGTTCGTCAGGTACTTGAGGATCTGCTCGCGCTTGTGCGGATGGTCGTGATACACGGGCAGCGCAGTGCCGCCCGCGAGCCAGAGGATCTTTCCGCTCTTGATCTTGATCGCCGGCGAGAACGGCATGAAAACGCTCTTGTCGTAGTTCGGGTGGTGGATGATTTCCAGATGGTTGCCGCCTTGCGCGCGCGCGGGTGCGGCGGCGAAGGTGAAGGCGAACGCGCCCAATGCAAGGGCGGCGAGCGCGGCGGAAGGGCGAACGGGTTTCTTGGCGTACATGGCGAATCCTCCTTGGGTTGAAAAAAAACGCCCCGGAGATCCCGGGGCGCTTGATGAGATATCGCTTTTCAGCGATGGTCAGTTCGCGAGCGGATCCGGACGAATCTGAATCTTGTAGACCTTGGGCCGGTTCTGCGTGCCGCCCTCGTTGTGGAACACCGTGCGCGTGCCCGACATCGTCCACACGCCTTTGCCTTTCCAGCCGGCGTTCGGATCGTCGATGCGGCCGTCCACGAGCTTGGTGTTGAAGCCCAGCGGATACGGCACGCGCAGGTCCACCATCTTGCCGTCCACCACTGCGAGCAGCGACTCGGCGCCGTTGGTCGAGGCGATCGGCACGTTCGCGCCGAGCCCGAGCGTGTTGTAGCGGTCCACCCAGATGTAATAGGCGTGGTTGGCGCTGCCGGAGGCGGAAAGGCCTTTGAATTGCGGCCCGGGCATTTTATAAAGCGTCCAGCCTTCCGGACAGAGCTTGCCGCTCGCCGCCTCGGGCCCGTTTTGCGGCCCTTTGCACTTCTTCCGCTCGAAGCTCGCGATGTGCCCGCTTGCAAGCGGGGTCCACACCACGCCGTCGGAGCCTATGTCGATGCCGCGCGGGCTCCAGGCGCCCTCGGGCGGCACGAAGACCTCGGAGAGCGCGGTCTCGGCGGGGTTGGACCCAGGGATGATGTGGATGACGTAGCCGGGCTGGTCCATGCGGCCGAAGCCGATTCCCATCGACTGACCCCACACCGTATTGTCCACCGGGCTCGGCATGATGCCGTAGAACGCGGCGGTCAACCGCGTGTCGCCCTCGTCGCGCCTGCCGTTGCCGTTGGTATCGACGGTGATCGGCGTCCAGCCCTGGGATTTGGCCGAGTCGCCGGTCTCGAGGAACAGCTTGGTGTTCACCCAGCCGACCACGCCGCTCGCCGGGCCGCCCGCGGAGAGCCACAGCGTCTTGTTGGCGTCGTGGCCGAAGTACAGGTGGTGCGTGGAAAAGCAGGTGTCGACGTGCTTCCACTGGCCGGTCTTCGGGTCGTACACGGAGACCTGGCGGAGGGAATTTTCCTGCGGCGCGACCTTGGCAGACGGGTGATCGGAGCCCTTCTTGCAGAAATCCGGGTTGGGCGCCGGCCGGATCCTCGCGGTGAACCACACGCGCCCTTCGCTATCCATCATCGCGTTGTGAATGCTCGAGTGTCCGTCCCAGATCGGCTCCTTGCCCCAGTAGGCCGAGGGCTGCATCGCCAAGTCCGTGGAGGACGGCGTCTTGGGATTGGGAACGGGGTGCTTGATGAAGTACGGGCGGTGGTTCACCGGGTCGAGCACCGGAACCATGTCGGTGCTCTCCTCGGGCGCACCGTAGATGGGGCCGTTGGCGTTGAGCCGCGGATTGTCGCGGTCGGTCGAGATGCCGTCGTGGAGATAGTATTTCGGCGTCGAAAAATCCCACATCGTCACGACCATATTGCGCTCGACCCCTTGCGGCCTCTCCGGCTTGGCGAAAGGCAGCTCGCCGGCCGCGATTCGGTCCGTCCAGTCGGCGTAGTTCTTCAGCGCCGCGTCGGCGCCCATGTAACCGAGTCCGAGCGCCATTTGCGTCAGGGCCTGCCCGGATTGGGTGCGGCGCGCCCAGCCGGCGATTCCGGGGCCGAATTCCTTCGGCACCGTGCGCATGCCCTTGCTGCCGAGCGAGTGGCACGACTGGCAGGCGTTCTTGACGGTGTCGACCCATTGCTCCTGCGTCTTGATGTTCGAAGAGATGCCGTTGCCCTTCTCGCCGGTGCCGGGAAATTCGCTCTTGGCAGGGATGTTGATCATCGAATACCAATACATGCCGGGATAGTATTCCGCTGCCGCGGCCGCGCTGGGCGCGGGCACCGCGGTCAGGTCGAGGGTTTTTCCCGGCGTGCTGCTCACCTTGGACGAATCGACCAGCCCGTAGCCCCGCACCCACACGCTGTAGTTCGCCTTGGGAAGATCGGGAATCAGGAAACGCCCGCGATCGTCGGTGACGACGAGCTTGGCGAATTTCGTCGGAAGGTCGTTGGTTTCCGCGATCACCCAGACGCCGGCCTCGGGGCCGTTGGGACCGGTCACGACGCCGCTGATGTTGCTCCCGCCGGCGCTGCCCGTGCCCTGAGTGCTCAGGCACGCGGTCAGCAGTGCGGCGAGAGAAATCGCCGCGACGCTCAAGTAAAAAGCATTTTTCGTCTTCATGAAATCCCCCTTGGATGCGGGCATCAGAATGCACCATTCCGCCTGCCTCGGCAAGCCGGGGAGGCGTCGCGGCCGATCGGCAGACCCCGGTACAATGCGACGCCATGAAAATCACCTCGATCGAAAGCTACGTCCTCACCATTCCCACTCCGCAGCCGATGACGCGGAACTACGCCGCGCAGAAGCTCGTCGTCGCGGACATCGCGACCGACGAAGGCGTGACGGGCCTCGGCTACAGCCTGGTCTTCGGCGGCGGGGGGGCGGAGGCGGTCCTTGCGTATCTTGAGAAGCGTCTTGCACCGGCCCTTATCGGAGAAGACCCGCTCTTCGTCGAGCGCCTGTGGGAAAAGATGTTCCGCACCGACATGGGGATGAAGAAGCAGAGCGTCGTTGCCTACGCGCTCTCAGCGCTCGACATCGGCCTGTGGGACATCGCCGGGAAAGTCGCGGGGCTGCCCCTCTACAAGCTCTGGGGCGCGGTGACCGACCGGATTCCCGCGTATGGCAGCGGCGGCTGGTCGAAGTACAGCGAGCGCGAGCTCATCGCCGAGGCCGAGAAATACGCCGCGCTCGGCTGCAAGTACTACAAGATGAAGATCCACCACGCCGATCCGCGCGAGAACGCGAAACGCGTCGGTGCGGTGCGCCGCGCGCTGGGCGACGGGGTGCGCATGATGGTGGACGTGAACCAGCGTCTGGACGTGCTGGCGAACATCCGCCAGGCCAAAGCGCTCGAAGAGTTCGACCTCGTGTGGTACGAGGAGCCGGTGCTCGCCGACGATATCGCGGCGTGCGCCGAAGTCGCGCGCGCGATAAAGATCCCCGTTGCGACCGGCGAGAACAACTGCACGCGCTACGAATTCCGCGATCTCGTCGAGCGCCGCGCCGCGAGATATCTCATGCCGGACGTCTGCCGCGCCAACGGCTTCTCCGAGACGATGCGCATCGGCCGCCATGCGGCCGCGCACCAGATCGCGGTTGCGCCGCACGTCGTGCACGAGCTGTCGCTCCAGGTGGTCGGCGCGCTCTCGAACGGTTTCCTCGTGGAGTTCATCGACTGGGTGCCGCCCGATCTTTTCGAAGAGATGCCTGAATGCAAGGACGGCTGCTTCCGCGTTCCCGAGCGGCCCGGGCACGGCATGGCGCTCGCCAGCGGGGCGAAGGAAAAGTACCGTCGCGCCTAGGTCCTCTGAAGGCGCTCACCGCCCGGGTGCCCGGGATATCAACTAGTTACGAATTGTCGACAGGGTGGGGCATCGGGCAGGCGCGGGCCGGACTACGCCTCGGTCCCGGAAAGGGTGAGGGACCACACTCTATTCACCGACGAGGGCACCCCGAACCTGACAAACAGCTTGCGGCCGCTCCCGGTCGACCCTGTCGCTATGACGCGGGCATGTATGTTGCTCTAAGTAAGCGGCTTAGCTGCAAAAATCCAATTTTCGGAGAATAAACATGAATATGAGATGGCTCGCCTCCCTGCTCGCGTCGGTCGCCGTCGCGCTGCTCGCCGCGGCGCGCGCACAGGCCGAACTCATCCTGGCGGTCAACGAAGGCGTCACGTACTACGTCACGCCCTCGGAGATCCGCGAGAAGTACAAGGATCTGGCAGACCTGCTTGGAAAGCAGCTCAAGACTACCGTCAGAGTCGTCCCCGTCGACCAGTACCCGGCCCTCAGGAAGGGGCTGGACGAGCAGCAGTACGACCTCGCTTTCGTGCACCCGGCTCATCATTCGCTCGTATCGTTGCGCGACGGCAAATATCAGCTGGTGGCGCTGACCAAGGGGTACACGGACTACAAGGCCCGTTTCTTCGTAAGCAAGGATGCGAAGATGAAGCAGCCGGCGGACATGAAGGGCATGCGCTTCGGAATGCCCGATCCGGACTCGATCACTGCGGTGATCACGCGCGCCACGATGCGCGACCTCGGCATCGACGCGACCAAGGCGGACATTCGCACCACGCGGTATCAGGACGCGGTGCCCTTCTTCGTCGAGAACGGATTCAGCGACGTGGGCGTATCGGCTTCCGGCGCGGTGATCAAGCAGTGGCAGGAAAAGGGCGGCGCGGTGCTGTACGAGTCGAAGGCCGTGCCGATCAAGCACATGATCGCCTCGACGAAAATGAGCGTCACGGACCTGGAGAAGGTGCGCGCGGTGATGCTGGGCCTGGACAAGTCGGAGGCCGGCCAGAAGATCCTCGCGAAGATCGGCTACAAGGGCTACGAGAGCGGCGATCCGCAGCAGCTCGCCGTGCTCGCCAAGTGGCTCGGCTACTGAGTCCGGTTTGACCGGTGTGGCGAAACGGCGGCTTCGGCCGCCGTTTTCATTTCACGGAGCTCCGCTCTAACGCGATGCCGTGTACCGTGCCCGCGCGCTCACGGCGGCGAGCAGCGAGGCGGCGAAGCGGCGGCTGTGCTTCACCAGGTTGAGAAACGCAGCGCGATTGATCGCGAGCAGTTTGCAGTTGCTTTCCGCGACTGCGCTCGCGAGCCGCGGCGTGCGATCGACCAGCGCCATTTCGCCGAACAGCCCGCCCGGGCCCACGTTCTCCACCAGGTTGCCGCCGACGCGGATCGCCACTTTGCCCTTGAGGACCACGTACATCAGCACCCCGATCTGGCCCTCCCTCACGATGGTGTGCCCGGTTTCGTAACTGAGGTACGCATCGGACCCGAGCACGCGCCCGAGATCTTCGATCAGGTCTTTGCGCAGCGGCGCCGATTCCCTCCGCTGGGTTCCGGTCACGGGCGACGCAGGGCTCGCGAGCCGGCCGATGGATTCGCGCAGGCGGCCGATCATGACGCTCATCAACATGAGAGCGAACTCCGGGTATCTCCCGAGCGCGGATTGGAGCTGCCGGTTGTCGAGCCCGATGACGCGGCAAGCCGATTTCGTCACCGCCGTCCCGGAGCGCGGCCCCTGGTCGATCGAAGCCATCTCGCCGAAGATCTGGCCCGGCCGGACGGTGGCCACGGGTTTGTCTCTCGAAAATATGCCGACTTCACCGTCGAGGAGGAGGTACATGCGGTTCGGCATGAGCAGAAACGGAATGCCCCGCTGGTTCTCGGAGAAGATCTTCTTGCCCTTGGCGAGGGTCTTGGGTCTGCCGGCGAAGCGGAAAAACTCCATCGCGACCGAAGTGTTGTAGTAGTTCGCGGGACTGCTCTCGCCGATCATCTGTTGTTCCTCGGGAAAGGGGGTCGCACGTCATCGCGCGCAGGGGGCGGGAGTGTGCTCGGCCGGAAGGGGAATTATGCTCCCCGCATGTCATCGGGGCGCGTTCATTTTTCACACCGCAGAAAATTCGTGGCCTCTGCCACGACTCCGTTGAGATTGCCGACCCTCAGGGCATGAGATCTCAGCTTGTTCGCAAAGTCGGAAATCGGGGGAAAATAGCGGTTCGTCGACCAAGGAACGAAATGAGCACCCCGCGCTTCCTCAGTGGGATCGTGACCGGTTTCGCGCTCGCCTCAGCGGCATCGGCCTCGCAGGGCGATTTGCCCCTGACAGCGCCTGTGCCGGGCGGGGTCGCGATCGTCTGCGTCGGGCGGGCTCCCGGCCCGGCTCCCCAGGTGGTGTTCGATGGCCAGCGCGTGTTGGTTGCGCGCGTGGGGGAAGTCTGGCACGCCGTGGTCGGTTTGCCGCTCGCATTGCGGCCCGGCGCGCACCAGCTTTCCGTGCTCGACGGCGAGAAAACCGCGCGTGCGATCCCCTTCAAGGTCGGCAAGCGCGACTACGAAACCCAGCATGTGACGCTCGCCAACCGCCGTCAGGTCGAACCCGAACCCGAAGACCTCCGGCGGATCGCGCGAGAGCAGGAATCCCTTGTCCGGGCGTTTTCGACCTTCAGCGATACCGCGCTGGACACCCTCGCTTTCGGCTTGCCATCGGAGGGGCGCGTCTCAGGCGGGTTCGGATTGAGGCGCTTCTTCAACGACGAGCCGAGGCAGCCCCACAGCGGCTTGGATATCGCCGCTCCGGAAGGAACGCCGATCGCCGCGCCAGCGGCGGGGACTGTGATCGAGCTCGGCGACTATTTCTTCAACGGGCTCACCGTGGTCCTCGACCACGGCCAGGGATTGGTCACCATGTACAACCATCTGAGCCACATCGACGTCGCGAAGGGCGCCCGCGTCGCGCGCGGCGAGAGAATCGGCGCGGTCGGCCAAACCGGACGGGTGACCGGACCGCACCTGCACTGGTCGGTCAGCCTCAACAACGCGCGCGTCGATCCCGCGCTTTTTCTTTCTAGCGAAGTCCGCAAGCAGGACGCAGCCGGCCTGCGTCCCGCCGCGCTCGGGGGCGCGCAGGCGGGATCCGCGCCGGTTCCGTGCAGCGAGTAGGCACTCCGTGAGCCTGCCTGGAGACTCCCCTACGACGGATTTGGCTCCGTCGCGCAACGACACCTTGTTCGTCGAGGTAGAGGGGAGCTTGCGCTCCGAATTTAGTCTATTCACTCATTTCCAGCCGATTTTCAGCCTCGCCCATCGGCGGCCGGTGGGCTACGAGGGCCTGATTCGCGGGACCGACTCGAACGGAAAGGCCTATTTGGCGACCGAGTTGCTCGCAAAGGCGCCGGCGGGCGTGCCGCGCATGCAGCTCGATCGCCAGTGCAGGGCCCTCCATGCCCGGAACTTCCGGCGACTGGGCAATGAGGACAGCTGGCTCTTCCTGAACGTCGACCCGTACATTGCGGTCCAGGGTGTTCGGTTCGGCTCATTTGCCCAGATGCTCGAGGAAAACGGGCTGCCTGCGCACCGGGTGGCGGTAGAGCTGATCGAGACGCCGTTCGAGGACGAGAGACGCCTGGTCGCCGCGGTCGAGCACTACCGCACGATCGGCTGCCTCATCGTGATCGACGATTTCGGCGCGGGGTACTCGAACTTCGACCGAATCTGGCGAATGAGGCCGGACATCGTCAAGATCGACCGCGAAATGACGCGCCGCGTGACGGTCGAGCCGCTCGCGCGGCGCATGTTCACCGGGATCATCTCGGTGCTGCACGAGGCGGGCGCGCTCGTATGCGTGGAGGGCATCGAGACCGAAGCCGAGGCGCTTTGCGCGACCGACGCGGACGCCGACCTGATGCAGGGGAATTACTTCGCTTCGCCGGCGGCGCAGCTGCCGCCCGAGCATGCCTGCGACGATCTGTTTACGCGGCTCTTCAGGAATTTCCGCCTCGAGACCGCCGAATTCCACGACCAGCGGCGCGTGCGGCTCCAGCCTTACATCGAGGCGCTCGCGGATGCGGTGCTCGCGTTGTCCGCCGGCGCGGATCGCACGAGCGCCGTGCGGGCGCTGCTCGATCTCGATTGCACCGAGCGCTGTTACCTGGTTGCAGGCGACGGCTCCCAGATCGGCGCGAGCGCGGAAACAGAACGCAGCGCGGCTGCGCGCGATCGGCGCCTGGCGCCGATACGGCCCATCACGGGCACCAACTGGCAGACGAAGCCGTTCTTCCGCCGGGCGATCGAGGCGCCGGGAAAGGTCCAGATCACGCGCCCCTATCTGTCGGCCACCGGCCCGAAGTTCTGCGTCACCTTGTCCTATGCTCTTTCCCTGAACGGGTCGTATCACGTGCTCTGCGTCGATCTCGACTTCGCGGCCCTCGCGGGCGACGACCTCGCGTTCGGTCTCACCAACGTGGCGCCTTAGACGGGCTCGCGCTCGAACGCGAGCCCGCCCCGATCGGCGGTATCATCGCAAGCTTTGCGTGACGGCAGGGATGTAGCTCATGAAAATCCGCACTCTCTCGCGTCGTTTCCTGCGGACGCTGGTCTGTTGCGGCTTCGCGGCCTGCGCAGCGGCGCAAGGGCCTTCCCCGAAGGAGTACCGGCCCGAGGTCGGCCAGGCCGGCAAGGACGTCGTCTGGGTGCCGATGCCCGAAGAGCAGGTGGAGAAGCTGCTCGACATGGCGAAGGTGACGCCCGTGGATTTCGTCATGGACCTGGGCTCGGGCGACGGACGCACGGTGATCGCGGCGGCGAAGCGGGGCGCGCGCGCCATGGGAGTCGAGTTCGACCCCGATCTGGTCGCGTTCTCGAGAAGCAGGGCGGCGAGAGCGGGCGTCGGCGACAAGGCCGCTTTCCTCGAAGGGGACTTGTTCAAGACGGATCTCTCGCGCGCAACCGTCATCACCTTGTTCCTGCTCGACGACATCAACTTGAAGCTGCGTCCTGCGCTGCTTTCCCTGAAGCCCGGCACGCGAGTCCTGTCAAACACCTTCAGGATGGGCGACTGGGAGCCGGACGCCTCCGACTGGTACCCGCCCGGCTGCTACAACTGGTGCGGGTTGTATCTGTGGATCGTGCCCGCCCGGGTGGAGGGCACCTGGAGAACGACAGAGGGGGAGCTGACGCTCGAGCAGAAATACCAGAGGGTCACAGGCGCCTTCCGGGGCGACGTTCCGGAGCACGCCGTTTCGGGCGGCACGCTGAACGGGGACGAGATCCGCTTCACCTCGGGCAGTGCCGAATATCGCGGACGCGTCAACGGCAACGTCATCGAGGGAACAGTCACCGCGAACGGCGGCAACCGGCCCTGGAAGGCGACTCGACTCTGACCGCGATTCATATGGCATACTCGTCGTCCGTTTGTCGGTAACGAAAATTCCGCAGGCTTGCTGAGGGCGCCGTGAGCATGGTGGATCTTTCTCCGCTTCTTCTTCTTGACAAGTACTACTCGCAAGGAGAACGCGGCGAACGGGACGAGTTCAGTCTGTCCAGTCACTTCCAGCCGATCTACAGCCTCGCCCATCGCCGTCCCGTCGGTTACGAAGGCCTGATTCGCGCAATCCATTCCGCGAGCGGAAGGCGCGTCGAGCCTATGGAGCTGTTTAGCAAGGCACCGCGAGGCGAGGAGAGGATACGCCTCGACCGCCATTGCAGGGCCCTGCATGTCCGGAACTTCCAACGGCTCGGCAACACGCGCAGCTGGCTGTTTCTCAACGTCGATCCGCAGGTCGCCTCCGAAGGCCTCCGATACGGAGCTTTCTTCCTGAAGATGCTGCAGTCGAACGGCTTTCCGGCGCATCGCGTGGCGGTGGAGCTGATCGAGACGCCGTTCGAGGACGCGAATCGACTGGCCGCCGCGGTCGAGCACTACCGCAAGCTCGGCTGCCTCATCGTGATCGACGATTTCGGCGCGGGGTACTCGAACTTCGACCGCATCTGGCGAATGAGGCCGGACATCGTCAAGATCGACCGCGAAATGACGCGCCGCGTGACGGTCGAGCCGCTCGCACGGCGCATGTTCACCGGGATCATCTCGGTGCTGCACGAGGCGGGCGCGCTCGTATGCGTGGAGGGGATCGAGACCGAGGCCGAGGCGCTTTGCGCGATCGACGCCAACGCCGACCTGATGCAGGGCGACTATTTCGCGCCCGCGGGCGCCGAGCTGCCGCCGGAGAACGCGTGCAGCGAGAAGTTCGCCCGGCTGATCGCGGGTCACCGCGCGGATTTCGCCGAGTTCCAGAAGCGCCAGCACGGCCGACTCGTTCCCTACATGGCCACGCTCAAGAACGCGGTGCAGGACCTATCTCTCGGCGCAAAGCTCCAACCGGCCGTCCAGGGGCTGCTGAAGCTCCCCAGCGCGCAGCGCTGCTATCTGATCGGCAGCGACGGATTGCAGATCGGTGCGAACGTGGACGCTGAACGCAACGTGTATTCCAGCGACCCGCGCTTCGAAGCGGTGAAGCCCACCGAGGGAACCGACTGGCAGACCAAGGACTATTTCCGCCGCGCGATCGAGGCGCCGGGAAAGGCCCAGATCACTCGGCCCTATCTGTCGGTCACCGGCCCCAAGCTCTGCGTGACTCTTTCGTTCGCTTTCGAGGCGTCCGACGGGTCGCAGCAGGTGCTGTGTGTCGATCTCGATTTTGCGGCGCTCGCCGGAGAGGATGTCGCGTTCGGCGTCAGCAATCTGCTCGCGTAAGACCCGCCGCGCCGCGAGAAGCGGCGTACCATAGCGGCCGCAGTCCTACAACGAGGAGGAGCGATGAAACCGGAGCTGAATCTTTTGGTATGGGCGGTGGCGTTGACTGTCGTGCAGATGCTGGTAGCGGCGCAGGCGGCTTTCAACAAGGTGGGTCTCATGGCACTCGTCGGCAACCGCGAAGGCATGCCCGAGCTCACCGGTTGGGGAGGTCGCGCTACGCGAGCGCACCGCAACATGCTCGAGAACCTGGTGCTTTTTGCCGCGCTGGTGCTCGTGGCGGTGACAGCGGGCAAGACGAACGACATGACGCTGCTGGGCGCGCAGCTCTTCATCTGGGCGCGCCTTGCGTACGCGGTGATCTACATCGCGGGCATCATCTGGGTCCGCACGCTAGCCTGGCTGGTATCCGTGGTCGGCCTCATACTTATCTTCGCGCAGCTCGTGAAATAGAAGGTCTGCCCGCGGCACGCGCCTTTCGGGGCGCCGCGCGGTAAAATACACGCCTCGTTCCTCCCCCGAAGGTCTCCATGAACATCTCCATGTACCAGGCGAGCGCCCCGCGCCTCGTCAACACGCTCAAGAACCTTTCCGCCATCCTCGACAAGGCGCAGGCCCACGCCGAGGCGAAGAAGATCGAGCCGACCACTTTGACCCACTGTCGGCTCTACCCGGACATGTTTCCGATGAAGCGCCAGGTGCAGATCGCCTGCGATACCGCCAAGGGCGCGGTGGCGCGCCTGGCCGGGGTGGAGGTGCCGAAGCACGAGGATACCGAGGAGAGCTTCGCCGAGCTCAAGGCGAGGATCGCGAAGACCGTGGATTTCATTCAAGGCATCAAGCCCGCGCAGATCGACGGCAGCGAGGAGAAGAACATCCACCTGAAGCTGGGGCCCCGCGAGCTCGACTACAAGGGAATGCAGTACCTGCTCGGCTTCGCGCTGCCGAACTTCTACTTCCACGTCACGACCGCCTACGACATCCTGCGCCACAATGGCGTGGAGCTCGCCAAGCGCGACTACATCGGCAATCCGTAGCGGCCCGCCGCGCTAGTTGTTGCGCGAGGCGATGAACCTCGCCCGATCCCCCACCGCGCCCAGGAGCGACACCGCGAAATCGGGACTCGCCTTGACCAGGTCGAGGAAGGTGTTCCTACCGATCGCGAGCAGCCCGCAATCCGTTTCCGATATCACGGTCGCTAGGCGCGGCGTGCGGTCGACCAGCGCCATCTCGCCGAACACGCCTCCCGGTCCGATTTTTTCCACGACTTTGTCCCGGATGGAAACGGCGAGGCGGCCCTCGAGCACAACGTACATCAGCACCCCCGCCTGGCCTTCCTTCACGATCACCTTGTTGCGCCCGTAGCGCACCGTCGCCTTCGCGAGCGCCCGCGCGAGAATGGCGCGGGTGGATTTGTCGAATACCGCGGATTCCTTCATCTTGCCCTCCGAGGGGGCGCCGCCCGGATTCCGCCGGCCGAGCACATCGCGGATGCGGCGGATCATGACGCTCATCAGCATGAGCGCGAACTCGGGTCTTTTCCGCAGGGCGCCCCGAAACTGGCCGTCGTCGAGCCCGATGAGGCGGCAGGGCAGGTTCGCCACCGCGGTTGCGCTTCGGGGCATATCGCTGATCGACGCCAACTCTCCGAAGATTTCGCCTTTCCCGACCTTGGCGATGAGCTTGTTCTTCGCAATCAGACTGACCTCGCCGTCCAAAAGCAGGTACATCTTGTCGCGCCGGAGCAGGAGCCGGCTGCCTTTCTCGTTCTCGGCGAAAATGGTCGCTCCCTTGGCGACGGTTTCCGTCTTGCCGGAGGAACTGAAAAACTCCATAGCCATCGCCGGGTCGTAGATCGATGACTTCGCGGGTTCTACGGGCTTCGTGAAATCCAGCTCGCTCATTCGGTTTCCTCCAGCCTCGCGTGTCCCGCGCTCCGGGCGAGCACCGCCCCGGGTTTCAGTCCACCCGCGCACCGGATGCGCTGATCACCTTCGCCCACTTCTCGATCTCGCTCTTGATGTGGGCCGCGAATTGTTCGCGGCTCCCGCCGATCGGCACCAAGCCGTCGTTCGTCATCTGGGCCTTCATGCTCGAGGTTCGCATGATATTCGCAACTTGCGCGTTGAGCAGGCCGAGCACCTCGACCTGCGTTCCGGCCGGCGCGAGCAGCCCGTACCACTGGCTGGATTCGTAGCCCGGAAGGCCGGCTTCGGAGACGGTCGGCAGGTCCGGCATCGCCTGCAGCCGCTCGCGGCCCGTGACCGCAATCGCGCGCAGACGGCCCGCCGCGACGTGTCCGCCAGCGTTGATCGCGGGGAGGAACATGACCGGCGCCTCGCCCGCGAGCAGGCCGATCATCGCCGGACCCGAACCCCGATAGGGAACGTGCATCAATTGCACCTCGGCCATCACGTTGAAGAGCTCGCCCGCGAGGTGCGGCGTGCTGCCCGAGCCCGAGCCGGCAAACCCGATTCGCCCGGGCCGCGATCTGGCAAGAGCGATGAGCTCCTTGACCGACTTGACGGGCAGCGACGCATGCACGACCAGCACGTTGGGTCCGAGCGCCATCAGGCTGATCGGCTCGAAATCCTTGACCGGGTCGTAGGGGACGCTCTTGTAGAGGCTCGGGTTGGTGACAAGGCCCGCGCCCGTAAACAACAGCGTGGTGCCGTCGTTTGCCGATTTCGCGGCAGCTTCCGTCCCGATGTTTCCGTTCGCACCTCCGCGGTTTTCAATCACGAAGGGCTTACCGAAGCCCTCGGCCAGTTTCTGGGCGAGGATGCGAGCCGCCGTGTCCACGCCGCCCCCGGCTGGGAAGGGCACGATCACGCGCACCGGACCTTTCGGGTAGCTCTGGCCGAAGGCGCAGAGCGCGGCGAAAAGCAGCGCGAGGGCCCCAAACAGGCGCCCGGGGTTCATTTTCTGGCTTCTTGAATCGCCCGCCATATGTTTTCCGGCGTGGCGGGCATGGCGATGTCGCGCACGCCGAGGCCGGCGAGCGCGTCGACGATGGCGTTGACGACTGCGGCAGGTGCGGGTGTGGTCGCGCCTTCGCCGGCGGCCTTGATTCCGAGCGGGTTCGTGGGCGAGAGTACTTCCACGATCTCGGCGTTGAAGGAGGGCAGGGTGTCCGATCGGGGAATAGCGTAGTCCATCAGCGATCCGGTGTGCGGCTGCCCCGTGGCCGGGTCGATATGATAGATCTCCGAGAGCGCCTGGCCGATCCCCTGTGCCGCACCGCCGTGCGTCTGGCCGTGGACGATCAGGGGATTGATGCAGCGGCCGACGTCGTCGACTGCTGTGAATCTCGTGATGTCGACCGCGCCGGTTTCCGGATCGACCTCGCACTCGCAGATCGCGCATCCGTTCGGGAATACCGGATCGTGCATTTCGTTGTCGGCGACGACTGCGAGTCCGCCCGACAATTCCTTGGGCAGGAGGGCTTCCGCCGAGTCTCGCGCCAATTCCAGAAAGCCGTACGCCCTGAGCGCGCGCGGCGCCGAGAAGCGCCCGTCAGCGAACCGGATCTCTGCCGCGCTAGCCTCCAGTATGTAGGCCGCGATTTTCTTCCCCTTTTCGATCAGCTCCTTTGCGGCCACGGAGAACACCGTCGCGGCGTGGCGCATCGAGCGGCCGGAATGCGAGCCGCCGCCGACGCTCACCACGTCGGTGTCGCCGACGAGGATATCGATCGCTTCCACGGGTACGGACAAAAGCGAGGAAACCACCTGCGCGAAGCTCGTCTCGTGGCCCTGCCCCGAGGGCTGCGTGCCGATCACGACCCTGACGCGTCCCGCGGGAGTGACGGTGATCTCGGCGCGCTCCTTGGGCGAGCCGATCGAAGACTCGACGTAGTTCGAGAGGCCGCGCCCGAGGAGCCTCCGGCGCGCGGCGGCGATGCTCTTGCGGGCTTCGAAACCGTTCCAGTCGGCGATCCGCATCGCAACATCCATGTTGGCCTCGTAGGTGCCGCTGTCGTAGGTCATTCCCACCGCGTTCCGGTAGGGCATCGCTTCCGGGCGGACGAGGTTCTTTCGGCGCAGCTCGATCCGGTCCATGCCGAGCTCCGCGGCGGCCGTATCGATCAGGCGCTCGATCGCAAAGTTTACCTCGGGCCGGCCCGAGCTGCGATAGGGATTGGTCGGCGCCGTGGTGGTGAAGACGGCGCGGCTCCTCAAGCTGGCGGCGGGAATGTCGTAGCAGCCGGTGATGAGCCCCGATCCCTTGGACAGCGGCGAGAGCGAAACGCAGCGCGCGCCGACGTTGGAGAGGTTGGAGGCGCGCATCGCGAGAAACTTGCCGTCGTAGCGAAGTGCGAGCTCGACCTCAGTGACGAGGTCCCGCCCCTGGTAATCGGAGAGGAAGGCTTCGGATCGCGTGGCAGTGAACTTCACCGGACGGCCGAGCTTGCGGGATGCCCAGAGCGCGAGGCCGAACTCCACATACACGCGGTTTTTCGATCCGAAGTTGCCGCCGACGTCGCAGGAGAGCACGCGCAGATCTCGGGGGTCGATCCCGAGCAGCGACGCGAGGTCTTTCTTGTAGCGTACGGCGCCGCCGCTTCCCGCGTAGAGCGTGTACCGGCCGGTGCTCGCGTCGTAGGACGCGAGCGCCGAGCGCGGCTCGAGCGCGACGGCGGTGCATCGCCCGATGTGAAATTTCATCTTGATGACGTGGCGGGCTTCGGCAAATGCTCGATCGGTTGCCCCGCGATCCCCGAAAGCCGTGTCCACCAGCACGTTGTCGGGGACTTCGTCCCATACGCACGCTGCGCCTTTTCCTCCTCCGAGAGCGATCTCGGAGTGCGTGACCCAGGGCAGCTCCTCGTACTCGACCTCGAGGGTTTCAGCCGCGTCGAGCGCCTCGTCCTTCGTTTTTGCGACCACCATCGCGACCGCTTCGCCCACGTGGCGCACCTTGTCTGCGGGCAGCAGCCAGTGGGGACCCTCGAAGATCCTGCCGCCATCGGGGCCCGTGAGCTTCATGTCCTCCCGCGTCGAGGGCAGGGGATTGTGCGGAATCGGTCCCAGCCGGTCGGCCGCGCAGTCGGCGCCGCTGTACACGCCGAGAACGCCCGCCATCGCCTGCGAGCGGGTGGAGTCGACACGGAGAATACGCGCGTGCGGATAGGGCGAGCGGACCATGGCGGCGTACGCCTGCCCGGCCATGCTGAAGTCGTCGCTGAACCGTCCGGCGCCGGTGAGGAGACGCTGGTCCTCCTTGCGCGGCAGCGGGCGGCCGATTGAGTCGGCTTCGACGCCCGGCCTGCTCGGCTCATTCACCGCGCCGTCTCCCCGTTCGGCTAGGCGCCGAGATGCTTTCGGAAGAAATCGATCGAAAGCGCGAGCGCCTTATCGGCTTCCGGCTTGCTGTAGGTCCTGCCTCCGTGCCGCGCAAAGGCGTGGTCCGCACCCGGGTACTTGTGGATCGTGACGAGACGGCTCGGGGAGAGCCTGCGTTCGAGCAGCTCGTTGACCTCCGCCTGCACCCAGCGGTCCTTCATCGCCATGTGAAGCATGAACGGCCGGTGCAGGTTCTTCACCTCGCGAATGTTGTGCTCTATATACGTACCGTAATAGGCCACCGTGCAGTCGATGTCGGTGCGGCAGCACATGAGATAGCAGAGCTTGCCTCCGAGGCAGTAACCCACTGCGCCCACCTTGCCCTTGCATTCGACCATGCCTTTCAGGTGCGTCGCGGTGTCCTCCATGTCGAGCACGCCGAGGTCGTAGTCAAAATCGTAGTAGAGATCGAAGGCCTTCTTCACGTCTTCGGGATTCCTGTCGTACAACTCGACTCCCGGCTCCTGGCGCCAGAACAGGTCGGGCACGAGGCAAACGAACCCCGCCTCGGCGAATTCCTGCGCGTGGCGGCGCATCGTATCGTTCACGCCCCAGATTTCCATTATCGCGATGATCGCGCCCGCGGGGGTGCGTTCGGGGAAGGCGACGTGCGCACCCATCTCGCCGTCCCTCAGGCGGACGCGTATATCGCGGGTGCGTATCATCCGTCGAGCTTCAGAAGCGCGCGCGCGTTGCCGGCAAAGATGCGGTCCCTTTCGGCCCCCGGGATTTCGAGGGCGTTCACGGCGTTGATCGTCTCGCGGATGAGCATGCGGCCTTTCTCGGCGTCGAAGGGCGCGTCGGTTGCGAATACGCAATGTCCGGTCGTAAAAAAAGCGTGCCCGCAGCGCGTCGCTGCGACCGATCCGTTGAGCGCCGTGTCGCCGTAGAGCATCCTGTAGTACTCAAGCGGCCGCTTCTTCAGGCCGGCCTTGCGCGCCACGGGGTTCTCGTTCGTCCTGCCGTGGAAGATCTGGTCGAACCCGAGGTCGATCTTGCCCGCGTAGAATGGCACCATTCCGCCCATGTGGTGGGTGATGATCTTGAGGTTCGGCAGCTCGTCGTAGATTCCCGAAAAGATGAGCCGCGTCACGCAGGCGGTCGTCTCGTACGGCCAGCCGAAGGTAAACCAGATCTCATTCTCGGAGGCTTTCTCCGACGCGTAGTCGGAGAACTGCGGACCACGGATCGGGTGGATCCACACAGGCAGCTCGTGACGCGCCATGTTCCGGAAGATCGGGCGGAACTCCGGAGAGCTCAAGGGTTTGCCGAGCACGTTGGTGAAAATCTGGATTCCCTTCGCTCCGAGATCTCCGATCGAGCGGTCGGTCTCATGCACGCAGGCCTCCACGTTGTTCATCGGCATCGATGCGATGAACGCCGGAAACCGGTCGGGACGCCTGCGGCACAGCTCCGCAAGGCCGTCGTTGGCGATGCGCGCGAGCTCGGGTGTCTTGTCCGACGGCCCCAGCATCTCGATCGGCGGATTGGCAAGGGACAGCACCTGCTGCAGGTCTTCGAACTCGTCCATCATCCGAAGGCGCGCATCGACGTCCCACAGGGTCGGCAGCTCGGGAAACGCAGTGAGCGTCACGTGGCCGGGCACGAGCGAGCTCAGGCGCTCGAAGATATTCTTCGGCATGAAATGATTGAAGACGTCGATGATCACGGTGATTCCCTTCAGTCGATGGTGATCCTGAACTCCCTTATCACCTGCGTCCACTTTGCGATGTCCGCTTTCAGGAATGCGGAGAACTGCTCCGGCGTGCTGCCCGCGAGCTCGATGCCCTGGCTGCGCGTGCGCTCCTTCAGCTCGGGCAGGTTCAGTATTCGCACCGTCTCCGCATTGAGCTTCGCGACGACCTCCTTCGGCGTGCCGGCGGGGGCGACGAGACCGTACCAGGTGTCGATGTCGATGGGATAGCCCAGCTCGGCGAGCGTGGGAACGTCTGGGGCCAGGGGAGAGCGCCTGGAGCTCGCGACGGCGAGCCCGGTCAGCTTGCCCGCCTGCACGTGGGGGAGCGGCAACAGAATCACGTTGAAGGCGATCGAAACCTCGCCCGCGAGCAACGCGGCGGCCGTGGGCGCGGCGCCCTTGTAGGGTACGTGCACCAAATCGATTCCCGCCATGCGTTTGAGCTGCTCGGCGGCCAGATGCTGGGGACTGCCGTTGCCGTTGGACGCGTAAGTAAGTTTGCCCGGGCTGGCCTTGGCGTACTGGATCAGCTCCGCGACCGTCTTCACCGGAATCTTGGGGTGCGCTGCGAGCAAGTTGGGCTGCGTGGCGACGCGCGAGATCGCCTCGAAGTCCTTCACCGGGTCGTAGGGCAGCTTAGGATACAGCCCGACGTTCAGCGCGAGAGGGCTGTTGCCGCCCATGAGGACCGTGTAGCCGTCAGGCGCGCTCTTCGCCGCGGCGTCAGTGCCGATGTTGCCGTTCGCGCCGGCCTTGTTCTCGACGACCACCGGCTGACCGAAGGTCTTCGACATTTCCGCGCCGATCAGGCGCGAAAGGAAATCGTAGCCGCCGCCCGCGGGGAAGGGCGCAATGATGTGGATCGGCCGGCTAGGGTAGGATTGCGCCTGAGCACCCGAGCCCCCGCCTCCAAGCATCGCGGTCAGGAGGAACGCAAGAACGATACGCGCGCTGGAGTCGCTTGTGTGCACAGTGCTCTCCCGGGAAGCTTCACATCGCAGGGGTCCTGACTTCCATGCAGACTATGACAAAATTTCGCGCCGCTGTCAGCGTCCGCTTGTTCGCAGGAATAGAAACCGATCTGGTGTGTTGACCATGGCGAGGGGGTACCGGTGCGTCCAACAACTTCAGAGGAGGCATGCCCAATGAGCTCGTTTCGCATTGCAGTGCTTTTCGGCGCGCTTGCCATCTCCAGCGCCGCCGCCGACGCGCAGACCCCTGGCCGGGTCCGCGGCACGATCATGGCCATCGACGGGAACACGCTGTCGGTAAAATCACGCGAGGGCCAGGATATCAAGATCGAGCTCGCTCCGAACGCGACCTTTGCTTATATGAAGGCGCTCAAGCTCTCCGACATCGCGCCGGGGACGCCGCTCGGCACGAGCGCGGTGAAGGGACCCGATGGCAAGATCGTCGCGCGCGAATTGCATCTGTTCGCCAAGGATCGCCCGATTCCCAACGAGGGCCACCGTCCCTGGGACCTGGAGCCCGGCTCGACCATGACCAACGCGATGGTGACCGCAATGGTGCAGGCGAAGAACGGCCACGAGCTCACCCTAAAATACAAGGACGGCGCGCAGCAGGTAATCGTGCCGGACAACATCCCCATCGTGATGGCGGTGGACGGGGATCGCTCCCTTCTCGTGGTCGGCCAGTACGCGGTCATCGCCGTGACCACGGACACCGGCGGCAAGATGACCGCGACGCGCGTGCAGATCACCAAGGACGGGGTCAAGCCTCCGCAGTAGTCCGCGGTAGTCGTGAGCGGCGAGCCTCGCGGCCGCGGAGATCCCCGGAAAGGGCTCCCGAACGGCTGCCTGACGACGCTGCGCGTCAGTTACTGCCAAAATCCGGCCTCCCCGTTGCTGCATCCGGAATGCGCTTGCCGTGAAATTCGAGCTGTTTCATAATTGATATCAGAGGTTTATTCGGCGAAGGCTTGTCTGGCACGCTGCTTGCGGCTAATCCGGACATTCCGCGCCGACTTGCTCCTCAGGATCCAAGGAAACATCGAGCCACATGCGAAGAACAAATAGCCGACAGGGCGGGTTCACTATCGTTGAACTCATGATAGTGATCATGGTCATCGGGGTGCTCGCCGCCCTCGTCTTGCCCGGTATCAGGGCCAACTCCGTCCGCGCGAGGATGTCGGAAGCGATCCTCGCGTTGGGCCCCTGCAGGAATGCAGTCACTGAAGCCTACCAATCCGGGGGCGATCTGCCCGACGCCGGAAACTGGGGATGCGAAAAGGACAACGTGTCCGTCTACGTGGACTTTGTGCGAGTCAATGAGCTCGGTGTGATCAGGGCTTCGTTGCGGGGATTCAACGATCTCAGGATCAATACCCACGACATCACCCTTGCTCCGCTCGATAACACGGGCAATATTCCTTCCGGGGCGGGTGCCACCATCAGATCGTGGCGCTGCGGTTCTCCTGTCGACACCACGATGCCGGTGCCCTCGCAGTACCTTCCGGGAAGTTGCAGAGGTTGACGAGTCGGCCGAGGCGGGGTCATCATCCCGCCTGCGTGACGTAGGTCCCGCCGCGAAAAGCCATGCCGCGGGCCTTTTTTCCCTCTTACCCAAACCACCTGGAGAAGAAACATGTCCGTATGGCGTTCCGCGAGCCGATGCTCGTCAATCCTGATTTTTTCAGCGGTCGCGGTCTGTGCCTTTGCCCAGGCACCCAGCGCCGAGTTCACGCCGGAGGTCGGCCAGTCGGGCAAGGACGTCGTGTGGGTACCCTCGCCGCAGGAACTGGTCGACAAGATGCTCGACATGGCGAAAGTCACCTCCAAGGATTACGTGATCGATCTCGGCTCGGGTGACGGCCGCACCGTGATCGCGGCCGCGAAGCGGGGGGCGCGCGCGCTCGGCATCGAGTTCAATCCGGACATGGTCGCACTGTCCAAGCGCAACGCCGCCAAAGCCGGGGTGAGCGACAAAGCGAGCTTCGCTGAAGCCGACATATTCCGCAGCGATCTCTCACCCGCCACGGTGATCACTCTATTCCTGTTGACGGACCTAAACCTCAAGCTCCGCCCGACGATCCTGACTCTCAAACCCGGAACCCGCGTCGTCTCGAACACGTTCAGGATGGGTGACTGGGAGCCTGACCAGACTGTCGAGCTCGGTTGCGATACGTATTGCACCGCTTATTTGTGGATCGTGCCCGCGCGCGTCGAGGGCCGCTGGAAAACAGTGCAGGGCGAGCTCGCACTCAAGCAGGAATTCCAGAAGGTCTCCGGAACGCTCAATTCGAGAAATGTCGCGGCGCCGATTTCCAGAGGCAATTTGAGCGGCGATCAAATCAGGTTCGTCGCCGCGGGCGCCGAATATCGCGGCCGCGTGAACGGAAACACGATCGAGGGGACCGTAAAGTCGGCGGGAAAATCGTCCGACTGGAAAGCCACGCGCTGACCCGAGCACGTCCCGCTTCCGAGCAGCGCACGCGGCGCATTGCGCTCGCGTGAATTCGTAGGGAAAAGTCGAGACGGGGCTAATCGATCTTGGCCCCGACGGCCTTCACGACCTCGCCGTACCTGGCGTACTCCGCGCGGATGAGCGCGGAGAATTCCTCGGGCGTGGAAATGAAAGGCTCGAGCCCACCGACTCCGCGCACCCTTTCGCGTATGTCGGTGCTCAAGAGCAGCCGGTTGATTTCGCCGTGCAGACGAGAGAGTACCGGCGCTGGTACTCCCGAGGCGGTGAAGATTCCGATCCACGCGGTAACCTCCAGGCCCGGAAAGAACTCGCTCAAAGTAGGAAGGTCCGGGAACGTCGCGGAGCGCTTCTTCCCCGCGACGGCGAGCCCGCGCAGTTTTCCTGCCTTGATGTGTCCCGTCACGGAATTCCCGCCGAACATGACCGGTACCTCTCCCGCGAGCACGGCGATGGTTGCGGGGCCGCCGCCCTTGTACGGGACGTGAATGAGCTCGATGCCGGCGCGTGTTTTGAGCATTTCCATGGTGAGATGATGCTGGCTGCCGTTGCCGATCGAAGCATAGGCGAGCGGCGGTTTGGCGCGGCGCGCGTACTCCAGGAATTCCTGAAGGGTTTTCACCGGCAACTCGGGGTTGCTCGAGAGCACCATCTGGGTCGTGACGAGCGTGGCAACGGGCGCGAGATCCTTCAGCGTATCGACGGGCAGGTTCGCGTACAGATGCGGGCTGATGACGATCTGGCTGTCTTGCCCGAGGAGCAGCGTGTATCCGTCGGGCGCGGCCCTCGCGGCGAGTTCGCTCGAGAGGTTGCCGTTGGAGCCCGGGCGATTCTCGACGATCACCGGCTGGCCGAGCGCCTCGCCGAGCCGGGGGGCGACCACGCGGGCAATCGTATCGGTGGCACCGCCCGGGGGATTGGGCACCAGCAGACGAATCGGTCGGTTCGGGTATTGCGCCGAAGCCGTTGCGGCACACAGTGACAGAAGGAACGCTGCCGTGGCACCTGAAGGACGGAGGAAGCGATTCGCTCTCATAGTCTGGCCCTCTTCATGCGCTGTCGTTAATCAGAGACAAACCTCAGCGTCCGGTTCGAGTTTGAAATTATCGAGGAATAAATGTGCCAGATGTCTTGTATAGAGAAGACAATAGCACGGGGATGCTCGCGGCTGACTGATAATGGTGCGGGCCAGCCCGCTGGGGATTCCAGTGTTCATCACAGGAGAAATATATCTGTAGCTTCGGTCACAGTGCAGCGTAGGGAGGTGCGACGGAGGAGACGGAGGATATTCCTATTCTCTAATGACCAACGTCCGGACTCAATACAAAGAGGCCTATGCGCCCCGTACCATCTCCAAGGGGCTTCTCAAAGCCCTTGTGGAGGCGCTCGTCGACTTTAAGCCGGGGCTGCCTACAACGTCCAGGAAGATCAAGGCCAGGGCGATCAGCCCCGGAAAGACCACCGATCTGGAAGGGCCGGAGTCCTGGAAGGTAACCGATCCTCATTCCTTGGCCGAGCTCGAGCACCTGCGCGTAGAGCTCGTCCTCACGTCGGCCGAACACCGCAGATGCGAGCTTCACGTTGAATTTCGGGCCGGACACATCTCATTAGGCGTCTCGGATGAGACCGGCTGGGGCAAGAGCGTTTTTGAGGATGCCCTCAATCTGCTCGGTTCTTTGGGAATCTCCTCGAAAGGGCTCAACGAAAGACTCAGAAGGGCATACGGTCTTCTGGATATCTTCCAGAACGTTCTCCTGGTGCTCTCTGTGGCGGTTTTCGCAGTTTGGGTCACCGGTAAAGGGATAAGCTATCTTTACGCGTGCCTGGCGCTGTTCATTGCGGGCGTCATACCGGCGACGATCCGCTCGTTCCATTTCTTTTCTCCCCCCAAGAGAGCTCCGATTATTCAGGAAACGGTTGCCAAGAGCAGAAATTTTCCATGGACGGAAGCCGCCGCGGTTCTTTCCTTCCTTGCAGGTGTGCTTCAATTGGCAAAAGCACTGGTTGCAATCGTGTGGTGAAGAAACACCGGTGCGGATTCGCGGAAAAATGACAAAAATGTAATCGGCACGTCAGGTGCGCGTTCGAAACGGGGTTTTATAGTGGATGCGTGCCCGGGTGAATTTCTTTCGGATCCGCCGGGCGTGACCCATCTCACTGAAAAGGAAACGCCATGAGATCGTTTGTTTCGGCCGTCGCAGGATTGACCCTTTGTGCCGCTAGTCTTGCCGTCACCGCCAGCGTGACCGAATCCGACATGCTCGGCAACGCCGCGCAACCGTCGGCTGCGCAGCGAACCGTCGTCATCGATGCCAAGACCCGATGGGTCACGGTCGAGCGCGGCGACGTCGTGAGGTTCGTCGCGAACGGCCAGGAATTCGCCTGGGCCTTCAACGGAATGTCTTCCTCGTTCGACTTGAACCGGGTCGCCCCGAACGGAACTCTGGGTCGGCAGCTGAAGGTCTACGTCTGGCCCAATGCGGAGGACCTGGCTGACAAGTAACAGCAGGTAATCGACATCCCCGCACTATCGCGCGGCCGACCTTCTCGGCGAAGGTCGGCCGCGCCCGTTTCTCGCCGGGATATGACACAATCACGGCCACAAATTCGAGTCGCCGCTGTGCATACCGGGAGTGCGCGTGTCGGAACCTGCCGTTCAAATGAACCTGAGCCTTCAGGTCGGCAAATACGACGTTCAAAAGGCGATCGGCAAGGGCGCGACCGGTATGGTGTACCTCGCCAAGGATACCTTTACCGGGGGTGAAGTCGCGCTCAAGACGATCGAGCCCGAAGTATTCCGGGATCCCGAATTCGGCACGGTGTACC
>WNGH01000186.1_pt1 | contig 47639 bp, 37 predicted proteins | sample 5400631 | NCBI WGS metagenome assembly WNGH01 (sample SAMN13153373, study PRJNA577476) | soil metagenome | isolation source: 115 cm soil or saprolite under Garry oak tree replicate 1 | place: USA:California | collected 2016-06-15 | reverse complement strand
GCACGGGTAATGGACTGGCTAACGTGATCACTGGCAACGCCGCGGCCAACGTGATCGACGGCGGTGCAGGCGCCGATACGATGGCCGGCGGCCTGGGTAACGACACCTACGTGGTGGACAACGTCGGCGACGTGGTGACGGAGAACCTCGGTGAAGGCACCGACACCGTCAATGCCAGCGTCAGCTATACGCTCACGGCCAACGTCGAGAACCTGACCCTGACCGGGGCTGCGGCGATCAACGGCACGGGCAACGCGGACAACAACGTCATTACCGGCAACGCCGCGGCCAACGTCCTCGACGGCGGCGCCGGTGCCGACAGCTTGGCCGGCGGCCTGGGCAACGACACCTACGTCGTCGACAACGCCGGCGACGTGGTGACGGAGAACCTGGGCGAGGGCACCGACACCGTCCAGAGCAGCATCACCTACACGCTCGGTGCCAACCTGGAGAATCTGACCCTCACCGGCTTAGTGGCCATCAACGGAACGGGCAATGCGCTAAACAACGTCATCACCGGCAACGCCGGAGACAACGCGATCGATGGTGGCGCGGGCGCCGACACGATGGCCGGCGGCGCGGGCAATGATACCTATGTCGTAGACAATGCCGGCGACGTGGTCACGGAGAACCTGGGCGAAGGCACCGACACGGTACTCGCCGGCGTGAGCTTCACGCTGAGCGCCAACGTCGAGAACCTGACCCTGACCGGGGCGGGTGCGATCAACGGCACGGGTAATGGACTGGCCAACGTGATCACCGGCAACGCCGGGGACAACGTGATCGACGGCGGTGCAGGTGCCGATACGATTGCCGGCGGCCTGGGCAACGACACCTACGTCGTCGACAACGCCGGCGACGTGGTGACGGAGAACCTCGGTGAAGGCACCGACACCGTCAATGCCAGCGTCGGCTACGCGCTGACGGCCAACGTCGAGAACCTGACCCTGACCGGGGCTGCGGCGATCAACGGCACGGGCAATGCCCTTGCCAACATCATCACCGGCAACGCCGCGGCCAACGTGATCGACGGCGGTGCAGGCGCCGACACGATGGCCGGCGGCCTGGGCAACGACACCTACGTGGTGGACAACGCCGGCGACGTGATCAGCGAGAACCTCGGCGAGGGCACCGACACCGTCCAGAGCAGCATCAGCTACACGCTGGGTGCGAACCTGGAGAACCTGACGCTCACGGGCGCCGCGGTGATCAACGGTACGGGTAATGGACTGGCCAACGTGATCACCGGCAACGCCGCGGACAACGTGATCGACGGCGGTGGAGGCAACGATACGCTCAGTGGCGGCGCCGGAGGGGTGGACACGGTCTCCTACGCCAGTTCGGCCGCGGGGGTGACGGTCAGCCTGGCCGCCGTCGGAGCGCAGATCACGGGGGCGGGCACTGACACGCTCACGGGCTTCGCGAACCTGACCGGCAGCGCGCTCAACGATGCGCTCACCGGTGATGTCAATGCTAACGTCATCGATGGCGGCGCCGGCAACGATACCATAGACGGCGGAGCCGGCGCGGACAGCCTGCTGGGTGGCGCCGGCGACGACGTGCTGGTGTACGATCCGGCGGATACGATCCTGAATGGCGGGGTCGGATTCGACACCGTGCAGGTGAGCGGAGCCGGCGTGACGCTGGCTCCGACCGGCGGCTGGACCGATATCGAGCGGGTGGATCTGACCGGCACCGGCAACAACACCCTGTCGGTGACGGCGGGGCTGGTTGCCGGCCTCAACGCGGCGCACACGCTGCTGGTCACTGGCGATGCGGGCGACGCGGTGCAATCGTCGGGAATATGGGTTAACCAGGGTGCCGTGATCGACACGGGTATTGCCTGCACGCGCTTCACCTCGGGTACGGCGATTCTGGACGTGGCCAACACCGTAAATTCCAGCGGGATCCCGACCACCATCATTCTCGGTTCGCTCAACGGCACCACCGGCGAGCAGCTCAACGGCGGGGCGCTGGGCGACTTCGCCGGTGCTTCGGTGTCGTATGCCGGCGACGTGAACGGCGACGGATTTGCCGATGTCATCGTCGGTGCCCCGGGGGTGGACGCCAACGGCGTGGATTCGGGCGCGGCCTATGTGGTGTTCGGCAAGAGCGGTGGCTTCACGCCGAACCTCAACCTTTCGACCATGACCGCCGCCGACGGCTTCAAGATCTCCGGCGCCGCAACGACTGACATCGCCGGCACTTCGGTCTCATACGCCGGAGACGTGAACGGCGATGGCTTTGCCGACTTCATCGTGGGAGCCCCTCATGCGGAGGACCCCGCGACGCGCGCAAACAGGGGCGAGTCGTATGTAGTATTTGGACATGGCGCACCATTTGCCCCGATTGACCTGGCCGTGCCGCTCACTGGCGCGGATGGCTTCAGGCTGTCCGGCCAGGGGTTGAATGACTTCGCGGGATCTTCCGTGTCGAATGCCGGAGACATAAACGGCGACGGCTTTGCCGATGTCGTGGTGGGAGCGTATAACGCCCCCGGCACTGGTGCTGGCGCAACCTACGTGGTATTCGGGCATGCCGGGGGATTTACCGCTGACACCATCCTGAACCGCATCGGTACTCCCGGCAATGCCGCCGGCTTCGAGTGGGACGGTGCAACTGCAGGTGACAACTCGGGATGGTCGGTTTCCAGCGCCGGCGACGTGAACGGCGACGGTTTCAACGACCTGCTGATCGGCGCCAAAGGCGCCGGTGCCGGCGCCGGCGCGGCCTACGTCGTGTTCGGCAAGGCCGCCGGCTTCGCGGCGACAACCAACCTTTCCACCCTTACCGCTGTTGGCGCAACCGGCACTGCCGGCTTCAAGCTGACGGGCGCCGCGGGGGACCAGGCGGGTTGGTCGGTTTCAAATGCGGGCGACGTGAACGGCGACGGCTTCGCCGACATTGTCATCGGCACTAAATCCACGGTTGCGGGTGCCCCGGGTGCGGCGTATGTCGTCTTCGGGCATGGTGCACCCTTTGCGCCGAACCTCAACCTCGCCACGATGACTGCGGCCGACGGCTTCAAGATTTCCGGGGGGGCGGCGGGCGAACTGGCCGGCATGTCCGTATCCAATGTCGGTGACATAAACGGCGATGGCTACGACGACCTGCTGGTCGGCGCTACCGGTGCGGCCGGGGCCGTTGCCGGCTCGGGCGCCGCGTATGTGGTGTTCGGCAAGGCCACGGGCTTCGCCGCCAACCTCAATCTGGACACGATGACGCTCGCCGACGGCTTCAAGATTCAGGGCGGGGCGGTGGGCGATGCGGCGGGCATCTCGGTGTCGAATGCCGGCGACGTGAATGGCGACGGCTTCGACGACATCATGGTCGGGGCCAATGCCGCCGACCCGAACGGCACCAGCAGCGGGGCCGGTTATGTGGTCTTCGGTCGCGACTTTACCGGCGCGGTGAACTTCGCCGGTACCGCCGGAAATGACACTTTCACGGGCACTGCGGCGGCCGAGGTCATCGTCGGCGGACTCGGCAACGACACGCTCGACGGCGGCGCGGGGGTGGACGTGATACGCGGCGGGGCGGGCGATGACACGATCGTGTTCGACGTCGCCGACCGGCGCGTGGACGGCGGCTCGGGATTCGATACCCTGCAGGTGGCGGGTGCCGGTCAGACCGCGAATCTCCCGGTGATCAAGGACAGCGTCTTCACCAATTTCGAGCGCATCGACCTGACCGGCACCGGCAACAATACGCTCGTCGTCGGCCGTTCGGATGTCCTGAACATGTCCGAGTCGAGCAACACGCTGCGGGTCTCGGGTAATGCCGGCGATGCGGTGCAGTCGGCGGATTCGTGGATCTACGAGGGGACCTTCACCGACGCGTTCGGCAGTTTCGCACGCTACGCCGCCGGTTCGTCCGCGGCAGGTCCCGCGACGCTGGAGGTCGACAGCGACGTGACCCGCACCGGCCTGCACGCTACCATCAATCTCGGCGTGGTCAGCGTGATCAATGGGATCGGGGTCAACGAATCGCGCTTTACCGGCGGTGCGGCGGCCGACAACGCCGGCGTGTCGGTGTCGAGCATCGGCGACGTGAATGGCGACGGCATCACCGACATGATCGTCGGCGCCAACCTCGTCGATGCCAACGGCGTGCTCGACACCGGGGCGGCCTACGTCGTCTATGGCAAGGCCGGCGGCCTCGCTCCCGATATCAATCTGGCAACCCTGACGGCGGCCGATGGCTTCCAACTGTCCGGCGGGGCCACGGGGGACAATGCCGGCTTTTCCGTCTCCGATGCCGGGGACATTAACGGCGACGGTTTTAGCGACATGATCGTCGGGGCGAACGGCGTCAATGGTGGCGCCGGTGCCGCCTACGTCGTCTTCGGCGGCGGGGCGGGTACCAATCTCAACCTGTCCACCCTCGCCGCGCCCAACGGTTTCAAGCTGTCGGGTGCCGCGGCGCTCGACAGTGCGGGCGTCTCGGTCTCGAGCGCCGGCGATGTGAATGGCGACGGGTTTTCCGACCTCATCGTGGGCGCCAGCCTCGCCGATGCCAATGGCATCGACTCCGGGGCGGCCTATGTGCTCTTCGGGCATAGCGGACCCTTTGCCGACGTCAACCTCGCCACGCCCCTCACGGGCAGCAACGGCGTCCGCATCGTCGGCGCCGCCGCGGGCGACCTGGCTGGGGTTTCCGTCGCCAACGCCGGGGACGTCAATGGCGATGGCATTAGCGACCTGTTGGTCGGCGCCAATCATGCATCTTCCAGCGGTGCCTTGCACGAGGGCAAGGCTTACGTGGTCTTCGGACAAAGCGGAGGCTTTGCCGGCGCGGATTTCAACCTCTCCACGATCAACGGTTTCAACGGCTTCCAGGTCACCGGCGCGGCACAGAATGACGGCCTGGGCTTTTCGGTCGCCAGCGCCGGCGACTTCAATGGCGACGGTTTCGCCGACATCATCGTCGGCGCGCCTCAGGCCGATCCAAACGGCACCTCTTCAGGCGCCGCCTATGTGATCTTCGGCCACAGCGGGGCTACGGCCTTCAACAACATCAACCTGGCCACTCCTCTCGACGGTGCCAACGGCTTCAAGCTGTCTGGTGGCACGGCACTCGACAACGCGGGCTTCTCCGTCTCCGGCGCCGGCGACGTGAACGGCGACGGCTTCGACGACGTGATCGTCAGTTCGTATAAGGCCACCGCCAGCGGCCTGAACGGCGGTGGGGATTCGTATGTCATCTTCGGCAAGGCCGGCGGTTTCGCCCCCAATATCAACCTCGGCGCCCTCGCCCCGACCGACGGCTTCAAGATCGACGGCGGGGCGGCGGGCGATCTCTCGGGCGCCTCGGTGTCGAGCGCCGGCGACGTCAATGGCGACGGCTTCGCCGACCTCATGGTCGGCGCCATTCATGTGACCGGCAACGGCGCATCGAGCGGCGCCGGCTACCTGATCTACGGCAGCGATTTCACCGGGACGGCGGTCAACTTCATGGGCACGGCGGGCAACGACATCCTTACCGGCACGGCTGCGGCCGAGACCTTCGTCGGGGGTCAGGGCAACGACCTGATCATCACCGGTGGCGGCGTCGACGCAGTCCACGCCGGCGCCGGCGACGACACGGTGTCCATCGCCGATGCGCTGTTCCGCCATCTCGACGGCGGCGCGGGCAACGATACGCTGAACCTCGACGGGGTCCTCGCCGGCCAGACCCTGAACCTGACCGCGCTCCATCAAGGTGCGCTGACGGGATTCGAGGCGGTCGACATGCGCGGCACGGGCGCCGATACCCTGACCTTGAACCTCGGCTCCGTGCTGAACCTGTCCGACACCAGCAACACGCTGACGGTGCGCGGCGACGCGGCGGCGGACAATGTCGTTGCCAGCGACTTCGCGAGCTGGACTCAGGGGGCCGATCTGGTGATCGTCGGTACCACGTATCACAGCTATACCCAGGGGGCGGCGACCGTGCTGGTGGAGAACACCATGAATCTGCACGCCTGATGGTGGCTCGACGCACCCTTTGACCGCGACTCGCCGCGGCGCCGGACTTGCATGCGGTAATGGCAAGTCCGGTGCCACCGGCGGCCGGGTCATGGCATGCCGTTATCGTTTCCGGCGAAACCCTGCGGCGAAGAAGCGACTGTCGCGTTTGCGGCGCTTGCATCGGCACGGATACACTAAGACTAAGCGTTCGGCCCGGGGGTGATCCGGTTCGATTGCGCCGCTTTCGATCGGCAATCGGTGAACTGCGCGCAGACGGCCGTTCTGCATGCGGGTGGCATTGTCTAAGGAGCACCGCATGAACGACCCAGCGCCGACCGTCAGTTCTCGACCACCGGAGCTGACGGGCTCGGTCGGCTTCAATGCCTGGCTTGCCGAGCAGCGGTTGAGCCTTGCCTTCACCACCTACCAGTCGGGCAAGCTGTTCTTGATCGGACTCAGGCCGGACGGGGCGCTGTCGGTGTTCGAGCGCACCTTCAACCGCTGCATGGGCATGTGCGCGGACGCCCGCACGATCTGGATGACATCCCTGTACCAGCTTTGGCGCTTCGAGAACTCCCTGGAAGCGGGCCAGACGCACGGAGGCTACGACGCCGTGTATGTTCCCCAAGTCGGCTATACCACCGGGGATCTGGATCTGCACGATGTTGCGGTCGATCGCACCGGCCGGGTGGTGTTCGTCAATACGCTGTTCGGCTGTCTCGGCACGCTGAGCGACCGCTACAGTTTTCAGCCGCTGTGGAAGCCGCCTTTCCTGTCCGGGCTGGCCGCCGAGGATCGCTGCCATCTCAACGGGCTCGCCCTGCGCGATGGGGAAGCCCGCTACGTGACCAGCGTCAGCCGGACCGACGTCAACGATGGCTGGCGCGAGCGGCGGCGGGACGGCGGCACGGTGATGGACGTGAAGACCGATACGATCGTCGCGGAGGGGCTGTCCATGCCCCACTCGCCGCGCTTCCACCAGGGCCGCCTGTGGCTCGTCGATTCCGGCAACGGCTATTTCGGTTACGTGGACGCGCCGAGCGGCCGCTTCGAGCGCGTCGCCTTCTGTCCCGGATATGCGCGCGGACTGGCGTTCGCCGGCGACTTCGCCGTGGTCGGGCTGTCGCGCCCGCGGGAGAACAAGACCTTCGAGGGCCTGGCCCTCGACGACGAACTGGCGCGGCGCAAGCTGGAACCGCGTTGCGGCATCCAGGTCATCGACCTGCGCACGGGAGAGGTGGCGCACTGGCTGCGGATCGACGGAATCGTCTCCGAACTCTACGACGTGGCGACCTTGCCCGGGGTGCGGCGCCCGATGGCCGTCGGCTTCAAGAGCGACGAAATTCGACGGGTCGTGACGATCGGGCCGGTCGCCGCCCTTTGACCGACCGCCGCCGGGTGCGGCCTTGCCGATCGTAGGGTGATCCATGAGGCGCCGCCCTGCTGCGGATTTTGCCGGCCAGTGTCAGACCATGCATCTCGCATAGCAAAAAAGGCCACACCGAAGTGTGGCCAGGGCGCTTCTACTACGGAGAATAAACTAGCGCTGCACCGTGGCCGGCTCTTCTTCGTCGAGTTCTTCCCAGCCGGTGATCATGGCCTTGATATGCGACAGGGGCGTATGGCCGGCGGTGGCGAGATAGACGTGGGCGATGAAGAAGGTCAGCATCAGGAAGGCGCCGATCGTATGGGCGATCGCCACCCATTCGAGCTTGAGGCCGCCCAGGCCCCAGTCGGCCCAGCTGCTGTAGTAGAGATAGAGCAGGCCGCTGACCCAGATCAGCGGGTTGATGAAGAGCTTGACGCCGAGGTAGGCGAGGCGCTGCAGCGGGTTGTGCTTGCGCAACTGGGTCTGGCGGAACGGGTGCGGCGCATTGGTGAAAATGCCGGTCAGGTAGTAGCGCATCATGGCCTCGGCCTTGTCCAGGGTCGGGATGTACTGCTTCCACTCGCCGGTGGTGAAGTGCCAGAAGATGGCGAACACCCAGAGGCCGATCAGCGCCCAGGCGGCCGTGGTATGCAGCGACGCGGCACGGTCGAAGCCGAAGTTGCGCCAGGCGCCATGGACCTCGAAGCCGGTCAGCATCATGAAGATGATGAGCAGGGCCTGGGTCCAATGCCAGAAGCGTTCGAAGCGCTTGAAGATATAGATGCGTTCCATGATGTTCATCCCTTCCTGCTGGTGTAGACACGCAGCGCGCCGTGGCCCAGCACGCCGACGAGGGTCAGCGCGGCGAGCAGCCACCCCGCCTGGTCGAGCAGGCCGATGTGATCGCGCCCCGGCATGTAGATGCCCACGATGCCGGCCAGGCGACCGTGGTCCGAGTGGCACTGCTCGCAGTGCATGGCGTCCTGCTTCGGCGCCACCATGTGCGTGATCGGCCAGATCATGGCGGTGGGGGCGAAGCCGTACTGGCCGCTGTAGGGCAGTCCTGCGGTCTGCATGCCGGCCGTGAGGGCCTTCTGCCAGTCGAAGTTGTGCCACAGGGCTGTGTCGTCCTCGCCGCCGTTGTGGGAAATGAGCAGCTTCATGTTGACCTTGTCATAGGCCTGCCTGCCGGCGTGGCGCTTGAAAGGCCAGATGCGCGAATCCGGGTCTCCGGCCTGGCCGCCGGGCGCGTTGATCATGGTCGTCTGCGTCGGGTCGATCCTGTCCGCTGCCGTGGTGTACTTGAACTTGCCGTTGAACCAGCGGTACTCGGGGATCACGTAGGAATCCCAGACGAAGGAGCCGCGCTTGGAATCGAAGGCGCGCCGGCCGGCGCTGTCCTTCACCGCGTAGGGCTTGCCGTCAGGGCCCAGCGTCGTCGCCGTGGACCAGTCCCAGTACAGTTCCGTGCCCACGTTGTCGCGGGCGAATTCCGGGATGTGGCAGGTCTGGCAGGCGATCTTCGCGGTATGCTCGTTCAGCTTGGCATGATCCTGGGGATGCGGCTGGTTGCCGTGGCAGGACTGGCAGGAAGCGGGCGTCTTGTCCGCCTTGCCGCGCACCTGGGCCGGCCCCTTTTCCGCCGCTGCCAGTTCGTAGCGACTGCCGGACACCTCGTGGCCGCTGGCCTGGTGGCAGATGGAGCATGAGAAATTCAGGCCTTTGGCGTCCATGTGCACGTCGAGGTACTTGCCCGGGTTCTTCATGGCGCTGTCGAGGTCGCCATGCTTCGCGCCGTCCGCGCCGCCGCCGAAGAAGTGGCAGGCGCCGCAGTTGGCCCGGCTGGTCTTGGCCACCGACTGCGCCACCTTGGTCAGATCCACCGCCTTGACGATCTTGCCCGAGCCTGGGGGGAACTCAACGTCCTTGTACACCGGATGGCCGGCGTAGCCGGGCAGTTTCCGGTAGGTGCCGGTGCTGTCGTGGCAGACCAGGCAGTCCACGTTCTCCTGGCTGGTGAAGTCGAATGCCTTGTCCTGCCATCCGTAGCCGATGTGGCAGGCCATGCAGTCCTTCTCGTTCGAGATCGGGCTGGTACAGTAGTTGTTCACCAGGTTCTTCTTGCCCAGTCGGGTACCGCCTCCCTGGGTGACCACGTCCCAGGTCCAGTGCTTGGTCTTTTGCACCTGCTTGGCAGCCTCGGTATGGCAGGTAAGGCAGACCTTGGTGACTTCCGGGCCGGACGCAAAGGCTTTCTGCAACTCCTTGAACTTGGAATGGTCGGCGGTGGTGTTGCTGGCCGGCCGCGCTGTCTGAGCGGGGGCCGCCGGCTGAGCGGGGGCCGCCGTCTGAGCGGGGGCCGCCGTCTGCACGCCGGCCGCCGGGGCGTTGGCGCCGAGCGCCGCCTGGGCCGCTGTCAGGAGCAGCGCCAGGGTCGGGAACAGGAATAGGTTGCGCATGATGGCCTCCCGCCCTCAGCAGCCGCCGCCACCGCTGCCGCCCCCGCCGCCGCCTTCAGCTTTAGGCACGATCAGTTGTGGAGCCGGCTTGGATGGATCCATGACCAGGAACTTCTGCTGGTCCTCGGCCACTTGCCCCATGATGTCGCCGACCAGCGGACCGAACATCTTGCCCATCAGGCCAGCGTTCATGTTGGCGATATAGGTCTTGCCATCCTGCTTCTTGTAGACCGAGATCTTGCAGGGCATCAGGATCGACAGGAAGCGCACGCCATCGTCGTTGAGGATGGGCTTCGAATACTTGGTGCTGCAGGCCTCGATCATTTGTACGGGCAATGTGTTGCCGCCGTCGGACTGCACGGCGCGGGCCGGGTTGCGCAGGCCGGAAAGGGTCCAGCCCTTGCCCGTGTCCTGAATGTTGTGCTGGATGCGGGCGATGGTCTCTTCCATGCCGAAGGGGCTGGCCCTTTCGACGAACATCAGGCCGCCGGCCATGTTCCAGGCGAGGACGCCGGTAAAAGCGATACCGGCGACAAAGCTTCCGACGAATTTCCACATGATCCGCCTCCGTAGGTTTATAAGCGCATTAGTAGTTTCTTATTTTCATATGTACGCGTATTGACGAAAGTCAAATGATGTCTCGAAATCATGCTCAGGAAGGAAAAACCCGCCGCGGATGGCGATCGGAACCACCGCGCGTTCAGGATAGGGCGGCGTGACGCGGGCAATCGACGAGGTGGTCGTTGACCATGCCGACCGCCTGCATCAGCGAATAGCAGATGGTCGGACCGACAAACTTGAATCCGCGTCGCAACAGGTCTTTCGAAAGGGATTCGGCGGGCGGCGTCCGGGCCGGAATTTCACTGATGTGCCGCCACGAGTTGAGGATCGGCCGGCCCTCGACGAAACCCCAGAGATAGGCGTCGAGACTGCCGAACTCGTCCCTCAGCGCGAGGCAGGCGCGGGCGTTGCCGATCGCCGCCGCGACCTTGAGGCGGTTGCGCACGATGCCGGGATCGTGCAGCAGGCGTTCGAGGTCGGCCCGGCCGTATCCTGCGATTTTTTCGGCGTCGAACTCGGCGAAGGCGCGGCGGTAGTTGTCGCGCTTGCGCAGGATGGTAATCCACGCCAAACCCGCCTGGGCGCCTTCGAGGATCAGGAATTCGAACAGGCCGCGGTCGTCGTGGAGCGGCACGCCCCATTCATTGTCGTGGTAGGCGACGTAAAGCGGGTCGTCGCCGCACCACGGGCAACGACTGGGCCGCACGCCAGCCACGGCCGCCACGCCCTCAGCGCCGCCGGACACGAGGTCGTCAATGCGGCGAGTGAAGGCCCAGCGTGTTGCCCTCGCAATCGCTGAAGATGGCGAAGTAGCCGATTTCGGGGGTGATCTGCGTCTTGCCGCGGAGGATCTTGCCGCCCGCCGCCTCGATGCGGGACAAGGGTACCGCAAGGTCGTCGCCGCCGTTGAGATAGAGCACGACGCCGTGGCCGCCGGGAACGCGCATCGGGCTCTGGGCGATGGCGCCGCCGACGGCGCGGCCCTGGTCGCAGGGAAACATGGCCATGCGGCAGTTGGCCATCTCGGTGCGCGACATGGCGATCTCGAAGCCGCGCTCGTAGAAGGCTGCGGCGCGGTCGAGATCGGTGGCGGCAATTTCGAACCAGTTGAGCGGCTGTTTCATGGCGGAATCCTCATCGAATCGATGCCGGGCGGCATCGGGCCTGCGCGGGCCACGGCTGCTTGAGGGAATTCTAGACGCCGGCCGCCGCTTCGCCGAGCTTGCTTCAATGAGCGCGGCGCGAGGCAAGCGCCGCGGCTATCCGCCCAGCGCCAGCACGCCGCGCTTCAGCCCGGGATCCTCGGGATGCTGCGTGACGACGAAGCCGAGGCTGCTGACGAACTTGATCATCCGCGTGTTTTCCGAGAGGAAGTCGCCGTTCATGTACTTGAGGCCGCTATCGTGGGCGGCCTCGATCAGTTCGCCCATCAGGCGGCGCGCCAAGCCCTTGCCCTGCCAGGTGTCGGCGACGACGATGGCAAATTCGCAGGATTCGCCGTCGGGATTGGTGGCGTAGCGGACGACGCCGATTTCCTGCTCGATGCCGTCCTTCTCGCCGAGGGCGACGAAGGCCATTTCGCGGTCGTAGTCGATCTGGGTCAGGCGGATCAGCTGCGACTGGCTCAGCTCGCGGATCGTGTTCATGAAGCGGAAATACTTGGCTTCGGACGTCAGGTGCTGGACGAAGTCCTGTTCCATGTCGGCGTCTTCGGGCCGGATAGGGCGGATCGTGATATTGACACCGTCATGGGTGGTGTAGCGCGAGGTCAGGTGCGAGGGGTAGGGGTGGATCGCCATATGGTCGTAGCGACCCGCCGTCAGCGGCGTGTTGTCGATGACTATGCGGGCATCGACGGCGACGGCGCCGTATTCATCGACGATCAGCGGATTGATCTCGAGCTCCTGTATCCAGGGCAGTTCGCAGATCATCTCCGAGACGCGCAGCAATACCGCCTCCAGCGCCTCCATGCTTACCGGCGGCATGTTGCGGAATTCGCCCAGTCGCGACGCCGTATGCGTCGAGGCGAGCATGTCGGAGATCAGGAATGGATTCAGCGGCGGCAGGGCGACGACCCGCTCGCGGTTGGAATCGATACCGGCGCCGCCCGGGCCGAGGGATATCGTCGGGCCGAAGATCTCGTCGCGGAAGATGCCGACCATCAGCTCGCGGCCGTTCGGCTTGACGATCATCGGCTCGATGGCGATGCCGGTGATCGACGCGTCGGGGCGGTTGCGCCGCACCTCCTCGCATATCTCCTGGTAGGCGTCGCGGACGCTGGCGAGGTTGGCCAGGTTGAGGCGCACGCCGCCGGAGTCGCTCTTGCGGGCAATCTGCGGCGAATCGACCTTCATGACAACGGGAAGTCCGATCTCCTCGGCCAGCACCATCGCCTCGGAGGGCGAGCGGGCCACGACGGTCTGGGCGATGGGGATGCGAAAGGCCGCCAGGAGCGCCTTCGATTCCATTTCGTTGAGGGTCTTGCGCCCCTCCTGCAGCGCCGCCTCGATGACCAGGCGGGCCGACTCGAGACGCGGCGCCGAGTGGTCGGAGATCGAGGCCGGAGTCTGCATCAGCAGCTTCTGGTTACGGTAGAAGGCCGAAATGTGCGAGAAGAGTTCGACCGCCGGCTCCGGTGTGCGGAACGAGGGTATGCCGGCGCCGCGGAACAGCAGCCGTGCCTCGCGGACCTGCAGTTCACCCATCCAGCACGTGACGATCGGCTTGTCGGCCTTGGCCGCCACTTCGATGACGACCCGCGCGGCCTGGGTCGGATCGGTCATCGCCTGGGGCGTGAGAATGGTCAGCACGCCATCGACGTTGGCGTCGTCGAGGCAGGCCGACAGCGCCGCCGCGTAACGTTCCGGCTCGGCGTCGCCGACGAGGTCGATCGGATTGCCCTTAGACCAGACTGCCGGCAGGGCTTCGTTGAGCCGGTTGATCGTCTTCTGCTCGAAATGCGCCAACGGGATGCCGATGTCGGCGGCATGATCGGCGGCCATGACGCCCGGGCCGCCGCCATTGGTGATCACGGCCAGACGGTTGCCGCGCGGGCGGAAATGGGAGAACAGGGCGCTGGCCGCGGCGAACATCTGGTCCATGCGCCGCAGGCGGATGACGCCGGCGCGGCGTAGCGCCGCCTCGAAGACATCGTCATCGCCGACAGTGGCGCCGATGTGGGACATCGCCGCCTTCTCGCCGGCCGGATGGCGCCCCACTTTCATCAGCACGACCGGCTTGCAGCGTGCCGCCGCGCGCAGCGCGCTCATGAAGCGGCGGGAGTTCTTGATGCCTTCGATGTAGAGAAAGATGCTTTCGGTTTTCGGATCCGCGACCATGTAGTCGAGAATTTCGCCGAAGTCGACGTCGCTCGAACTGCCCAGCGACACCACGGTGGAAAAGCCGACGTTATTGGGCTGGGCCCAGTCGATCATCGCCGTGCATAGGGCTCCGGACTGGGAGATGAAGCCGATCGTGCCGGGGCTGGCTGTGCCGTGGGCGAAGGTCAGGTTGATGCCGCAGCCCGGGCGCATGATGCCAAGGCAGTTGGGTCCCAGCAGGCGCAGGCGATGGCGACGGGCGTTTTCGAGCGCCGCCCGCTCGAGCGCCGCGCCGCGCGGTCCGGCTTCGAGGAAGCCCCCCGATATGACGATGGCGGTGCGGGTACCAGCGCGGCCACAGGCATCGACGATGGCCGGCACGGTCTCCGCTTTGACGCATATGACGGCCAGATCGAGGCGCTGCGGAATGGCCTCGACTGAGTCGTAGGTTTTCTGGCCGAAAACGCTCGCGTGTTTTGGATTGACGAAATAAATCTTGCCTTGGTAGCCCGTGTCGAGCATGTTGCGAACCAGGGTGGCGCCGACCGAGCCCGGCGTCTCGGAAGCACCGATGATGGCGATCGACTTCGGTTCGAACAGCGGCGTCAGGTAGTGCTGCTCGTAGTTCATATTCGTGTCCTTCCGGCGCCGTTCAAGGGCTGCCTCAATTAGCGTGATGCATTGCAGCAAATACTATCATCTTCGGCTCTAACTGCACTGTGAATTCCTTCTCCCAGCGCGATAATGTTTGTCTAGCATACATTGGTGCAACGCGGCATGAAGTTCACTCCGGGTCGTCGGCAAGGTGGGTCGGCACATGAACCTCGGCGTGCAACGTGCGATGCACGGGGCATTTGTTGGCGATGTCGAGAAGACGCTGCCGCTGCTCGGCCGAGAGGTCGCCCTGCAGGGTGATCACCCGGTCGATGCGGTCGATCCGGCCTTCCCGCGTTTCGCACTCGGCGCAGTCGGCGGCATGGATCTTTTCGTGGTGCAGCGCCACCCGAACGTGCCGCAGCGGCAGCCCCTTGAGCTTGGCGTACATGCGTATCGTCATCGCGGTGCAGGCTCCGAGGGCCGCCAGCAGCAGGTCGTAGGGCGCCGGACCGTCGTCTTCGCCGCCGGCACCGGCGGGTTCGTCGGCGGTCAGCCTGTGGCGGCCGGCGCGGATGCGCTGTGCCAGCCGACCGGCGCCATTCTCTTCGACGACGATATCGTGAATCTCGCGCTCGGATGCCGGTCGACGCACGTAGCGCATCGCCCATCCGATCAGGCTGTCGGCGGCGTGGCGCGCTTCGATCGGATTGGCCAGATGATGATCGGCGCCGTCCAGCGAGACGAAGCTCTTCGGATGTTTGGCCGCCGCAAATAGTTTCGCCGCTTCTTCGATCGGCACTTCGGTGTCCAGCGGCGCGTGCATGATCAGCAGCGGCAGCCTGGTGCGGTGCGCGGCGGCGCTGAATTCGTCGCAACCGCAGGGACTGTTGATGAAAACGAGTCCGGCCGGCGCGGCGATCCCGGCGAGGCCGGCCAGCAGCCGCGGTCCGCCGGCGCCGTGGCCGATTGCCAGGAGCGGACGGGCGAAGCGCCGGCGCAGCGCGGCCGCCGTCTCGGCGATGCTCGCCGGCGTTGCTGCGGCGGCAGCCAGGGTCCGCACGGCGTAGCCGCGATCCCCCAGCATGCCGGCGAACAAGGCGAGCCAGGGTTGATCGTCGGCGCTGTCGTGCACCACCAGGGCGCAGGCGTCGGGCGCATCCGGGGCGGGCAGGATGGCAGCCATCGTTTTCTCCTTGTTCGATTTCGGCGACAATCGTCAGCGACATGGAAGCCCATCAGTCCGTCGAACCGTCCTCCTGGGTGCGCCGCTTCGTCGCGCTGATCCCGCCTGGCGGCCGTACTCTCGATCTGGCCTGCGGAGGAGGGCGCCACGCCCGCCTGCTCGCCGCCCTCGGTCACGAGGTCGATGCCGTCGATCGCGATGCCGCCGCGCTCGGCGCACTGGCCGACGTGCCAAGGGTCACGGTGTGCGTGGCGGACCTCGAAGGGAGGGCATGGCCTTACCCGGGATGCAAGTTTTCGGGAATCGTCGTCGCCAACTACCTTCACCGTCCATTGCTGCCTCGCCTGCTCGCCTCGCTCGAGTCCGACGGGGTGCTGATCTATGAAACCTTTATGGCTGGTAACGAGCGCTTCGGCAAGCCGACGAATCCGGCTTTCCTGTTGCGGCCCGACGAATTGCTCGAACTGGTTCGCGGCGAACTGGCCGTCGTGGCCTTTGAGCAAGGCGAGATCGCGACGCCCCGCGCGGCAGTCGTGCAGCGGATTTGCGCCGTCCGCGGCGCGGCGCGGCTGCTGCTTGGCTGATTCAGGACACCGCGCCAAGGATGCGCTCGGCGAGCTGCTCGATACCTGACGGAGATAGATCGTCGCTGGCGAAACTGGCCTCGGCTGCGGCGAAACCTGCGAAGTTCTGGTTTTGCGAACGCCGGTAGAGTGGGTCGTAATGGCGTTCGAGCAACTCCCCGACGAGCGCGGCCCAGGCGCCGACGTCGGCCATTGAGCACCAGCGCTCCAGCGTTTCGTTGCTTTGCAGGCCGCGTAGGCAGGCGATGCGCGCGCCGAACCAGGCGGCGTCGCGGCAGTAATAGTCGTAGTCCCGCAGCAGGAACTCGACGCGTGCCGCCGACTGGGCATCGACGCGCAGGCAGCGCCCGCGGCGGATCGCTTCGATCAGCGCGTCCGGCACCTGCAGGTTGCCGATCTTTCGTGATTCCGCCTCGACGAACACCGGGCGCGACGCGTCCAGGTTGAGAATTGCGCTATACAGGCCGGTCTCGAAGGCCTTCTGGCTCGGCTGAGAGGCATTCGGCAACACGCCGAGCACCGAGCCCTTGTGGGCGGCCAGAGCTTCGAGGTGCAAGACTTGCGCGCCGCGCCGGGCGATGGCCTCGAGGATGCGGCTCTTGCCGCTGCCGGTGGCGCCGCAGACGACGTTGAAACGGAAGCGCGCCGGCAGCTCCGCGAGACGCGCCAGGACTTCGCGCCGCCAGGCCTTGTAGCCGCCCTCGAGACGCTGCGCGTCCCAGCCGATCTCGCGCAGCACGTGGCCGAAGGCGCCACTGCGCTGGCCGCCGCGCCAGCAATAGACGAGCGGCCGCCAGTGGCGCGGCTTGTCGAGAAAGTGGGCTTCGACATGGGCGGCGATGTTGCGCGCGACGAGAACGGCGCCGAGCTTGCGCGCCTCGAACGGGGAGACCTGTTTGTAGATCGTGCCGACGTGTGCCCGCTCTGAGTCGCTGAGCACGGGACAATTCACTGCTCCCGGCAGATGGTCTTCGCCGAACTCCGCCGGCGAGCGGGCGTCGATGATCTCGTCAAATCCGGCCAGCTGTGCTACGGTTGCGACCCCTTGCGGGCGCCTGATGTCCATGGTGCCTTGAACCTTACCCGATGGGCCCGATTCTAACCGGGCGGCTTTGATGTCCAGCGAACCCCCGATCAAACTTACCCGCTTCTCGCACGGCGGCGGCTGCGGCTGCAAGATCGCCCCGGCCATACTGAGCCAGATTCTTGCGGCATCTCCGCTGCCGGCGATGCCGCAGGCGCTGCTGGTCGGCACCGAAACCGGCGACGATGCCGCCGTCTATCGACTCAATGCGGAACAGGCGATTGTCGCCACGACCGACTTCTTCACGCCCATCGTCGACGACCCGGAAGACTTCGGACGCATCGCTGCCGCCAATGCCCTTTCGGATGTCTATGCGATGGGCGGCCGGCCGATCATGGCCCTGGCGCTGGTCGGCATGCCGCTGGACAAGCTGCCGGTGGAGGTGATCCGGCGCATCCTCGCCGGCGGCGAGGCGGTCTGCGCCGCAGCCGGCATCCCCATTGCCGGCGGCCATTCGATCGACGTGCTCGAACCGATCTACGGGCTCGTCGCCCTCGGCATCGTCCATCCTGACAAAGTCAAGCGCAACAGCGGCGCCCGGGTCGGCGACGCATTGGTCCTGACCAAGCCGCTGGGCATAGGCGTGCTTTCCGCAGCCCTGAAGAAAGGCCTGTTGTCCGCCGCGGGCTACGATGAAATGCTTGCCTGGACGACTAGGCTCAACACGCCCGGAGCCGCCCTGGCCGATTTTCCCGATGTCCATGCCATGACCGATGTGACCGGCTTCGGCCTGGCCGGGCACCTGCTGGAAATCTGCCGCGGTTCGCGGCTCGGCGCCGTAGTCGAATTCGACCGCCTGCCGCTGATCGCCGAGGCCGTTCGTCATGTTCGAGCCGGTATCGCGACCGGCGCGTCGGCGCGCAACTGGAGCAGCTACGGCGCCGAGGTGAGCTTGCGTCCCGATGCCGCGGAGTGGCGGCAAAAGATCGTCACCGATCCCCAGACCAGCGGCGGTCTGCTGATCGCTTGCGCACCCGAGGCCGTCGAGCGGGTCCTGGCATTGTTCGGCGAGCAGCCTGTGGGCGCGGCGGTGATCGGCCGCATGGTCGCCGGCGAAGCGCGCCTCACCGTACTTTGAGCAGCGGCGCCAGGGCCGGCCAGACGTTGTCGAGGACGGCCGCCTGATAGGCCGCGGTGGGATGGAGGCCGTCGGCTTGGAAGGCCTCCGGCCGATCGGCAAAGCCGCCGAGCAGGAAGGGAACGAGAGGCGTGCCGTGCTGGCGCGCGAGATCGGCAAAAGTGTCGCTGAAGCGCTGGCCATAGGCGGCGCCGTAGTTGGGCGGCAGGCGCATGCCGACGAGGACGACGCGAGCGCCGGAATCCCGGCTGTCGCGGATCATGCTCTCCAGATTGGCCCGCATCGCCTCGATCGGCAGGCCGCGCAAGCCGTCGTTGGCGCCCAGCGCAATGACGACGATGGCTGGGTGCGCCTGGCGCAACGCCGCAGGCAGGCGGCTCGCGCCTCCCGCCGTGGTTTCGCCGCTGATGCTGAGGTTGGTGACGCGATAGGGGATGTGACCGGCCTCCAGGCGCCGCTCGAGCAGCGTCGGCCAGCTCTGTTCCAGGCCGATGCCGTAGCCTGCCGAGAGGCTGTCGCCGAGCACTAAAATGGTCCGCGGGGCCGCTGCGGCGACGGCGGCGAAGAAGATGCTCAGGGCAACGAGGAAACGGGGCAGCAGGCGCATGGCAATCGGCATGGTAACAACTGATCCTGGCCCGAACGGCGCGCTCGTCGCGGCCGACCGGGTGAGCAAGGTGGTCGCCAGCGGCGACTCGCGGCTGACGATTCTGCACGATATTTCGCTGCGCGTGATGCCCGGCGAGGCGGTGGCGGTGGTCGGGGCATCCGGCTCCGGCAAGTCGACGCTGCTCGGGCTGCTCGCCGGCCTCGATCTGCCGACGACCGGACGGATCCACGTCGACGGCCGCGAGCTCGGGTCGCTCGACGAGGACGGCCGGGCGGCGCTGCGCGGCCGCTGCATCGGCTTCGTCTTCCAGTCGTTCCAGCTGCTGCCGACATTGACGGCCCTGGAAAACGCCATGCTGCCGCTGGAACTCGCCGGCCGCGGCGATGCCCGCGAGGTCGCGGCGGCGATGCTCGGCCGTGTCGGCCTCGGCGGGCGACTGCGGCATTATCCGCATCAGCTGTCCGGCGGCGAGCAGCAGCGCGTCGCCATGGCGCGGGCCTTCGCGGTCCGGCCGCGCCTGCTGTTCGCCGATGAGCCGACCGGCAATCTCGATGCCGACACCGGTGCCGCGATCATCGACCTGATGTTCGAGCTGAACGCCGAATCGGTCACCACCCTGGTTCTCGTTACCCATGACGACGCCATAGCGCGGCGTTGTGCCCGCGTGCTAAGGCTGGCCGCCGGACAGCTCGTCGATGACTGAACGGGCGGCGGCGACGCCGCTGCGGACCGCGCCTTCGAGGGTCGCCGGGTAGTCCGAGGCCACATAGTCTCCGGCCAGCCAGAGGCCCGGCAGCGGCGTCCGCAGCGGAGGCCGCTCGAGGTTCGGTGCGCAGGCGAATGTCGCCCGCTGTTCGACGATCAGGCGGGTCCAGAGTGGCGGCGGCAGCCCGTCGGCGACGCTGCTGACGGCCTGGTGGATGTCGGCGAGCAACTCTTCCCGCGTGAGGCCCTGCCAGGGGCCGCCGGCGCTGATGACGGCGGCAACGAGACCGTCCTGGCCGGCGAGGCGGCCGCGGTCGAACAGCCATTGGGCGTGGCCCGACGTCATGCCGATCATCGGCCGCGGCAGCCGGACGTGCGCCGCATAAGCCAGGTAGGCGGTGGCGATCGGTTCGTGGCGCAAGCTTGCCGCTTGGCGGATTGTCGCATCGAGAACCGGGTGCGCCGCAAGCAGGGGCGGCAGGTGGTAGGCGGCGACGGCGACAATGACATGGCGGTAGGGGCCGGTGAAGGCGTCGGCATCGAGGCGGAATCCTTCGCCGTCGGCGCAGATCCCCCGGACCGGGCAGGCCGTAGCGACGCGGCCGCCCCGGGCGGCGACGAAGCGCGCGGCCGGCTCCGGGAACAGCCGGCCAAGATCGACGGCGGGCTGCAGCAGGTCACTGGCCGCGCGGGATCCGCCCAGGCTGTCATGCAGCACCTTGGCGAAGACCCGGGCCGAGGCGCGCTCCGGCGGCGTGTTCAGCGCGGCGAGGCAGAGCGGTTCCCAGAGCCGGCGGCGCACCGCCGGCGGTTGCGCGAACTCATCGAGGAGCACAGCGACGGTGCGGTCTGCGCCTATGCAAAAGGCATTGCGCTTGAGGCGATATATGAAGCCGGCGGCGGCGTGGCGTTCGCTCCACGACAGCGGCGCCTTGAGCAGCGCCAAGCCGAGATGCAGCGGCGCCGGGAGGCGCGCCGCGCGCAGCGTGAATCCGTCCGAGAAGTCGAGCCGGAACGGCTGGCGCCGCAGGCAGCGCTCCGGCGTCCCGCCGACCTTGCCGATCAGGCGCAGGGTTTCCCGGTAGGCGCCGATCAGCAGGTGCTGGCCGTTGTCCACGCTCAGGCCGTTGATCTCGAGGCGTCGCGCGCGGCCGCCCAGCGTCCGCGACGCTTCGAAGACCGTCACCGTCACGCCGGCATCGGCCAGCTCGACGGCGGCCGCCAGCCCGGCGTAGCCGGCGCCGATGATGGCGACGCGGGACACCGTCAGCTCCTCGCCCAGGTCCACCCGGCGATCAGAAGCTTGCGCAGCGGCGTCAGCGAGGTGCGGCGATCGAGCACGCGGAAGCCGTCGCGGCGGATCTCGCCGAGCAGCCGGCGGTAGATCGCCGCCATGACCAGCCCCGGACGCTGGGCGCGACGGTCGACCGCCGGCAGCTGTGCAATGGCGTTGGCATAATACGTTTCGGCGCGTGCCGCCTGGAAGGCCATCAGCTCGCGGAACGCGTCGCCGTAGCGGGCGGCGGTAATGTCGCCGGCATTGACGCCGTAGCGTGCCATTTCGTCCGCCGGCAGGTAGATGCGGCCGCGCCGCGCGTCTTCGCCGACGTCGCGGATGATGTTGGTGAGTTGGAAGGCCAAGCCCAGATCGTGGGCATACTTCAAGGTGTGACGGTCGCGATAGCCGAAAATTTCGGCGGCGAGAAGGCCGACAACGCTGGCGACGCGATAGCAATAAAGTTGCAGTGACTTGAAGTCGGCATAGCTGCTGCGCTCGAGGTCCATCTCCATGCCATCGACGATTTCGAACAGCAGTTCCTTGGGCAGGTTGTAGCGCGGCAGGCAGGCGGCCATCGCCCGGGTGACGGGGTGGCTCGGACGGCCGTCGAAGAGCGCCGCGATCTCGGTCCGCCACCAGGCGAGCTTGACGCGCGCCAGGTAAGGATCTGTCGTATCGTCGACAACGTCGTCGATTTCGCGACAGAAGGCGTAGAGCGCCGTTATCGCGCGCCGCCGCTCCGGCTCGAGGAAAACGAAGCTGTAGTAGAAGCTCGATCCGCTTCGGGAGGCCTTTTCCTGGCAGTAGTCGTCGGCGTTCATGGCTTCAGGGCGCGCAGCAGCAGCAGCGGCCAGTCGGGGGTACGCAGGATGGGGCGCCGGCGGAACACATCGTAGCCGACCCGTTCGATCTTCTCGAGAATGCGCAGGCCGCCGCCGACGATCAGGCGCAGTTCGAGGCCGATGCGTCCGGGAATGCTGTGGCCGAGCGGGGCGCCCTCGAGCATCAGGCGCCGCGCGCGGGCGACCTCGAAGGCCAGCAGGGCGCGCCAGCGGTCGTCGCAGCGGCCGGCGGCAATCTGGCTCTCGGCGACGCCGAAGCGGGCCAGGCTGTCCTGGGGCAGATAGACGCGATCCTTGCGCCAGTCGATGGCGACGTCCTGCCAGTGGTTGATCAACTGCAGGCCGGTGCAGATCGCGTCCGACCAGGCGAGCTGCTGCGCCGCCTCGCGCCGCACTAGACGCAGCAGGAGCCGGCCGACCGGCTCGGCGGAACGGCGGCAGTAGTCGCGCAGCTCGGCGAAGTTCGCATAGCGGTTCTTGACCGTGTCCTGGGCGAAGGCGTCGAGGAGATCGCGGAATGGCTGCAGCGGCAGGTCGTGAGCGCGGACGGCGGCGGCGAGGCGGGCAAACAGCGCTTGCGTGGGCGTGGCGCCGGCGCCGATCGCCTCGATCTCGGCGGCAAATGCCGCCAGCAGGCGGCGCCTCTCCTCGGCGGCGAGCGATCCCTCGTCGGCGATGTCGTCCGCGCTGCGGGCGAAGCCATAGATCGCCGCGACGGGTTCGCGAAGGTGGGCCGGCAGCAGGAGCGACGCGACGGGGAAGTTTTCGTAGTGATCGACGGGCACTTCGGCGGGTCGGAAAACGGGCGTATACGCGCAACTCGGGCCCGCCGCGCGGGAGCGGAGCCTGACAGTATAGAGGTGAATCGGGTAGAATTGGCCGAGGCGAAGGTGGCGGAATTGGTAGACGCACTGGATTTAGGTTCCAGCGGGGCGACCTGTGCGGGTTCGAGTCCCGCCCTTCGCACCACCGGGTCCGACCCCGCCCGGCAGCTCAAAGTTAACCAAGGATTTTTCATGCAGACCAATCTGGACAGTTCGGGCGCCAGCGCACTGGAACGCCGCATCGACGTGAGCGTTTCGCTCGAGGACATCGAAAAGGAGGTCGCCTCGCGCCTCAGGAAGCTGTCGCGGACTGTGAAAATGGCTGGCTTCCGGCCGGGCAAGGTGCCGCTCAAGATCGTCGAGCAGCAGTACGGTCACCAGGCCCGTTCCGAAGCCATCGGCGCCGCGGTCGAGAAGGTCTTCGGCGACAAAGTTCGCGAACAGCAGTTGCGGGTCGCCGGCTATCCGCGCATCGAGCCCAAGAGCGGCGGCAGCGAAAGTGAACTACAGTTCAGCGCGGTGTTCGAGGTCTATCCGGAGATTTCCATCGGCGACATTTCCGCCTCGGACATTAAGAGGCCGACTGTCGACGTCGGCGATGCCGAGATCGACAAGACCATCGAAGTCCTCCGCAAGCAACGGACCAGCTATCAGGCCGCCGGTCGCGTGGCGCAAAAGGGCGACCGCCTGATCCTCGACTTCGTCGGGCGCCAGGATGGCGTTCCCTTCCAGGGTGGAGAAGGCAAGGATTTCCCGCTGATGCTCGGCGGCGGCCAGATGCTGCCGGCCTTCGAAGCAGCCCTCGAAGGCCTTGCCTCCGGCGAGACGAAAACCTTCGACATGAGCTTCCCCGCCGATTACCAGGCCCAGCACCTGGCCGGTCAGGCGGTGCAATTCGAGGTGACCGTCAAAGCCGTCGACATGCCCGTTCTTCCCGGGCTGAACGAGGATTTCGCCAGAGCCCTGGGTATCAAGGACGGCGACCTGCAGAAGATGCGCGCCGAGGTCCACTCCAATCTCTTGCGCGAAGTGAAGAAGCGCCTCCTGGCGCGGGTCAAGAACCAGGTGATGGATGTACTGCTGGCGGTCAATCCGGTTGAGGTGCCTAAGGCTTTGGTCGACATGGAAGCACGGCAGATGGCCGATGCCGCCCGGCGCGACCTCGAGTCGCGGGGCATGTCGGCCGCTAACGTGCCCGTCGAGCCGAGCTGGTTCACGGCAGGGGCGACGCGCCGCGTCAAGCTTGGCCTGATTGTTGCTCAGCTGGTGCGGGAGAATGGTCTGGTCGCCAAGGCCGAACAAGTGCGCGCGGTGGTCGATGAACTCGCCGAAACCTTCGAGGATCCGGCCGAGGTCGTCCGCTACTACTATTCGCAGCCGCAGCGCTTGGCTGAAGCCGAGGCGTTGGCGACTGAAAACAATGTTGTCGACTGGGTGCTGGCGAACGCGCGGGTGGCTGACACGGCGATCACCTTTGACGAGCTGATGGGGAATGCGGCATGATGCTGCGAAGGAAGTGAGCAAGATGAGCGAATATCGGAGCGACTGGGATCCGTCCATGCTGGGCATGATCCCGATGGTCATCGAGACCAGCGGCCGGGGCGAGCGTGCCTACGATATCTATTCCCGGCTGCTCAAGGAACGGGTCGTGTTCATGGTCGGGCCGGTCAATGACGTGACGGCCAACCTCGTTGTCGCGCAGCTGCTCTTCCTCGAGTCCGAAAATCCGGATAAGGACATCCACTTCTATATCAATTCCCCGGGCGGCTCCGTCACGGCGGGGCTGGCCATCTACGATACGATGCAGTTCGTCAAGCCGGACGTATCGACGCTGTGCGTCGGTCAGGCGGCTTCGATGGGAGCTTTCCTGCTCGGCGCCGGGACCCGTGGCAAGCGCTATGCGCTGCCCAACTCGCGCGTCATGATCCACCAGCCGATGGGCGGCTTCCAGGGCCAGGCTTCCGATATCGAGATTCATGCCAAGGAAATCCTATACTTGAAGCAGAGGCTCAACGAGATGCTGGCAAAACACACCGGCCAGCCGATCGAGCGCATCGAGCGCGACACCGATCGCGACAACTTCCTTTCGGCGGAGGCGGCCGTCGACTACGGACTGATCGACAAAGTGCTCGCCAAGCGGAGTGAGAACGCCTGAAGGGGTGGCCCGATAGATACGGGATGCCTCACTGTGCCCACGGAGACGGACGATGTCGGACAAGAAAAGCGGTAGCGAAAAGCAGTTGTACTGCTCGTTCTGCGGGAAGAGCCAGCACGAGGTAAAAAAGCTCATCGCCGGTCCGTCGGTGTTCATTTGCGACGAATGCATCGACCTGTGCAATGACATCATCCGTGACGAGACGACGGCCGAGCAGGGCGGCAAGGCGGCGGGCGACCTGCCGACGCCTAAGGAAATCTGTGGCATCCTCGATCAGTACGTGATCGGCCAAGAGTCGGCGAAGCGCATTCTTTCCGTCGCCGTCTATAACCATTACAAGCGGTTGAGGCATCATCAGCACGGCCACGACGATGTCGAACTGTCCAAGAGCAACATTCTGCTCATCGGCCCGACCGGTTCGGGCAAGACGCTACTGGCGCAGACCCTGGCTCGCCTGCTCAACGTGCCCTTCGTGATGGCCGATGCGACGACGCTGACCGAGGCCGGCTACGTCGGCGAGGATGTCGAGAACATCATCCAAAAGCTGCTGCAGAAGTGCGATTACGAGGTGGAGAAGGCGCAGCAGGGCATCGTCTACATCGATGAGATCGACAAGATTTCGCGCAAGTCGGACAACCCGTCGATCACCCGCGACGTTTCCGGCGAAGGCGTCCAGCAGGCATTGCTGAAGCTGATCGAAGGCACCATCGCCAGCGTACCGCCCCAGGGCGGGCGCAAGCATCCGAACCAGGACTTCGTCCAGATCGACACGACCAACATCCTTTTCGTCTGCGGCGGCGCCTTCGACGGCCTCGAAAAGGTCATTCGTGGCCGCTCGGAAAAGGCCGGCATCGGCTTCGGCGCCGAAGTGAGGAGCAAGGACAACCGCGACGTCACCGAAACGCTCAAGCATGTCGAACCGGAGGATCTGATCAAGTTCGGGCTTATTCCTGAATTTGTCGGTCGACTGCCGGTCGTGGCGACCCTCTCCGAGCTCGAGGAGTCGGCAATGGTGCAGATCCTCGTCGAGCCGCGCAATGCCCTGATCAAGCAGTACCAGAAACTCTTCGGCATGGAAGGAGTCGAACTGGAAGTTCGTCCGTCGGGCTTGGCCGCGATTGCGCGCAAGGCATTGAAGCGCAAGACGGGGGCCCGCGGTTTACGCTCGATCCTGGAGGCTGTCCTGCTCGACACCATGTTCGAATTGCCGGCGATGGACAACGTCACGAAAGTGGTCATCGACGAGAGCATGATCGAGGGGGGCGCCCAGCCGATCCTGATCTACGCGGACCAGCCGCGGGTCGCCGGGTCCAACTGACCGGCGCCGCGTCGGTCGCTCGGCGGCGCACGGTCGCGCCGGCGCTTGAATTGCCGGGCGACGCCCCCATGTGCCGCCGGTAGCACCCTTCGAAAAGGACTAAAGACCATGGCCGAGCCCGATTTCCCCAGCCAGCAAACGGAATTGCCCCTGTTGCCCCTGCGCGACGTCGTCGTGTTTCCGCACATGGTGATCCCGCTGTTCGTCGGTCGCCCGAAGTCGATCAAGGCGCTCGAGACCGCGATGGAGGCGGGAAAGAGCATCCTGCTGGTGGCGCAGAAGTCTGCCGCCAAGGACGATCCTGCACCCGGCGACCTCTACGGCATCGGCTGCGTCTCCAACATTCTGCAGATGCTCAAGCTGCCGGACGGCACCGTCAAGGTGCTCGTCGAAGGCACCCAGCGGGCCCGCATCGAGCGGGTCGAAGACGCCGGGGCGCTGTTCGTCGCCGTGGTCACGCCGATACAGACCGACGAACGCGGTGGTCACGAGGTCGAGGCGATGCGACGCGCCATCCTGGCGCAGTTCGACCAGTACGTGAAGCTCAACAAGAAGATACCGCCCGAGATCCTGACTTCGCTGTCGGGCATCGAAGAAGCCGGGCGGCTGGCCGACACGATCGCGGCTCACCTGCCGCTCAAGCTCGAGACGAAGCAGGAGGTTCTCGAACTGTTCGATGTTGCCGAGCGGTTGGAGAAGCTGCTTACCCAGCTCGAGACCGAACTCGACATCCTCCAGGTCGAGAAGCGGATACGCGGCCGGGTCAAGCGGCAGATGGAGAAGAGCCAGCGCGAGTATTACCTCAACGAACAGGTCAAGGCCATCCAGAAGGAGCTCGGCGAAGGCGAGGAAGGTGCCGACCTCGAGGAGATGGACAAAAAGATCAAGGCCGCCGGCATGTCCAAGGAGGGTCTCAGTAAAGTCCAGTCGGAATTCAAGAAGCTCAAGATGATGTCGCCGATGTCGGCCGAGGCCACCGTCGTGCGCAACTACATCGAAACGCTGATCGGCTTGCCATGGAAGAAGCGATCGCGGATATCCAAGGATCTCGCCGAGGCGGAAAAGGTACTCGACAAGGATCACTACGGACTGCACAAGGTCAAGGAGCGGATCGTCGAATACCTGGCCGTTCAGCAGCGCGTCGAGAAGCTAAAGGCGCCCATTCTCTGCCTGGTCGGCCCGCCCGGTGTCGGCAAGACTTCTCTGGGCCAGTCGATCGCCAGGGCCACTAACCGCAAGTTCGTCCGCATGGCTTTGGGCGGCGTCCGCGACGAAGCCGAAATCCGTGGCCACCGCCGCACTTACATCGGCTCGATGCCGGGCAAGATACTGCAGAGCATGACCAAGGTCGGCGTCAAGAACCCGCTGTTCCTGCTCGACGAAGTCGACAAGATGGGCATGGACTTCCGCGGCGATCCCTCGTCGGCGCTGCTCGAAGTGCTCGACCCCGAACAGAACCACACCTTCCAGGACCACTACGTCGAAGTCGATTTCGATCTTTCCGATGTCATGTTCGTGGCCACCGCCAATACGATGAACATTCCGCCGGCGCTGCTCGACCGGATGGAAGTGATCCGCTTGTCCGGCTACACCGAGGACGAAAAGGTCAACATCGCCGAGCGCTTCCTGCTGCCCAAGCAGATGAAGACCAACGGCGTGAAGCGCGACGAACTGACGGTGACCGAGGAAGCGGTGCGCGACATCGTCCGCTATTACTCGCGGGAGGCAGGCGTGCGCGCGCTGGAGCGCGAGATCTCGAAGATCTGCCGCAAGGTGGTGAAGGCGCTGGTCCTGAAGCGGCGCACGACCAAGGTCGTGGTCAATGGCAAGAACCTCAACAAGTTCCTCGGCGTGCGCCGCTACACCTTTGGCATGGCGGAAAAGGATAACCAGGTCGGACAGGTCACGGGGCTGGCATGGACCGAAGTCGGCGGCGAACTGCTGACCATCGAGGCGGTCACCGTTCCCGGCAAAGGCAAGACCATGACCACCGGAAAACTCGGCGAGGTGATGCAGGAATCGATCCAGGCGGCGTTGACGGTGGTCCGCCGGCGCAGCAAGCAGCTCGGCATCGCCGACGACTTCTACCAGAAGAACGATTTGCATATTCACCTTCCCGAAGGCGCGACGCCCAAGGACGGTCCGTCGGCGGGTATCGCCATCACCACGGCGCTGGTCTCGGTGCTGACGGGCATACCGGTGCGCGCCGATGTCGCCATGACAGGCGAGATCACGCTGCGCGGCGAGGTGCTGCCGATCGGCGGCCTAAAGGAGAAATTGCTCGCGGCCCTGCGTGGCGGAATTCGCATGGCGATGATTCCCGAGGAGAACAGCAAAGACCTCGTCGAAATTCCGGACAACGTCAAGAACGCCTTGGAGATCGTGCCGGTCCGTTGGATCGACAAGGTGCTGGAGCTGGCGCTCGAACGTCTTCCGGAGCCGCTTGCCGAATCGACCGCGGCGGTGCCGGTGGCCGCGCTGCCGGCGACCGAAGCTGCGGCGACGAGTGTCATCACCATCACCCATTGACGTTCCGGGCTGCTGCGCGACAACGCCGCCACGGGCGGCGTTGTTTTTTTGCGACCCGCCCGGCAATCCGCTCCCCGCCTGAGAAATCCGCTTGACATGCGCTTTTTGCGCTTGCTATAAACCGTTTGCAGGGTTTCGGCGGCGCAAACACAGAATTGCACAGGGCACGTCGCAATGACGGGCTGCGACGGAAACAATTACGTCAATTTCAAGGGGGCATTTTGTGAACAAATCAGAACTGATCGACCAGATCGCCAAGCAGGCGGACATTTCCAAGGCGGCCGCCGGCCGCGCGCTCGACGCTGCCATAGGCAGCGTGCGGGCCACGCTGAAGAAGGGCCAGAGTGTGACGCTGGTCGGCTTCGGCACCTTTTCCGTCGGCAAGCGCAATGCGCGCAAGGGACGCAATCCGCGCACCGGCGCCGAAATCAAGATCAAGGCGGCGAAGGTGCCGCGTTTCAAGCCTGGCAAGGCCCTCAGGGACGCGCTAAACTAACGCCCTTCCGCCCCGGCGGGAGCCGGGTGCTTAGCTCAGCCGGTAGAGCGTCGCCCTTACAAGGCGAATGTCGGCGGTTCGATCCCGTCAGCACCCACCAAATAACACTCCAACGCAGTCCGAAGAAGTCCGGGAGCGCTTGCAAAACCCGCACAGTTACAAGCTATGCGGGCTTTTTGTCGCCCATAACGTCCAAATCGGTTCATTGACAGCCGACGGTAACTGACGGTAATCTTGTCGGTAACTCGCTACCCTGTGAAAGAGTTACCGTCATGGCACTTACCGACACTGCAATCAAGAACACCAAGCCACAAGTCAAGCCGGTCAAGTTGTCTGATGATCGTGGGCTGTATCTGCTGCTCAACCCAAACGGTTCGCGATGGTGGCGGCTCGATTACCGCTTCGGCGGAAAGCGCAAGACGCTTTCCATGGGCGTCTATCCCGATGTACCGCTGAAGGTCGCGAGAGAAAAACGCGACGCGGCCCGGGCGATGTTGGCTGCCGGGGCTGATCCTGGGACACAGCGCAAATCCGAGAAGAAGGCAAGGGCCGAGGCCGGCAGCAACACTTTCGAAGCTCTGGGCCGCGAATGGATGGCGACGCGGGGCAAGGAATGGACAGCGAGTTACGCCAGCAAGACGACATCCAGTCTTGAGCGCCACATATTCCGCGCCATTGGCGCCAAACCCATTACCGAAATCGCAGCGCCCGAACTTCTGGGCGTACTGCGGGCAATCGAGAGCCGCGGCACGGTCGACATGGCGCACCGTGTTTCGCAGCATTGCAGTGCCATCTTTCGCTTTGCCATCAGCACGGGACGGGCGCTACTTGACCCGGTGACCAGCCTTCGCGGCGCGCTGACTACCGCAAAGCAGGAACACTATGCGGCGCTGACCGATCCGGCGGAATTTGCCGAACTGCTGCGCGCTATCGATACATACCGGGGCGAGGCGACGACCAAGGCCGCCATGCAGCTATTGGCGCTGACGTTCCAGCGAACGAAGGAAGTGCGTTACGCCGAGTGGTCGCAGATCGACCTGGACGGCGCGCTATGGCGTATTCCCGCCGAGATAATGAAGATGCGCGAGGCCCATATCGTGCCGTTGTCGTGTCAATCCGTAGCCGTGCTCAAGGGATTGCAATCGCTGACGGGAGAAGGCCGGTTGGTATTCCCGTCGGCGATAAGCCGGGAACGCCCCATATCGGAAAACACGGTGATCTATGCTCTGGCTCGCATGGGCTATAAGGGCCGCATGACCGGGCACGGCTTCCGCTCCGTTGCATCGACACTTCTAAATGAGCAGGGATTCCGCGCCGACCTGATCGAACGCCAACTAGCCCATGCCGAAAAGAACGCGGTACGGGCCGCCTACAATCGCGCGGAATATTTGCCCAAGCGAAAGAAGATGATGCAAGAATGGGCCGACTATCTCGACAAGCTTAGGGCCGGAGCAGAGGTCATACGGCTGCATGATCAAGCGGCATGAAAGTTGGAGCGCTTACATTGGTTAAGGACCGAACACGGGTTGTCGTGTCTGCCATGGCGCCTAGGGGATGGGACTACTATCCGTTGGGATTTTCGCTGTACGTATCGTAGTCGACGGTTAATTCTTCCCCCGTCTTGATGTCTCGCAACGCACAGAATTGGTAGTTCTCGTCACAACGCACATTTGGTTCTTCGGGCTTATTTGGTTCGTTGAGATACCACGATACCGTCATATTGTTGAAGTTTGTCGGGCAGCCATACTTGCCGTTTTTTAAAATAGCGAAATCCTTGTACAGCCTCTTAATCTCAGTCGGCAAACCATCGATTATGTTGGCATCTATCCAAACGAGTTCGGTATCGTCAGCGTAAAAGATTGGCGTGCCTTCGGCTATCTCTTGTATCGCAAAGACACCGACGCCATGAATTGCAGAAGGGCCAAGGCGTGTTAATACTCTGTAGTGTGGCAAGTCGGAAGTCATAAGCGTTCCTCGGCTCCATACACTTTCCTTAAGTGTTCCTTCGCTAGACGTACGATCTCTTTTCGCAGCGACCTGGCGTCGCAGTAGAAAATGATGCCAGTAACAATTACTCCGACTAACCACCATAAGTACCACATGGGGCTGTGGCAGGAGAATATAAGGTTGACGAGGGCAGCGATGACCAATAAAAAACACGCGAATGTCACATTGATGTCGAACACATAGTAGCTGTAATAGTGCTCGACCAAATGATTAACTTTGTCAGCCTCTCCCCTAAAAAAGATATCCCACCACCATCTACCCGTACCCGCCAAGTGGTCCCAAAGACATTCAACGAAGGAATTTCTTATCGCGTCAAAAAGCAACCCAGCAAACCAAGCAAAGAGGCCGAATCCGGCCAATATGGCGCCGTCGTGAGCGAGGTTGTTAGTCGTCGCGTCCTTAATAAGGCTCGACAGGTTCTTAAGGTTCATATCTGGCGTCTGGAACAACAGAAGAAGTGCCAAGAGAAAAATCGCGCCAGGCAAGAAGTGGCTGATTACCGAGTTTGGTTTGATAGCGTAATTCATTGTTTTTGCGGCCAGCTTGATTAGCCCGTTCAAGTAACACGGGCGGCTATGGATACATGAAAAACGATGAAGCTGGCAAAGGTACGCGCTCTGCATGACGAGGGCAAGGGGCGCAGCTGTCGGACGCGCGTCCGAGCGCAGCTGGACGCACAAACGGCGACCCCGCCAGATGAACACCGTGATGTAAGTCGCTTGACTTTCCCGTAACGCACATGTAAGTTATCGACGTGTCGCATGACATATCGGGGACTTACATGAAAACCGAACACCTGCATGACCTCTGGGCCGGCCCTGACAATTCCCGGCTGACGACCAAGCAATTCTCCTTCCGCTTGCCGGTTCATATCGGGGCCAAGATCGCAGCGCTCTGCGAGATGTACCCGCAGAAGAACCGTACGCAAATCGTCGCCGACCTTCTGACTGCCGCACTCGATGAGCTAGAGAAGAACTTGCCCGAAGCAGCGGGGGAGCAAGTGGAAGAGAGGTGGAACGATGGAATTGCTGAGCAGATCGGCGAGCCAGGGCAGACCCTTTACTATCTTGGCGGGGTAAAGGGTCGCTTCCACAATCTTGCAAATCAGCATTTCATGGAATTGGAAAAGGAACTTGGAAACGAAAACCCCGAACCATTATTCGGGAACATCGTAGGCACCAAGGCCGATTTCAGCAAGAAGTAGAGCCGTGTTTATCGGTTCGCATTCCCGCTCCGAAGATCACAGCGAAAGCATGCAGGACGCGAGCACGTCCCCGTTCGCCCGCAGCGCGCAGCGCGCGGACGAACGGGGCGGCGCAGCCGTCCTTAGACTTGACAAAAGGACATATCTCGACCGGGAACAGGGGCGATTGAGCGTCACCCTGCGGGACTACGGAGACGGCCTTTGTGAAGTCGGTTGGTCATTCGTCGCTGCAATGGGTCTCAGCAAATCTACGCGTGGAGAATCGGAGAACCGATTCCTTCATGCTGACAGGGCTGCACGTCGAGCACGCTCCAGGCTTCGGCAGTTGATACTCGCGTCGAAGGCCGACCACCTACTGACTTTGACTTACCGGGAAAACATTGCAGTCTTCCGGCAAACATCCGAAGACCTGAGCCGCTTCGTGCGTATCGTCAAGAAAGTACTCCCCGATTGGCTATATATCGCCGTGCCAGAAAAGCAAAAACGTGGTGCTTGGCACTGGCATATTGCCGTCGTCGGCCGTCAGAATATAGAGCTGCTGCGGGCGTCCTGGCGGCAAGTCGTTGGCGGAGGAAATATTGACGTGCAACCGCCCAAGCGAGGCAAGAGCAATCGTCGGCTTGGCATCGTCAAGTATCTCGGCAAATACCTCGCCAAAGGTTTTGCAGAAGACCATCGGGAACTCAACGGCCATCGCTATCGCGCTTCACTCGGAATCGCCATACCGGGGGAGTCAATCGCCGTGCCAGCCAGCTTTCGCGGTGAAGCTTCGCGCTACATCGTGGAGCAGTTACGGAAGCGTGCCGGCAACGTCGGATTTGTTTGGGTTGATCAAAACTATGGCGCGGGCTGGGCCTGCTCCTGGGAGTAACCCATCATGCATACGCTGCCTGAAACTGGATATCTTCGTCTTTCGCAGATCATCGGCAGCGCTAAGACCGTTCCGGCGACTCCTGCGCTGATTCCCGTCAGTAAATCGACCTGGTGGGCTGGCGTCAAATCCGGGCGCTACCCGCAACCTGTGCGAACTCTGGGGGTGCGCATTACGGCGTGGCGTGTCGAGGATATTCGCAACCTGATTCAATGCGCGGCCGGATTAGGATCAAGCTCGCTGTGAGGTGGAATGAGAGGTAGCCTGTTTGCTGTGACGGTAACTTTGGCGGTAACTGTAAAGATCGAATTTACCAACATCAATGGCGGCGCAGCATGCGGCGAATGGTTCGATCCCGTCAGCACCAAGAGGCCCTGGAATCCGGGGCTTTTTTCTTGCGCCGGCTTCGTTCCTATCCGGTCTCAGGTGACCGTCGCCTGCTGGAACGGCGTCACAGCTCGAAGAATCCGCCGCGGCAGGTCTGCGCCTGCTCGAGCCGCGCGAGCAAGGGCGCCAGGTTGAGCCCGGTGTTTGCCTTGAGCGACCGCGCCTCGCACTTGAGGTCGGCGAGTCTCATGCGCATCCCGGTGCCCGTCGCCGCTATGGCGATGGCATTACCGCTGTCGCTGCGGGGCAGGGCGAGGGCGCGTCCGTCGAAGGCTTCGCCAAGGCGCTTGGCGCTGTCGCGGTGGGTGCCGCGTCGCGACAGCAGGTTGGCGATGAGCAGGCCCTCGGCGCCGAGCCGGGCGCGGCAGTTGAGGTAGAAGGGCACGGTGTCGAGGACCCCGGCGCGGGCATCGGCATCGAACCCGTCGACGAGGATCAGATCGAAGGGGCCGACGTCGGCCATCACGTAATCGGCAGCGTCGCGTATGACAATGGCAATGCGATGCGGATCGTCGGGCAGCTTGAAGAATTGGCGTGCCGCGGCGACGACGCGGGGGTCGATCTCGACCGCGGTCAGGCGCGCATCGGGCCGGTGGCGATAGAGGAATTTTGTCAGCGAGGCGCTGCCCAGCCCGACCAGCAGGACGCGGCGCGGCCAGGCCCGCTCCGGACGCAGCAGCAGTGCCAGCATCATCTCGCGGGTGTATTCGAGTTCCAGCGCCCAGGGCCGCGCGATGCGCATGGCGCCCTGTATCCATGCCGAGCCGAAGTGCAGGTAGCGGACCCCGGCGGCTTCGCTGATGTCGATGCTCAATGCAGCGTGCGCGCCGGCGCGCCGAACAATTCGTCGATGATGGTCGCGCCGAAACGGTATTCCTGATTGCAGATTTCATCGCGAACGACGACCCCGCCGTGCGCGGCGACGATGGCCTCGACCTCGTCGCGGCCGAGGCCGGCCAGCATCGCCCGCACCCGGTCCTCGTCGCGGGGACAGTGGTAGCTGACCGTACGGGCGTCGAACAGCCGCACCGCTTCGCCGGCGAAGAGGCGTGTCAGCAGCAGTTCGGCGGGCAGGGCCAGATCCCCGGCGCGCAGCGTCTCGGCCAGCCGCTGCACGCGGTTCCAGCCATCGGCATCCTTGTCACCGGCGTCGGGCAGGGCCTGCAGAAACAGGGCCGCAGCGCCCTCGTCATCGGCCGACAGCCACAGTCGTGCCGGCTGCTGTTGCGACTGTGCGAGATAGGCTTCGAACACCGCGGCAACACTGTCGCCTTCGATCGGCACCAGGCTCTGGTAGGGCTCGCTGCCATCATATTGCAGCGTCATTGCCAGTCGGCCGTCGCCGAACAGCCGCGCCAGCGGCGCCACCGGCAGATCGGCGGCGGCCCGCGCCATGCCGCGCAGGCGCAGGCGCTCGTCGCAACCGACGACCAGCAGCGATATCGGCCCGTGGCCCTGCAACTGGAACGTCAGCCGCCCCGGCGCCTTCAGATCGGCGCCGATCAGCGCGCCGACCGCGGCCATTTGCCCGAGCAGCTCGCGCAGCGGCGCAGCGTAGCCGCGGCCGGCGTGCATCGCCCGCCAGGCATCGCCCAGGCGCACGACGCTGCCGCGGATGTCGAGGTCCTCGAAGAGGAATCCGCGGACGGTTCCGCCGGGCTCGCTCATCGGACGAAGCTGGCGAACGTCTGCGGGTCGAAACCGACCAGCAATTGGCCGCCGGTCTCGACCACGGGGCGCCTGATGAGGCTCGGGAACTCGATCATCAGCGCGACGGCCTGGCCCTGGGTGGTGATGTTTTGCCGTTCCGGCGAAAGCTTGCGCCAGGTCGGACCCTTGGTGTTGACCAGGGTCTTCCAGCCCAGGTGCTTGCACCAGAGATCGAGCCGGCTGCGCTCCACGCCCAGTTTCTTGTAGTCGTGAAAGGCGTAGTCGACGCCGTGCTCGTCGCACCAGGCGAAGGACTTCTTCATCGTGTCGCAGTTTTTGATGCCGTAAATGGTGACGCCCATTTCTCGCGGTTCTCCGTTGATTGCCTTAGACACTGTCCAAGATATTACCCGACGCAGCTCCCTGTACGAGGGGCGTTTCCCGGTCGCGCGGATCGGCGTGGCGCCGCTTGACCCCGGCCACCACGCCGGACTTGACAATGGCATGGAGGCGCGAAAGCGAGTCGTCGAGCCGAGCGCCGCACCAATGGCCGGAAACCTGTGGCGGCGGGTGCGTCCGATGCGGTGCAGGGCGGACCGTTCAGTTCAGGGTTCGCGCCAGGGCGAGGCGGAACTCGCGCAGCAGGCCGTCGTGCTGCGGCTGGCCGGCGAGCAGGCCGAACAGCGTCAGCATCGCCTTGCGTGCCGCTTCGTCCTGCCACTTAGGCGCGCGGCGGACGCTCTCCAGCACGTTCTCCAGTGCGCCGCGGTAGTCGTGGCGAAGTGCCAGGGTATTGGCCAGGGCGAGGCGGCTGGAGTGATCGGCGGGGTCGGCGGCGACCATGGCCGCCAGGGTGTCGAGATCCTCGCCGTCGCCGGCCTGCGCCAGCTCGAGCCGCGCCTGCAGAGCCTGCCGGCGGCCAGCGTCCCGGGCCGGGGCGGCGACCGCGGCGAGCAAGCGACGCGTCTCGTCGAGGGCCCCGGCCTCAAGGTTCAGTTCGGCGAGATCGAGTTGGGCGGCCTCGTGGCGCGGGTCGGTGGCGATGGCGCGGGCCAGCAGCGCCCTGGCCGCGGCGGCGTCGCCGCGCTGGCGCGCTTCCCGGGCAGCCTGCCGCAGCGGTTCGGCCGGGGAGGGAAGCAGGCCGTCGATGAACTCGCGCAGCCGCGATTCGGGCAGCGCGCCGGTGAAGTCGTCGACGCGCTCGCCATCGACGAAGGCCATGACGCTGGGAATGCCGCGCACGCCGTAACGGCGGGCAAGCTCCGGGTTTTCATCGGAATTGACCTTGGCCAGGATGAAGCGGCCGCCGTATTCCTCGGCGAGCTTTTCGAGGATCGGCTTGAGGACGCGGCAGGGGCCGCACCACGGCGCCCAGAAATCGACGACGACGGGAGCCCGCCGCGAGGCGGCGAGGACCGTATCGGGAAAGTCCGCTGTGGTGACATCGATGGCATGGGATGCCATGCTGTGTTCCTTCGCTGGTGAGCTTCAATGCCGTTCCAAATGAGGGCGCAGCAGGCGGCTTCAAGGCCGCGCAGAGTATAATCCGCGCCTATCGTTCCGTCCTTCCGCGTCTTGTCATAATGGCTGAAATCCTGACGCTGCGCGGCGCTCCGGCGCTGTCGGCGAGCCGCCTGGCGCGTCTCACCGATCGCTGCCGCGCCGCGTTGGCCGCCTTGCGCGCGCTCGCCGCCGAACACTGGTATTACCTCGAACTGACCGCGCCACTCGGCAGCGACGAGCGCGCCCGCCTCGTCGAACTGCTCGGCGCATTTCCGGCGGCTGCCGAGCCGGCGGGCCGGCTGCTGCTGGTGACGCCGCGCCTGGGGACGATCTCGCCGTGGTCGTCTAAGGCCACGGAGATCGTCCGCAACTGCGGCTTTTCCCAGGTGGCGCGGGTCGAGCGGGGCATCGCCTATCGTCTCGCGCTCGCCGGCGGAGCGGAGCCGGGCGCGCTGCTGCCGCTGCTCCACGACCGCATGACCGAATCGGTGCTCGCCGCGCACGACGAGGCCGCGGCGCTGTTCCGCCATGTTGCGCCGCAGCCGCTGGCCAACGTCGACGTGCTGGGCCGCGGCCGAGCCGCCCTGGCCGCCGCCAACGCCGAACTGGGCCTGGCGCTGTCCGAGGATGAAGTCGATTACCTGGTCGACAACTTCACCCGCCTCGAACGGAATCCCACCGACGTCGAACTGATGATGTTCGCCCAGGCCAATTCCGAGCACTGCCGCCACAAGATCTTCAACGCCGACTTCACGGTCGACGGCGAGGCCCAGCCGCTGTCGCTGTTCGGCATGATCCGCGAAACGCACCGGGCCCATCCCGAGGGCACCGTGGTGGCCTATTCGGACAATGCATCTGTCATCGAAGGGGCGAGCGTCCGGCGCTTCTATCCGGGAGGCGACGGCGCCTACGGCTATCGCGAGGAGCTGACCCACATTCTCGCCAAGGTCGAGACGCACAACCACCCGACGGCGATCTCGCCCTTCCCCGGCGCGGCCACCGGCTCGGGCGGCGAGATTCGCGACGAAGGCGCGACCGGCCGCGGCTCCAAGCCCAAGGCCGGCCTGTGCGGCTTTTCCGTCTCCAACCTGAACATCCCCGGCTTCGCCCAGCCTTGGGAGGGCGGCTACGGCAAGCCGGAACGGATCGCGTCGGCGCTCGACATCATGATCGAGGGGCCGCTCGGCGCCGCCGCCTTCAACAACGAATTCGGCCGCCCCAACCTGGCCGGATATTTCCGCAGCTTCGAGCAGGAATTCGCCGGCGAGATGCGCGGCTACCACAAGCCGATCATGATCGCCGGCGGCGTCGGCAACATCGCCGCGCGCGATGCGCACAAGGTCGAGTTCGGCCCCGGCACGCTGCTGATCGTGCTCGGCGGTCCCGGCATGCTGATCGGCCTGGGCGGCGGCGCCGCCTCGTCGATGGCGACCGGCAGCAACACCGCCGATCTCGATTTCGCCTCGGTGCAGCGCGGCAACCCGGAAATGCAGCGGCGCGCCCAGGAGGTCATCGACCGCTGCTGGCAGACGGGCCCGCGCAGCGCAGCGGGCGATGTCGATAGCGGCAATCCGATCCTGGCCATCCACGACGTCGGCGCCGGCGGTCTGTCCAACGCCCTGCCGGAACTGGCCCATGACGCCGGCTGCGGGGCGCGCTTCGAACTGCGCGCCGTGCCCTCGGAAGAGCCGGGCATGTCGCCCCGGGAGTTGTGGTGCAACGAGGCCCAGGAGCGCTATGTGCTGGCCATCGCGCCCGAGCGGCTCGACGCCTTCCGGGCGCTCTGCGAGCGCGAGCGCTGCCCCTTTGCCGTGCTCGGCAGCGCCACCGGCGACGGCCGGCTGCTGGTCCATGACGGTCATTTCGATAATGACGCCGTCAACATGCCGCTGGAAGTGCTGCTCGGCAAGCCGCCACGGTTGAGCCGCGCGACGACGCGCCGGGTGCGGGCCATGCCGGCGCTGGCGGTGGCCGGCCTCGACCTGCGCGAGGCCGCCTATCGCGTGTTGCGGATGCCGGCGGTGGCGTCGAAGAGTTTCCTCATCAGCATCGGCGATCGCAGCGTCGGCGGCCTCACCGCCCGCGACCAGATGGTCGGACCCTGGCAGGTGCCGGTGGCCGACTGTGCCGCGACGACGATGGGCTTCGATACTTACCTCGGCGAGGTCTTCGCCCTCGGCGAACGGGCGCCGCTGGCGCTGCTCGATGCCCCGGCCTCGGGACGGATGGCGGTCGGCGAGGCGCTCACCAACCTGGCCGCGGCGCCGGTGGCCGAGCTCGGCCGGGTCAAGCTGTCGGCCAACTGGATGGCGGCGGCCGGACACGGCCACGAGGACGCCGCGCTGTATGACACCGTCCGCGCCGTGGCCCTCGACTTCTGCCGCGTCCTGGGCCTGTCCATCCCGGTCGGCAAGGATTCGCTGTCGATGCGCACGCGCTGGACCGAGAACGGCGAGAGCCGCCAGGTGACCGCGCCGCTGTCCCTGGTCGTCACCGCCTTCGCCCCGTGCAGCGACGTTCGCCGCGTCATGACGCCGGAATTGCGCCGCGACGCCGATGTCGGCGAGACGGAACTGCTGCTGATCGATCTCGGCGGCGGCCGCAACCGCCTCGGCGGCTCGGCCCTGGCCCAGGCCTGGGGCGTCTCCGGCGACACCGCGCCCGATGCCGAGCCGGCCCGGCTCGCCGCCTTCTTCGCCGCCGTGCAACGGCTCAACGGCGAAGGACGGATCCTCGCCTATCACGACCGTTCCGACGGCGGCCTGTTCGCCGCCGTCTGCGAGATGAGTTTCGCTGGCCGCCAGGGCGTCTCGCTGAACCTCGACACGCTGTGCTACGACGAGCTGATGAATGATGTCGATGGCATTGAGCGCTTCCCCGACATCCTCGACGGCCGGCTGCGCGATCGCATCTTCGCCGCCCTCTTCGCCGAGGAACTGGGCGCCGTGCTGCAGATCCGCCGCGCCGAGCGGCCGGTGGTGACGGCGCTGCTGCGCGAGCACGGCCTGGGCGCGGCGACGCACCTGATCGGGACCCTCAACGGCGCCGACGAGGTGCGCGTCTGGCGCAATGCCAAACGGATATTCGCGGAGCAGCGCGTCGACCTGCAGCGGGCCTGGGCGGAAACCGGCTACCGCATCGCCCGGCTGCGCGACGACGCCGAGTGCGCCGGCGAGGAATACGAGGCGCTGCTCGATGGCGCCGATCCGGGCCTCAACGTCAGCCTTGGTTTCGCGCCGGCGGCGCCCTTCGTGGCGACCGGGGCCCGGCCGAAGATCGCCATCCTGCGCGAGCAGGGGGTCAACGGCCAGGTCGAGATGGCGGCGGCCTTCGAGCGCGGCGGTTTCGCCCCATATGACGTACACATGACCGATCTGCAGCGCGGCCGGGTCCGGCTGGCGGATTTCGCCGGCTTGGCCGCCTGCGGCGGATTTTCCTACGGCGACGTGCTCGGGGCCGGAGCGGGCTGGGCCAAGTCGATCCTGTTCAACGAGCACCTCAAGGAGCAGTTCGCCGCCTTCTTCGCCCGCCGCGACAGTTTCGCCCTCGGCATCTGCAACGGCTGCCAGATGATGAGCCAGCTCGCCGCCATCATCCCCGGCGCGCAGGACTGGCCGCGCTTCGTGCGCAACCGCTGCGAACAGTTCGAGGCGCGGTTGTCGCTGGTCGAAGTCACCGCGTCGCCGTCGCTGTTCCTGGCCGGCATGGCCGGCTCGCGCCTGCCGGTGGTGGTGTCGCACGGCGAAGGCCGGGCGCTGTTCGCCGACGAAAGGGGCGGCGGCACGGGCGTCGCCTTGCGCTATGTGGACAATCGCGGCGCCGTGGCAACTCAATATCCGGCCAATCCGAACGGCTCGCCGGATGGCATCGCCGGCATGACCACGGCCGACGGCCGCTTCACCATCATGATGCCCCATCCCGAGCGCGTCTTCCGCAGCGTGCAGATGTCCTGGCATCCGCGCCAGTGGGGCGAGGATTCACCATGGCTGACGATGTTCCGCAACGCTCGGCAGTGGCTGGGCTAGCCCCGCCGCTGTCCCTTGGCTTGATGGACTGAGCATGGTCGCCGTCGTTCATTCCGTACCCTCCGCCGGCATCGACGAAGCGTCGTTTGCCGCCATCGCCGCGGGCTTGCCCGAGGCCGGCCGGGACAAGCTGGCCGCCGCGCTCCAACTGGCCATCGAGCGTTACGGTGGACGCACCCTCGGCACCGGGGAAGCGGTGCTTCGCCATGCCATGGGCATGACCATCATTGCCGCTTCGCTGAACGTCGACCTGGAAACGCGGCTCGCAGCGCTGCTGTTTGCAATCGGCGACGGCTGGGACGAGGCGCTCGAGTACGTCGCCACGCGGTTTTCCCCGGCCGTCGCCCACCTCGTCGGCGGCCTCAGCCGGCTCAACGGCCTGCGCCTGCTGACCCGCGAGCGCGGCGCTTCGCCGGCCGAGGTGAAGAACCAGACCGAGGTCCTGCGCAAGATGCTGCTGGCCATGGTCGAGGACATCCGCGTCGTGCTGCTGCGGCTGGCCAGCCGCACCCAGACGCTGCGCCACTTCACCGACCAGCCGGGCCCGATGCGCGAGGATACGGCGCTGGAAAGCCTGGAGATTTACGCGCCGCTCGCCAACCGGCTGGGCGTCTGGCAATTGAAATGGGAGCTGGAGGACTTGTCGTTCCGCTTCCTCGAACCGGAGACCTACAAGCGCATCGCCAGGATGCTCGACGAGCGGCGCCTCGAGCGCGAGGCTTTCATCGCCGCCGCGGTCGATCGCCTGCAGCGGGAACTCCTGGCGCTGGGCATCGCGGCCGAGGTCTATGGCCGGCCCAAGCACATCTACAGCATCTGGAACAAGATGCGCGGCAAGAACATCGACTTCGCCGAGGTCTATGACGTCCGGGCGCTGCGTGTCGTCGTCGCCGAGGTGAAGGACTGCTATACCGCCCTGGGCGTGGTGCACCAGCTGTGGCAGCCGGTGCCCAAGGAATTCGACGACTACATCTCCAACCCCAAGGGCAACGACTACCGCTCGCTTCATACCGCTGTCATCGCCGAGGACGGCCGTGCGCTGGAAGTGCAGATCCGCACCCGCGAGATGCACAACCATGCCGAGCTCGGCGTCGCCGCCCACTGGCGCTACAAGGAGGCCGGCGGCCAGCGCGCGCCGCGTTCGGCAGGGGCCTACGACGACAAGATCGCCTGGCTGCGCCAGTTGCTGTCGTGGCGCGACGAAATCACCGACTCCGCCGAATGGGTGCAGCAGTTCAAGCGCGCCGCCCTGGATGACACCATCTACGTGGTGACGCCGCAAGGCCGGGTGATCGACCTGGCCAAGGGGGCGACGCCGGTGGACTTCGCCTACCGGCTGCACACCGATCTCGGCCACCGCTGCCGCGGCGCCAAGGTGGACGGGCACCTGGTGCCGCTCAACACGCCGCTGGCCAACGGCCAGCGCGTCGACATCGTCGCCGCCAAGAGCGGCGGGCCATCGCGCGACTGGCTCAATGCGTCGCAGGGCTACCTCGTCACCAGCCGGGCACGGCAGAAGGTCAAGCAGTGGTTCGCCGCCCAGGAGGAGGCCGAACTGCTGGCCCAGGGCCGCGCCGTGGTCGGCCGCGAGCTGCAGCGCGAGGGCCAGACGCAGGCCAATCTCGAGGACTTGGCGCAGAAGCTCGGCTTCAAGAATGCCGATGCCCTCTACCTGGCGGCGGCCCGCGGCGAGGTGGGCCAGCGTCAGCTGCAGGTGGCGCTGCGCGGCGAGGCGCCGGCGGCCGAGGCGCCCGAAATCCAGATGCGGCGCAGCAGGGCCGCCGATGCCGACAGCCAGGTCCTGGTGGTCGGCGTCGGCAAGCTGCTGACCCAGCTCGGCAGCTGCTGCAAGCCGGTGCCGCCCGATGCCGTCGTCGGCTTCGTCACCCGCGGCAAGGGCGTTTCCGTGCATCGCGTCGAGTGCCCCAACTTCCGCAACATGGCGGCGCGCAACCCCGAGCGGGTGATCGAGGCCACCTGGGGCGGGCAGAAGGAGGGCATCTATTCCGTCAGCATCGTCATCGAGGCGACCGACCGCCAGGGTCTGCTGCGCGACATCTCCGAAGTGCTGTCGCGGGAGAAGGTCAACGTCACCGCCGTGAACACCCTGTCGCGCGCCGGCGCCGCGCACATGGCCTTCACCGTGGAACTCTCCGGCCTGGCGCAACTGCAGCGCAGCCTCGCCCTGATCCGCGAGATTTCAGGGGTCGTCGAGGCGCGGCGAAACTAGGGCCCTGCGTCGCCCCCGGGGCGAGCGGCGGTATGGCCCGACGCAACTCTTAGGCGCTCTCCGCCACCTCGTCGGCGGCGGGATCGGCGAGCATGTCGAGGTCGGCGCCGGCATGCAGTTCGCTGTGCAGCTTGGCGAGATCGAGTTCCCGTTCCCACTTCGAGACCACCACGGCGGCGACGCCGTTGCCGGTGAAGTTGGTCAGGGCCCGGGCTTCCGACATGAAGCGGTCGATGCCGAGAATCAGGGCGAGGCCCGCCACCGGTATCGAGGGCACCACCGCCAGCGTCGCGGCCAGGGTAATGAAACCGGCGCCGGTGACGCCCGAGGCGCCCTTCGAGGTCAGCATGGCGACGCCGAGCATGGTCGCCTGCTGCGTCGCACTAAGGTCGATGTTGAGCGCCTGGGCGACGAACAGGGCGGCCATCGTCAGGTAGATATTGGTGCCGTCGAGATTGAACGAATATCCCGATGGAATGACCAGGCCGACCACCGACTTGGAGCAGCCGAGCCGCTCGAGCTTCCTCATCAGCGGCACCAGCGCCGATTCCGACGAGGAGGTGCCGAGCACCGTGAGCAGTTCGTCCTTGATGTAGAAGATGAAGCGCAGGATGTTGAAGCCGGTGAAGGCGGCGATCGTGCCGAGGACGACGACGACGAACAGGATGCAGGTCAGGTAGAAGCTGCCCATCAGCGCGGCCAGCGGCTTCAGCGCGCCGATGCCGAACTTGCCGATGGTGAAGGCCATGGCGCCGCCGGCGCCGAGCGGCGCGAGCTTCATGACCGTGTTCATCATGGCGAAGAGGATGTGCGAGAGCTCCTCGATGAAGTGGTGGATGGCGGTGCCGGTCTTGCCCATGTGCATCATGGCGTAGCCGAACAGGATGGCGATCAGCAGCACCTGCAGCAGGTCGCCGGAACCGGTGAAGGCGTCGGTGAAGGTCTTGGGGATGATATGCAGGATGAAATCCGTGGTGCTCTGCTCGGTGGCGCCCTTGGCATAGGCGGCCACGGCCTTGGCGTCGAGGGTCTTGGGATCGACGTTGAAGCCGTCGCCCGGCCGGATCACATTCATGACGACGAGGCCGATGGCCAGGGCGAAGGTCGACACCACCTCGAAGTAGAGCAGGGCCTTGCCGCCGACGCGGCCGACCTTCTTCATGTCGCCGGCTCCGGCGATGCCGAGAACGACCGTGCAGAAGATGATCGGGCTGATCAGCATCTTCACCAGGGAAATGAAACCGTCGCCAAGGGGCTTCAGCGCGACCGCGTTGGCAGGCGCGAAGTAGCCGACCAGGGCGCCGGCGATGATCGCCACCAGGACCCAGAAATAAAGATGTCTCATCATCGATTTCATAACCCGGGCTCCATGGTTAGGTGATCGGCAGGCGGCTGCTTCCTATATGGAATCTAGACGGCCGCGTCGGCAATGCAAGGCGCATCGGCGCCGGCGGGCCCGCAGGCGTCCGGAGCAGCGCAGCCTACGGACGGCCGCGGGGTTTGGCGATTGCGGATTACCGCAACCCGGACGGAGCGCGGCCGCTCAGCCCGGCTGGTTTCGCGCCGACGGCTTGGCCCGGTCGGCCGCTGCCCAGGCCATGCGGTCGCGGCCGCTGCGCTTGGCGTCGTAGAGGGCCTGGTCGGCGAGGCGCAGCAGGCCGGCCGGGCTGCCGCCGGCGGAGTGCGGCGCTGCCGAGGCGACGCCGAGGCTGACCGTCACGTGGGCGGCCACCGCCGAGCTGCGGTGCTCGATGTCGAGATCGTTGATCGTCCGGCGCAGCTGTTTCGCCACGTGACGGGCGCCGTCCAGAGGCGTGCCGGGCAGCAGCAGGACGAATTCCTCGCCGCCGTAGCGGGCGGCGAGATCGCCGGGACGCCTGGCGCCTTCGCCGAGGGCGCCGGCGATGCGGCGCAGGCAGGTGTCGCCGAGGGGATGGCCGTAGGTGTCGTTGTAGCGCTTGAAATGATCGACGTCGATCATGACCAGGGACAGGCTGCCGGCCTCGCGCAGCGCACGCCGCCACTCGCGTTCGAGCTGCTCGTCAAAGCGGCGCCGGTTGGCGAGTCCGGTCAGGCCATCGATGGCGGCGAGGCCGCGCAGTTGCTCGTTGGCGGCCTCGGACTCGCTGGCGGCGGCGGATACTTCGTCGTGCCTGCGCTTGAGGCGCCGCATCGCACCGATCTTGGCACCGAGGACGGCGTCGCTGACCGGCTTGATCAGGTAGTCGTCGCCACCGCAGGCGATGCCCTCGAGCAGAGATTCGTCGCCGGAGCGCGCCGTGAGAAAGATGATCGGGGTCCATCGCCGGCTGCCTTCCTCGGCGCGGATCGCTTGCGCGACGTCGAAGCCGCTGATGTCGGGCAGTCCCGCGTCGAGCAGGACGCAGTCGGGCCGGCTGTCACGGTAGCGGGCCAGGGCTTCGGCGCCGCTGGCGGCGCTGACGCATTCTAGGCCGAGCCCGGCCATCGTCTGGCACAGGCCGGCGAGCGCCGTCGGCGAGCCTTCGACCGCAAGGATTTTCATGCGTTTCCCTGAGCGTTTTGCCGGCCATTCTATTCCAAAAGTAATAGGCGGTGCGGCGCCCGGGCGGCGCGCCGCCCGCCGCCGTCAGCCCGTTTCGTCAAGTAGGTGTGCAGAGTTTGGCCTTCTTTGAGCACTGGCGCTGGAACATCAAACATCGGGGTAAGTCGCGACCGTGCCAATGACGATAGCGTACGCACCGCCTGAAACGCACCCCCGCGAGCGCGGAGTATTGGCAAGTAGCAAAAGGCGGCTCTACGCATGTTTCACTCCCACTTTACGTCCGAAAAAAGTTTACGGACCTGACGATTCCCAACCAGCTTCGTGAAAACAGCATACCCGGTCTTTTCACGGCGCAGGCGGCCAGCAATAATCGCCGGGCTGATATGGAGCTTGTCGGCCAGCGTCTGGATGGTCTCAGTGGAAGGCCTCAAATACGCGTCGCTACGTTTCCAAATCGCTCTGGGAATGAATGCGTCTCTCGCGAGCCTGTTTGCTTCCGCCTCTTTGGCGTCATCTTCCACGTCGTCTTCTACACTCTCGTCGGTGATGGCGACATCTTGCTCGGGCAAATGCTTCCACACATGGACGAGTTCATGCAGTAGCGTGAACCAGAAGCTGTCCAACCTATCGTTGCGTAGCGTCATGCCGATAATCGGCGCGCCCAGCTCGTCCAGCATGGCTGCGCCGTCGAGCTTGGTTTGCGGCAAGGCCGCCAATACCACCATGGCGATGCCCTTCTCCGCCAGAAAATCCTTGGCGAGTGTTGGACCCCTTTCCGACCAGCTGAGGCGCGCGACGTAGGCAAGAAACTCCTCATCGAATGTACCCGTGCGCCACGGTCCTCGCTCACGGCGAGTCTGTTTGGCGAGTTCTCGAACCTTGCCCACCCAGAGGCGCAAGCGCGTCTTGTTGGTTTCGGGCGTCGCCCCATAGGTAATCGTACGGCGCAGATAGAGCGGTCCTTGCGCCGGCTTGAGATAGCGCTGAACGATCTGGCTGGTCGTCAAACGGGTAGTCTTGTCCTCGCCAAACCAGCCCGACTTGACGAGAAACGGCAGCGGGATATCTTTTTCCGTCCCCTCTTCAACGTCGTAGCTTGCTTGCGGCTCTTGAATGAGCAGTTCAGCCGGAATGTGCAAGCTATCGTTGAGCGCCCTGACCATCGCGAGCGTCAGGGGGCGCTTACGCGAAAGAATTTCAGAGGTGCGGTTCTTTCCGCCGAGCAACGGGGCGATATCCTTCTGCCGCAAACCCTGTTCTTCCATGCGGAACAGGATGGCGTCGACTGGGTCGGGCCGATTGAAGCTAAAGCGCCCCTTCTCGTAGTCCTCGACCAGCTTTGCCAGAAGCTCCAGGCGATCACCGTCAGCAGTACCGGGAAGGGGATCTTCGGACGCTAGGCGCTCTACCTCGGCCAGGCAAGCCCGGTATTGCTCGTCGGTTTTGATGATCTTCGGTTCCATCGTCTCAGTTGATCCGCTTTGCATATTGGGCATGAGTTCCCAGCCAGCGAACGACAATCACACTGCTGTTGTAAGCCACCTGCAACTCCATCCGGTAGCGATTGCCTTTCATATTTAGGATCACCAAGTTGTCTGCCAGAAAACTGGCGGACGCATATAGTGCCTTGATATCTTGCGGTGTCCGCCATCGGGCCGGTTCAGTCTCGGCGATCCAGTGCTCAATCCACGAGCGTGCATCGGCGTGAGCGCCGGCAAACTCATCGAGCTTGTCGCGCCCAACAATCCGCATTTGCAATGTTCCAGTGGAGCATGAAGCATCCTAGCACAAAGTTCCATATTTGGGAACTTAAATTAGTTCCCGCACTTCGTGAGAAACGAAGGATAGGAAATTCACGGGAGCCGCCGAGAGTATCTCCGCGGCTGTCAGCCGCGGTCAAATTTGGCTGTCGTGCCAGGATCCCCTTAAGAAGCGGCCTAAATCGCGAGAGGATCACTGCTGTGGCAGAAGATCGGTAAGACTTCATTAATCCGGCGCAGGCGGCGAGTGTGTAGCTCGCCGGTGTCTTGATGGCGTCAGTGACGCTACCGTTAGCGTAGTAGGCGTATTGCGTCAGGTGACCGCCCGCCGTCCAGAGCGGTTCGGCTTCGGCCAGATCGCGCAGCAGTTGGTCTTGGGCGCAGCGCGGTCCCGTCGCCTAGCCCAAGTTTGCCAATTTCCCGCTGATTTTCCCGGTTTTCGGGCCCCCATCGCCCGGAAAGCCGCGTGGTTGACGGGGGGTGGTTAAAAAAGTGATTTGTAGTGCCATAATATTTACATTGCTGTGATTTTTCCTT